>JACCEB010349373.1_pt1 | contig 40003 bp, 27 predicted proteins | sample 7454761 | NCBI WGS metagenome assembly JACCEB01 (sample SAMN15323454, study PRJNA562643) | freshwater metagenome | isolation source: river surface water | place: USA:Blue River Watershed | collected 2017-08-18
AGTATTGATATAGAAAATTGCCCTGTAGAAATAGGGCTAAATTTATTCCAACCACCATTTACATCATCCAAACGGTAAAAATAACTATCTGTAAAAGTTTCGGTACGTTTACCTTCCAAATCAATCCTCATTTTTTTAAACGGCTCCACACTAGCCCGCCAATTAAAGTTATTTTGTTTGGTAAAAGCAACCCTAGTATTAATAAATTTATCTCTACTACTTAACCAATTATTTTGTATAGCTTCACCCACAATATCATTTTGCGAACCAAACACAAATCCCCAACCTGGCGCCATTAAGTTTTGAGTATTCATACCTAAAACTTCGGATTTTGGAGTAAAACCAGGAATAAATGTACCGTTATTTTCGGAGTAAGTAACATTCAAATTTTTCACCATCATCATAAATTTAAGTGTACCATCAAACACATCTTTAGCTGTAAATGGATCTTTCTTTTTGGTGGTATCTTGATCAGCCCCCGATTTTAATGCTCTAGGATCTTTTACTGGCGTATTATTATTTTGAGATATTTTTTTAAGGTAAGGAAATTTATTGTAAAAATTAATCATGTTTAACTGCGCGTTAACTTGTTTTGTGTTGCTGTTAGATATACTATTACCTAAAGTATCCATAGATAAAGGAGCAGCTTGCCAATCGTATTTTCCACTATATCGTAAACTAGTTGTAATGAAGTTAGTTAACGGAAATTTATTAAAAGGTATATTGTAATTTATATTACTGGTTTGTGTATATAAAGTATTTCTTCCTAAACTTTTAATATTATTCCACACACTATCTTTTTTAACCTGACTATCCAAACGACCAAAAGGTTCATCAATAAAAGCCTGATTTTTAGCCGTAAAATCTAATTTTAGAGATTGTGTTAAATCATAATCCATGCGGTAAGTACGATTAAAAAACCAGTTTTTGTTAAATACAGGATCAATCAAAATATCATCACCCGTAACATTTCTAATCATACGTTCCGAAAACATTCGATTCATATCTGTTTGAACCGAAACATTTTTAGGTAAATAAAACACATGAAACTCTCTTCCCAATTGTAAATAAGGCGAACGTTTTAACTTAGACATTTTACGTTTATACTCCATTTTTTCGTCTTTTAAAACTTTCAATCTATCATTTATTGATTTTATTTCTGTTGAATTTGGATCAAATCTTCTAAGGCTATTTAAACTATCTTTTAACATCTGTTCCTCCGCATCCATTTTTGCTAGTTTTTTTTGCTCCATTGAATTTAAAATAGGTGTTTTAATAAACGGCTCGTATTTTCCTCCTTTTGGACGGAAATTATAGTTTAATGCGCCTTTAAAATTTTTGATACTATTTAATTCCGTATTCACATCTCTTTGATTCATTTCGGAAAATGCATAAGTAGCATCAAAATTTTCGATACTATATATTTTTGGTTTAGCACCAGGTTTTAAGTTTTTCCTAACATTACTAAAATTAATGCTTCTGTTAATCAAAACATCAGGAGTTATTAAATTTAGTTTTTTTCTAACATCCGAGTTTCTATCTAGTTCCATCATTTCTACATCGGTATCTAAAGGATTATATTGCATATCTTTACGAATACGATTATAACTGAAATATAATGGTACGCTTAAATTTGTGTTTTCTGGGAAAAATTTACCCATTTGGAAATTACCAGTTGCATCAAAATTCCTTATAGTTTGCCTACTTCTATCACTAATTTTTTGATCAATTGATCCCCATCCAGGTGTACTATAACCACCTCCAAATGATAAATTTCCTAAATCTGCCAGTTGCATATTTACACTGCTGGTTGCTGCCCAACCACTATTGTTATCAAAATCAGATAACCTCAACTCGTTCACCCAAAATTCTGCACATCGTTTTTGTCCGCGTGGGTTGTTGTTTCTAACCCCAATCATAATTGTACGCACATTTGCCATAGTGGGATTACCTTTAACATAAACATTATTTTTACCATCTGTCCCTTTAAAGCGCTGATCTATAGGAATTCCTCTTTCATTTCTTGTGATTTTTAATCCAACAAAGGCTTCTTTGTAGTTAAATTCCATCATATTTATTTTTTTCCAAATTTCTTGTCGCGCAGATTCATTATTGTTTGCACTTACCAAAGCTGGATCCGTAAACGACATTGGAACTTCGTATTCATAGTAGTTTTGGTCGAAATCTGTCCCAATTCGGATAAACACCGACATATTCATATCGTTTAAATTAGCAATTGCATCTCCAATTTGAGAAGCATGTAAATCCATTTTAATTTTATTATAAGATAATAAATCTCTACTTTCCATTTTAAAAATAGCCCTTGCATCACCACCATCTAAATCACAAACACGCAATTGTAAAGATTGTTCATTTTCAAAATTTTGGGATGCTAAATTAAACTGGCGTTGAATATTAGGTGGTTCTATATATCTTACAGGTTTCTTTTTAGAATCCTCTTCAACGTTTACCCTACCTAAAGTAAAGGTTGTTCCTGTTTGATCAGGAATAGCTTGAGTTTGATCATATAATGGATTGCGATATTGTCTCCAATTACTTTGCACCAAATCCATAGTAGCAAATCGTAAAACCACAGGATCCTGCCAATTTTTAAAAGCCATACGCATAAAACGAATAGATTGAAAATCAGTTATTTTACCCACAGTAGTATCTGGTGTACGAATCGGAATTCTAAACTGGTACCAAGTTATATCCTTGGTAGTACCTCCTTCAATATTTACTGTTGTACTATAAATTTGATTAATATAATTTGTACCAATATCACTTTGCTCCAAATCACTTGGGCGTAAACTAATTTTATATTGATAATAACTTTCACCCTCGCTTAAAGTATTATCCCTATTAATATCCTCGATATCAGGTAAAATAGAACTTGTGCTAATAAAATCTAAACCAGTTTGTTCTTGTGTAGCCGAGTTACCTTCCAAACCATTAAATCTTTTGTATCTATCAATAACATTTGATTGTAAATTATCATATTCTTCTCCTCTAAAATACTGATAATCATCACCAGAAGGGTCTGTTGATATTCCAGCTGGAGGATTTGCTCCAAACCAATTTAAATAACTTCTAAAAAAAGTTCTTTCATCTGCATTACTTAAACCATCCAAACCCACATCTTGCGCTGCCCTAGTATCTGGATCATTATCAAAAGCATTTACAAAATTTAATCTATTGGATACCCTACCCCAAGAGGTTTGGTCAACATCTGTGGAACCTGAAGCATTTAAAGGTAAACCGTTTTCAAATGATCGTCTTCCATCTTTTAAAATATCTTCCGAAATATTCCCTAAATGTATATAAAAATCACCACCATTTGTTCCACCTCCAAATGCACTAACGGCATCATCTTCAAAAGGATTCATCATCCAAAATTCAATAAATTCAATATTTCTAGTTTCAAAATCCACATTACTCATTGCACGCATTATCCCTCCCCATCTACTTGTTGGATCGTTTAAAAACCCCGTTTGTGGATTGATACCTTTGGAAAAAGTTCCACCAGTAGTATCGAAATTATACGGACCTCTTTCCTGAGGAAAATAGGCCACATCAAAAGTTAATAAAGTAGTTACTTGCCCAATTGCCAAACTTCGATTTGGAAACAACTCGGATTGTTGTACAACACGCTGATAATGATTTCCTTGAATCCGAGGATTTCTTCGCATATACTCAGGAGTATTACTGTTATTGGCAATAAAAATAGGATCAATATTATACCATGCTAATTTAGAACGGTTAAACCCATATGCCAATTCATTAAACAATTGACCTTCTGGCCACATACCCGCTTGAGTTTGTCCTTGAGGTGTTGAAGCTAATACCCATGCTAAACGATTTGCTAAGTTAATGTTAGTTTGTCCGGCTTCAAAAGCATCTATATACGATTGTGCTTCACCGCTTGTAGCATCTTGAATTGCTCTTGGTGAACCAGGAACCAATTGTGCAAATTCACCTGTAAATTGTATTTTAGATTTTTCTTTGGTAGAAATAAAAGGAAGTTTATCAACCAATTTGGTTAAATATGGAGATTCGTTAGTATAATTGGTATTTAAACCCCAAATAGTATTAGATGTAGGCTCGATTCCTTGTTGATTTTTTTGCATTAATGGGCGCTCAGTTAAGTTCATTAAAGTACCTCCAACATGGAAATTTTTATTTACTTCGTAGTTTAAATGGGTTCCGAATAAATTTTTCGACATTGATGCAAACATCGAGTTACTTTCTACATCCACTTTTATAGGTGTATTAGAATTTAATACACTTTCGTTTAATATAGTTAACTGTCCTGTTTGATAATTCACCCTAAAATCTGTTCCTTCTTGTAGTTTTCTTCCTCCAGCAGTAACAGATACTGCACCTTCTGGAATACTAAATGAATTTAAATTAATAATATTACTTTGTGCTTGATATCTTGCTTTAATTAAAAACCTATTTTTATCAGGAAAATCGTTAACTGCACGCCATTTAGGAATATAATATAAACTATCAAAAGCATAATTATCTGCCACAGAATTATCACCAATAGAAGTTCGTAATGCCTTCCCAAATGGTTTGGTAGAAGGAAAATAGATCCTACCATTTTCCATCCTTATAGTAACACCATTCACAATATCATATCGTCCATCTGGATTAGGGTTTAATTGCGGATCCACTTTATCAACTCCTAAGTATTGCAACCATCTTTTGTTTTCGGAAATACTACCTCCTGCAGGTAAATAATTGATGTTGTTATTCGTTTTTGGATTGTTGTAAAAAACATCTATTTCTAAACTGGATGCGTCCACCCCCGATGTCCCTAAACTATACACGTTTTTCATCATTAAATTCCACAAAGGAATTTGAGTATTGTTAACTTGTGTTGATTTTAACATTTTAAGATATAAAGCTTCTTTTACTTCTTTAGCATCTGTAGAAAATTCACCCACTTTTCTGGTGGAACCATCACGAGCTACAGTATATTGAAAAGCAACTGCCAAAACCTCATCCTCTTCCATTTTTCGGTTTAAGGAAATAAAACCCAATTGAGGATGAAAATAATATTCATTCGGACTTAATCTTCGGGCGTTTTCAATTTTGTTAAAATGTATTCCATCTTGCATTCCAAAATTACCTAACAATTCGCCCGATGAATTATTGTAACTTCTTACATTACTGTTGTTAATTAACTTTTCGTATAAATCATTTGAGTTGTTTGAAGGAAAATTTGCATTAATACTTGGATTTACGGTGCCTTGATACGGACTTACCTCTCCTAAATCTGTAAACGCAATTACATTTCGCGCATCGTTGTTGGCACTAATTCCAACATTGGTTATCCAAACTTCCAATTGCGTAATTTGTACTTCGGTTGTAATTACTGGTAAATTCTTAAGTGCATTATCGTAATTTTCATAAAAATATTGGGATAAAAAGAAATGTCGGTTATCGTCGTACTGATCAATTTTAACCTCCTTATTAATTGTTTGCGCACCACCTGATAAATTAATGGATTTGGAATCACTTTTTTGCTGTGTAACAATAGTACTTACTTTTAATTTACCAAATTGCATATTGGCTTTAACACCAAATAAATTCTGACTTCCTTTTATTAAAGTGCTATTTAAAGGCAAACTTACATTTCCTAACTCAACATTTTTAATAATTTCATCCTCACTACCTTTATAATTCAATTTCATTTGATTTTCAAAATCAAAAGTAGCCTCGGTGTTATAATTGGTGTTTAAAAACAATTTTTCCCCAATAATACCCTGTACATTTAATTGTATTTTCTGATTAAAATCAATATTAGTAACCCTTTGATTTTCTACTCTTACCAATGGGTTTTCGGTTTTTTGAGAAGTAACTCCAAAAGTTAACTCTGCAGAACCTTGAGGTTTAATTTCTACAAAATTACTACCGAATAAAGAAACCGAGTTGTCCTTATCCATTAAATTACTAATAAAGTCGCCGTTTTTACTGGAGCTCTCCTTTGATTTTTCTTTCCAATATTGTTTTTCGGATTGTTTACTTTTGTTTGCCCAAAAGTCCGAAAAAGATTTATCATCCGCAGGCTTATAACTATCCTCGCCTATAACTTCTTTTACCACATATCTGTTGGTAACAGGATCATAAACAACCTCTTTTTTAACAACCGATGGGTCTTTTAAATCTATAGGATTAGTTCCACTGTTATTTTGGGCATACGATATACGTAAACCTAAAATCAATAAAACAAATAAAATCCTATGTAAACCCTTATTCAAAATCTATAATTTTTTCAGCGCCTCTTTTACTAATGCTTCCACACTTAATTTCGGCTGAGCTTTTAAGATGGCATGTAATACTTTTTCCACGGTAGCTTTTGTAAAACCTAAAGCAACCAGGGCAGATAACGCTTCATCTCTATTTGTATTGTCTAAAAATGTTAAAATATCAGAAGAAATATTTTCATCTTTACCTACTTTGTCTTTTAAATCAACAATAATTCGTTGTGCAGTTTTAATTCCAATACCTTTAATTCCCTTTAATTCATTTACATTTCCTTGTAAAATAGCTTTCGAAATTTCTTGTGATTGTAAGGAACTTAACATCATTCGAGCAGTATTTGTACCCACACCATTTACGCTAATTAACAATTTAAACATATCACGTTCCTCTGCATCAAAAAAACCATATAAGGTATGTGAATCTTCCTTAATGGATAAATAGGTTAAAATTTTTATATCATTTAAATCCACCAATTTGGAGTAAGTGGTTAAACTAATATGAATATAATAACCTACTCCATTGGCCTCTACCACGATATGTGTGGGCGTTTTTTCGGTAATTTTTCCGTTAATATGATTAATCATTTTTTTGTTCTTTTAATTGTGCATCAACTACAGCTAAAGTTGCCATATTTACAATTTCACGAACCGAGCTACCCAATTGTAAAATGTGTGTAGATTTTTTCATACCTAATAAAATTGGTCCAACCACTTCCAAACCAGATATTTCCTGAATTAATTTATATGCAATATTCCCCGATGATAAATTAGGGAAAATTAAAGTATTAGCTGGCGAATCGCCCAATTTTGTAAATGGGAATTTCTCTTTTAACAACTCTGGATTTAATGCAAAATTGGCTTGTATTTCTCCATCCACAGTAATTTCTGGATAATCTCTATTTAAAATTTCTATTGCTTTTCTAACCGCAAAAGGCTCTTCTTCTTTGGATGAGCCAAAGTTGGAATAACTTAACATTGCCATGCGGGGCTCCACGTTAAATTGTTTTACAGCTTTATAGGTTAAAACTGTAATTTCTACCAATTCTTCGGCAGTGGGCTGTACGTTAATAGTAATATCTGATAAAAACAAAGGTCCATTTTTAGTCATTATGATATACATCCCCGCCGCTCTTTTAACACCGTTACGTACCCCAATAATTTCCAACGACGATTTAATACTATCTCTATATTTACGGGTAACTCCAGTAATCATTGCATCTGCCTCGCCCAATTCCACCATCATTGCAGCATAATAATTTCTGCTTCGCATTTTATTTTCTGCCTCATACAAAGTAACACCTCTTCGTTTTCGTTTTTCAAAAAATAAACTTCCGTATTCTTTTCTTTTACTTAAAGTTTCTTCGGAGCGCGTATCTATTATTGAAGTTTTAGGTAAATCCAATAAATATTCTTCAATTAAATCTTCAATTATTTTTCGGTTTCCTAATAAAATTGGTTCGGCAATACCGTCATCTTTTACCAATTGTGCAGCCTTTAAAACTTTATAGTTATCTGCTTCGGCAAATACAACCTTTTTAGGTTTCTTTTTTGCACGAGTATTTAATTGCTGCATTAAAGTACTGTTGTGCCCCATTCTTTGGGATAATTGTTCCTTGTAGGCAGTCCAGTTTTTAATCGAAATTTTTGCTACACCACTATCCATAGCTGCTTTAGCAACCGCTGGTGCTACAATTGTAATCAACCTTGGGTCCATTGGTTTTGGAATAATATAATCCCTTCCATATACCAAGTTTTTTTCGCCATATGCTTTATTTACTTCCTCTGGAACAACTTCCTTCGCCAATTCGGCAATAGCTTTTACACATGCCAATTTCATTTCTTCATTAATCGTTGTTGCTTGTACATCCAATGCTCCTCTAAACAAAAATGGAAATCCTAATACATTGTTTACTTGGTTAGGATGATCAGATCTTCCAGTTGCCATGATAATATCTTTTCGAGCATCAATAGCCAATTGATAGGCAATTTCGGGATCGGGGTTGGCACAAGCAAACACAATTGGGTTATTTGCCATACTTTTAATCATATCCTGCGATAAAATATTGCCTTTAGATAACCCTAAAAAAACATCGGCATTTTTAATTGCTTCTTCCAAAGTATTACTCTCTACTTCGTTAGCAAAATATGCTTTTTCTTCACTTAAATTTCCTCTAGAGGGTTTGATTACTCCTTGAGAATCCAACATCACAATGTTCTCTTTTTTTGCCCCTAAGGATACATATAATTTTGCACAGCTCACTGCACTTGCACCAGCACCGTTAACAACTATCTTAACATCCGATATAGATTTACCTGCTAATTCCAAAGCGTTTAACAAAGCCGCACTGGTAATAATTGCAGTACCATGTTGGTCGTCGTGCATTACAGGAATATCTAACTCTTCTTTTAATCTTCTTTCAATTTCAAAACATTCTGGTGCTTTAATATCTTCTAAATTTATTCCTCCAAAGGTTGGACTAATAGCTTTAACTGTAGCAACAAAAGTTTCTACATCTTTAGCATCAACCTCAATATCAAACACATCAATATCAGCAAAAATTTTAAACAATAAACCTTTTCCTTCCATCACTGGTTTAGATGCCTCCGGACCAATATCTCCCAAACCTAAAACCGCTGTTCCATTGGATATAACAGCTACTAAATTTCCTTTTGCAGTGTATTTATAAACATCCTGTACATTTTCGCTAATGGCGATGCAAGGCTCTGCAACACCTGGGGAATATGCCAAGGATAAATCTCGTTGAGTTCTATAGGGTTTACTTGGTATTACTTCTATTTTTCCTGGTTTCCCAGAGGAGTGATAATCTAACGCTTCCGACTTTCTAATTTTTGCCATTTTTGTAATTTTAGGATGGTAAAAATAAGCACAAATAACCATTTTATAGAATACTCCTTCAATTATTTTTTAAAATAGTACAGCTATTTTTCCACAGCACTAAACTAGAGCTAAATTCCTTTATATAATAGGAAAAAAGATATTAATTCGTTAAAAATACACCTATAATACATTACTAAACTACTGGAGTTGTTTATATTTTAATACTTAATCTCCAAAATTGCATATTTTAAACGCTTTTAATTTTTTGCGAAAACACAAAAGTCCTACGACTTTTCGGCAAACTCACACAAAAGTCGTTGGACTTTTGTGTGAGATGTAACAAAAAACAAACTCTAAATAACCAACTCATAGTTAGTACTTCTTCCGCCTGAGGGTTCTTTTTGTAGAATTCCTTTATGAATTAAATCGTTTATATCTCTTACAGCAGAATCTTTGGAGCATTTTGCGATTTTTGCCCATTTTGAGGAGGTTAATTTTCCGTCAAAGCCATCTATCAACTTGTTTAGTAGTTTTATTTGTCGGTTGTTCATTTCAATACCCATATTTTTTTTCCAAAAATCTGCTTTAAATAAAACCCTTTTCAATACCAAATCCGTTGATTTTAAGGCATTAATTAAACAGTTTAAAAACCAAACAATCCAATCGGTAATATCTAAATCTCCTTTTTGGGTTTTCTCTAAAATATCGTAATACTGGTTTCTTTCTATTCTAATTTGAGCGGACATGCTGTAAAATCTCTGGGTACTTTTATCAGATTGAGCCAAAAGCATATCAGATATAGCGCGCGCAATCCTACCATTTCCATCTTCGAAAGGATGAACAGTTACAAACCACAAATGAGCAATCGAAGCTTTAACCACTAAATCCATTTCATGATTATTGAACCAAACCAAAAATTGATTCATTTCATTTTCTAACAAATCGCTATCAGGCGCCTGAAAATGAACTTTTTCTTTCCCCATTGCACCAGAAACAACCTGCATAGGACCTGTAGTATCTTTACGCCAATTTGCAACTGTAATTTTAAACATTCCACTTCTTCCAGTTGGAAACAAAGCCGCATGCCAATCAAAAAGTCGGTTAGAAGTTAAAGGTTTAACACAATTTTGAGTAGCATCCAATAGCATTTCAACAATTCCATCAACATTTCTATCAAAATCAACCGCACCAGCTATTTCAATTCCTAATTTTTGTGCAATAGATGATCGAACTTGATCCATATTTAAATATTCCCCTTCAATCTCGGAGGATTTTATAACATCCAGAGTTAAAGTATCTAATGAAGCTTCATTTCTTAAATCAAAACCCAAAGTTTCCATTTTTCCAAGAAGTCTGCCTTGTAAATTTCTAGCTTCACTTAATAAGTTTAAAAAAGCATTACTATCCCAAGTAAAATTTGGCCATTTTTTGTTTTGATGGATAAAAGCTTTCATTCGATGCACATTTTGCAACGAATATAAACCTTATTCGTTGCAAATCAAAATTATTCGTTGCAAATTTTGCGCTGAATAAGAATTGAAATAATTAACAACAGAAAAGAAAATTATTTTTTTGTTGATTCTTTAGCAAAAAGCTTTTCTGTAATTTCAGCATATAATTTACTATAATTTTTCATCACTTTCCAATCAGTAATAGTATTTACATCTGAAAATTTAACATCGTGAATACACAAGTATTGCGCACCTAATTTTTGCTGTTTTTTGGTAGGTTGATAATAAAAATTAATAAAAGAAAAAGTGATTTCTTTAATCGTATCTTGTTTTATTAAATATTCTCGTTTTTTACGAATCTCAGGAACAATAACATCTTTAATTATATACAAATTGTTTGAAATTTCATAAGAATATCCTAACTGGTTTATCCTTGCTAACACAGTATCTTTTGGGACCTTTAGTTCGTGTTTTTGATTTATAGTAATTGTACCTTCTGGTTTAAGTATATATCCTTTTCTGATAGATGTTGCTGTTAATACGCAAAAAGTAAATAGCACTAAAAAAAAGGTTGAAACAAATTTAGATTTTAACGTCAACGTTTTTTTATCATTAATTAATGTCCAAGGAATTGGTAAAACTATTAGTGCTACAAAATCAGTAAAATCTATAACTCGACTAAAAATTACTATATCGTTTTTATTAATAAAATCTATTAAACTATCAGAAAATTTAGTTTTCCAATAAATAAAAAAAAGAGCTGATATAAAACAAGTCCACTTTGATAATTTAGGAAACAAAAATGATAAAAATAATGGTAAAACAATCAGACCAGCAAAGTCTGATAACTTTCCTGTAAGCCAATTATTAAAATAGTATTTTAATATATGATCATTAATTGCCAAGATTAATAAACTTGAAATAAAAATTGGATTTAATAAAATATTATTTCTTTTTATCATTGAAAAAGCTTAAAAAATAATGAATATTATATTATATCTATGATTCATAATCCCTACCTCAACGCATTATACAACACCTCTACTGTGTGGAGTGCTTTACGGCCAGTGCCGTCTTTGATTTGGTGACGGCAGCTGGTTCCTGGTGCGGCAACAATTACGTTTTCGGGCGTTTGGCGAACTGCTGGAAACAATATCAATTCTCCTATTTGCATACTTACATCGTAATGTTCTTTTTCGTAACCAAAACTTCCTGCCATTCCGCAACATCCGCTTGGAATGATGTGTAAAGTATAATTTTTTGGCAAGGATAACATACGTTTGGTATGCGTTAAACTACTTAAGGCTTTTTGGTGACAATGACCATGTAATTTAACCAATTGTTCGTTTTCGGTAAATTGCTCCGATGTGATATTTCCAGCTAAAATTTCGTTACTGATAAATTCATCGATAAAAAAAGTATTGCGTGCAATTTTTTGTGCAATTTCATGATCTTTTCCTTTGGTTAAATCCAAATATTCGTCTCTAAAAGTTAAAATAGCACTAGGCTCTATACCAATCATTTGCACCTCATCACTCACTAAATTCCCTAAGATTTTTATATTGGATAATGCAATTTTTTGCGCCTGTAACAACAAACCTTTACTAATCCAAGTTCGTCCGCTTTCGTTCACCGCCGGCATAATCACCTCGTAACCCAAACGCGTAAGTAATTTTATGGCAATTTTTCCTTCGTGCGTATCGTTGTAATTGGTAAATTCATCGTTAAAAAACACCACTTTTTTGAGTTTTTTATCGGATTTTTCACCAAAATTTATCGCTTTATTTTGCTTAAACCAATCGGCTAAAGTTTGATTACTTAAATTAGGCAATGCTCTGTTTGGATGCACACCCATAATTTTTTTAAGCGCACCACCCGTTAAAGCATTGTTAGAGAAAAAGTTATATACCATTGGAATTTTAGAACCCAATTTGTTGGTTGCTGTAACATTAGCAAACATTTTTGAACGAAAAGGCACTCCGTTTTTTTTGTAATATTGTTGGTAAAATTCAGCTTTTAACTTGGCAATATCTACGTTAGATGGGCACTCCGATTTACAACCCTTACAGCTTAAACACAAATCCATCACTTCCTTAATTTCCTCGCTATCAAATCGGTTTTCCTTTGTGCTGTGCGTTAAAACCTCACGCATAATGTTTGCACGAGCACGGGTTGTATGTTTTTCGTTTTTAGTAGCCATGTAACTCGGACACATTGTTCCGCCACTCAACTCGCTTTTGCGACAATCGCCACTACCGTTACACAACTCCGCAGAGCGCAATATCCCTTGATTTTCCTCGAAAGAAAAAACCGTTTCGATATCAGGCGTAAATTGGTTAGGTGTGTAACGTAAAAAAGTATCCATTGGCGGTGTATCCACAATTTTATTGGGATTAAAAATATTGTTTGGATCCCATGATTTTTTTACTCGCTTTAACAATTGGTAGTTTTGAGAACCAATCATACGCTCGATAAATTCCCCACGTAATCGTCCGTCCCCATGCTCCCCACTCAAGGAACCTTTATATTTTTTAACCAAACCAGAAATATCCTCTGCAACCGCTCTAAAAACTCGATGTCCTTCGGGGGTTTTCATGTTTAAAACCGGGCGTAAATGTATTTCCCCACTTCCCGCATGTGCATAATGCACACATTTTTGTCCGTAGGTATCCATAATAGCATTAAATTCCGCAATAAACTCAGGTAAATCATTTACGTCTACCGCAGTATCCTCAATAACCGGTTGCGCACTATCGTCGCCCGGAATATTTGCTAACGAACCCAAACCAGCTTTGCGTAAATTTAAAGCTTTGTTGATATCCGCACCCCATAAAATTGGAAAATGATAACCCAATCCATTTTGTTTAAATTCCGCCTCCATTTGTTGTAAAGCAGTATTTAATTCCTCCTCGGATTCACGATGTAACTCAATCATTAACATCGCTTTAGGATCGCCTTGTACAAAAAATCGGTTCGCACGTTGCTCGATATTAGATTTGGTACATTCCAAAATAATATCATCCATTAATTCCACAGAAGAAGGATTGTATTTTAGCGCAATTAAATTTCCTTTTAACGAATCCTGAACGCTATCAAAATGAGTACACATCATTGCCGTAATTTTTGGCAAAACAGGCACACAATTAATTTTTATTTCGGTAATTAAACACAAAGTACCCTCGGAACCTGCAATTAATTTACAAAAATTAAAAGCTTCCCCTTGAGGGTTAAATGGTTGTAATAAAGCCAATAAATCGATAGCATAACCCGTATTACGGCGATTGATACTTGGTTTAGGAAACTCGCGTTCGATTTCTGCACGATTTTCCTCGTTGTTTAAAATTTCGTAAATTTCTTGATAAATTTGTTGCTCCAATGCGCCACTTACTCCAATTCCCTTGGTTTTATTTAAAAATTCCTCATTAGATAAATTAGTAAAAACCACCTTATTTCCATCGGCTAAAATTGCATGAACTTCTAATAAATGATCACGCGTACTGCCGTAAATTACCGAGCGTGCACCGCAAGAGTTGTTTCCTACCATTCCGCCAATCATACATCTATTACTGGTGGAGGTTTCCGGACCAAAAAACAATCCGAATTTAGCCAAATGTTTGTTTAAATCATCGCGAATTACACCTGGTTGCACACGCACCCAACTTTCCTGCTGATTCACCTCTAGGATTTCCCCAAAATTAACCGATACATCCACCACAATTCCGTTCCCTACCACTTGTCCCGCCAAAGAAGTTCCAGCAGTACGGGGTATAATCGACACCTTATTGTTTTGCGCAAAATTTACCAAAGTAAACAAATCCTTTTCGGATTTAGGAATAGCCACAGCCAAAGGCATTTCGCGGTAAGCCGAAGCATCCGTAGCATATAAAGTACGCATTACCTTATCGTAATGCAAAGTTCCATCTAATTTACTCTCCAAATTTGCTAACAAAACAGTATCCATATCCAAAAGGAATTAATGCGTAAAATTTTGCGCAAAGATACGATAAAGCAAATAAAAGCTTAGCCTAATAATAGCTAAAATTTTAATTTACTGCCGATATAATAAAATAATACACTGGTAAACCTATGGTAATATTAAAAGGAAAGGTAATTCCTAAAGCCATTGGTAGGTAAATTGCGGAGTCGGATTTGGGCAAAGCAATTTTCATAGCTGCCGGAACAGCAATATAAGATGCACTTGCTGCTAAAATAGCAAACAACAATTGATTGCCAGGTTCTGGAGTTATCCAATGAGATACAAATGATACTATACAGCCATTAACAAAAGGAATTACAATGGCAAAAGCAAAGGGATACCATCCTTTTTTTACTAAAGCGAATATATTTTTACCCGATTGCAAACCCATATCCAATAAAAAAACTGCTAAAAATCCTTTAAAAATTTCGGTAGTAAAAGGTTTAATTCCTTCAGCATGTTTTTCGCTGGCTAAAAACCCTATCACTAAGCTCCCTAGAATTAAAACCACACTACCGTTGGTAAAAGAATGTTTGATTAAAGAACCCAAACTTGTTTTTTTATCCCCCTCTTTATCGTACATCGACACCAATAAAACCCCCACAATAATTGCCGGTGCTTCCATCACTGCCATAATCGCCACCATTTGTCCGCCGTAAACGATTTGTTTTAAATCCAAAAATGAAATTGCAGTTACAAAAGTTACTGCACTAACTGATCCATAAGCGGCTGCAATGGCGCCCGCATTTTGAATCGAAAATTTTTTCCGCAAAATAAAAAAGGTGTACAAAGGAACTATTACCGATAATAAAACACCAAAAATTATTTGCCACAATATACTTGCGTTTAACTCGCTATGCGCCAACTCTTGTCCGCCTTTAAACCCAATTGCTAACAATAAATACAATGAAATGAATTTACTGGTATTGTGCGGAATTTCTAAATCGCTTTTTAAACGAGTAGCAATTACACCTAAAAAGAAAAACAATAAAGCGGGATTGGTTAAATTATCGATTAATAAGGATATTTCCATGAATTTTTTCGGCAAAAGTATTACAAAGCTCTTATAAGTTATTATTTATGTTTTTAATATCAGTTATAACAAAACTTTATAACAATAATTGTAAATACAAATAGTTTTAAGCCAAAACTAATTTTATGATAAGTTAAAGCAACTTTTTGGCGATATTTCCATATATTGGTGCTCAATTTCAAAAAAAACATTTCATGCGCTCAGTTGTATTAGATACCCGACAAAAAGCATTAGCGATTAATTTAGATAAATCCATTTATGGAACTTTTGCAGAAATTGGTGCCGGACAAGAGATTGCGCGGCATTTTTTTATTGCAGGTGGGGCATCTGGAACGATTGCAAAATCTCTATCCGCTTACGATATGTCGATGTCGGATTATTTATACGGCGAACGTCCGGGTAGATATGTTTGTAAAGCTCGTTTAAACCAAATGTTAGATAAAGAGTTTGGTATTTTAATGGAAACTTTGGCTTTGCAAAAACCTGATCGTAGATATTTTGCTATTGCGAACACCGTAGAGGCTATCAATTATGATCGTTCCAATAAATCACACGGTTGGTTGGGTGTTAAATTCCAAACCGAACCCGGAGGAGAACCTAACGAAGTAATTGTACACTTGCGTTTATTAGATAGAGAAAATATATTACAGCAAGAAATTTTAGGGGTACTAGGTGTAAATTTATTATATGGATGTTATTTTTTAAATCACGATCCTAAAGGTATTTTAAACCACATGCAGGACAATTTAATACCTGGACGTATGCAGGTGGATATGGTGCATATGAGCGGGCCAGCGTTTAAAAATGTGGATAATCGTATTTTAAGTTTGCATTTGGTAAAACACGGTATGGCAGATGCTTGTATGTTTTTACCCGATGGCTCCACTATTCATCCAACAGAGGTTTTGTACAAAAAAGATATTTTAGCATTACGTGGCCGTTTTCGCCCTATTACCAAAGTGCATTTGGATATGCTTAAAAACGGTTTAAAGCAATTTGAGAAAGAAAGAAAAGTGGTGTATAAGGACCAAATTGTTATGATTACCGAACTTACGCTAAACGATTTAAGTGGGGAAAAAGGAATTGAAGTTGAAGATTTTTTATCGCGTGTAGAAATTTTAACCGCTTTAGGACAAACCGTTTTAATATCTAACTTTAAGGAATATTACAAACTGGTAAATTATTTAACACGCTACAACACTGGCTCTCAAATTTCATTATTGTTAGGTGCAAACTCTTTAATCAATATTTTTAACGAAAGATATTACGACAACCTACAAGGTGGTTTACTAGAAGCATTTAGTCAGTTGATTAACAAGGATGTTCGATTGTATTTATATCCATATAAATTTGGAAATGAGATTATTACAACTAAAAATATGATTATCCCTGATAAATATAAGTTGTTGTACGAACATTTATTGGCAGATAAAAAAATTATAGATTTTGAAAATTATAACGAAGAGATTTTAGATATTTTTTCGCATAAAGTTCTCGAAAAAATCAAAGAAGGAAATACCGAATGGGAACAAATGGTTCCGCCAATTGTATCTCGATTAATCAAAGAAAAAAACTTATTTAATTGGCGAAACACCAAATTTGTAAAAACAAAAATGTTGTTTAGATAAAAAACTGCAAATGAAATTACTTTCCTGGAATGTAAATGGCATTAGAGCCATTACTCAAAAAAACTTTGTTCAAGATATTTTAGCCGAAAACCCTGATGTTTTTTGTTTACAAGAAACCAAAGCTACTGCAGAACAAACGCTAGAAGCAACAAATGGTGCTTTTAAAGATTATCATTTTTATGGCAACGAGGCAGATAAAAAAGGCTATTCTGGCACGGCAATTTTTAGCAAAACTAAAGCTTTAAATGTTTTTACAAAAATTGGTAAAGAGGAACACGATAACGAAGGACGTATTGTGGGTTTAGAATTTGATAGTTTTTATTTGATAAATGTGTATGTGCCCAACTCGGGTTCGGAGTTAAAACGTTTGGAATATCGTACCCAATGGGACAAAGATTTTTTAGCGTTTTGTGCTAATTTAGATGCCCAAAAACCTGTGGTAATTTGTGGTGATTTAAATGTAGCACATCAAGCAATCGATTTAAAAAATCCCAAGGCAAACTACAATAAATCTGCGGGTTATATGCAAGAGGAAATTGATGGTATTGCGGCGTTTTTGCAAAATGGATTTGTGGATACTTTCAGACATTTTTATCCCGATACCGAAAAATATACTTGGTGGAGTTACCGTGCTGGTGCACGTAGCCGAAACATAGGCTGGAGAATTGATTATTTTTTAGTGAGCCAAAAAATAATCGATAAAGTTACGCAGGCGCACATTCACAACGATTTAATGGGCTCGGATCATTGCGCGGTGAGTATTCATATTAACAGCTAGTTTTTAAATTATGCAATACACTTTTGAGCAAATTGTTCAAATAACACAGGCTAATTTTACAGGAAATATCCAAGCTACAGTGGGTAATTTCACCGTGGACAGTCGTAAAATAACCCCTTTAAACATAACGAATTTAGTGTTTGTGGCTTTGGTTACACCCAAAAGGAACGGACATACTTTTATACCAGAGGCTTACCAAAAAGGTGTGCGCAATTTTTTGGTGAGTGAACCTGTTGAGTTTTTGAGTTATAAAGATGTAAATATTATATTGGTTAACAATACTTTAACCGCATTACAACAAATAGCACAATTTCATCGCAAACAATTTTCGTATCCAGTAATTGGCATTACGGGTAGCAACGGAAAAACGGTTGTAAAGGAATGGTTGTACCATTTGTTAAAAGATGATTTTAACATTGTACGTTCGCCTAAAAGCTACAATTCCCAAATTGGCGTGCCTTTAAGTGTGTTGCAAATGGATAAGCATCATAATTTAGCCATTTTTGAGGCGGGAATTTCTCAACCCAACGAAATGCAAATTTTGGGTAAAATTATTCGCCCTGACATGGGTATTTTTGTTAATATTGGCAGTGCCCACAACGAAAATTTTAATTCGATTGAGGAAAAAGTTCATGAAAAAAACGAATTGTTTACTTCGGATACTTTTGTGATTTACAATAAGGATTATACCAGCATCGACGAAGTTTTTAAACAACATCCCGAGAGTAAAAAATTAGTATGGAGCACTAAAAAATCGGCTACTTTCCAAATTAGTCGCATCCAAAAAAAATCAAATATCACTCAAATTCAGGCTATTTATAAAAACGATTTTATCAGCATCGAAATTCCTTTTATCGATGATGCTTCTATCGAAAACGCCATTCATTGCTGGGTTACCCTATTGTACATGGGAATGCCAATGAATAAAATTCAACAAAAAATGCTAACCCTCACGCCAATTGCTATGCGTTTGGAAGTGAAAGAAGGTGTTAATAATTGTTTGATTATCAACGATTCGTACAACTCCGATTGGGCAAGTTTAGAAATTGCTTTGGATTTTTTAACCCGACAATCTAACCTGAAAAAAAATACACTAATTTTATCCGATTTACAACAAACTGGGGAACAACCAGAGGTTTTGTACCGCAATGTTGCCACTTTGGTAAAAAACAAAAACATCCATCAGTTTTTTGGTGTGGGTGAGGATTTACAAAAGCATCAAAACTTTTTTGATGTGGCTTGCCATTTTTTTAGCTCTACAGCACAGTTGTTAAGTTATTTACAACAACATAGTTTCGATTCGGAAAATATTTTAATTAAGGGTTCTCGATCATTCGAATTCGAAAAAATAAGTAAGTTTTTACAAAAAAAAGTGCACAGTACTGTTTTGGAAATCAACCTCAACGCGCTGGAACACAACTTAAATTATTACAAAAGTTTGTTATTGCCTAAAACCAAAATAATGGTGATGGTTAAGGCTTTATCTTACGGAAGTGGCACTTACGAGGTAGCTAATTTATTACAGTTTCATAAGGTAGATTATTTGGGAGTGGCGTTTGTGGACGAGGGAATTTTATTGCGCGAGGCAGGAATTACTTTGCCCATAATGGTAATGAATCCGGAACCGCAGGGTTACGATGCTATGTTAGAATACGATTTAGAACCCGAAATTTACAATTGGCGCAGTTTGCAAAATATTATCCAGTGTTTGCAAAAAAACAATGCTAAAAAAAGTGTTTCTATCCATATAAAATTAGATACAGGCATGCATCGTTTGGGTTTCGAACCGCATGAAATGGCGCAACTCATCCAAATTTTACAAAAAAATCCTCAGTTAAAAATCGCTTCGGTTTTTTCGCATTTGGCAACTAGCGACGAAAGTAGTTTATCGGATTTTACCCTTCAACAAATCAACTTATTTAAAAATTTAAGTGGGCAATTGGAAAATGCCCTGCAAAAAACTTTTATCAAACATATTTTAAACTCCTCAGGTATTTCGGAGTTTACGGATGCGCAAATGGATATGGTGCGTTTAGGTATTGGTTTATATGGCGTTTCACCTAATCCTACGCATCAAAAAAACCTCGAAGTAGTTTCGGAGTTGTTTACCTCTATTTCGCAAATCAAACAAGTTCCCAAAGGAGATTCTGTAGGCTACAGCAGGCGAGAAATTGCTGCAAAAGATTTAAAAATTGCCACCGTTCCAATCGGCTACGCCGATGGTTTATCCAGATTAATGAGCAACCGCGTGGGACACATGTTGGTTAACGGCAAAAAAGCTCCTATTGTGGGGAATATTTGTATGGACATGACTATGATAGACATTACAGAAATCGATGCACAAGAAGGGGATTCTGTTGAAGTTTTCGGCAAAAACATCCCAGTACAAACCCTTGCATCCTGGGCTCAAACCATCTCTTACGAAATCTTCACCTCCATCTCCCCAAGAGTAAAACGTGTGTATTTTCAGGAGTAAAAAAATTATAGCCTACATTCAAAACCTGTAATGTCCTATAATTTTCGGGTACTTAAACAATACATCTTCAACAACTTGTCCGCCACCAACATTATGAACAATAAGTGGGATACCGTTTTTAGTTTGATTGGAAACTATGCCAATATGGGTTATCGAACCACCTAAATTCCAACAAACAATATCTCCAGGTTGATAATCGGCGGCTAAAAAAGATAGGGGTAAAACTTCTCCCTTTCTACTAAAAAAAGTCATTAAATTTGGAACCCTCCTATGATCGATATTTTTATCAGTTGATTTTAATCCCCATTTTTTGGGATATAAATGAAAATTACTTTTCATATCTTCATGAACTAGTTTTTGTAAATCTATACCTAACTTTCGGTATGCTCTAATTACAACATCTGTACACACACCTTTGTTTTTTGGGACATCACCCATTGGATAAGCAATTTTAAAATAACTTGGATCGTATTCTACAGCATCATTTGTTAATTCCAATGCTGCATCTGCTAAGTTTTTTGATTTTAAATTTGTTTGATAAATCCATAAAAAAGTAGGTAATTTTTGCTTTTGTAAAACTTTATCTAATTTTTTCATCACCTCGTTACTTACTGCCGGACATCCCCAACTTTGCGCCAATGTATTAGGGAAAATTTCTTTATCAGGAACAGCTTCCCACGAGTGTAAAACTATAACACGCTCATAAACTTTATTGTTGTGTTCTTCTAAACCATGAATTTTATAATGAATATTTATCCCCCAACTACTGTAACTTCGTATGCCTAATTTAAATTTTCCATAACTGGAACAATGGCTATTGGCTAAATTACTAAATTGTACTTCATTTATTTTATTTTGATTATTTATTCCAGAGCATGAACCATGTGTACACAAACCAATAACACTATCTCTTTTATTTTTAAAATCCCATAATACCAATCGGTTTTTACCCGATGGAATTGAAAAATCAATTAAAATACAAAAATTAGTATCTAATTTGTTTTTTTTACAATAAACCAAAGCTTCTGCGGCCATTTTTTTAAAATTATTCCCTTTAACAGCCGAAAAAGTGAAAAATAATAAAAGCAATACATAAAATTTAATATACTTTTTCATTTGATTTCCATTTTTTTATTAGGGTTAAATTTTGACTTAAACTTCCTAAATGATAGGTATTTGTGTAATTAAAACCAGTAGATTGGGTTGCTAATTCTTTTACCACTTTTTTATGAAAAAAATCCGAGTGAATAAAATAAACCTCACCTTCAATATTTGCTAAATATCCCACATGATAATCTAACCCAACTACAAAAAGAGAATTTTTATATAAAGTAAGATGCTGTAAAACAGTCTCTTTTGAGTTAAAAACCTTTTTGTTTTCTTTTCCGCAAATTGCATCAATAATAACACTTGCTGCTTGTTGTGCGGTTTTGTATCTATTTAAATTAAACCCTATATGTTTTAATGTAGTACTCACAAAATATCCGCAAGCAATTTGTCCGCTTTTAGGCTCGTTACTAATTCCGTTAAAATCCCATGGAGTATCCATCCATTCGGGGAAAATATCCTGAATTAATACATTAAATAAATAATTTTTATCTAGTATTTCGGTTGCGCTCAAAGTATTTTTTTGCGCTATAATCTCGGTGCATTTTTGATTATAATTCGCTACAAAATTTGTATTTACAAAAAGTAAAACAAAAACTATTGCATACACATTCATCTTCATTTTTAATTGATAGAGTTAGTGAAAGTAAATCCTTTATGTTGAGCTTGTTTAATTACACTTCTGGATATCAAATCGTCCAAGTTAACCGTTTTATATTTCTTTTTTTGATTTGTAACATAGGTATTTCGTTGCATACTTAAATCGTTTAATTGTTTTTTTATCGTGTTTCGTTTCCCAGCCAAATCATTTACAAAAGCCATTTTTTGCTCGGTATTCATACCTTTCATTTTAACTGGCAAATCCTCTTCTTTGGCATGAATTATTACATCAGGATTATTTTCGTATGCATCCACCAAATCCCACGATGAGTTTTTGTAAGCCTTGCTAGCTTTGGATAATACACGTTCTGCAACTTTAGCTTCGCTTAATGTTAAAGCATTGGCATCTTCTTTTAATTGTTTTTCTTTTTTAACGTTCCCTTCTTTACCATAACCAATGTAAGTATTGTTTAATTGAATATTTAGTTGATTAATTTGCGCATCAAAAGGTGTTTGAATATCCACAATTTTATCATTATGATTGATTATCATATACATACCTCCTGTTATTTCGGCTCCATGCTTCCAAAAATCCTGAATACCAACCGCATATGAATCGCAATGTATTGTGTTGATAATTACATTTTTTTGCTTAGCCAAATTACACGCTTTAATATAATCCACTCCTCCCTGATTAAATGGCTCGTTTCCAGCTATATAAATAATTTGCAAATCATCCGGATTAGAACTCCATTTTAATTTTTTTAAAGCATCCTGAATTACAGCCCCACAATATTCTTCTCCTCCATTTGTACTTAATGAAAATAATTTTTCGGATAATTCGTCCAATTCTGTTGTAAAAGCACTAATTTGTTCAATATAATTTTGCTCAACATTTAACCCATCATTTCCATATTGATATAAAGCCAACTCAATCTCGGGGTCTTTTCCTTCACTATCTTTTGCTTTTGCCAACTGCATTACAATATTCCATAATTGATTTTTTGCTTGCTCTATTAAACCATCCATACTTCCTGAGGTATCTAACAAAATGGCTAATTTTATCTTTTTTCCCTTTGCTACAGCTTTTAAACTGTCTGGTTTGATTTCTGGTTCAGTGGTGTTTTCTTGAGAAACAATTGTTGTGGTTGTATCTTGTTTACATGAAAAAAACAAACTTAAACTAACAATACTTAGGGTTTTTAAAATGGTTTTCATACAATTTTTGTTTTTAGATTATGGGTTAAAATTAGATTCAAAAAAAACAGAAAAAAACCTAGATTTAGGGAACACAGCTTTTTAAAAGGTAAAAGGGATTTTTGATTAAGTTAAAGAGGAATTTAAACGAATAAAAAGCTAAACTACTTGTTTTTGTAGGTTTTGTATTTTTGATTTATGACAAATAAAAGTTTAGCTTTGTGTATCTACTGTAGCTTATAAATTTGCATCAAGGGACTCAATAATCATGTTTATGTATAAAAATTTCAACTTTATAATTTTACTTTTTCTGGCTTTCAAAATCTCAAATGGTTTTGCTGGGGAATCTTCTATTTCTAAAGATGAAAAGGAACTTAGTAAAAAACCAAAATTTATTAAAGTTGAGGTTAAACAATTATATACAGAAAAATCTAAAATCATTAAAATAGATGCAAATCAAGAAATGCTCGAAAAATTAAGAAGTTTTGAAAAGCAAAAAATTAATAATGAAGAAAAAATTAAAAAGTTAGATCAATACATCAAAATTTGTTTAAATAATAATTTAAATAAACCACTCCCTTTGGCTTATTTTTTAATGGGAAATACTTACTTGGAACTTAATCAAGCTAAAGTTGCCTTACAATTTATGGAATTGGCAATGGATTCCAAATTTACAAATGTGTTGCCTTTTGATTATTTACTAAAAATTGGAAGCGCACATGCTCTATTAGGAAATTACGAGCTATCAAATAAATTTTACAAAGAATTTTTAAGTAACAAATACGAAACTTCAAAATTAAATTTACAAGATTCTATTAACCTTTTGATTGCTAAAAATTATTATTTACAAAAAAACTATACTACAGCAATAAAATTATATGAAAGTATTTTACAAAATGCTTTAATTAAAAATTATTCCGAAAACATTTTAGCAGCTTACTCTGGTTTAGCGGCATCGTATATTTCCAACGGACAAATTGATGAAGGGATTAAAAACTATCAAATGTCGCTTCAAAAAATCGCTTCTACAAAAGTTGTTGATGATCAAAAAATTAACGAAAGTAAAGAGCTGATTTCAGGGGCTTTGCGTAAACAAAAACTATATAAAGAAGAAATTGTTTTGCGAAACACCAATACTATTAAAAATAAATTAAATAACAATCGCGAATATTTAAAACTTGCCGAAAGTTATTACAATATCGAAAAATATAATGAGGCTATAAAATTGATAGATTTATTTAAAAAATCTCCTAGTTTTGATTTAATTGACAATAGCGAAATTAAAATCATTCCACTTTTGGCAAATAAACTAAAAATCAAAAATCCAACTAAAGCTGTAGAATACTTTTCGTTTTATATTTTGTTACAAGATAGTATCCAAAGCAAAATAGTACAACTTAATACCAAAATTGGTGCTTTTAATGGTTTTGAAAATTTTTTAGAGCTTGAGATGCTTAAAAAAGATAAAGAAATTTCCAACAATGCTTTACAACATTTAATGCAAAAGGAAACTTTAAATAAAACATTAGTGAGTAGGCAAAAATGGATTATTGTTTTACTAAGTTGTATAATTTTAACCGGTTTACTTTCGGCTTTATGGATTTTACATATTGCTAATCAACGAAAAAAAGCCAATCAACGCTTAGCTTTACGCTCCTTACGAACTCAAATGAATCCGCATTTTATTTTCAATGCCCTAAACTCTGTAAATAGCTTTATTAGTAAAAATGATGAAAAATTAGCGAATTTATTTTTAAGTGATTTTGCTCGATTAATGAGATTGGTAATGGAAAACTCTGAACATGAATTTATTACTCTTCAAAAAGAACTCGAAATCATAAAAATTTATTTACAATTGGAACATTTTAGATTTGAAAACAAGTTTAGTTATCATTTAAATATTGATGATAATTTAGATTTAGATAACGTAAATATTCCGCCTATGTTAGTGCAACCTTATATTGAAAATGCTATTTGGCACGGACTACGTTACAAGGAAACTAAAGGTAATTTATGGGTACATTTTGCTATAAATGATGCAGTTTTAGAAATTAATATAAAAGATGATGGAATTGGCCGAATAAAAAGTAAAGAAATAAAAACTGCAAACCAAAAAAAATCTCAAAGTATGGCTTTAAAAAACATACAAGATAGAGTTGCTATTATTAACGATTTACATAAAACCAAAATTAAAGTGGAAGTAACGGATTTAAATACTTCACAATTTGACGTGGGTACTTTTGTTAAACTAACTATTCCTATATTATGAAATGTGTAATTGTTGAAGACGAACAAGCAAGTAGAGAAACCTTAAAAAATTATTTATATAAATACTGCCCAAATGTTGTTGTGCTTGCTGAAGCCGAAAATATACTAGAGGGCTATGATTGTATTGTTCGTGAAAAACCCGATTGTGTGTTTTTAGATATTGAAATGCCTTTTGGAAATGCTTTTGATTTATTAGAAAAATTTTCTTCAATTAATTTTGAAATTATATTTATCACTGCTTTTAGCGAATATGCCATAAAAGCTATTAATTTAAGTAATTGTAAATATTTATTAAAGCCTTTAAATATAAACGAATTGGTGGATGCTGTAAATTTTGTAACCGAACAAAAAGCTTTACACAAAAATCAAAAAACCTCATCGGTTTTATTAGAGAATTTAGCTATCGAAAATCATCAATTAAAAAAATTAGTTTTACCAACAATGGATGGTTTTGAAGTAACTGTTCTAAAAGATATCATGTATTGTGTTGCTAATGATAATCTTACAGATTTTTATTTATCAAATCAACAAAAAAAAGTAACTTGTAAAACTTTAAAACATTACGAACTCACCTTACAAGATTATGGCTTTGTTAGGGTTCATAAATCTTACTTAATTAATATCAACTTTGTAACAAGCTTCAAAAAAGGAAAAACAGGTGAAATATATATGGGAAAAACCATTATACCTTTATCTCCTAACAGAAAAGAAGCTTTCGAAAAATATTTTATGCGATAATAATTTTAATTTTTACTTCACCGCATCTCTAAATAAATCGAATTTTTCGAAGGTGTTTTTATTCGTTTCTTTACCGTTTTTATCGTACCATTTCCAATCGCCTTGTTTGTAACCATTTTTCCAAAATCCTTCAGCCATAATTTGTCCGTTGTAATAGTAATAAACATGTTTACCATTGGGTAAAATTTCAAAAATTTTATTGCCGTTAGGGTAGTGTTTTCCATTGTTTACAAAATTAAAAGTGTAATTATACATTTCAAATCTTTGTGTTAAGTTAAAATGAGTGTAAACACTGTCGTTGCTAAATTTAGAAATAAATGTACCCTCGTAATTATTTACTAAAGTATCTCCTGTTGAAGATAAAATATATTTGATTCCTTTTTTATTTGTGGATTCCACCATTAATTGTTGATTGGTGTAAAACACTTTATATGCACTTAAAATATTTGTGTTTTGTCGTTCCACATAGATTTTTTGAGAAATTAAATTGCCTTTAACATCATAAAAATTTGTATAACCTACCCCGTTTTTAAGCGTTTTAACTCCTGCTGTATCCCAAGCTGTAATGGTTTTAAATTGCTCAACGTATAAACTTACATTGTTGCCATCCACTGCACCTGCAGATCCAACAATAAATGTAACCAATTTTTCTTCTAAAGCTTTTTTACCATTGAAATGAAAAGTTTTCCTACTGTTTAATTGATTGCCTACATAACTTTCAACCATAAATTTTTTATCATCCAAATAATAATAGGTAATTACTTCGCTATTTACGGTGTAAGGATCTATAAATGAATAATAATGAGCAATTTCGGGCTCACAAGGTAATAAAGTTACCCCATCAATACTGGCATGCATTAAAAAATAATATTTTGTTGGAGTTTGCGCTTGGCTATAAAACGAAATCAAACTTATCAGTATTGTAAATAAAATGGATAATCGAGTTTTAAAAATCATATATTTTACTATTTTTCACCACCAAAATTAAACAAAGTTTTGAGTTTTAAAATTAAAAATGTTTCTTTATCGTAACTAATATCACTTTATACATAAAAATTGATTGTATTTTTACGTTTGATATGGGCAATACAATTCAATTGGGTTTAAAACAAAACTGGAAACAATTTAGCATTTTAATTTTTGTAAATGCATTTGTGGGTGGTATGGTGGGTTTGGAGCGTTCTATTTTTCCACAGTTTGCTCAAGAACAATTCAACTTAGATTCCAAAACTGCCATTTTATCTTTTATCACTGCTTTTGGTATATCCAAAGCTTTGGCAAATTATTTTACTGGGAAATTAGCCAATACATACGGCCGAAAAAACTTACTCATTGTAGGGTGGCTAATAGCTTTGCCCATTACGTTTTTATTGATATATGCACAAAATTGGAATTGGGTAATTTTTGCCAATATTTTATTGGGGCTTAGTCAGGGGTTAACATGGAGCAGTACAGTGGTTATGAAAATAGATTTAGTGGGCGAAAAAAACAGAGGATTAGCAATGGGTTTAAACGAATTTGCGGGATATTTTGCTGTTGGAATCGTAGCTTTTTTATCGGGATATATTGCTCATAAATATGGCGTTACACCTTATCCTTTTTATATCGGGATAATTTTATCAATTGTAGGATTAATTTTTTCTCTTTTGTGGGTTAAAGACACTCGTTCGTTTGTAAACATGGAAAACAAAAACTCTAGCGAAGCTATAATGGATAATGTTTTTTTCGAAACCACTTTTAAGCACAAAACTTTAAGTAGCGTTACCCAAGCAGGTTTGGTAAATAATTTAAACGACGGAATGATTTGGGGATTGTTGCCCATTTTATTATTGGGTTTACATTACAATAACGAAAACATTGGTATCATAACGGCAATATACCCAACGGTTTGGGGAATTGCACAGTTGTTTACAGGAAAATTATCCGATCATGTATCCAAAAAATCGATGTTATTTTGGGGAATGTTTATACAAGGTGTTGCTATATTATTTTTACCCTACACTACATCATTTTATATATTATTTGCTCTTTCGGCAATTTTGGGATTAGGAACAGCACTGGTTTACCCTACGTTTTTATCTACCATTGCACAAACTACCCACCCCATTCAACGTGCAGAAAGCATTGGAACTTTCCGGTTATGGCGAGATTTGGGTTACGCCATTGGCGCAATATTATCTGGCATCACCGCCGATATTTTAGGCGTTGAATACGCTATTGTTTGTATCGCAATTATCACGATTTTTTCTGCAATCGTAATTCAAATCCGAATGCCAAAAATTTAATTTTTAGCCATCAAAAATTAATCTTAATAGGAATTACTTACAACTTATTTACCCAAGTAAATTGCAAATAATGTTGGTTAAACCATTGGTTATTATTATTGTATATCCAGGAAACAAATAAATAACCGATTTCGATGCTGTTTTTGGCGTTTAAACGATGTCCGATTTGAACAGCCGACCAATTTTCGTTGAATCTAAATTGATTATTGGTGGCAAAAAAAGCTTCGGTATATGCTGTGATATATTTTTTAGGATTTAAATCATACTGATATCCAATTAAATACCTTAACCTAGTACTAAATTGATACCGATTGGTTATGGTATTTTCTATCCAACGTTCATCTATCCTAAACCTATTTTTTAATCCAACATTTCCCCATTGATTTTTTAAAGTTAGTTGTTGAAACAAACGATATTCGTTTCTATTTTGAGGATTAAAAGGTTCCTGTCGTTCGTACACAAACGAATTACTTAGGGTAAGCTTTGGATGTATTTGGTAATGCAAACCATTTTCTGTGTAAACATATAAAAAAGTTGAATAATTTGATTTGATGTTGTTGGCAGCAAAATTATACGAATTGTAACTCCATTTATTTGTAAAATTACCGCTATGATCTATAGTTGGAAAAAACCCAATACTATATTTATTTTGAGCACTTAGAGGATGGAATCCTAATATAAATAAACTAAAAATTAACAGTACAATCCTTCCTGCAAAACTACTTTTGCTCATAACAATTTCGCTTTTTATCCATATAAACTCAAAAAAAATCATACACATTTTAATCGCAAACATAAAAATAAGATGTTAAAAATTTGGCAATAAAAATAAAGAACTCTAATATTGCAATATTAGAATATTATTTTGAACTTTACAAAGATGAAAAAACTTTTATTAGCCTTAAGTACCGCTTTTTTAATATCTTGTGGTAACAACCATTCAACACCAGAAAACACAGTTACAACTGTTGAACAAAATGAAAAAAAAGAGGTGTTTTACCCAGAAATAGAGGCGTATATTGAAAAAAATATCGGGAATTTTGATGAAATTGAGGATGAAAGAAAAGCGGAATTGAAAAAATTATCCTTGTATATCCAAAGCAAAAAAACAAAAAACGAAAAAGTAGAATTAATTTTTATTTGTACACACAACTCCAGAAGAAGTCATTTATCACAGTTTTGGGCAATGGTTGCAGCAGATTATTATTCTGTTAACGATATCTTCACCTACTCTGGCGGTACAGAGGCAACAGCATTTAACCCCAGAAGTATAGCTTGTTTACAACGTGCAGGATTTAAAATTCACAAAGAAAACGAAGCGGAAACTGAAAATCCAGTGTATGAGGTGAGTTACAAAAACAATCAAAATAGTGTTAAAGGTTTTTCTAAAAAATACAATGATGAAAGTAATCCAAAAGAAAATTTTGCAGCTGTAATGACTTGCTCGCATGCGGATAAAAATTGCCCATTAGTTTTAGGCGCATCCTTTAGAGTTGCTATACCTTATACAGACCCTAAATTTGCGGATAATAGTCCCAAAGAAGAAGCTACTTACGATGAAAGATGTAAACAAATTGCTAACGAAATGTTTTATGTTTTTTCTTTAATTAAAGCATAAAATTCGGTATAAATAGTGGTTTAAAAAACAAGGAAAAGTTCCATAAACTATCAAATAAAAACTCAACACAACAACAAACTCTTAGGATTTTTACTAAGAAAACATTATAACAAAAATAAATAAAATTGTAAAGGTTTAACCTTTCATACTAATCATATACGCCCGAAAAGAGCTAGATGCAAAAGTGCTGGACCTTTTATTTTCTGTGGTTTATATTTTAATCAAATCCTTACCTGTAGTTATTAAAACTACAATTGCAGGAATTAACCATACAATACCATTTATTATCATCAATTTAGAATCCGTTAATGAATTTTTAAATAACACAAAAAATCCAATATTAACCGAGGTATGAAATAGTAAAGCTATTATAATGCTGTATCCTGTTTCTCTTAAAATCCATGCAAGTAAAATTGATGCTGAAATTGTAAAAAACAAAAATCCAATCATATATAACAATCCATTTTTGTAATGTCCAATATGCCATAGTCCCCAAATTAATCCAACTAAAATAGAGGCTAATATCACTGAATTGTTTTTCTCAAGGGTGGGTTGTAAAAAACTTCTCCAACCAATTTCTTCTCCAATAGAACCAATTATTATCCCAATTAACATTACAGAAATCAAAGGTGTCAAATCGGTGGTAAATTTAAGTTTCAATCCAATGAACTTACCAATGATATAAGCAATAGATATTAATAAAAAAGGTAATCCCAATGCCAATAATGACTTAATAGCAATTAACTTATTAAAATCAAGTCCAATTGGTATACGCATGCCTTTAAATAATAAAATCATTATAATATATCCAATAGCTGGTGCTAATTGAGGTAAAACAATCTTTTCAAAATCTAGATTAATTTTTTGTTGAATTGCAGCAAGCAATCCTGTTAAAATTACTGTTATTAGAATAAATAATACTATTTTCAAAATCATATTCCCTGATCTTTTTTATTATTATAATCAATATTAACGAAACTGTTCAATCGCCATTTAACGTTTTGATTCACCTTAGAGGTTATATAAACTTTAGGATATTTTAGCACTAAAAACAAGTTTTGTATTCAAAATTGTTACCCATAATTTTTTCAAATTTAAATTAAAAATTAAAATATTAATGGTTTAATTGTACATTAAATAGTTTCAACAATTTAAAATTAAAAAATTATACACATTTTAATTCATCAAAAACCACCTTCTGCTTAATACAAAAAACCAAATTTCCATAGAGGTAGGATGTTGCCAAAGCCTTGTTCTATATTATCTTTTACTACAAAACTGTTTGGGATTTGTTCTATTTGTTTGTTTTTTTTGCTTTTACCGCCAATTTCGAAGGTGTAATTATCAATTACGAAATCGCCGTTTTGGGGTGGAAGTTGTATTGTAAACCCTGAGGGAAATTGGGAAACAAAAAATGTTTCGCGCAAGGAGCCTGTATCTGGTTGATGCACAAAAGCAAAACTTAAATTGGTATTGTTTAACAAAATTTTGTCTGCTTTTGCCAATACTCTTATGTTTTTTCCTTGGGTGTTTATCATTTTTATTAAACCAGCCTTTTCCATGTATGCAAAATATTCGGGCAGTAATCTCGGACTTACTTCTGTAATTTCTGCAAGTTTAGAAATATTGGGTTTAAACGGAACATTTTGCGCAATAAGGTACAACAATCGTTTTATTTTGTTGCCTGTATTGGGATTTAACCCAATATGTTTTACCAAATCAATATCTACAATTTTATTTAAAATTCCTTGCAATCGTATGCTGTAATCGTCTTCTTTAAAAAAAGGATAGTATCCATGTTGTAAATATTCCTGAAAATATTTAAGAGGAGTTTGAACGGCAACATTTTGATGCTTTATAATTTGCGATAAACTTATAGGCTCTAAATTTAAATATTGCGTAAAATTTAAATATTCCCTAAAAGATAAACCTTTTAGTTCGTATGGAATAACTCTTCTGCTTAAATCGGCGTTGCCCTGATTGATATCTAAAACAGAACTTCCAGAAAAAATAATTTTTAATTGAGGGTACGAATCATAAATCACCTTAATTTCTTTCGCCCAATTAACATACTGATGAATTTCATCAATGCACAAAACTTTCCCTCCTAATTTTACAAAGGAATCGGCAAAATCTAACAAAGTATTTTGTGTAAAATACAAATGTTCGGCGGTGATATACAACATCGAATTATCTGTATTGTGTGCTTTTATGTACTGCAACATTAAAGTGGTTTTTCCCACTCCTCGTGCACCTAACAACGAAATTAATCTGTTGTTCCAATTGATTTCATGATATAAATATCTTTTAAAATCCAATTGTGTGTGCTGTACAAGATTGTTACTTATGCCAAATAAAGCTTCCATACTTTTTTTAAGCAAAAATACAAAATTATTCAGTACAATGAATAATAATTACATAAAATCATTCATCGTAGTGAATAAAAATAACATAAAATCATTCACTAGAGTGAATAATTTTACAATAATTTACGAATATCGATGTATTGCATTCCGGCATCGATGGCTGCTTTAATGCCTGGGTCGCCGTCTTCTAAAACTACACAATCTTTTGGTTCAACACCTAATATTTGTGCGGCTTTTAAGAATGTTTCGGGATGTGGTTTGTGGTGTTCTACATCATCACAAGTAACTACGACACCAAAATCGGCCTCGCTTAAACCTAAATATTGTAGGGTTAATAAAACCGTGTGTTTTTGTCCGCCGGAACCAATTGCAAAAGCGTGAGTGTTTTTATATTGCTGAAAAATTTGGTGTACTACAGGAACAAATTTTACCTTATGCATTATCTCCAATACCTTCACCTCCTTTTTTTTACCCAAATCATCGCCGTTGTAAGGTAAGTTTAAATGAACCATTAAATTCCTAAAAACCTCTAACGTAGGTTTACCCGCTTCCTGATAAAAATAATCCTCGGGAAAATCAAAACCCAACTCGTTGCAAATCAAGTTACAAGCCTCTAAATGCAAAGGCATGGTGTCCGCCAAAGTACCATCTAAATCAAAAATTAAAGCTTTAACCGAACTAAAATCGAAGGATTGCATAAGTGTTATTTTAAAGTAAGTAACCAATTTTTAAAGCCCAAACCAATATCAACCAACTGATACGGAATAGCATTATTTAAAAGGATTTGCTGAATATTTTTTTGATTTTGAATAGCCTGTTGTTGGTATTCGTTTTTAATTTCGATAGGATTTAATTTTAATTCCTCCCCAGTTTCTTTATCCACAATTCGCAAAGGCTGATTGCCCAAATCCAAATTTATCTCGGTGTTATAATCCGTTAAATGATAAATCCTAGGTGATATTTTTTTGTATTTTAAATACTGCATAGCCGCAGCAAATTCGTTGATTTTTTCGGACGTGTTTAAATGCGAAAAATCCGAAAAAATAACCAAAATGGAGCGCGAATGAAAACTTGCCGCCAATTGATGTATAGTAGCGCTTAAATTTGTAGTATGCAGTTCCTCAGAAGTTTTATCCGATAAAAACGTATCCAAATTTTGTAATAAATAGCTTAAATGATTGGGACTAGATTTACACGTACTTTGGAAATGCACTTTTTCGTGAATTAAATTAACCGAAAAAGCATCGCGTTGTTTGTAAGCAGCATAAGCCAAAACCGCCGCCCCATAACAAGCAAAACCTATTTTATTTAAATTTTCGAGTGATTTATTGTTGCTAGCGGGATAAAACATTGAGCCCGAAATATCCAACACTAAATTTAAGCGTAAATTGGTTTCGTTTTCGTACTTTTTCACAAAATACTTACCTGTTTTAGCATACAATTTCCAATCGATATCTTTTGTAGAATCGCCAATATTATAGGTGCGATGCTCCAAAAATTCCACACTAAAACCACTTAATAAACTACGGTGTTTACCAATTAAATTACCATCCACAATTTCCTTTACCTTTAACTCTAAGGTGGATAAATTTTGGGCTTGTTGTAATAAAATAGGCATAAAATAGATATAAATAAAAAACACCGATGAAAATTCATCGGTGTTTATATAAAAGTAATACGATTAAATTAATTTATCTAATTTATCTGCTAAAACAGATTTTTGAACCGCACCAACTTGTTTGTCAACAATTTCCCCATTTTTTAAAAATAAAATTGTAGGAATATTACGGATACCATATTTAGCCGAAATTTCGTTGTTTAAATCAACATTTACTTTTCCAACCACTGCTTTACCTTCGTAATCTTTAGATAATTCCTCAACGATAGGGCCAACCATTCTACAAGGACCACACCATTCTGCCCAAAAATCTACTACTACTGGTTTATCGCTTTTTAAAGCTAACTCTTCAAAGTTTGCATCTGTTAATTCTAGTGCCATAGTTTTAAAATTTTAATTTGTTTCAAATTTAATCATTTATTATAATACTTTGCTTTAAAATTATCTTAGAAAACGATTAAAGATATCAAAAGTTATTAACCAAAAACAAGTATACAAAAACGATATTCAAATATACTTAAATAATACGTTGATTAAAACTTTGCTAGTGTTGATAATTTTGAATATATCATCAATAAAATTTATGTAAGCTATTTTTTCTCCTCTTCTTCATCTTCTTCATCCTCTAAAAACCTTACGAAACTAATCAACTGGTTACCCAACTTAGCATTTTTATTTAATTTTTTAAATTGGTAAAAAGACGAAATTGCAAAATCGTAATCACGCCAATACTCATAAATATAACCTCTGTAAAAATAAGGTAAATCATCTTGCGGATTTTGTTTTAACCAAAGCTCCACCAACTCATTTGCCTTTTCCATTTGGAACTGAACCAATAACTGTGGGATGTATTGTTTTATTTGAGCTAAACTATACTCTTTTGCACTCTGCTTGAACAACTTATCGTTTTGTTTTACAATTTTATCATCCAATTTATCTTGAGCATTCTGTGCTACTTTCACAATCATTTCTTCAAATCTGTACATTTCGAAGTAATAATTGTACGCTTCGCAATATAAAACCAATTCGTTTATAAGTAAGGAATCAGCATACTGAAATTCGTTTCCTGCGCAATCGTTAAAAACTTGAATATGATACATTTTACTTGCATCTTTTTTTTCCAATTTATAAAAACAATCACAAACTTCTTTTGCTTTTGCGTAAATTTCTTTTTGGGCAAAATTAAATTTTGAAATCAGTAATAAAATCAATAAAAAACGCAACATTAAAATAAAGTATTTTGAGTTCCTGGATTATTTTTGCCTAAATGTTTGTATGCAGCAGCCGTTACTTCTCGTCCGCGTGGTGTACGATTTAAAAAACCTTGCATAATTAAAAAAGGTTCGTACACTTCTTCAATTGTTCCAGCATCTTCTCCCACAGCAGTTGCGATGGTTGTTAAGCCCACAGGACCACCTTTAAATTTTTCGATAATAGTTTTTAAAATACGATTATCCATTTCGTCCAATCCATTTTCATCCACATTTAAAGCTTCTAAAGCAAAAAGTGTAATTTTTAAATCTATTGTGCCATCGCCTTTTATTTGAGCAAAATCTCTAACACGGCGTAAAATTGAATTAGAAATCCTTGGTGTACCCCTGCTTCGGCGTGCAATTTCATAAGCTGCATCATCGTTGATAGGCACATTTAATAAGTGTGCAGAGCGAATAATGATGGTTTGCAACAACTCGGTATCGTAATATTCTAATCTGCAATTAATTCCAAAACGAGCACGCAAGGGTGCAGTTAATAAACCCGAACGTGTAGTGGCACCCACTAAAGTAAAAGGTTCTAATCCAATTTGAACAGATCTGGCATTGGGACCAGAATCTATCATGATATCAATTTTATAATCTTCCATGGCAGAGTATAAATACTCCTCTACCACTGGGCTCAATCTATGAATTTCGTCGATAAATAAAACATCCCCTTCGGATAAATTGGTAAGTAAACCCGCTAAATCCCCAGGTTTATCTAACATCGGACCCGAAACTAATTTGATGCTTACATTTAACTCGTTGGCAATAATATTAGCCAAGGTAGTTTTTCCTAATCCGGGAGGGCCATGTAATAAAACGTGATCCAAGGCTTCGCCACGTTGCATAGCTGCTTTAACAAAAACAGTTAAATTGGCTAATACTTTTTTCTGACCGGCAAAATCATCGAAAGTTTTGGGGCGCAAAACTCTTTCGAAATCTTGCTCCTGATCACTCATTTTATTTTTATCGGTATTTAATATATCACTCATGGTAACAAATTTAAATCAAATAATTTCTTTGGCAATATATATTAAATAAATATATCTAAAATTGTATATTTGTTTAATGATATCATAAAAACTATGCGATTTTTTTACACTTTAGGAATTTACTCTTTATATCAAATTTTAAAAGTCGCGGCTTATTTTAATCCTAAATTAAAGTTATGGGTAAAAGCTCAAAAAAACATTCAATATAATAATAGTAGAAACAATAAAAATGTTGTGTGGTTTCATGCTGCATCCTACGGAGAATTTGAGCAAGCCGAACCTGTAATTGCTCAATATAAAATTAACCACCCAAACGCTTATATTTTGCTGAGTTTTTTTTCGCCATCTGGCAAAGAAAAACACCAAAATTATAAAAATGCAAATGAAATTATTTATTTACCTATTGATACCCCAGCTAATGTAAACGCTTTTTTAAATCACTACCAACCGACTTTAGCTGTTTTTGTAAAATACGAATACTGGTTTAACTTTTTACATCAGTTACAGCTACGTAAAATTCCAACAGTATATTTTAGTTGTTTATTTTCTCCCGATCAGTTTTATTTTAAACCTTACGCAAAATGGTTTTTAAAGCACTTGCAAAAAGTAAATGTTTTTTTAGTACAGAACAAAGCAAGTTTGCAATGGGCAAAAAAACACAATTTAAATGCAATACTTAGTGGCGACACTAGAGTAGATAAAGTAATTTTAAATGCAAAAGAAGAAAAAGAATTTGAATTAATTAAAGATTTTTGTACCAGAAAACCTACGCTGGTATTAGGAAGCATGTGGCAAAAAGATTGGGAGCTTTGGAAAAAAGCCTTGAAAAACTTAAATGATTATCAGATAATTTTAGCGCCTCATGAGGTGGATGAAGCAAATATCAAAAAATTTGATGGAGTAAATTGGATGTATTACAGCAAAATAAATCGAATAAAAAACTCCGATTTTTTAATGATCGACAGTATTGGAATTTTAAAGTTTGTTTATAAATATGCAACATTGGTTTATATTGGTGGTGGATTTGGGAAAGGGATTCATAATATATTAGAAGCAAATGTATTTGGCAAAGCAGTTATTTTTGGACCAAAATACCTCAAAGCTCAAGAGGCAGTTGATTTGATTAATCTAAATTGTGCTTTTAATATTAGTAACGAGGATGATTTGTTGGATAAAATTAATTGGATTGTTAAAAATCAAATAGAAATTCAAAACAATTTAAATAAGTATTTTGAAGCCAATAATGGGGCAACAAAAACGGTTATCCAATCACTAGAAAATGTGAATAAATAAATAATATGACATATAATTTGTTAAAAAAAGTTTTATGGCATTAAAAAATTTATTACTTTTAGACCCTAATACCTTAAAATATCAAAAAAATAAAAACTATGAAACTTAAAAATTTCGCAATTATTACACTTATTTTGTTCACTTTAAATTTATTAGCTCAAAACAAAGTAACTGAAAAAGGAAATGAAGCTTTTGAAAAAGGTTACTGGAATGCCGCTATCGAAAATTATAAATTGGCACTAAAAAAAGAAAAAGATAACGAATTAAAAATGCTGATTACTTATCGTACAGCTATAGCTTACGAAAAAAGTAGAGATTACGCAAACGCAATAAACTGGTACTTAAAAGTTATCAAAAAAGGTGGGGCTTTTTTAGACAAAAACCCTGAGGCATTTTTAAACATAGCAAATTCTTACAAAGCATTAGAAAATTTTGAGTTAGCTATAGATAATTATAAAACATACAATATTGCTTCTCCAAATGATCCAAGAGGTATTAACGGACAAAAATCAGCAGAATTAGCATTAAAGTGGATTGATGAACCAACTCGTCATAAAATTGAAAACTTTAAAGATGTAAATACAAAATTTGATGATGCCGCACCAATTTTTGCTGGAAGAAAGTATGATGAAATTATGTTTGTTTCTTACCGAGAGGGTTCTGAAGGAAAAGAAGAAAACTTTGTAAGCGGACAGCCTTTCCCTGATTTTTACTACACTAAACAAGATAAAGCTAAAACTTGGAGCAAGGCTGCGGGTGTTGAAGGTGAAGTAAATACAGAATTTGCTGAAGGAAAAGGTGCTTTTGATAACAGAAAAACTACTTTTTACTTTACAAGATGTAAACACGATAAAAAAGTAATTACGGGTTGTGATATTATGTATGCAAAACGTCAAGGTAAAGCTTTTGCTGAAGCTGTAAAATTAGAATTATTCAAAGGTGATACAACTATTAAAGTTATGGTTCATCCAGAATTAAGCCCTGATGACCAAGTGTTATATTTCTCTGCAAATCATAAAGATGGTTACGGTGGTTATGATTTATACTATGCTGAGTGGGACAAAAAAGCTAAAGATTGGGGTAAACCTGTAAACTTAGGTGCTGAAATCAATACACCAGGAGATGAATTTTATCCAAATATTCATGAAGATGGTTCATTGTATTTCTCTTCAAATGGTCATATCGGTATTGGTGGATTTGACTTATTTAAAGTGGAAAAAACAGACAAAGGTTTTGGACCTGTTACAAATTTAAAATTCCCATTAAATTCTTCTTCTGATGATATCGCAATTATTTTTGAAGGTAAAGATGAAAAAGGTTACATTACCTCTAACAGAGCGGGCGGTAAAGGTAAAATGGATATTTGGTCGTTTGTATTACCTCCATTAGAACTGTACTTGGAAGGTGTGATTTGTAATCAAAAAGTACCTGGTGAAGTAGTTGCTAATGCTAAAGTAAAATTAGAAGGTAGCGATGGTAGTGTAAAAGATACAATTTCTGATCAATTTGGTAAATATAAATTTGCTTTATTACCTAACACTACATACAAAGTTAGCGCAATCTCGGAGGATAAAGTTAAAAACCCTTACGGAACGATGGTATTAAAATTCTTTAGATTAGAAAACCCTTTCTTAGTTGATGTTATTGGTGTTAAAGAATCTAAAACATTTACACAAGATATTTGTTTAGATCCAATACCTCAAGAGGGTATTCGTTTACCTAAAATTTTATACGAATACAACAAAGATGCATTATTACAAGAGTCAAAAGATCGTTTAAAAGGTTTAGTTAAAGTATTAAACGACAACCCAACTTTAGTGATTGAAATGGGATCTCATACAGACTCAAGGGGTTCTGAGAAATACAACAATGATTTATCTGAAAGGAGAGCAAAATCCGCTGTTAACTTTTTAATTGAACAAGGAATTGATAAAGAAAGATTAACTTATCAAGGTTATGGAAAAAGAGAACCTTATAAATTGGATGAAAAATCTATGGAAGATATTCCGGCAGAATACAAAAGTATTTTAACAGTGGGTACAGTCTTAACTGAGCAATTTATAAACGGTATAAAGGACAAAAAACTTTTTGAAGAATGTCACCAGTTAAATCGTAGAACAGAATTTAAAGTTTTGAGAACCGATTACGTTCCTAAATCTAAATAAGTAATAATTTTTTTTATTAAAAAGCACTCCATTTCGGGGTGCTTTTTAAT
>JACCEB010660207.1_pt1 | contig 39934 bp, 42 predicted proteins | sample 7454761 | NCBI WGS metagenome assembly JACCEB01 (sample SAMN15323454, study PRJNA562643) | freshwater metagenome | isolation source: river surface water | place: USA:Blue River Watershed | collected 2017-08-18
ACGACAGCGCCGGTTTCAGCAGGTTCGATGCATCGAGCGTGCCGCCGGACGCCGACCCTGCACCAATGATCGTGTGGATCTCGTCAATGAACAGGATGCCGTTCGGATTGGCCTTCATCTGCTTCAGCACCGCCTTCAGGCGCTGCTCGAAGTCGCCACGGTACTTGGTGCCGGCCAGCAGCGCGCCCATGTCCAGCGAATAGATCGTGGCCCCCGAAAGGATCTCAGGCGTCTGCTTGTCAACGATCTTCTTGGCCAGACCTTCGGCGATGGCGGTCTTGCCGACGCCGGCTTCGCCGACCAGCAGCGGGTTGTTCTTGCGGCGGCGGCACAGCGTCTGGATCACACGCTCGACCTCGGACTCGCGCCCGATCAGCGGATCGATCTTGCCTTCGGCTGCCAGCTTGTTCAGGTTGACGGTGAACTGGTCCAGAGCGCTTTCCTTCTGCGGACCGTCTGCCTGTGCGTCCTCGGCCGACTCGGCTGCCTTCTGCGGCTCGGCCTGCTGGTCCTTGCGGACACCATGCGAAATGAAGTTCACCACGTCGAGGCGCGTCACGCCCTGCTGGTGCAGGTAGTACACCGCGTGCGAATCCTTTTCACCGAAGATGGCGACCAGCACGTTCGCACCGGTCACTTCCTTCTTGCCGTTCGACGCCGACTGCACGTGCATGATCGCGCGCTGGATCACGCGCTGGAAGCCCAGCGTCGGCTGGGTGTCGACCTCGCTGGTGCCGGGCACGGTCGGCGTGTTGTCGTTGATGAAGTTGGACAGGGTCTTGCGCAAGTCATCGATGCTGACCGCGCAGGCGCGCAGCACCTCGGCTGCCGACGGATTGTCCAGCAAGGCGAGCAGCAGGTGCTCGACGGTGATGAACTCATGCCGGGCCTGTCTTGCCTCGACAAAGGCCATATGCAAACTGACTTCGAGTTCCTGGGCGATCATGCTTCCTCCATCACGCACTGGAGCGGGTGGCCCGCTTTCCTCGCGTGGGTTAAAACCAATTCCACTTTTGTGCTGGCGATGTCCTTCGGATAGACACCACACATGCCTTTGCCGTCCCGATGCACCTTGAGCATGATCTGGGTCGCCGTTTCGCGATCCCTGTTGAAGTATTCCTGAATGATGGCCACCACGAATTCCATTGGCGTGTAGTCATCGTTCAGCAGCACTACCTGATACATGGGCGGCGGCTTGGCCGTCGCCTTTTGCTCTTTGGGTACAAGAAGCGTGCCGTTGTCACTGTTCGTTGCCATGCTTCTATTCTATAGCCCTCGTCTTCGTTGCGTGACCCGGATTGAGGCCGGTATCCGCATTACTTTCGATATTACGCGCTTTCGGTAACGTCCGCAGACGACCAGTCAATGCCGGCCCCGGAACCGCCTTCCTCCTTGATTGAGGCCGGTCGAAAAGGTTTTCAAGAGGCGTGGCAATCATGCCGGTTCGTTTAGGCAATTCACTTGACTTTTCGATTCGTTGCCCGAACAATGCAAAAAATCAATATGTGTTATTTAGCAGAGGTTATATGACACTTGTTGATTTCAAGAGGAGCAATAATGGAGGGGGGCAGCGTTCCGCGGGTCTTCTTGCGTTTAGGGCTCGTGTTATAGGTCAATAGTCAATATTTGGAAGACGTTTTTATGGCTAAAGGTAAGGTCAAGTGGTTTAACGATGCCAAGGGCTTTGGTTTCATCACTCCGGACGACGGTGGCGAAGATCTGTTCGCGCATTTCTCGGCAATCACGATGGCTGGCTTCAAGACCCTGAAAGAAGGTCAGGAGGTTTCCTTCGAGGTGACCCAGGGCCCGAAGGGCAAGCAGGCGTCGAATATTCAGGTCGTCAGCTGATTGCCAGCAGACTTCCTGCATACTCCTCTCCGACCCCCGGCTTGCCGGGGGTTTTTATTTCCCCGATTTACGTTCATTGCAATGGACAGGCTCGGGAAATAAAGGTTCGAATAATCCGGTTATTTTCCTTCATGAAAATCGATTTCAAAAAAGAAAAAGCCGGACGCTTGTCCGGCTTTTGTCTGCACATTAATTAATAATTACATGTGCTCGATCATCACGTCACCAAAACCCGAGCACGAAACCTGGGTCGCGCCTTCCATCAGGCGAGCAAAGTCGTAGGTGACCTTTTTCGACGCGATCGACTTCTCCATCGAGCTGATGATCAGGTCAGCCGCTTCGAACCAGCCCATGTGACGCAGCATCATCTCGGCCGACAGGATCACCGAACCCGGGTTCACGTAGTCCTTGCCCGCGTACTTCGGTGCGGTACCGTGGGTCGCTTCGAACATCGCGACCGAATCAGACAGGTTCGCGCCCGGCGCGATGCCGATGCCGCCGACCTGCGCTGCGAGCGCGTCGGAAACGTAGTCGCCGTTCAGGTTCAGTGTGGCGATCACGCTGTACTCGTTCGGACGCAGCAGGATCTGCTGCAGGAATGCGTCGGCGATCGCATCCTTGACGATGATGTCCTTGCCCGTTTTCGGGTTCTTGAAGCAGCACCACGGACCGCCGTCGATCAGCTGGGCGCCGAATTACTTCTGTGCCAGCGCATAGCCCCAGTCACGGAAGCCGCCTTCGGTGTACTTCATGATGTTGCCCTTGTGGACCAGGGTAACCGATGGCTTGTCGTTGTCGATCGCATACTGGATCGCCTTGCGCACCAGGCGCTCGGTGCCTTCGCGCGAGACCGGCTTGACGCCGATGCCCGAGGTTTGCGGGAAGCGAATCTTCTTGACGCCCATTTCCTTGATCAGGAAATCGATCAGTTTCTTCGCGCCTTCCGAGCCTTCCTGCCATTCGATGCCGGCGTAGATGTCTTCCGAATTCTCACGGAAGATCACCATGTCGGTCTTTTCCGGCTCGCGCAGCGGCGACGGGACGCCCTTGAAGTAGCGCACCGGGCGCAGGCAGACATACAGGTCGAGTTCCTGGCGCAGCGCAACGTTCAGCGAACGGATGCCGCCACCGACCGGCGTGGTCAGCGGGCCCTTGATCGACACGACGTAATCCTTCAGGACTTTCAGCGTCTCTTCCGGCAGCCAGACGTCCGGGCCGTAAACTTTGGTCGACTTCTCGCCCGCGTAGATTTCCATCCAGCTGATCTTGCGCTTGCCGCCATAGGCTTTCGCAACGGCTGCGTCGATGACCTTGATCATCACCGGGCTGATGTCCACACCGGTGCCGTCACCTTCGATGAACGGAATGATCGGATTGTCCGGAACGTTCAGCGAAAAATCGGCGTTGACCGTGATTTTCTGGCCCTCGGCGGGCACTTTGATATGTTGGTACATCGTAATCTCCGAAGATTGGCGGATGCCGCGATTTTAAATGGCGGCTGGTGTACATCAAAGCGCGACGAATGCTGCGTGGCCGGTGGCTTTGATCGAGGTCGTGAGTCTCATGCAAGTCTTATATAAGACATAAGACCATATTTCGTATTATGCACTAGAATTTTGCTTTGTGCCACAACGGACTACCCGAAACCACAGATGCGCCTGATACTTTTCAACAAGCCTTTTGGCGTCATGAGCCAGTTTTCCGCCCATCCGTCGCGCGCGACGCTGGCCGATTTCCTGTCCATTCCGGGCATCTACCCGGCCGGCCGGCTCGACGCCGACAGCGAAGGCCTGATGCTGCTGACCGATGACGGACAGCTGCAGCACCAGATCAGCCATCCGGATCACGACAAGCAGAAAACCTACCTGGTGCAGGTCGAAGGCGAAGCCAGTCCGGCGCAATTGGCCCAACTGCAAAACCCACAAGACCTCGGCGACTTCACGACGCGCGGCAGTCGCACCGTCCGCATCGAACCGCCCGTCTGGCTATGGGGGCGCACGCCGCCGGTGCGGGAGCGCCGGCAGATTCCGACCAGCTGGCTGGCCATCACGCTATCCGAGGGAAAGAACCGGCAGGTGCGCCGGATGACGGCCGCCGTGGGCCTGCCGACGCTGCGGCTGGTGCGCAACGCCATCGGCCCCTACTCGCTGGCGACCCATCCGCTGCTGCCGGGCGAATGGCGCGAAGTCGATCCGGCGGACTGGCGCAGCGCGTAAGTCGGCAAGCGTTGCCGCGAGCGGGCGGCCGCATCTCGCCAAAGCGAGGCAGTGAAGCGTGCGGTGAAGCGTTTACAATCCGCGCACCCGAAAAATTTTCACATCGCCAATGAAACGCTTCCTGCTGCTTGCCTCGCTGCTGCTGTCGATCGACAGCAGCGCACAGAACTTTCAGGTCACGTCGCTGAATATCGGCGTGCACCTGCTTCGCGCCGAGCTGGCGATCAGCGACGACGAACGCGCTCGCGGACTGATGTTCCGCGAGAAGCTGGGTCAGAACGACGGGATGGTTTTCCGCTTTGCGAACAACGGCAAGGCCTGCATGTGGATGAAGAACACGCTGGTACCGCTGTCGGTGGCCTTCATTGCGGAGGACGGCAAGATCGTCAACATCGAAGACATGGCGCCGCAGACGCTGGAGCCGCATTGCGCGGCGCAGCCGGTGCGCTACGCGCTCGAAATGAACCGCGGCTGGTTCAGCAAGCGGAACATCAAGCCCGGCGCAATCGTGTCGGGGCTGCCAAAATAAGACAGGCCAAATGAACAAACCCGCCGGACGCAGTCAGGCGGGTTTGAGAACTCCGTCAAGCCGGCCAAAGCCGGCTGCAAGCGAGATTAGGCGAGTGCCTTGATCGCTGCCGACAGGCGGCTCTTGTGGCGAGCGGCCTTGTTCTTGTGGATGATCTCTTTGTCAGCGATACGATCAATGATCGAAACCGATGCCTGGAAAACTTGTGCAGCAGCTGCCTTGTCGCCGGCTTCGATGGCCTTGCGAACGGCCTTGACGGCGGTACGCAGCGTCGAGCGCTGGCTGGAGTTGTGGGCGTTGAGCTTGACTGCCTGACGGGCGCGCTTGCGTGCCTGTGCGGTATTTGCCATGTGTTGGTTCCTGACGGTGTAAGGCTCGAGGCCTGGCCCCGGGCGGAATTCGAAAGACCGCGATTGTATAGGATTTTTGTCGTAGCAGCAAATAGTCCGAATTTCGTCCGCCGCGACCGAAGCCCGCGCAAAGAACTTAACAGGACGACAAGCTCCGAATCGTCCGGCACCGGGCTGCGGCTATAATCCGCGCCATGAATCTGCACAGAACGCTCGCCACCGTGTCGGGCATGACGATGCTGTCACGCATCACCGGCCTGATCCGCGAGTTCCTTGTGGCTCGTACCTTCGGCGCCTCGGTCTACACCGACGCTTTCTTCGTCGCCTTCCGCATTCCCAACCTGCTGCGCCGGCTGTTTGCCGAGGGCGCGTTCTCGCAGGCTTTCGTGCCCATCCTTGCCGAATACAAGAACCAGCAAGGCCATGATGCAACCCGGACGCTGGCCGACCATGTGGCGACCGTGATGTTCTGGAGCCTGCTGGCGACCTCGATCGCCGGCATCGTGTTTGCGCCCGCCATCGTGCTGCTGATGGCCAGCGGCTTTGCGCACGACCCGCTGGCGATGTCGCTGTCGGTCGCGATGACGCGCATGATGTTTCCCTACATCCTGTTCATGTCGCTGGTGGCCTTTGCCGGCGGCATCCTGAACACCTGGCGCGAATTCCGCGTGCCGGCATTCACGCCGGTGCTGCTGAACCTGTCCTTCATCGGTGCGACACTGTTCGTCGCGCCGAAGCTGCCGGAGCCGGTCTATGCACTGGCCTTTGCCGTCATCGTTGGCGGCCTCTTGCAGCTCGCGATCCAGCTGCCGGCCTTGCGCAAGGTCGGCATGCTGCCGCGCATCGGACTCAGCCCGGTGGCGGCCTTGCGCGACGCCGGCGTGCGGCGCGTGCTGAAACAGATGGTGCCGGCCACCTTCGCGGTGTCGGCCGCGCAGATCAGCCTGATCATCAATACCAACATCGCTTCCCACCTCGCCGACGGCAGCGTGTCGTGGCTGTCCTATGCGGACCGGCTGATGGAATTGCCGACCGGCCTGCTCGGCGTCGCGCTCGGCACTATTCTGCTGCCCAGCCTGTCGAAAGCGCATGCAGTCGGCGACCAGGCCGAATACTCGTCCCTGCTGGACTGGGGATTGCGGCTGACCTTCCTGCTCGCCATGCCGGCTGCGGTTGCACTGATGATCTTGTCCGAACCCTTGACCACCACGCTGTTCCATTACGGGAAATTCGACGCGACCTCGGTCACGATGACGGCGCGCGCGCTGGTCGCCTACGGCGTCGGCCTGATGGGACTGATCCTGGTGAAGATTCTCGCGCCCGGCTTCTATGCAAAGCAGGACATCCGCACGCCGGTGAAGATCGGCGTCGGCGTGCTGGTGGCGACGCAGCTGATGAACCTCGCCTTCGTGCCGTGGATCGCGCATGCGGGACTGGCGCTGTCGATCGGACTGGGCGCGACCGCGAACGCCGCGTTCCTGTACCTGATGCTGCGCAAGAATGGCATCTATCGCCCCAGCCCGGGCTGGACGGCCTTCGTCGCCAAGCTGGTCGTCGCGCTGCTGCTGCTGGCTGCCGTCGGCCACGTTCTGGCCGGACAATTCGACTGGGTCGCAATGCGCGCCACGCCGTGGCTGCGGATCGGGTCGCTGTCGCTCGTCGTCGCGCTATGCATCATGGCCTACTTCGGCGCATTATTTGCCATGGGCTTTCGCTTTTCGGATTTCAAAAGGGAGTCACGCTAGCACGTCTCCCAGCGCAATCAGGCGATGATCAAATCACTCGACTACTTCGCGTCACTGGTCCAGGAAGACGAACACATTCCCTTGTTCGAGGCGGCGCTCAGCATTGCGCAAGATGATGTGCCGTCGCTGGACCTGAGTGAATGCCTGCTCGACATCGACCGTTTCGCCGCGCGGCTGAAGCGGCGCATGCCGGCCGATATCGCGCAGATACCCAAGCTGCGGCTGCTGAACAATTTCTTCTATCAGGAGCTGGGCTTTGCCGGCAACCTGAACGACTACTACAACCCGGACAACAGCTACCTGCACAAGGTGCTCGCGGCGCGCCGCGGCATACCGATCTCGCTGGCGGTGATCTACATGGAGCTCGCGCAGCAGATCGGGCTGGATGTGAAAGGCATTTCCTTCCCGGGCCACTTCCTGATGAAGCTGTCCGTGAGCAGCGGGGACATCATCCTCGATCCGTTCAACGGCGCCAGCCTGTCGCGCGAAGATATTGAAGAGCGCCTCGAGCCCTACTTCATCAACGGCCACGGCCCGAACGACCCGCCGCTGGCGAGTTATCTGGCTGAAGCGTCGCCGCGCACGATACTCGCGCGCATGCTGCGCAACCTGAAGACGCTGTTCGCCGAGCATCCTCACTGGAAGCAGTTCCTGAACGTGCAGCAGCGGCTGGTGATCCTGCTGCCCGGCGAGATTGCGGAGCGCCGCGATCGCGGCCTCGCCTTTGCGAACCTCGATTGTCCGCAGGCAGCGCTGCAGGACCTGGAAGCCTATCTGGATCAATGCCCGCAGGCCACCGACGCCGAGTCGCTGCGGCAGCGTCTGCCGGAATTGCGCGCGGCCACGCGACGCCTGAACTGAACGGCCCGCCCGCAGCGCGCGGGACGGCGCATATTGTCAGGCGCCGCTTGCGCGCGCCTCGATCGCTTCCCAGCGCTCCAGCGACTCCATCAGCAGCGTGTCGATTTCGGCAAAGCGCTGGTTCAGCTTCTGCACTTCGGCCGGCTCCTTCCGGTACAAGTCGGGATCGGCCAGACGCGCCGAAATGTCGGCCTGCTCCGCTTCGAGGCTGGCGATGCGCTGCGGCAGTTCTTCCAGTTCGCGCTGCTCCTTGAACGACAGCTTCTTCGGCTTTGCCGCAGGCACCGGTGCCGTTGCCGTCGGCGCAGCCGGTGCTGCCTTGGTCTCGGGTTTCTTGGCCTCACGCGCCGCCGGCGCCGGGTCCGGCCTGCGCACGCGCTCCCAGTCGGTGTAGCCGCCGACATATTCGCGCCACTGGCCGCCGCCTTCGGCGACAAGAACCTGCGTGACCACGTTGTCGAGGAAAGTGCGGTCATGGCTGACCAGGAAAACCGTGCCGGTATAGTCCTCGAGCAGTTGCTCAAGCAGTTCCAGCGTATCGATGTCGAGGTCGTTGGTCGGTTCGTCCAGCACAAGCACATTGGCCGGTTTCGCGAACAGGCGCGCCAGCAGCAGCCGGTTGCGCTCGCCGCCGGACAGCGACTTCACCGGCGAACGCGCACGCTCGGGCGCAAACAGGAAGTCGCCAAGGTAAGTCATCACATGCTTGCGCTGGCCGTTCACCTCAACCCATTCGCTGCCCGGCGAGATCGTGTCGGCCAGCGTCGCCTCATCATTCAGCTGCTCGCGCATCTGATCGAAGTACGCGACCTGCAGCTTGCTGCCCTGCTTCACCGCGCCGGCATCCGGCGCTTCCTCGCCGAGGATCAGGCGCAGCAGCGTGGTCTTGCCGGCGCCGTTCACGCCGATCAGGCCGACCTTGTCGCCGCGCATGATGGTCGCGCTGAAATCCTTCACGATCGGGCGGCCGTCGTATGATTTGCAGACGTCGATCAGTTCCGCAACGATCTTGCCGGAACGCTCGCCGGCAGACAGCTCCATCTTCACCTGTCCCTGCTGGTCGCGGCGACGCGAGCGCTCCAGCCGCAGCGACTCGAGCCGGCGCACCCGGCCTTCATTGCGCGTGCGGCGCGCCTCGACGCCCTTGCGGATCCAGACCTCTTCCTGCGCGAGAAACTTGTCGAACTTCGCGTTCTCGATTTCCTCGACCGCCAGCTGGTCCGCCTTGCGCGTCTGGTACGCGCTGAAATTGCCCGGATACGATTGCAGGTGGCCGCGGTCGAGCTCGACGATGCGGGTGGCGATATTGTCGAGGAAGCTGCGGTCGTGCGTGATGAACAGCAGGCTGCCGCGGAAGTCGCGCAGCAGTTCCTCCAGCCATGCGATCGACGAAAAATCGAGGTGGTTGGTCGGCTCGTCGAGGATCAGCACATCCGGCGACGCGACCAGCGCGCGCGCCAGTGCGACGCGCTTCTTCATGCCGCCCGACAAGGTGGCCACCTGCCGCTGGCCGTCAAGGCTCAGCCGCTGCAGCGTGGTCTGCACGCGGTTTGGCAGACTCCAGCCGTCGGTGACGTCGAGCTTTGCCTGCACCGCATGCATCCTGTCCATCAGTGCCGTATCGTCGCCCGTGCCGAGCTTCGCGGTCAGCTGGTCGTATTCGTCCAGCAGCGCGCGGATGTCGCTGACGCCGCCGGCGACCGCATCGAACACCGAAATGCCGTCGTCGAATTTCGGCTCCTGTTCGACATACGCGATGCGCAGCCCCTGCTGCTGGACCAGCTGGCCGTCGTCCAGTCTGGAGAGACCGGCGATCACCCGCAGCAGCGAGGATTTGCCGGTGCCGTTGCGGCCGATCAGGCCAACACGTTCACCGGTCTCGAGGGAAAATTCGGCGTGGTCGAGCAAAGCGACGTGACCGAACGCCAGTTGCGCATCGTTGAGGGAAATGACTGCCATCGTGAAAGACGCCGGGAGCCGGCGCGCGGGAGGGGTGGATCAGCGCGCTATTGTACCGACAGTGCGCGCGGATGGTGCCACAGCGCGACATGAGGTCGGCGGGACGGGGGCGCTGGGCTATAATGCGCGCCGTGCTGCGCCATTGCGCGCGGCATCCGCGTCCTCGCCGTAGTTCAATGGATAGAACGAGTGCCTCCTAAGCGCTAGATCTGGGTTCGATTCCCGGCGGCGGGACCAGTCGACCCGGCAGGCCGGGCGACCTCCGGCACGCTCCCCTCGCCCGCGCAAAGCTGACCTTCAGGCCATCTGCATGATCGCCTTGCGGAATCGCCGCAGCGACAACGCGAACAGTACCGCCCCGATGATGGCCAGCGCCAGCAGGGACGGCCAGACCACGGCCAGTCCGGCGCCGCGATACAGAATGGCCTGGCTCAATTCCGTGAAATGCGTGGTCGGCGACAGCGCCATCCCCCAGCGTATCCACCACGGCATGCTCTCGCGCGGCGTCATGCCGCCGGACAGCATCTGCAACGGCATCATGATCAGGATCACCAGCAGCCCGAACTGCGGCATGCTGCGCGCCAGCGTCGCCATGAAGATGCCCATCGACGTCGTCGCGAACAGGTGCAGCGCGACGCCGCCGAAGAACAGCCACAGCGAACCCTCGACCGGCACCTGCAGCACGGTGCGGACCACGCCGTTCAGCGACAACGCGGCAGCCAGCATCACGACCAGTCCCATCGCCCACACCTTGGCCAGCATGATCTCGGTCGGCGTCACCGGCATCACCAGCAAATGCTCGACCGTGCCATGCTCGCGCTCGCGGATCAGCGCGGCGCCGGTCAGGATGATCGACACCATCGTAATCTGGCCGACCAGCTCCATCATCGATCCGAACCAGACGTTCGACAGTGTCGGGTTGAAACGCATCCGCGTCACCAGCTCGACCGGCGGCACATTGTCGCTGCGCTGCCGCTGCACGAACTCCGCGACCTCGCCTGCAATGATCTGCTGCGCAAATGCGCTGCCGGTGAAGGCCTGGCTCATCCGCGTCGCATCGACGTTCAGCTGGACCGCAGGACGGCGGCCTGCCAGCACGTCACGCTCGAAGTTCGGCGGTATCACCAGCACCAGCGTGTAACGCCCGGCGTCCAGCAGCGGATCGACGTCAGGCAGCGCGATCCGCGCCGGCGGGGTGAAGGTCGGCGGATAGAACGCGGTGAAGATGCGCGCCGACAGCGGCGAGTCGTCCTCGTCGACGATCGCGATCGCGGTCCGGTGCAGCGTGTCCGGCATCGACTTGCCGGCGCTGTAGACCGCAAACGTGAAGGTGAAGATGATCAGGAACAGCATCATCGGATCGCGCCAGAGGCTCCAGAGCTCCTTGATGCCGAGCCGGAAGACATGGTTCAGGTGGCGTCGCATCTCACTCTCCCTGCTTCTTCAGCAGCGCGGCGGCAAACAGGAAGATCACCGGCGCCGCCAGCAGCAGCGGCCAGAGCGACGGCGCCAGCTCGGCGAAGCCCAGCGCCTTGCTGAACGCGCCGCGGCTGATGGTGATCATGTGACTGGCCGGATAGAGCTCGCCTATCCAGCGGCCCGCACCCTCCATAGCCGACACCGGATTGATCAGTCCCGCGTATTGGACCGCCGGAATCATCGTGGCGACCATCGCGAAGAAAATGGCGGCGATCTGGCTGCGCACCATCGTCGAGATCAGCAGGCCGATGCCGGTCGCGCTGAAGCTGAACAGGAACGCCGCCAGCGCCAGCGCCGGCAGGCTGCCCGTCAGCGGGACGCCGAACAGCGTCACAGCGACGGTGACCATCAGGAAAAAATTGACCATCGCCAGCGCGACATAGGGCAGCTGCTTGCCGAGCAAAAATTCGATCCGCGTGGTCGGGGTCGCATAGAAGTTGATGATCGAGCCCAGTTCCCGCTCGCGCACGATCGCCAGCGCCGCCAGCATTGCCGGCATCATCAGCAGCAGCAGCGGTATCACGGCCGGCACCATCGCCGGCAGGCTCTTCACGTCCGGGTTGTAGCGAAAGCGGGTCTCGACCGTCATCGGCTCGGCCGGCGCCATCGCACGCTGCTGCGCCTTCTGCGCGAGCCAGTGGTAGTGCATGCCCTGCACATAGCCTGCGACCGTCTCGGCGCGGTGCGTCATCGCGCCGTCGATCCATGCGCCGATCTGCACCGGGCGGCCGCTCTCGAGGTCGCGCGCAAAACCGGAGGGTATCTCGATGGCCAGCGACAGACCGCCGCCGCGCAGCCGGCGATCCATGTCCGCATAGTCCGCCAGCGGCGGCTGCTCGTCAAAATAGCGCGAACCGGACAGGTTCAGCGTGTAGTCCCGGCTCAGCACGGTCTGGTCGCGGTCGAGCACCGCAAAGCTCATTTCCTCGACATCCATGTTGATGCCGTAGCCCATCACGAACATCAGCAGCAGCGAGCCGAGCAGCGCCAGCGTGCTGCGCACCGGATCGCGCTGCAGCTCGAGCGCCTCGCGGCGCACATGGGCGGCGATGCGCCTGCCGCTGGCGCGCAGCCGCGCACGCCAGCCGGGCCGGCCTGCCGTTGCGTCGCGCACGGCGGAGGCTTCGGCGGGCTCCGGCAGTGTGGGTGCAGCGGCGGCGGTCGCCTCGCGCAGGTAGCTGATGAACGCATCGTTCAACGTAGCGACGCCGCGCTTCGCAACCAGGTTCGCCGGCGTGTCGCTGTCGAGCACGCGGCCGGCATGCATCAGCGAGATGCGGTCGCAGCGCTCGGCCTCGTTCATGAAATGCGTCGAGATGAAGATCGTCACGCGGTCGCGCCGCGCCAGCTCGATCATCAGCTGCCAGAATTCATCGCGGGCAATCGGGTCCACGCCGGATGTCGGTTCGTCGAGGATCAGCAGCTCGGGCCGGTGTACCACGGCGACGGCCAGCGACAGCCGCTGCCGCAGTCCCAGCGGCAGCGCCGGCGGCAGCGCGTCCTGCTGTCCGGCCAGCCCGAAGCGCGCGATCATCTCGGCCACGCGTGCGTCAACCTCGCTCTCCGGCACCTGGAACAGCCGCGCATGCAGCACGAGGTTCTGCCGCACCGTCAGCTCGCCATACAATGAAAACGACTGCGACATGTAGCCGACGCGCCGACGGGTGTCCATGTCGCGCGGGTCAAGCGGCTGGCCGAACAGCCACGCCTGCCCGTCGCTGGCCGGCAGCAGCCCGGTCAGCATCTTCATCGTGGTCGACTTGCCGCAGCCGTTCGAGCCGAGAAAGCCAAAGATTTCGCCGCGGCGGATGCGAAAGCTCACATGGTCGACCGCGACGAACTCGCCAAAGCGCATCGTCAGTTCGCGCGCCTCGATCGCCAGTTCGCCGGAATCGTCCGGCGGCACAGCCGCCGCCGGCTCGCGATGGCCGTCGCGCTTCGCGGCGGGCAACAAGGCGACGAACGCTTCTTCGAGATGGGACTGGCCGGTCTGCGCCAGCAGCTCTGCCGGCGTGCCGGTCGCCAGTACGCGGCCGCCATCCATCGCCACCAGCCAGTCGAAACTTTCCGCCTCCTCCATGTAAGCGGTCGCGACCAGTACGCTCATGCCCGGACGGCCGGCGCGGATGCGCGCAATCAGCTCCCAGAACTGCGCGCGCGCCAGCGGATCGACGCCGGTGGTCGGCTCGTCCAGGATCAGCAGGTCAGGGTCATGAACGAGCGCGCAGCACAACCCGAGCTTCTGCTTCATGCCGCCGGACAGTTTGCCGGCGGGACGGTCGAGAAATTCATGCAGGCCGGTGCTGCGCGTGAGGTGTTCGATGCGGCGACGACCTTCGACTTCGTCATGCCCGAACAGCCTCGCGAAGAAAAGCAGGTTCTCTTCGACCGACAGGCTCGGATACAGGTTCTTGCCCAGCCCCTGCGGCATGTAGGCGATGCGGGGGCAGACTGCGTCGCGATGCCGGCGCCGCGCCATGTCGCCGCCCAGCACATCGACGCGCCCCTGCCGGATCGCACGCGCGCCGGCCAGCAGCGCAAGCAGGCTCGACTTGCCGACGCCGTCGGGACCGATCAGCCCGACGATCTCGCCTGCCGGCAGGTCGAGCGTCACGTCGTCCAGCGCCGTCGCGCGCCGGTAGCGCAGGCTCACATTGGCGAGCCGCGCGACGACGGGCAGGCCGGACGCGGCGCTCACAGTCCGGGCGTCACGGCGAGGTGCGCGGGCCAGACCGCGTTTGCATCAATCTTCAGCCAGGCCACGCCGGGCAGGCCGGTCTTCACCTGCGTGAGGTGGCGCTTCAGCAAGTCGCGGTCGATCTGTGCACGCACGCGGAACATCAGCTTCTGCCGCTCGCTTGCAGTCTCGACTGTCTTCGGCGTGAACTGCGCGCTGCTGGCGACGAAAGACACCGACGCCGGGATCACGTACTGCGGCGCGGCGTCGAGCACGATGCGCACCTCGCTGCCGAGCGCGACGCGCCCGGACACGGCCTCCGGCAGGAAGAAGGTCATGTAGACATCCGACAGGTCGAGCAAGTTCAGCACGCGCGCGCCGCCGCCGACCACTTCGCCTTCGCGCGCCAGCAGGTACTGCACCCGCCCGTCGCGCGGCGCCTTCAGGTCGCTGTCGGCCATGTCGACATCAATGCGATCCAGCGTTGCCTGCGCGGCGCGCACGTTCGCCGCCGCCCCATTGACCTGCGTGCGCGCCGCGGCGATGGCCGCCTGCGCAGATCGCACCTGCGCCTGCGCCGCGCTCAGCGTCGCGTTTTGATTGCGCACGCGCGCACGATCGTCATCCAGTGTCTGCGCTGAAAAGAAACCTTCGCGCGTCAGCTGCTCGGAGCGTGCGAGCCGACTGTTGGCAGCCTCCAGCTCGCTCTCTCGCTGCGTGACCAGCGCCAGCGCAGACTGCAGGTCGCTCTCGCGCAGCCTGACCTGCGCATGCGCGCCGGCGACCGCATCGCGCGCCTGCTGCAGCCGCGCGCTGGCCTCGTCGCGTTGCGCCTGCAGGCTGGCGATCTCCATGCGCGCAACGGTCTGCCCCGCCTTCACGAACTCGCCTTCGCCGACGAGTATCTGGCGGATTCGCCCCGCCTGCTTCGCCGCCACCGCCACTTCGGTCGCCTCGATGCGGCCATTGCCGCTGACGAAGCCATCGCCCGGTCCGTTGTCGCGCCAGGGTCGCCAGACAGCGAACACGACAGCGACCATGGCTGCGACGGCTACTGCCAGCATGAATGATTTCTTGTTGAAACTCACCTTACCCCCACGCACGGCCCACGATTGTCCGGCGGACAACGCTATTCTACGAAACCGGCGCACGGCCATCATTGCCATTGGTTATGGCAGGCCCATGCGCAGCACAAGATCAGCGGCACCGCCGGCGGCATGCCACGCAAAACGGGGCGGGCATGCTACATTTGTTTTCACATTTATAACAAAATAAAACTCATGAGCGCAATCCTGCACGCAGCCACGATCTTTGCCAGCGCCTTCCTGCTCTTCCTCGTCCAACCAATTGTGTCGAAGCACATCCTGCCCTGGTTTGGCGGATCCGCGTCCGTCTGGGCAACCTGCCTCGTTTTCTTCCAGACCTTGTTGCTGCTCGGTTATGCGTACGCCGACCAGGTCAGCCGGCGGCTTGCGCCGTCGCGGCAAGTGACGCTGCATGCGCTGCTGCTTGCGGCCAGCCTGGCGACACTTCCCGTGCTGGCGGGCAGCCAATGGAAGCCTGACGGCAGCGAGGATCCCGGCCTGTACATCCTGTTGCTGCTCGGCGCCACCGTCGGCCTGCCCTACCTGATGCTTTCAACGACAGGCCCGCTGATCCAGTCGTGGGCCGCGCAATCGGGCGAAGGTCCGCGGGTCTATCGGCTGTTCTCGCTGTCCAACCTGGCGTCGCTGCTGGCGCTGCTGTGCTATCCGTTCCTGATCGAGCCCTGGCTGCCGCTGGAGGTGCAGTCGTCGGCCTGGTCCGTGGTCTACACCGGCTTTGCGGTGCTGTGCGTGCTGTCGGGCACGGCGCTGGTCCGGAACATCCGGCCAGGCGGCGCGTTGCCCGCCACGGCGCACGGCGGTACCGATGCCGTGCCGCCGGCCTGCACGCAGGCGCTGTGGATCGCCTTGTCGGCGATGGGCTCGTGGCTGCTGCTGGCGGTGACGAACCACATCACGCAGAACGTCGCTGCCATTCCTTTCCTGTGGATCCTGCCGCTGACGCTGTACCTGCTGAGCTTCGTGCTGTGTTTCGAAAGCGACCGCTGGTACCGCCGTGCGCTGTTCCTGCCGCTGCTGTTCGCGATCTTCGCCGTCTGCGCCTACGGGCTGAACCAGTCCGGCATCGGCCTGAACATCAAGGTCGCGATCCCGCTTTACTGTGCAGGGCTGTTCGTCGGCTGCATGGTGCTGCACGGCGAACTGGCGTCCATGCGCCCGGCGCCGCGCCACCTGACTCGCTTCTACCTGGCGCTGTCGCTCGGCGGCGCGCTGGGCGGCATACTGGTCGGCCTGGTTGCGCCGCGCGTGCTGCCGTCGTTCTATGAGCTGGGCATCGGCTTCATCATGATCGCGCTGCTGGTGGCCGTGCTGCTGCGGCGGCGCCGGATCATGCTGCTGTCGGCCTTGCTGTTCGCAATCGGTTTCGCGACGATGCTCGGGCAGCAGGTGCGCAATGACCTGCGGTCAACGCGCCTGCTGGAACGCAATTTTTACGGACGCCTGCTGGTCCGGGATGTGCAGGTGGATGAAGACCTGACCGTGCGCCGCCTGCTGCACGGGGCGATCCTGCATGGCGAGGAATACCTGGACGGCAACGGCCAGCGGCAGCCGACGACTTATTACGGCACAAGCTCAGGCATTGGGCGCACATTGCTGGCGACGGCAGGCAGCACGCCGCGCACGGTCGGCGTCGTCGGCCTCGGTACCGGCACGCTGGCGGCGTACGGACAGCCCGGCGACCGCTTCCGCTTTTACGACATCGACCCGGCCGTCATCTCGATCGCACAGCAGGAATTCGGTTATTTGCGCAACAGCCGCGCCATGATCGAGACGGTGCTGGGCGATGCGCGCCTCAGCCTCGAAAAAGAGGCGCCGAATGGCTTCGATGTGCTGGCCATCGACGCGTTCTCCGGCGATTCGATCCCGGTCCACCTGCTGACGCGCGAGGCGCTGGCGATCTACGCACGGCACATGAAGAAAGACGGCGTGATCGCTTTCCATGTGTCCAACCGCTTCCTCGCGCTGGCGCCGGTGGTCGCCCGCCTTGCCGAGGACCAGCAGATGCATGCGGTGCTGGTCAAGGACACGAAGCCGGCCAGCGCGCTGGCCAGCTCGGACTGGGTACTGGTCGCCCGCAATCAAGCATCGCTGGACAGACCGGTCATCGCGGAGGCCGCTCAAGAGCCTCCGGTCATCCCGGGACTCGGCGTCTGGACCGATGACGCGAACGACCTTTTCAGGATATTGAAATAATCAGCGGGCGGCGATTTCCGTCCGGACGTGGTCGCCCGCCCTGCTACGGCTTGTTCAGCGGCAGACGCGCGCAAGCAGCGCGTCTTCCGTGCTGCCCGCCTTCACGGCGATCAGGCGCAGCGGCGTGTCCATCGAACTGATCACCTCGCCGCCGGCATCGCGACCACTGTAGCGAACCACCTGCTCGGCGCCTGCCTTGCGGCTCGCGCAGTCCACCGTGGTCAGCATCTTCTCGGACGCGTAGTCCTGCCCTTCGAGGGTCGTCATCGGCTTCGCGTAATTCGTCAGCGTCCAGATTTTCAGGCGGCTGCCGTCACGGCTGAGAGGCTGCGCATCGACCAGCTCGTCGATGTCGCCGTTGCGCTGATAGGAGATCCATTCGGCATGCGCCGGCACGCTGGCGGCGATGGCCGCCATCAGGAGAATTTTCTTCATCGCTTCGATCAGTTGAGTTTCCGCGGCTTGCCGAAATTGCCCTCTTTCGGATAGAGGAAGGTGGTCTTGCTCGGCCCCATGCCGACGATCTGCACGACCGCGCCCTTGTCGCCGGCCGAACCGTCGTAATGCACCGCGCCGCCCTTGTGGAACATGTAGCTGCCCGTGGCCAGCGCCTCGGTCGCCTGCGGATCCCAGCTGTCGTCGATACCGGCATTCCAGGTGCCCTCGACCACGATCACATGGCGGTCTTCGCCATGGAAATGCGGGGTGCTCATCACGCCCGGCGGAAAATAGGCGCGGATCACGTACATGCCCGGCTTCGACAGGTCGCCGTACACCACGGCGATCTTCGCGCCGCCGCCGGCATCCTTCCACACCAGCTTCTCCGGCGGCACGACCAGGAAATCAGCCTCGCTCGGCGCCGAGAAGCTCGGCGACATGGCCAGCACGGAAGCCAGCCCGAAGGCGGCCATCACGCTGCGAAACGGTTTGAACATAAGTCCCCCTTTTGGAATTTGAACCGCCCTGCGAAAAAGTTCGCCGAAAATAACACAGCGCCTGCAAGGTGGATATTAAAAAACCGGAAAGCGGTGGCGCAAATTTCTGCAAGCATCGAGTGCGCCGCAGCGTGCCGGCGCGAGCAAACCGGCCGCGGATCACGGGGCCGGTGGCGAACGTGCATAATGCGCCGACTGCCAACAATCACCAACCAGCCAAGGGAGACAAGATGAAACTGGTACGTTACGGCCGCCACGGCCATGAGAAGCCCGGCATGATCGACGCCGAAGGCAAGCTGCGCGACCTGTCGGCAATCATTGACGACATCTCGCCGGCAGCCTTGTCCGACAAGGCGCTGGCGAAACTGGCAAAGGTCAAGCCGGCCAAGCTGCCGGCGGTGCGCGGCAAGCCGCGCTACGGCGTGCCGGTCGCCGGCATCGGCAAGTTCATCGCGATCGGCCTCAACTATTCGGACCACGCGGCCGAGTCGAACATGCCGATCCCGAAAGAACCGATCATGTTCATGAAGGCGATCAGCTGCCTGAACGGCCCGAACGACGAAGTGATGCTGCCGAAGGACGCGACCAAGGGCGACTGGGAAGTCGAACTCGGCGTGGTGATCGGCACCAAGGCGCAGCATGTCAGCGAGCGCCAGGCGCTCGAGCATGTCGCCGGCTACTGCGTCGTCAACGACGTCTCCGAGCGCGCGTTCCAGCTCGAGCGCGGAGGCACCTGGGACAAGGGCAAAGGCTGCGACACCTTCGGTCCGGTCGGCCCGTGGCTGGTCACGCGCGACGAAGTGCCGAACCCGCAGCGCCTCGGCATGTGGCTGGACGTGAACGGCGAGCGCTGCCAGACCGGCAACACGAAGACGATGATCTTCTCGGTCGCGAAGATCGTCAGCTACGTCAGCAAGTTCATCACGCTGATGCCGGGCGACGTGATCGCCACCGGCACGCCGCCGGGCGTCGGCATGGGCATGAAGCCGCCGCGCTTCCTCGCGCCGGGCGACGAGATGCACCTTGGCATCGACGGTCTCGGCGAACAGCGCCAGAAGGTCGTCAAGTTCCGCAAGGCCTGACGACAGCCGTTGCCGAAACGGGCACGGCCGGTCGCCAACACTGTCCAAGCTTGACCTGACAAGGAGAAAGCCATGCTGTTGCGACTGGGAACCCGTTTGCGTGCGGCCGGCCGGCACCTGCTGGTCGGCTGGCACGCGTGGCGCGACCCGGCGCTGGCGTGGCCGGGCAGGCTGATGCTGGCGCTGATGGCGCTGTACCTGCTGAGCCCGTTTGACCTCGTTCCCGACTGGCTGCCGGTGCTCGGCTGGCTCGACGACCTCGCGCTGGTCAGCCTGGTTCTGCCGATGTTGCTGCGCTTGCTGCCGGCCGAGGTGTTGCTGCAGGCGCAGCGCCGCGCGGGGCTGGATCCGCAACGCTAGGAACAGCAGCGACAGAAGCAACACCCACGAATGGTTTGACTATTCGTGGGTGCTTATCATGACCGTTCCTCCATTTAAATCTTCCTTGCGTCCGCTGGACGCATTCATCACCCCCGCCCAGCAAAAGGGCCTGTCTGCCGGCAGGAAGACGCTGGAGCGCGCGAATGACGACGCGTTGCAGGAAGCCCTTCGCGCCAGCCTGTCCGATGATGGCAACGGACTCACCGCCGCGCAGATTTTTGCCCGCGAAACCGGCGACCCGGACACCATGCGGCAGGCCAATGACGACGCACTGGCCCGCGGGATTCAGGCCAGCCTCGAGCCGGACAACGCCGCCCCGAAAGCGGCGCGCAATCTGGTGCCGGACGATGAACTGAGTGCGCAGCGCACGCTGATCGACAAGCTCAGGGATTGGCTTTCAAGCCACGGCTTCGACATCCGCAGCAACAAGGGCAATGGAAACAACTGCCTGATCATCTCGATGCTGCAACATGCGAGCGGCGACTATCACAGCGAGCATGCGGCACAGGCCAGGCACTACAGGAAACTGCTGGCCGAGCGAAGCGGCGGCGAGGAAAAGACCAGCAATGCGCTGTTCTCGGATGATGAACTGACCCGCTGGCTGATTGCGCAGATCAATCGCGATTTTTTCGGCAGCCGGCACGCGCTCTACCTGAAGTTCAGGTTCGTCACCGCGGATCTCGATGGCAAGCCCGCTGTCAGGACCACGGGCGAAGGCAGCCGGGTGGCCGGCATCGTTGACATGGCCGGCCACTACGAAGCATTCACGGCCCGCACCCCGGGCTGAGACCTGCGGGCAAAGCGGCGTCAGCCGCCCAGATAGGCCTGCGCCACCCGCTCATCCTGCAACAAATTGGCGGCCGTATCGTGCAGCACGATGCGGCCGCTTTCCATCACATAGCCACGCGTCGCGATCGACAGCGCCTGCCGGACGTTCTGCTCGACCAGCAGGATCGTCACACCCTGTTGCGCGACGGTGCGCACGACCTCGAAGATGCGCTCGACCATGATAGGCGCGAGGCCCATCGACGGCTCGTCGAGCAGCAGCAGGCGGGGACGTCCCATCAGTGCGCGTGCCATCGCCAGCATCTGTTGTTCGCCGCCGGACAGCGTGCCGGCCAGCTGCGCCTGCCGCTCTTTCAGCCGCGGGAACGTCGTGAACCAGTGGTCGATGTCGTCCTCTACGCCATCGATGTCCTTGCGCGCATACGCGCCCATCAGCAAATTCTCGCGTATCGTCATCCGCGCAAACACGCCGCGCCCTTCGGGCACCATCGCCAGCCCGAGCGGCGGCAGCGCGTGCGCCGCAAGCGCTCCGACCGGTGCGCCGTCGAACAGAATGGTCCCGGACGTGCGCGCGGCGGGCAGCGTGCGCGTGATTGCCTTCAGCGTCGTTGTCTTGCCGGCGCCATTTGCGCCGATCAGCGTGACCAGCTCGCCTGCACCGATGTCGAAAGCGATGTCCTTCACCGCTTCGATGCCGCCGAACGCGACCGACAGGCCGCGCACGTCGAGCAGCTTTTCCGCCGGCGCGCTCATGCCGCCTCCCCGCCAAGATAGGCGGCGATCACCGCGGGATCCTTCTGCACCTCGGCCGGCGTGCCGTCGGCGATCACCTTGCCGTAGTCGAGCACGGTGATGCGGTCGCACAGGCCCATCACGAGCTTCACGTCATGTTCGATCAGAAGGATGGTCGTGCCGCTGTCGCGTATCTGCTGCAGCAGCATGCGCAGGCTCTCTTTCTCGGTCGCGTTCATGCCGGCTGCCGGCTCATCCAGCGCCAGCAGCAGCGGCTCGGTCGCCAGCGCCCGCGCAATCTCGACGCGACGCTGGTCGCCATACGACAGGTGCCGCGCGGTGCGGTGCGCAAGGTGGGCGATGCCGACGAACTCCAGCAGCGCGAGCGCCTTCGCCGCGATCGCGCGTTCTTCGTCGCGCGCGGTGCGATGGCGCAGCACCGCGCCGAGCACGCCCTGGCGCGTGCGCACATGGCGTCCGACCATCACATTCTCGAGTGCGCTCATCTCGCCGAACAGGCGGATGTTCTGGAAGGTGCGTGCAATGCCGGCTCGCGCCACCTGATGCGGCGCGCTCGGCGAATACGGCCTGCCGGCCAGCGCAAACGAGCCGCCGTCGGGCTGGTACATGCCGGTGATGACGTTGAAGCAGGTGGTCTTGCCGGCGCCGTTCGGGCCGATCAGCCCGTGGATGTGGCCGCGCGCAATGGCGAGGTTCACGTCGGACAGCGCCTGCAGGCCGCCGAAGCGCTTGCTGGCGCGCTGCACGTCAAGCAGTGCCACGCTCATGCCGCGCCTCCGCCGGCGTTTGCGCTCATCCGGTCTTCGCGGCGCGGTGACGGCCACAGCCCGGCCGGGCGCGCGAGCATGATCAGCACCAGCGCCAGTCCGTACAGCAGCTGCCGCAGCACTTCGGCCTCGATCCATACATGGTCGAACAGGGCCATCTGCACCGGTTCGACCGTATGCCGCAACACCTCGGGCAGCGCGGCCAGCAGCACGGCGCCGAGCACGACGCCGGGAATGTGGCCGATGCCGCCCAGCACGACCATCGCAAGGATCGCGATCGATTCGGTCAGCGTGAATGATTCGGGCGAGATGAAGCCCTGGAAGGCGCCGAACATGGCGCCGGCCACGCCGCCGAAGGTCGCGCCCATCGCGAACGCCAGCAGCTTCACGTTGCGCACATTGATGCCCATGGCCTTCGCGGCGACCTCGTCCTCGCGGATCGCGATCCATGCGCGGCCCAGCCGCGAATGCTGCAATCGTGCCGAGATGAAGACTGTCGCGACGCACAACAGCAGGAAGAGGAAGTAATACGCGTTCACCGACGGCATCGTGAATTCGCCGACCCGGACGATGCCGCCGGCGCCGGCCTCGCCGGCCAGCGACAAGCTGCCGATGCGGACCGGGTCAATCAGGTTGATGCCCTGCGGCCCGTTGGTGAAGTTGACCGGTCCGTTCAGGTTGTTCATGAAAATGCGGATGATCTCGCCGAAGCCGAGCGTGACGATGGCAAGGTAATCGCCGCGCAACTTCAGCGTCGGCGCGCCGAGCAGCGCGCCGGCCACGCCGGCCACCAATGCTGCCAGCGGCACGATCAGCCAGACCGACAGGTGGATGCCATTGGCGGCGACCGCCGGACCGACCGCCTGCAGCAGCCATTCGCCGGCCGCCGGATACTCCATCTGCAGCGACTCGATCACCACCGCGAATTGCGGCGAGGCCAGCAGTCCCGCCAGATAGGCGCCGATCGCAAAGAATGCGATGTAGCCGAGGTCGAGCAGGCCGGCAAAGCCGACCACGATGTTCAGACCGAGGGCCAGCATGATGTACAGCAGCGCGATGTCGGCGATGCGTACCCACGAGTTGCCGAACTGCGAAGCGACGAAGGGAAACGCCAGCACCAGCAGCGCCAGCACGGCTAAGCGCAAGCGTGGCGACGTGCCGGAAATTTGCATGCTCATCGCGGCTCGCTCAGGAACGGTCGGCGACGCGCTCGCCCATCAGCCCGGAAGGACGCAGCGTCAGCACGAGGATCAGCACGATGAACGCAAAGATGTCCTGGTAATGGCTGCCAAGCACGCCGGCGGTCAGGTCACCGATGTAGCCGGCGCCGAGGCTTTCGATCAGGCCGAGCAGGATCCCGCCGAGCATCGCGCCGTAGATGTTGCCAATGCCGCCCAGGACGGCGGCCGAGAAGGCCTTCAGTCCGGGCACGAAGCCCATCGCGAACTGGGCGGACGCATAGTTGGCCGCCCACATCACGCCGGCCACCGCGGCCAGCGCCGCGCCGATCGCGAAGGTAAACACGACCACGCGGTTCGCATCGACGCCCATCAGCGCGGCCACGCGCGGATTCTCGGCGACTGCGCGCATCGCACGCCCCATCCGCGTGCGCTCGACCAGCAGGGCCAGCGATCCCATGGCCAATGCGGCCAGCGCCAGCAGCAGCACCTGGGTCTGGGTGATCAGACCGCCGAACACATGCCAGGGCTCGGTCGGCAGCACCTGCGGAAAGGGCAGCGGATTGCGGCCCCAGATCATCATCGCAAAAGTCTGCAACAGGATGGAGATGCCGATCGCCGTGATCAGCGGCGCCAGCCTCGGCGCGTCGCGCAGCCTCCGGTAGGCAACCCGCTCGATCAGCACGCTGACGGCAACGCAGACCGGGATCGCGCCGCCGATGGCAATGGCGAGTTGCAGCAGTCCCGGCATCTGCGGGCTGAGCTTCTGCAGCACCTCCAGCAGGGTCCAGCCCACCATGGCGCCGATCATCAGCACGTCGCCATGGGCGAAGTTGATCAGGTTCAGCACACCGTAAACCATCGTATAGCCGAGCGCGACCAGCGCGTACATGCTGCCCAGCACGAGGCCGTTGATCAGTTGCTGGACGAGGATGTCCATCGCTTAGTTGCCGTCGCGGGCCGTCAGGCCCTTCGGCAGCGGGAAGGTGACGTTTTCTTCGGCGCCATCGAGCTCGCGCACGGTCGCGGGACTGAGTTCGCGAAGGCGATCGATCACCTGCTGTACCAGCAACTCGGGCGCGGAGGCACCCGCAGTCACGCCGATGCGCGCCTTGCCGGCGACCCAGGCAGGATCGATCTGGACCGCGTTGTCGACCATGTAGGCTTCGACGCCGTTTTTCTCGGCCACTTCGCGCAGCCGGTTCGAGTTCGAGCTGCTCGGGCTGCCGACCACGATCACCAGCTGCACCTGCGGCGCCATGAACTTGACCGCTTGCTGGCGGTTGGTCGTCGCGTAGCAGATGTCGCCCTTCTTCGGCTCGGCGATGTCAGGAAAGCGGCGCTTCAGCGCGCTGATGATGCCGGCGGTATCGTCGACCGACAGCGTGGTCTGCGACACAAAGGCCAGCCGCTGCGGATCGCTGACGTTCAGCGTCTCGACATCGGCAATGGTCTCGACCAGGTACATGCCGCCGTCGCTCTGGCCCAGCGTGCCTTCGACCTCGGGATGCCCTTTGTGGCCGATCATGACGATCTCGCGGCCTTCGCCGCGCATCTTGGCAACCTCGACGTGCACCTTGGTCACCAGCGGGCAGGTCGCGTCGAATACCTGCAGCCCGCGCTGCTCGGCATCGGCCTTCACCGCGCGCGAGACGCCGTGCGCGGAAAACACCAGATGACTGCCCGGCGGCACGTCGGCGAGGTCCTCGATGAAGACGGCTCCCTTCGCGCGCAGGTCATCGACCACATATTTGTTGTGCACAATCTCGTGCCGCACATAGATAGGCGCGCCGAACTGCGCGAGCGCCCGCTCGACGATCTCGATCGCCCGGTCGACGCCGGCGCAGAAGCCGCGCGGTTGCGCGAGCAGGATTTCGTTTTGGCTGTCCACGGTCACTCCGTCCGTTCAGAGGATGCCGATGATGCGAACTTCAAATTTCACCGGCTGGCCCGCCAGCGGGTGATTGAAATCGAACAGCGCATCGTCGTCACCCAGCTCCAGCAGCACGCCGGCGAAACGGCCGCCGCCGGGCGCATTGAAGTCGACGACGTCACCGACTGCATAGTCTTCGTCCGCATCGGAATTCTCGCGCAGGGTCGCCAGCGACACGCGCTGCAGCAGTTCCGGGTTGCGGGGTCCGAAGGCTTCGCCGGCCGCCAGTTCAAAAGTCTGGTGCACGCCTTCGGCAAGACCGATCAGCCGGGCCTCGAGCGCCGGGACGAGCTGGCCGGCGCCCAGCTGCAGCGTGGCCGGGTTGTCATTGAAGGTGGTGACAATGTCGCGGCCGTCCTGCGACGACAGCCGGTAGTGGAGGGTCAGGAAAGCACCTTCGGTGACAACGGGTTGTGGCGAATTCGACATAAATCTGGAGACTGGAGGTAAGCGCGCTATTGTAAGCCAGCCAGCACGGCGCGATGCGCCTGCCGTCGGACGCAGCCCGGTACAGTCCGCAAGCCTTCTATCCCGCCTGCGGAGGAACGATGCGCATCACCGACCTGCCCGCCGAACTCAGGCCGCGCGAGCGGCTGCTCGCGATGGGTGCGGCCACGCTGGCCGACAGCGAACTGCTCGCCCTGTTGTTGCGCACCGGCGCGGGCGGCATCAGCGCCATTGAACTGGGCGAAGCGCTGCTGCGGCGCTTTGGCTCGCTCGCCCGCCTGCTCGCGGCCACGCCGGACGAGCTGAAAGACATCCGCGGGCTTGGCAACGCAAAGCGCGCCGAGCTGCTGGCAGTGAACGAGCTGCAGCGGCGCGCGCTGGAACAGGTGCTTGGCGAAGGCGTCGTGCTCGATTCGGCCACGGCGGTCTCGCGCTTCCTGCGGCATCGCTTCAATGGCCTGCAGCACGAAAGCTTCGTCGGCCTGTTCACCGATGTGCGGCATCGTCTGCTCGCCTTCGAGGAACTGGCGACCGGCACACTCGACCGGGTGTGCGTCTACCCGCGCGAAGTCGTGCGGCTGGCGCTGAAGCACAATGCAGCGGCGGTGATTTTCGCGCACAACCATCCGGGCGGCCTTGCCCTGCCGAGCGAGAGTGACAAGGCGCTCACGCGACGACTGAAGCAGGTGATGGCCTGCATCGAAGTCACCCTGCTCGACCATCTGGTCGTGACGGGGACGGAAATCTGGTCATTCAGCGCTCACGGTCTGTGCTGACCAAAGCAAAGCCGTGCATTGGCGCGAAAATTTGTTAAATTCAATCCAAAGCATCAAGACACAATTTATTTTCGCAAGTCATTGAATTTTCGCGCGTTTTTCTGTATGCTCTCGTTTTTTCCAAATTTCGGAAATTTTCAAGGAGTCTGCTGTGGCACGTGAATGCGAAGTAACCGGGAAAAAGCCGATGGTCGGCAACAACGTTTCCCACGCAAACAACAAAACCAAGCGTCGCTTCCTGCCCAACCTGCAGAACCGTCGCTTCTGGGTTGAGTCGGAAAACCGCTGGGTGCGTCTGACGGTGTCGAACGCCGGCATTCGTATCATCGACAAACTTGGCATTGATGCCGTGCTCGGCGACATGCGTGCACGCGGCGCCAAGGTTTAAACGAATTCAGATTAGGGAATAAGACATCATGGCAACCAGCAAAGGCCGGGAAAAGATCAAACTGGAGTCGACCGCAGGTACCGGTCACTTCTACACCACGACCAAGAACAAGCGCACGATGCCCGAGAAAATGGCGATCATGAAGTTCGATCCGAAAGCTCGCAAGCACGTCGAATACAAGGAAACCAAGATCAAGTAATTGATCGGTTCCCCAATAAAAAACCCGCTCGATTGAGCGGGTTTTTTATTGCCCTGAATTTCGCGGCCGGGTCGCCGGCGCCAGAGGCGCAGCGCGCATCGCGCATCGCGCGTGCGCCTCTCAGCGAAGGGTCAGGCGTAGCTGCGCAGGCGCTGCGAGAACTCCTGCAGCGAACGGATGCCCGAGGCTTCCGCGCGTGCGCACCAGTCACGCAGCTGGTGGACCAGCTGGTCGGAAGTCGAATGCGAGCGCTCCCATAGTGCAGCCAGTTCGACGCGCATCTCGTGCATCGTCTTCAGCGCCGAGCTGTGCTTGAACAGCTCGGACAGCTGCTGCTTCTGGTTCGACTCGAGCGATGCCGGCTCACGCTGCAACAGCTTCTTCGTCGACTTCAGGAAGCCGGACTCAAGCTTGGACTTCGCACGAATCTGATCGACTTCTTCGCTCCAGGTACGGCGCACCGAGCGCGCATACTTGGCCATCACGTCGTAGCGATTGGCGACGATCGATTGCAGAGTGGCCGTGTCGGCAACGCTCTTGGTGCGATCGAACTTCGGCTCCGGTGCAATCTTCTTGACCTTTGCCAGGCCAAAGAATGCGAGGATGGAAATGTACATCCAGCCGATATCAAACTCGTACCACTTGGCCGACAGCTTTGCCGACGTGCCGAAGGTATGGTGGTTGTTATGCAGCTCTTCGCCGCCGATGATGATGCCGATCGGCAGGACGTTGGTCGACGCATCTTTGCAATCGTAGTTGCGATAGCCCCAGTAGTGACCGATGCCGTTGATGATGCCGGCCGCCGTCACGGGAATCCATGCCATCTGCACTGCCCAGACCGTCAGGCCGAGTACACCGAACAGCGCGACGTCGATGATCAGCATCAGCGACACGCCCAGAGCCGAGTGCTTCGAGTATACATTGCGCTCGAGCCAGTCATCCGGCGTACCGTGGCCGTATTTCTCGATGGTCTCGCGGTTCTTCGCTTCGGTGCGGTACAGTTCGGCGCCTTCAAACACCACTTTCTCGATGCCGCGCGTGACCGGGCTGTGCGGGTCTTCGACGGTCTCGCACTTGGCGTGGTGCTTGCGGTGGATCGCGGCCCATTCCTTCGTGACCATGCCGGTCGTCATCCACAGCCAGAAGCGGAAGAAGTGGCTGGGGATCGCATGCAGGTCCAGCGCGCGATGCGCCTGGCAGCGATGCAGGAAGATGGTAACGGCCGCAATCGTGATGTGGGTGACAGCGAGGGTGAACAGCAGGATTCCCCAGCCGCTCGAATGGGTCACGCCGTTCAGCAGGAAATCAAGTACGAAATCCAGACCGGAATTCTGAGTCATTTTTTCTCCATACAATCAGAGGACACGGATAAACGCTAAGCCCTTACCCCGCCCAACCTGCGATTGTACGTCTTTTTGCCGCCCAACGTTCTGTTTCCGGCGGATTTTTTTAAATTAAAGCTTGCAAAATCAATGACTTGTTCGTCTACCTGATGACCACGGGTTCACGGCAGACAGGCTTGCCGACATCAGGCTGTGCGATCAATGTACGGCCAAAGGGGCTGCATCAGCACGGTGTCTTTCCCAATTGGCTGCGTAGCGTTCGGCGATCGCCGGCTGGCCGCGGATGATCAGCAGGTTTTCAGCGTTCAGGTGCTGCGCGCCCCAGGTAAAGTTATAACTGCCGGTCACGACGACCGGAGCCGGAGAGTGAGCATCGACTACGATCACCTTGTTGTGAGCATTCCGATAACGGTTTTCCAGCCATACCGGTATCCCGACCTGCCGCAGTTTCGCCAGCAACGACGCCGGATTCCCGGCATGCTGGTGCGCGTCGGCCAGCAGCTGCACGTCGACGCCGCGCCGGTGTGCCGCCGTCAGGGCGGCGGCAATGTCCCGGCTGGTCAGCAGGAAGGCCTGCACCCGTATTTGTGCACAGGCTTCGTCCAGCACCTTGAGCAACTGCTGCTGCGCATCGTCCCAGGGAGAAAAATATACGTCGGTCGCAGGCAGCGCGGTCAGCGGGCGCGCACAGTCACGCGCCGAGGCGGTCAGCGCGGTCGCCGTGCCGGCCAGCAGCATCAACGCTGCCAGTCCGCACGACGCCGCGCGGCAGATCATGGCCGGCGCTCGAGCACGGCGGCGAAAAAGCCGTCCGTCTGATGCTGGTCCGGACGCAATTTCAGGTATACCCCGGTGTCCAGCGCGATCTTCTGCGATGCGAGCTGTTCATTCACGGGCAGCAGCGCGAACTCCGGATGGGCGGCGACGAAGGCGTCGACGATCGCCTCGTTCTCTTCGGCCAGCAGGCTGCAGGTCGCATACACGAGTCGGCCGCCCGGCTTGACCAGACGCGCGGCGCCCGCAAGGATGGACTGCTGCTTGGCGTTCAGCTCGACCACGTCGTCGGGTTGCTGCCGCCACTTCATGTCCGGGTTACGGCGCAGCGTACCCAGGCCGCTGCAGGGTGCATCGACCAGCACGCGGTCGATCTTGCCGGCCAGACGCTTCACTTTCGCATCATTTTCATGCGCGATCACAACCGGATGCACATTCGACAGGCCGCTGCGCGCGAGCCTCGGCTTGAGCTTGGCCAGCCGCTTTTCGGAAACGTCGAACGCGTACAGCCGCCCGGTGTTGCGCATGGCCGCACCGATGGCCAGCGTCTTGCCGCCGGCGCCGGCGCAAAAATCGACCACCATCTCGCCACGCTTGGCACCGAGCAGGTGCGCGAGCAGCTGGCTGCCCTCGTCCTGCACTTCAATGCCGCCGTCCTTGAACAGCACAAGGTTCTGCAAAGCGGGCTTTTTTGCCAGCCGCAAGCCGAGCGGCGCATACGGCGTGCGCTCGAAGCCAATGTTCGCTTCAGTCAGCGCGGCCTCCGCCTGTTCACGCGAACACTTCAGCGCATTCACGCGCAAGTCCAGCGAGGCGGCACGGTTCAGCGCGTCCATCAATGCGGCCGCACCGTCGTCGCCGTATTGCGCCAGCAGGCGCTCGCGTATCCAGTCGGGGAAACTGGAACGAACCGCCGGCGGCAGGCTGGTGCGATCGATCGACATGACGCGCAGCAGCCATTCGGACTCCTGCTCCGACAGACCGGCGATGGACTCGGCGCCGACTGCTTCGGCCAGCGCCAGCAAGGCGATCCGCCGCATCTGCGGGCCGACGCCCGAATCGACGAACTGCATCAGCACCAGGCGGTTGCGCAGCAATGCGTAGACTGCTTCGGCGATGGCGCCGCGCTCACGGCCACCCAGACGGGGATGCTCGCGAAAATAACGGGAAAGGGTCACGTCAGCGGGGCCGGCAAAGCGCAAGATCTCGCGCAAAGCCTCTTCCGTGCAGCCGACGACGTACGGGGGCAATCTCATGGGGAATCCTGACAAAAAAACTGCGGGCCGCCAACGCGGGGCCCGATGATTCAGTGGCTGGTGACGCGACGCACGCGCTCGCCGTCCAGCCAGACGCGGCCTTCGATGATGTCGCGCACTGCGCGCGGATAAATCACATGCTCCTGCTCAAGCACACGCCTGGCCAGCACGGCTTCGGTGTCATCCTCCAGCACCGGCACCACCGCCTGCTCGACGATGGGTCCGTGGTCGAGCTCCGGCGTTACGAAATGCACGGTCGCACCATGAAATTTCACGCCGGCGTCCAGCGCCTGCTGGTGCGTGGCCAGTCCCGGGAAACTCGGCAGCAGCGACGGATGAATGTTCAGCAGCCGGCCGTGATAATGCTGGACAAATGCGGCAGTCAGGATGCGCATGAAGCCGGCCAGCACGACAAGGTCCGGTTCGAAGCGGTCGATTGCCTCGGCCAGTGCACGGTCAAAGCTGTCGCGGTCGGCGTAATTCCGATGTTCGACGGTGACGGCAGGAATGCCGGCAGCCTCGGCCGTCTGCAGCCCGGCTGCACCGGCTTTGTTGCTGATAACGGCGGCGATCTTGGCCGGCCATTGCTCGGCAGCGGCAGCGCGGAGGATAGCCTCCATGTTGCTGCCCCGCCCGGAAATCAGGATGACGATTTTTCTCATGGCGCGCATTTTAACAGCGCACCGACTGCCGTCTTCGCGCGCAAAGGCAGCGCAAACCGCGCCCCGACAGCCGCGTCATGCGCCGGACGCCGGCGGCGTCCCGCCGCCGGGCGAATTACTGGAACGAGAAAAATACGCGGAACGGAATTTTCTTCTCGGCCCAGAAGTCGGCGGCATCGCGGAATACATCCAGCAAGTTCTCGCGCGCCTCGCGATCGAATTTCTGCGTCGTCGGCAGTTGTTCGAGCACGATCAGGAAGCCGGTCTGACGGCCAGCCTTGTGCATCTGCTCGGTCAGGCAATTTCGCAGTGCGTCAAAGTTTTTGCCAAAGGGCCTGGGAACGTGGAACGCCTCGGCGATGGTTGCGAGCACCTGCTGGCGTGTCAGCGCCTGCGAGCAGTTCGCATAAAGGAAGTGGTGGGCAAGCCGAATGGCCTCGGACTGCAACTCGGTGACCCGGAATGCGCGAATGGATTGCACTACATTCCCGGGAACCGTGTGCAGCAAATCGCCGCCTGCCACTGTTTCCTGGATCTCTTCGTCGCGCTGTGGAGGCGCGCTGAGCATGTAAATATTCACGATCCTGTTGAAACAACCCAGAACTGGCACGATCCGGCACAGGTTGTTTTAATTGCAAATTTGCGCGTGGAAGCACCAAAACGGTGCCAAAAAGAAACCTTACGGCTGAGTCGCTTGATATACAGCAATTCGAGATGATACCCGTGCTTTGGTTCCGGTAAAACCCCTGACGACCGCCAACCGCACGGGAAAAATACAAAAATAATAATCTTTCAGCAAGCCCGGCGTGTAATCGTCAGTTTTTCTGCCGATCCCCGCGCTTTCGCCACAACGGGAATCGCACGAAAAATTAATGCATTGCAGCAATCGGATGATCACGGACAAGTACCGGCATCTGCTCGGATTCCTGGTCAAAAAAGGCAAGCACCTCGTCCCGGCGATTCAAGGTATCGATCTGTCCTAACTCGATCAGCGACCGCGTATAGCTTGATTCGAACAACAAATAGGATGCCAGTGCCGCGCCGCGCCGCTCCGTCGCGCCGATGGCCGACAGCAGGGTCCGGATGGGTAAAGGCAAGCTGCCGACATGCCGGCTGGCGATCGAATCCAGCGGTTGGGAAGGCGTCATCGCCAGTATCCGGACCGGGCGCAACGGGGTTCGTGCGAGCTGCTCAGGCGTCAGCAGCGACAAGGTACTGTTGATGCGCATCATCCTTTCAAGATCGACGGACAGGCCATCGAGGAAAATGCTCGACAGCGCATGCCCGGCCACCTGCGCCAGGCTCGGATAACCGGAGAACTCGGCAAAGCTGCGCTCCGGCCCGCTGATGTTGCCTGCGCCAATGACCAGCACCTTGCTGGCGCCCAGATGGATCGCCGGTGAGATCGGCGCCAGCTCGCGCAGCGAGCCGTCGCCGAAATATTCGCAGCGATCATCGCAAAACAGCGGCACCGCAGGGAAGATCAGCGGAATGGCAGCCGAGGCGAGCAAATGATCAACACCGATCTGCTGAGGCACCGACATGCGCTGAGCACGCCGCCACGGCGCGATTTCGTGGCCGGACTGGTAAAAAACGACATGCCGGCCGGCGGTATACGAAGAAGCCGACACCGCCAGCGCGCTCAGGTGTCCGGCGTCCAGCGCCGCATCCAGCCGCGGCAGGTCGAGCATCTTGTGCAGCAGGCCGACCAGCGGGTCATTGTCCAGCAGCGAAGCCGGGGGCTGCGCCTGCCATTTGCGCAGCAGCCAGCCGAACGACAGCAGCGATAGCCAGCGCGCGCCGGAACGAATCACGCCGATCGAATCCGCCCGGTAGACCTGCCCGACCTCCAGCTGCCGCCAGGTCTGCAGCAGCTGCGTGACGCTGTCTTCGAAATTGTCGGCACGGCAGGCAAAGGCCGCCGCATTGATCGCACCGGCCGAAGTGCCGCAGACGATATCGAAAGGATTCCGGCGAGGCTCCCATCCGGTTTCGCTGAGCAGTGAAAAAATGGCCTGCAGCACCCCCACCTGGTACGCGGCGCGCGCGCCGCCGCCAGTCAGGAACAACGCAGTTTTCTGCGGTGAAGACATGCTGGCAGGTTACCAGTCCGCAAGCACTGCGGAAATGCCCGCTCGCTACTATGTCATTGTTGCAAAAATACCAATCCGCAAATCGTACGGGCAAAAAAAAACCGCACCCGAAGGTGCGGCAGTTGCCTGAAGGCAGATTACTTCGGCTGCATGCGGATCGCGCCGTCGAGACGGATCGTCTCGCCGTTCAGCATCGTGTTTTCGATGATGGTCTTTGCGAGGTGCGCATATTCAGCCGGCTTGCCGAGGCGCGGGGGGAACGGCACCATCTTGCCAAGGGCGTCCTGCACTTCCTGCGGCATGCCGAGCAGCATCGGCGTCTCGAAAATGCCCGGGGCGATGGTCATCACGCGGATGCCGTTGCGCGACAGGTCGCGCGCCATCGGCAGCGTCAGCCCGACGACGCCGGCTTTCGATGCACCGTAGGCCGCCTGACCGATCTGGCCATCGTACGCCGCGACCGATGCGGTGTTGATGATCACGCCGCGCTCGCCGGCTGCATTGGCTTCGTTGTTCGACATCGCAGCCGCTGCAAGGCGCGACATGTTGAACGTGCCGATCAGGTTGATGTTGACCACGCGCTGGAACACGTCCAGCGGGTGCGGGCCGTCCTTGCCCACCGTCTTCACGGCCGGCGCGACGCCGGCGCAGTTGACGAGGCCGACCAGCTTGCCCAGCGACTGCGCAGCTGCGACTGCGGCCAGACCGTCTGCTTCGGAGGTCACGTCGCATTTCACGAACTTGCCGCCCAGTTCAGCGGCGAGCTTCTCGCCGGCCTCGATTTGCACATCGGCCAGGACGACCTTGCCGCCGCCTTCGACGATCATGCGTGCGGTCGAGGCGCCCAGGCCCGACGAACCGCCGGTGATGATGAAGACGTTGTTCTTGATTTCCATTGTTTCTCCAGTTGGCTGAGGTTGCAGAAGCTGAAAACGGTAGGCAAGGCTCGTGACCTGCCATCAGCCCGCTATGATAACCCCGGCAACGACAAAGGCAGCCGAAGCTGCCTTTGGATAGTGTGAAGCCGGTATTGGCAGCCCTGCGCGCCGCCTTCTTCGCGCAGGGCCGGCCGCCGGATCAGCCGATCAGGCCGGTCGATCCCAGCAGCGGCACGATCAGCAGTGCCACCAGGTTGATGATCTTGATCAGCGGGTTGACCGCGGGACCGGCGGTGTCCTTGTACGGATCACCGACGGTATCGCCCGTCACGGCCGCCTTGTGTGCATCGCTGCCCTTGCCGCCGTGGTTGCCATCCTCGATGTACTTCTTCGCATTGTCCCAGGCGCCGCCGCCGGTGCACATGGAGATGGCGACGAACAGGCCGGTGACGATGGTGCCCATCAGCAGGCCGCCGAGCGCCTTCGGACCAAGCACGAGGCCGACAACGATGGGCACGATCACCGGCAGCAGCGACGGCACCATCATCTCCTTGATCGCAGCCGCGGTCAGCATGTCCACCGCCCTGCCGTACTCCGGCTTGCTGGTGCCCTGCATGATGCCGGGGATCTCGCGGAACTGGCGGCGCACTTCCTCGACCACCGAACCGGCCGCGCGGCCGACGGCTTCCATCGCCATCGCGCCGAACAGGTAGGGAATCAGGCCGCCGATGAACAGGCCGACGATGATCATCGGATCCGACAGGTCGAAACTGACCGAGATGCCGCGCGCGCCGAGCGCATGCGTATAGTCGGCGAACAACACGAGTGCCGCGAGGCCGGCCGAACCGATCGCATAACCCTTGGTCACTGCCTTCGTCGTGTTGCCGACCGCGTCGAGCGGGTCAGTGATGTCGCGCACGCTGTCCGGCAGTTCGGCCATCTCGGCGATGCCGCCCGCGTTGTCCGTGATCGGGCCATACGCATCGAGCGCCACGACGATGCCGGCCATCGACAGCATGGCAGTCGCGGCGACGGCAATGCCGTACAGGCCGGCCAGCGCATACGACACCAGGATGCCGGCGCAGACGAACAGCACCGGCCACGCGGTCGACTTCATCGAAATGCCGATGCCGGCAATGATGTTGGTCGCATGACCCGTGGTCGATGCCTGCGCGATGTGCTTCACCGGATGGAAGTCGGTGCCGGTGTAGTACTCGGTAATCCAGACCATCGCCGCCGTCAGCACCAGGCCGACTACGCAGGCGCCGAACAGCGCCATGGCCGACGCGGTGCGTTCGCCTGTCATCGTCACCGGTTCGGGGAACATGCTGGTGGTCACGAAGTAGAAGGCAATCAGCGACAGCACGCCGGACACGATCAGTCCGCGATACAGCGCCGGCATCACGTTGCGCATGTCAGGCTTGGCCTTCACGAACATCACGCCAATGATGGACGCGATGATCGACACGCCGCCGAGCACCAGCGGATACATCACCGCCGCCCCCGGCGCCGACACGACCATCAGCGCGCCGAGCGCCATCGTCGCGATCAATGTCACCGCATAGGTTTCGAACAGGTCGGCCGCCATGCCCGCGCAGTCACCGACGTTGTCGCCGACGTTGTCAGCGATCACGGCCGGATTGCGGGGATCGTCTTCCGGAATGCCCGCTTCGACCTTGCCGACGAGGTCGGCGCCGACGTCGGCCCCCTTGGTGAAGATGCCGCCGCCCAGCCGCGCGAAGATCGATATCAGCGACGATCCGAATGCGAAGCCGAGCAAGGGTTTCAGCGTGGCCGAGTCCGGCGTCTGCAGCCCGCCGATGTACCAGTAGAACACCGACACGCCGAGCAGGCCGAGACCGACCACCAGCATGCCGGTGATGGCGCCGCCGCGGAAGGCGACATCCAGCGCCGGGCCGATGCCCTGCGTCGCCGCCTGCGCGGTGCGCACGTTCGCGCGCACCGACACGTTCATCCCGATGAAGCCGCAGGCACCCGACAGCAAGGCGCCGAGCACGAAGCCGGTCGCCGTTTTCATGTCGAGGAAGATGCCGATCAGGATCGCCAGCACCACGCCGACGACGGCGATGGTGCGGTACTGGCGGGCCAGATAGGCAGCAGCGCCCGCCTGGATCGCGGCCGCGATTTCCTGCATCCGGGGATTGCCGGGATCCTTGCCAAGGATCCAGCTGCGCGAAACGAGTCCGTAGATGACGGCGATGAGGCCGCAAGCGACGGCAAACCACAAGCCAGTTGATGCCATATGTCTCCTCCTGAAGTTCACGACGGTTCATGAAACCCGGCCCCCTGCCTTTTCCCGGCAGGTGGGCCGATCACAACAAACGCTTCGCTTCCCGCTTTGTGATGCTGGTTCGTGCGGGTCTTACTCTAGGTCTCGCAATATGTACGCACCATGAAAAAAGCGGACCGTCGGGTCCGCTTTTTCTTTGGTCAAATCATTCGGCCAGCGCTGCAAAGGCACGGTCGCGGATTTCTTCGACCGCGCCGACGCCGGCTATCTTCCTGTATTTCGGCGCGCCGGCCTGACCGGACTTGGCCCAGTCGTTGTAGTAGCCGACCAGCACCTTGGTCTGGTCGTGATAGACCGCCAGGCGCTTCTTCACCGTATCCTCGCGATCGTCGTCGCGCTGGATCAGGTCCTCACCGGTCAGGTCATCCTTGCCGGCGACCTTCGGCGGGTTGAATTTCACGTGATAGCTACGGCCGGAAGCCGCGTGCACGCGGCGGCCGCTCATGCGCTCGACGATGGCCTCGTCCGGCACGTCGATCTCGAGCACGTAGTCAATGGCGACGCCGGCATCCTTCATCGCATCCGCTTGCGGAATCGTGCGCGGGAAACCGTCGAACAGATAGCCGTTCGCGCAGTCCGGCTGCTTCAGGCGGTCCTTGACCAGCCCGATGATGATGTCGTCCGACACCAGCCCGCCTGCGTCCATTACCTTCTTCGCTGCGATGCCGAGCGGCGTGCCTTCTTTTACCGCTGCGCGGAGCATGTCGCCGGTCGAGATTTGCGGAATATTAAATCGTTCCTTGATATAGGCAGCCTGGGTGCCCTTGCCTGCCCCCGGTGCTCCCAACAAAATGAGCCGCATCGTCAATAAATCCTTAACTGTTTTTATACCTGTTACCTGCCGTCTCCGGCAACGCGGCGGTATTGTCTGATATTTAGCTTGCCCGAAACTTACCACAGAATGCCGGGATGCTACCCGATATCACCCTGCGTTGAAATTGCTCAATCGGCAAAATGGCGGCGCACGCGCTCGAGATCGGCCGGCGTATCGACACCCGCCGGCGGCGCTTCATCGACCACATGGACGGCGATACGGTAAGCGTTCCAGAGCACGCGCAGCTGCTCGAGCGCCTCGATCGTTTCCAGCGGCGACACCGGCAGCGTCGGATAGCGCTGCAGGAAATCCTGGCGGTAGGCATAGAGCCCGACATGCCGCAGCGGCTGGTAGCCGGCCGGCATGGTCGAACGGTCGGCCGCAAACGCGTCGCGATGCCAGGGCAGCGGCGCGCGCGAGAACATCAGCGCATCGCCGCGCGCATCGAGCACCACCTTCACCACGTTCGGATTGAACAGGTCGGCGATGTCGTGAATGGGATGCGCGGCCGTCGCCATCGGCGCATGCGCGTCAACGCGGGCCGCGCAGGCGTCGATCAGTGCCGGATCGATCAGCGGCTCGTCGCCCTGCACATTCACGATCACCGCATCATCCGGCAGGCCCGCGGCCTGTGCGACTTCGGCGATCCGGTCCGTGCCCGACGGATGGTCGGCGCGCGTCATGCGCACGTCGATGCCGTGCCGTTCACAGGCGGCCATCACGTCCGCATGGTCGGTCGCGACGATGATCCGCGACGCCTGCGACAGCGCAGCCCGCTCGGCCACGCGCACGACCATCGGCTTGCCGCCCAGGTCAGCCAGCGGCTTGTCCGGCAGGCGCGTTGACGCCATGCGCGCCGGAATGATCACGGTAAACGACATCGGCGAAAAAATTCAGGCAGGATCGGCGGCGCCGGACGGCGCAGCATTCAGGTCGCGGGCTTCTTCAGCCCACATGATCGGTATGCCGTCACGGATCGGATAGGCAAGGCGGTCGCCCTGGCAAATCAGTTCCTGCGCATCCTTGTCATACTTCAGCGGCCCCTTGCACAGCGGGCAGACCAGGACATCAAGCAGTCGGGTGTCCACGCAATTTCTCCACAATTTGGTCGGCCAGAGGACCGGCGATCGACGCCTCCACCGGTACGGCCCACAGCCTCGGATCGGCGGCGAGCGTGTCGGTGCGCGCGCATTTTACTGCATCCTTGTCGGTGACCAGAATGAAGTCGGCGGCGACGTCCTGAAAAGGATTGTGCGAGAAATCGAAGTGATCCGGCAAGGCGATTGCCTCGGCCAGCAGCACGCCCTGCGCGGCCAGCATGTCGAAGAAACGCTGCGGATTGCCAATGCCGGCAGCGGCCACCACGCGCGCGCCCGCCGGAAGCGCCGCCAGCGGCATGCGCCGTGCGCGATCCGCCAGCTGCTCGGCGTGGTCACCGGCAAGTTTCATCAGGTGGCCGCCGGCCGGCGGCAGCACGCCATTGCCGACATAAAAATCGCTGCGGCGCGACGCGGGCTCACGCAGCGGCCCGGCCGGCAGCAGCCAGCCATTGCCATGCCCGCGCGCATCCGACAGCTGGATTTCGACGGTGCGGCCCAGCGCGTAATGCTGCAGGCCATCGTCGGAAACGATCACGTCAGTATCGGGATGGCGTTGCAGCAGGTGCTGAGCGGCCAGCACGCGGCGGCGACCGACCACCACCGGCACCCGCGCCTTCAGCGCAATCAGCAGCGGTTCGTCGCCGACTGCGGAAGGCAGGCTGCGCTCGTCCACCTCAGTCACGCCGTCGACGCTGGCGCCATAGCCGCGCGAGATCACGCCCGGCCGGAAGCCACGCGCGCGCAATTGCTCGACCAGCCAGATCACCAGCGGCGTCTTGCCCGTGCCGCCGACGAAGATGTTGCCGACGACGATCACCGGCACCGGCAAGCGCGCCTGATTCAGCAGGCCGATCGCAAACAGCCCGCGGCGCAGCGCTGTCAGTGCGCGGTACAGCAGCGACAGCGGCAACAGCAGCGATGCGAGCCATCCGCGGCCGCGCCATGCGCGCATCAGCGTGCCGGCTGCCGAGCCGGCGCGGGGCAAGGACGCGTTTTGTGTGGAATGGTTCATTCAGCAGGACCGGAACGAGTGGTGAATGCCAGCGTCGGCAGGCCGGCCAGCCGCGCGCCCTCCATCACGCGCACCACCGACTGGTGTGTTGCCAGCGCATCGGCCTGCAACTCGACCTGGCAGGCCGGGTCGCCATGCGCTGCGTCGGCCAGTGCCTGCGCCAGCGCGGCTGTCCCGGCCGCAACCGCAGCGCCGCCGACCATGACGCGGCCGTCAGCAGCCACTGCCACCGCGACCGAGCATGGCTTTGCCTGCGCCGGATCAGCGGCTGCGTCCGGCAGCGACAGCCGCAGCGCGCCGAAGCGATGGAAATTCGTGCTGACCATCAGGAAGATCACGATCACCAGCAACACGTCGATGAACGCAATCAGGTTGACCTCGGGCCGGTCGCGGCCCGGCAACGGACGAAAGTTCATGCGGCCCGCCCGTCGGCACGCGCGGCGATGACGCTGTCGATGAAGCGCTGCGCCTGCTGTTCCATCGCAATGACGAAGCCATCGACAAGCGCATGGAAATGACGATGGAACAGCAGCGCGGGAATCGCAATCGCAAGGCCGAACGCCGTGTTGTACAGCGCGACCGAGATGCCGTGCGCGACCTGCAGCGGATCCGCGCCGCCGGCATCCTGCGCGCCGAACAGCTCGATCATGCCGACCACGGTGCCGAACAGTCCCATCAACGGCGCCAGCGTCGCCACCGTGCCGAGCGTGGTCAGGTAACGCTGCAAGCGGTGCGCGGCTGCGCGGCCGGCTTCCTCGATCGCCTGCCGCATCGTATCGCGGGGCGCGGCCCGTTGCCGCATGCCCGCGGCCAGCACGCAACCGAGCGGCGAGTTCTGCTCCAGCTGGACAATCAGTTCGTCATCAATACGGCCGGAGCGGCTCACCGCGATCGCTTCAGCGAGCAGCGTCGGCGGCAAAATGCGCGCGGCGCGCAAGTACAATACGCGCTCGACGATCAGCGCAAGACCGACGAAGGACGCGGCGAGCAGGAACCAGACCGGCCAGCCCGCCGCCTGGATCATCGCAAACAAGATGGAAACTCCTGGGCAGGGAATGCAGGCTGCGAATGTATCCGCTTCACTTTCCCCGGGCAAGGCAAAG
>JACCEB011656040.1_pt1 | contig 39868 bp, 29 predicted proteins | sample 7454761 | NCBI WGS metagenome assembly JACCEB01 (sample SAMN15323454, study PRJNA562643) | freshwater metagenome | isolation source: river surface water | place: USA:Blue River Watershed | collected 2017-08-18
CTGAAAAAAGGCAAGCTTATTTTCAAGGCATTGCCATCTTTTTGTTATGTTTAGAAATCATCAGAATGAGCTGGAATGTTGTTGCCGCAGATGGATGGTACGCTAAAGATGTATGGCCACTTTATACATGTGGTATTTTTGTCATCATCTTCCCTTTTTATGCGTTTAACACGCCGTTCAAAAAGTGGACCGAAGGTTTTATTGCATTAGGCGCAATGCTTGCAGGTGTCGTCTTTTTACTCTTTCCTTCCACAGGATTAGCCATCTTTCCGTTGTGGCATCTCAACACCATCATTTCTTCCATCATGCATCTGATGATGGCCGTTATCGGTGCGATTTTTTTCTTTGATCGTTCTCGACGATTAAAACTTTTCGACTTTTATAGTGCGATGTTCATTGTCTTTTTATTTGCAGGTATTTCTTTGCTATATAACCTCTTCGACCCTGAAACGAATTTCTTTTTTATCAAAGCACCTTTTGCCGAAACCCCACTTCAACTCATCTTTGATTGGTTTGGTCAACCTGGATATGGCATCAGCATTGTTCTCTTACATGTTCTTGAGGGTTTCACGATGTATATCCTTCATCAACGTTTCATTTATAAAGCATAAAAAAACGACGCTTGTAGCGTCGCTTTTAATCAATGATCTCTTAATTTAATTATTCAACACCGATGATGAAAGCATACACAGGTTGATGACCTGGCTTGAATTCAAAATCGATACCGCGATAAGCTTCGTACGTATAATCTCTTAATTTTTCAATGATGGCATCATTACTACCTTCACCATAAAAAATAGTGACAAGACTTGAAGCTTGATCGACCATTTTTTCTAATAAGGTTTTGGTAGCATCAAATAAATCTTTGGACGTATTGACAATTTTCTTACCTACGATGCCCATGAAATGGTCTTTTTTAACTTCTAGCCCATTAATCTTGGTGTCTTTGATGGCAAAGGTAACCGCGCCTGATTTCACATTCTTCATCGCCGCATTCATCGCGTCAACATTTTCCGCCATCGACATATCAGGAATGAAATTGATAATGGCAGTTAAACCTTCTGGAATAGTTTTGGATTCAATCACCGCGGCATTAATCAACCCTTCTTCATTCAATGCTTCAGCTGCTTGTTTTGCTGCTAAAACAATATTGGGGTTATTGGGGAAGAAGAATACATTTTTTGCATTAACTCCTCGCGCGGCCTTTAAAAAGTCTTCTGTTGATGGATTCATCGTTTGACCACCACTGACGATTTGATGGACACCTAAATCTTTAAATGCTTGGGCCATGCCTTCACCAGCCGCAACGCTGATTAATCCGTAGACTTTTTCTTCGACAGGCTGGACTTTTTTATCCGTTTTGGTATGATCATGACCTTTGCTTGATTCGGTGATATTTTCATGTTGAATTGCCATGTTATCAGCCTTCATCGTTACACATTCACCAAATTTAAAAGCATAAGCAAACACACTCGCTGGTGTTAAGGTATGAATATGAACCTTGACGAGATCTTCGTCTTTGACTAATACAATGGAATTGCCTTGTTGTTCTAAATATTCATAAAAGCGTTTTTCAATAAATGGTTTTTTATCCGGGTTCTTTTCATCAAGTTTTAAAATGAATTCAGTGCAATAACCAAATTCTTCTGCTTCGAGTTTAGCCCCAGCCATTTCTTTACCGGCTTTCGCAGTCACCGCGGTTGCTTCGAGCTTTTCAACCAATTTATCAAGTAAGCCGAATTCAAATCCTTCAAGAATTTTAATTAAACCTAAACCACCCGAGTCGACCACACCCACTTCTTTTAAGATTGGTAAGAGGTCTGGTGTGCGCTTTAATGATTCATGGGCTTCTTTGATCATCACGCGCATGCAGTCTTCAATTGACCAGTTTGGTTTCACTTGATCCATTAACACTTGCGCACTTTCACGAATAACCGTGAGCATCGTTCCTTCAACAGGGCGCATCACGGCTTTATACGCGACTTCTTTACCTTGGATCCACGCTTCGGCAAATTGCACCGCGTTAATTTCTGCTTTACCTTCTAAGGCTTGAGCAAATCCTCTAAAGATTTGCGAGGTGATGACACCAGAGTTGCCTCGAGCGCCCATCAATAAACCTTTAGAAAAAGCTTTCGCTAAATCATAAATGTTTTCATCATTACGGTTTGCAACTTCTTTTGAACCGCTGGTGACGGTTAAATTCATGTTTAAACCCGTATCACCATCCGGAACGGGGAAGACGTTTAATGCATCGACTTCAGGGTAATGATTATATAGATTATTACTACCAGAAATAATCATGCGTTTGAGGATGACGCCGTTGATCGTTTTCATAGATGCTCCTAGTTTGTTTTGATCGCTTGGATAAAGATATTCACTGCCTTAAACGTCACAGAGAACTTTTTTTCCAGATCGTATTTTACTTTTTTTTGAACTTCGGTAATGATCTCCGTGATTTTTACCCCATAAGCACAGACCAAATACAAGTCCACAACAAAAGCGTCTTTATCTTTTTTAATAAAAACCCCTTTGTTGTAGTCTTTGGTTTTCAATGGTTTAGTCGAAGGTTCTCGTAACAAGGTTTTTTCTGCAATGCCAATGACACCATAGGAAGATAAAGCAGCAGACGCTGCCACTTGACCAATCGCCTCAAGTGAGATATTGATTTGTCCTAATGCGGTTTTTTTTGCAATGCTCATTGGTAAATTTAGGATACTATATTTGCCGAAAAAATCAAGGAAAAATAGGTCTTTAAAAGAAAAAAGCCCGGCAACTTGCTATTCTCGGCCTTGCGACCTACCTTCACCGTGACGGTGCTTAACTTCTGTGTTCGAGATGGGAACAGGTGTGACCACCGTGCCATCGTCACCAGACTTTTTTCTTTCAGGGAGATTCCCTGAAAACTAGATACTTATGTTTTGATGTTCTGCTATGACCTTTATATATACTTTTACTTGACTCATTTTTTATAAAAAAACTTTAAGAAATTAAGTCCTCGATCTATTAGTATTAGTCGACTGAATGTATCGCTACACTTACATCTCTAACCTATCAACCTCTTAACATTAGAGGGATCTTACTTCTTGCGAATGAGAAGTCTCATCTTGGGACGAGCTTCACGCTTATATGCTTTCAGCGTTTATCTCTTCCGCAGGTAGCTACCCAGCCATGCCCTTGGCAGGACAACTGGTGCACCAGAGCTGCGTCTATTCCGGTCCTCTCGTACTAGGAACAGGTTCCCTCAAACTTCTTTCGCCCACGACAGATAGGGACCAAACTGTCTCACGACGTTTTGAACCCAGCTCGCGTACCACTTTAATTGGCGAACAGCCAAACCCTTGGAACGTACTTCCGCTCCAGGATGTGATGAGCCGACATCGAGGTGCCAAACTGCGTCGTCGATGTGAACTCTTGGACGCAATCAGCCTGTTATCCCCAGGGTAGCTTTTATCCGTTAAGTGACGGCCCTTCCACACGGCACCGCCAGATCACTAAGCCCTACTTTCGTATCTGCTCGACTTGTAAGTCTCACAGTTAACCATCCTTATGCCTTTGCACTCAAAGCACGATTTCCAACCGTGCTGAGGATAGCTTGGGGCGCCTCCGTTACTCTTTGGGAGGCGACCGCCCCAGTCAAACTGCCCACCTAACACTGTCTTCGCTCCGGTAAGGAGTCGAGTTAGATCAATCCAAAACTTAGAGTGGTATCCCAACGACCGCTCCACCGAAACTGACGTCCCGGCTTCAAAGCGTCCCACCTATTCTGTACAAAGTTCAAAATTAATCAATATTAAGCTACAGTAAAGCTCCATGGGGTCTTTCCGTCTAGTCGCGGGTAACCTGCATCTTCACAGGTCATTTTGATTTCACCGAGTCTGCTGTCGAGACAGCGCCCAAATTATTATACCATTCATGCGCGTCGGAACTTACCCGACAAGGAATTTCGCTACCTTAGGACCGTTATAGTTACGGCCGCCGTTCACTGGGGCTTCACATCAAAGCTTTGTCTTGCGACTAACCTCTCAATTTAACCTTCCAGCACTGGGCAGGCATCACCTCATATACATCGTCTTGCGACTTAGCATAAAGCTGTGTTTTTGATAAACAGTTACTTGGGCCTCTTCACTGCGACTCAACTTGCGTTGAGCGCTTCTTCTTGCTAACTTACGAAGCAATTTTGCAGAGTTCCTTAACAACAGTTGACTCGCTCACCTTAGATTACTCATCTTGATCACGTGTGTCCGTTCTCGGTACGGGCCGCATGTACTTAAGCTAGCAGCTTTTTTCAAAAGCCAGTTTCACAACCTTCGGTACTAGGCTTGCGCCATTCCCTCCACATCACAGCTTCCCCTTAAGCACGACGGATTTGCCAATCGTACGGGTATTCTGCTTATACCGGAATCCAATAACCGGCGTCACTAACTGTCTCTGTCACTACATCGCATACATACGGGTCCAGGAATATCAACCTGGTGTCCATCGACGACGCCTTTCGGCCTTGTCTTAGGTCCCGACTAACCCTGGGAGGACGAACCTGACCCCAGGAAACCTTGATCTATCGGTGTACAGGATTCTCACCTGTAATCGTTACTCACGCCGGCATTCTCACTTCTGTACGCTCCACCAGTCTTCACAGTCTAGCTTCGCCGCGAACAGAACGCTCCCCTACCACTTAGGTATTACTACTTAAATCCGTAAATTCGGTACTACGCTTAGCCCCGGTAAATCTTCGGCGCAGAGATACTCGACTAGTGAGCTGTTACGCACTCTTTAAATGATGGCTGCTTCTAAGCCAACATCCTAGTTGTTTGAGCGTCTCCACATCCTTTCACACTTAGCGTAAATTTTGGGACCTTATTTGACGATCTGGGCTGTTTCCCTTTTGACCATGGAGCTTATCCCCCACAGTCTGACTGCTTAAAGATACGATATGGCATTTGGAGTTTGTTCGTGAGCAGTACCGCTATGCGCGGCCATTTCACATACAGTGCTCTACCTCCATATCTAAACTTTAAACGCTAGCCCTAAAGCTATTTCGAGGAGAACCAGCTATCACCAAACTCGATTGGAATTTCTCCCCTATCCACAACTCATCCGCGAACGTTTCAACGGGCGTCGGTTCGGACCTCCAGCAAATTTTACTTCACCTTCATCCTGGTCATGGATAGATCGTCTGGCTTCGGGTCTAATACATCGTACTTATTCGCCCTATTCAGGCTCGCTTTCACTACGGCTCCGGATTATCTCCTTAACCTTGCACGATACATTAACTCGCCGGCTCATTCTTCAATAGGCACGCCATCAGGCTTTAACGCCCTCTGACTATTTGTAGGCACATAGTTTCAGAATCTTTTCACTCCCCACCCGGGGTTCTTTTCACCTTTCCCTCACGGTACTGGTTCACTATCGGTCACAAACGAGTATTTAGCCTTTTGCAGTGGTCTGCATAAATTCCGACAGGATTTCACGTGCCCCGCCGTACTCTGGATACCACTAGAGTCATACATTCGTTTATCTACAGGACTATCACCTTCTATGGTTGACTTTCCCAAGTCATTCAACTGGAATGTACATATCTCATAACGTGGTCCTAAACCCCAGTCCTAAGACTGGTTTGGGCTGTTCCGCTTTCGCTCGCCACTACTGACGGAATCGATATAAATCTTTCTTTTCCTCTAGCTACTGAGATGTTTCACTTCACTAGGTCTAGCACTCTCTGGTGTATGAATTAGCCAGAGAGTAACACGACATGACTCGTGTTGGGTTGCCCCATTCAGATATCGACGGATCAAAGCTTACTTCCAGCTCCCCATCGCTTTTCGCAGGTAGTCGCGTCTTTCATCGCCTGTTTGTGCCAAGGCATTCACTATGCGCCCTTATTAACTTAACTTCGTAAAAGTTTTTAAAGGCTTGTTTCAAAAATAAATTTGTCTCGCCGCAATCTCATAAAGAAATCGCGACATCACAGAAAGAACATGTTATTTACATAAATATCTAGTTTTCAAAGAACCGAGTTGAGGATCATCTCTGATCTCTCAAAACTAAGCAATCCAAGTCAAACCGTCACGTCAATCAACCAGAAAAAACGTGTCTAGTTGAGTTTAAAAATAATATTGTTGTACGATCGGTTGTTTTTAACCGATTCTGTTTCTCCTTAGAAAGGAGGTGATCCACCCCCTCGTTCCCGAAGGGGTACCTTGTTACGACTTAACCCCAATCACCGATCCTACCTTAGACGTCTCCCCCCTTGCGGTTAGGATAACGGCTTCAAGTATTACCAGCTCTCATGGTTTGACGGGCAGTGTGTACAAAGCCCGAGAACGTATTCACCGCAACATCGCTGATTTGCGATTACTAGCAATTCCAGCTTCATGAGGTCGAGTTGCAGACCTCAATCTGAACTGAGACCGATTTTTTGAGATTTGCTGATCCTTACGGGTTAGCGACTCTTTGTATCGGCCATTGTAGCACGTGTGTGGCCCAGGACATAAAGGGCATGATGATTTGACGTCATCCCCACCTTCCTCCGATTTACATCGGCAGTCTCCCTATAGTTCCCAACTTAATGATGGCAAATAAGGACGAGGGTTGCGCTCGTTGCGGGACTTAACCCAACATCTCACGACACGAGCTGACGACAACCATGCACCACCTGTCTTGGCTATGACTATCCCCCTATCTCTAGGGTATTTAACCAGATGTCAAGTCCTGGTGAGGTTCTTCGAGTAGCGTCGAATTAAACCACATGCTCCACTGCTTGTGCGGGCTCCCGTCAATTCCTTTAAGTTTTATTCTTGCGAACGTACTACCCAGGCGGGATGCTTATCGCGTTAGCTTCGGCACTGAGTTTCCCCAATATCTAGCATCCATAGTTGACAGCGTGGACTACTAGGGTATCTAATCCTATTTGCTCCCCACGCTTTCGTGACTGAGTGTCAGTTACGAGCCAGTAAGCCGCCTTCGCCACTGGTGTTCCTCCATATATCTACGCATTTCACCGCTACACATGGAATTCCACTTACCCCTCTCGCACTCTAGCCTTTCAGTATCACAAGCGAACAGTAGTTGAGCTACTGCATTTGACTTGTGACTTAAATGGCCACCTACTCACTCTTTACGCCCAATAATTCCGGATAACGCTTGCCACCTATGTATTACCGCGGCTGCTGGCACATAGTTAGCCATGGCTTTCTAATGAAGTACTGTCAAATAGAGATCATTACCTATCCCTACCATTCGTCCTCCACAACAGAGTTTTACAATCCGAAGACCTTCATCACTCACGCGGCGTTGCTCGGTCAGGGTTGCCCCCATTGCCGAAAACTCCCTACTGCTGCCTCCCGTAGGAGTATGGACCGTGTCTCAGTTCCATTGTGGCCGATCACCCTCTCAGGTCGGCTACGCATCGAAGCCTTGGTGAGCCGTTACCTCACCAACTAGCTAATGCGCCGCAGGCCCATCTCGAAGTGACGCATTGCTGCGTCTTTCAATCATCAGAGATGCCTCCAATGATCGTATCCGGTATTAGCCGAAGTTTCCCTCGGGTATCCCAAGCTTCAAGGCAGGTTACCTACGTGTTACTCACCCGTTCGCCACTAGTGTATTGCTACACTCGTACGACTTGCATGTATTAGGCACGCCGCCAGCGTTCATCCTGAGCCAGGATCAAACTCTCTATAAAAAAGTTGATTCTAGTTCATGTTTTAAATTATCTGGTTTGTTCTTGTATAAAGAAAAATTGACGTTATTGTTTGTCTTGTTTTGCTTAGTTTTCAAAGATCAGTGCCCCACGCTTGCTCTCGCAAAAAAAGGTGTCCCTTTTAGACGTGTGCCTTACAAGGATACCAATAACATTTGTTTAAGTCAAGAAATAGTTAAGAAAATCATTCTTATCGATTTCATTACTTTTTCAAAGATATTGACGGCCTTCACGACCTAGTTTTATGTAGGCGCAAGTAAGATTAAAACATATTCAAATTTCAATTGCAAGTATTATTGATCAAGTTTTTATAAACAACGATAGCAACGAGGATTATTATCTTAAAATTGAGGTTCTTTTTTAACAAATATTTAAGTTTATAGAATCTTGTATTTTTTGGCTTCTTCTATTAAACCTTGTCGAAACTTTGGATGTGAGATAGCAATTAATCGATTAGCCCGAGTTTGCGTATCCATCCCTCGTAAGTATGCAACCCCATATTCGGTCACCACATAATCGACATCATTTCTTGATAAACTTACCACCGCTCCAGGTTTTAAAAAAGGAACAATCTTGCTAATTTCTTGCATCTGACCAGAGACTGAATCCTTTACCATCGTCGTGGAATGAAGCGTAATAAATGATTTACCACCTTCAGATTTCACTGCACCAGTCGCGGTATCAGATTGTCCACCCGTTCCAGAAAAGGGTTTAGCGCCAATACTTTCCGAACAGCACTGACCTGTTAAATCCACTTCAATTGTAGAATTGATGGATATTTGATTAGGATTTTGTTTGATGATATCGGGATTATTGACATAATATGCGTCCATCATCAAAACATTGGGATTATGATGAACAAAATCATATAGCGATTGATTTCCAGCAATAAACGTACAAACAATTTTGCCTTTGTGAAGAACTTTTTTAAGATTAGTAATAGCACCTGCTTGATAAAGTTCAAGCATACCATTGGTCAACATTTCGGTATGGACACCTAAATCTTTTTTATTTTTCAATGCGTGCGCAACCGCATTCGGTATCCCACCGATCCCAAGCTGTAAACAAGCGCCATTGGGAATGAGGGGTTCAATAAAACGCCCAATTGCTCGATCTTTTTCGGTAATTGGTTCATCTTTTAATGCCACGACGGGATAATCGGTTTGCACAAGAAAATCAATCTCATTCTGATCAACAATGCAATCACCGTTCGTAAAGGGATAATTTGGATTGATTTCTAAAACAACTATTTTAGCTGCTTTTATCATTCTTTTTTCATACACATTTGAAAGTGATAAAGAAATTTTTCCTTCAGCATTTGGCATACTTGCAGCCCCAATAAATAGATCGGGTTGATGCGTCGATAACCATTTCACACCTGCTTGATGTAAGTGATTAGGAATATAACGAATATGTCCATACTCATAAGCTTGTCTTAAAGGTTTCGATAAAAACCAACTATGAATCGTAAAGGATGAAGCGTATTGCACATCTGAAAAAAATGGATGAGTTTGTAAAGGTAAACAATTCAGAATCGTTACATCTTGAACTCGTGATGAAATCGTATGTAATTGACTTAAAAAAACTTGCGGTTCACATGCAACCATGCCAACGACAATCTTCATGTGCGATTGCACCAAGTCCAAAACTTGATGGGGTTGAATCCATTTCGTTTGTTTCATGACTTCCACACTTTCATTGATTTAATTATAAATGAATCCAAAGAAAAACATCACCCTATTCGGTGATGTTTTATTTTTTTATATAGAGATGATTAACGACGACCGCCACTACGTGAAGCAGCAAGGAATCGAAGAATTCTTAAGAAAATATTGATAAATGAAATATATAAACTGAAGGCGAGATACATTGCTTCCGCATTGGTTATCTCACCTGCTGCAGTGATTTGTTTCACAAACCAAACTTGATACGCCACAATTAATAAAACCACACCAAAGATTCCAAATGAAATAAACCAATCCACTTGCACACTACCGATAAAAAGATTGACAATGCTTAACATGATTAAACCTAACATCGCCACAAATGCAAACTGACCTAATCCTAATAAACTGGTTTTCGTTGTGGCACCATAGGCTGCAAACGCACCAAAGACAAAGGCAGAAATACCAAATGCAGTGCCAATCATTTCAACGGAATAAGCTAATGGAAGTGTTGATAAAACCACACCCATACTACCAGCGTATAAAAAGAAAGGGATGGTTGGATTACCAACCCCGCGTTTAATGCCACCAAATAAAAACCAAATATAACTGATGATTAAAGTGACGATACTACCAATCATTAAACTACCGTATAGGGTTTCAGAGATAAGACCCGAAGATAATCCAAAAAATACGACAAGCGCCATCACTGCCGTTACTGCTAGTGCCACTGCCATCCACGTAAAAACTTTCACTAAAGGTGAGGTCGTACTAGATGATGCATATGTTTGATATGGACGTTCCATTGAAAATCCTCCTTCAAAAAGATTAATTCAAGAATAACAAATTCAATTGAAAAATAAAGCGTTATGATTTAAATTTAAAATCATTTTAACGAAGCATGTTGGTGAGGAGTTCTTCAAATGAGGTGACATTTAAAGATGCACCACCCACAAGCGCGCCATCTACATCGGGTTGTGATAAATAATCTTTGATGTTATTAGGTTTGACACTACCACCATAGAGAATCAACGTCTTTTGTGAAGATTCTGCATTAAACATTTCTTCTAAGCGTTCACGAATATAAATAGCGATATCTTGAGCGTGTTCTTTACTGGCATTTTTTCCTGTACCAATACTCCAAACTGGTTCATAAGCAATCACCACGTGTTGTAAATGTTCTGCAGTCATACCTGCTAAGCCCACTAACAATTGATCGCGAATCACAGCCTTGGTTCTACCATGATCGTAATCATCACTGGATTCACCAACGCAATACACAACTGTCATGCCTTCGGTTAAAGCCTTGAGCATTTTCTTATTACAAATTAAATTCGTTTCGCCAAAATAATTACGGCGTTCAGAGTGGCCAATCAGTGTCCAATGGATGCCAATTTCTTTTAGCATCGGAACACTAATTTCGCCAGTGAAAGCACCATTATTTTCAAAATGAATATTTTGAGCACTGACAATTAAACCAGGATTATGTTGTTTAACCGTGGCTAAGGATAAATACGTTGGAGCTACGCCCAATAAGACATTAGCAGCCTTTGCTTTTTCGACTAGTGGAATGGAAGCTTGAGCAAATTTAGTTGCCTCAGCAATTGTCAAATTCATCTTCCAGTTGCCAAGTAATAATTTTTTTCGCATGGCGTTAACCTAAGATGACATCGATGCCAGGAAGATGTCCGCCATTTTCGATCATTTCTAGTGAAGCACCACCACCGGTGGACACATGAGAAAAGTCATTCATATAACCAAATTGAGCAACTGCAGCTGCGGAATCCCCACCACCACAAACGGTAAATGCTTTTTTACCTAAGGTGCGAACGGCTTGGCAAACTGCTTCCGTACCTTTGGTGAATTGTGGTTTTTCAAAAACACCCATCGGTCCATTCCAAAAAATCGTTTTCGCTTGAAGAATAATCTTGGTGAATTTAGCGATGGTTTTCGGACCAATATCCATTCCCATCATCGCACCGCGAATTTCGCCTTCATGGGTTTCAATTTTGGTTGGATTATCAAAGGCATCACTGACCACATAATCATCAGCAAAAATTAATTTGCCTTTCGCTTTTGCAATCACACCCCGTGCATATTCAAGTTGATCAGCTTCAAATGGTGAGGTGCCAATCGATTTGCCTTGAGCCTTTAAAAAGGTGTAGGTCATTGCTCCACCAATGAGGACGTAATCACATTTGGCTAAAAGTTCATCGATAACTTTGATCTTATCGGACACTTTAAATCCACCCATAATGGCAATATAAGGACGTTCAGTTGGATTCACTTGCACAACTTTTGCAAGGGATTTTACTTCTTTTTCAACGAGATAACCGATGGCAACAGGCTTCCCTTGTTTCTTCAATAATTCAGGAATGCCAAACGTTGAAGCGTGGGCGCGATGAGCACTGCCAAACGCATCCATCACAAATACATCTGCTAATTGAGCCCATGCTTGTGCCAAGGCAAGATCATTTTTTTCTTCACCCACTTCATAACGGGTATTTTGAACCAGTAAAACTTGTCCATCTTTGAGACCATTGACTAATGTTTGTAATCCAGGACCTTTTGTATCTTGAGAAAACACGACCGATTGTTTTAACAATTCACCTAAGCGGACCGCTACCACTTGAAGATTATTCTTTTTCTTTTCGTCTTCAACTTTAGCTGGTTCTTTATGAGAGATTTTCCCTAAGTGAGAAAGTAAGATTAAGCGTGCACCTTTGCTGATTAAGAATTGCAAAGTGGGTAAAGCAGCGACAATGCGATTATCGTCACGAATTTTACCTTCCTTTAAAGGAACATTAAAATCGACTCTGACGATGATTTTTTTACCTTTTAAATTGGTTAAACTTGCTAGATTTTTCATACATTCTCCTTTGGTAAAAAAAACACTCACGTGAACCGTGAGTGTTTCATTTTGTTTTTTTTACTTCAAGCCAAGCACGGTTGCGAATTGCTTCACTAAGCGAATATATTGTGAGGTATAAGAATATTCGTTGTCATACCAGGAAACAATCTTAAGCAATTGTTTGCCTTCGGCATTGACAAGTAATTTAGTTTGCGTCGCGTCAAAAATGGAACCTGCGGTGGAACCGATAATATCGGAACTAACGATTTCATCTTCGGTATAGTCTAAGACATTTTTTAACTTGCCATTCGCAGCTGCTTTAAAGAGTTGATTGACTTCCGCTTCATCTTTGATTGGTTTCTTTAAGGTCACGGTTAAATCGACTAATGATCCATCAATCACTGGGACACGTAAAGCACCACCGTTTAAACGGCCTTTGACTTCAGGAATGACTAAGTGTAAAGCTTTTGCCGCACCTGTTGAGGAAGGAACGATGTTAGCAGCAGCAGCGCGACCACGACGATTGTCACCTTTTTTAACTAAGTCTAAGGTGGTTTGATCGTTGGTATAAGCATGGACCGTTGTCATAAAGCCAGTGTCGATACCATAGGCATCATTTAATACTTTCACTAATGGAGCTAAGCAGTTTGTCGTGCAGCTTGCACCAGAAATAACATCCATATCTTTGGTTAATTTATTTTCGTTAACGCCAAAGACATAGGTGGGTGTATTTTCATCGGCAGGAGCAGAAATCACAACACCTTTTGCCTTACCAGCCGTGATATGAACTTTTGCATCTTCTTTTCCTTTAAAGCGGCCCGTGCATTCTAGGACTAAATCTGCACCATATTGTGACCAATTGATCAAATTAGGATCGGCTTGGCCTAAGACTGGAATGGGCCGACCATTAAAAATAATCGCTTTACCATCCGCTGACGTTTCTAAGGTGCCACCAGTAAAACGACCATGGGTGGTGTCATACTTTAATAAATAGGTTAAGGTTTTTGCATCGGTTAAGTCATTGATGGCAACAACTTCAATGCCACCCACTTCAACGATTCTACGGAAGGATAAACGGCCAATTCGACCAAATCCATTAATTGCAACTTTAATTGCCATATACAAGGCCTCCTGGTATTTTTACCAAAAGTATTATATATGATTAAATTTAAAGAATAAAGGGTTTTAAGGCAACATTAAATTGCTTTGATGCCTTTTAATAAAGTTGCTAAATCAACACCTAAAGCAAAGGCTATTTTTTCAAGAACTTTTAAGGTAGGATTTCGCCTTCCACGTTCTAAATCAGAAAGATAATTACGGTTGATATTCGCTTCTAAAGATAACGTTAATTGAGACCAATCTTTTTCAGATCTTAAAAAGACGATCCGTTTACCAAGTTGTTGTAACAGTGTCATACCGATGATCCCTTTAATTTCTTTGCAAGCACCATTAAGCCACGAAATAAATGGTTCAGCTGACTTTTACTGATTGGTTTTTGATAAAAAGAAGACATCATCGACGCTAATTCTTCTAAACTACTCGAATCATGTTTCATTCTTAAGCGACACAATTTTTCAAGCTTTGGATGATTTAAATGTTGAAGACCTACCGTGCGATCAATCAATAAAATGGCTTGCTTTTGTTTCTTCGCTGCCGCAATCGTTTTCGCCATATTCGCGTTTTCGCAAATCTGTAAACGATTTTCAGAATTGGAAAAGTCCCTTGCCACTCTGACATTTTCATATTCTAATGTGGCTTCAGTCGCTCCCATAAAAATAAGAAAGTCAGCAATTTGATCGGATTTTTTCAAATAGAGAATGTATTTACCTTTTCGAGCGATGAGTTTAAAAGAGAATCGCAAACTTTTAACTTGCTTTAATAAACGTTGAATCTCCGTTAAAAAGTCTTCATCATCACTACTCATTTCTAAATGATAGGAGGAGCTAGAGGGATGATTGACACTGCCAGTGGCAAGAAATAATCCACTAAGATAACCGGCAATCGCATCGACACTTGCAAACTGTTTTAAATAAACTTCAGGAGAAGAATCAAAATCTAAATGAATGGTTTTTAAAATCTCACTGACATGTTGTTCAAAAATAATCCAATACGTTTGTCTTTGACTAAAGCGTGGAGATTGACGGTATTCAAATTTGGGATTGACCTTTAAAACACTTTTACTCGTCTGATACAGAAATTGGGCAATTTTGGCATAACGAGAGGACAACGTTAGTTTTTCATTTTTTTTGGAAAAAATATAACGACCATTTGCCTTGACAAAACCTGCAAACATCGCAAGTTTACGATCCTTATCATAAGGTTTAGTGGTCAGTTCTTCTTTAACAAATGCAGTAAACGACTGAAGCTGAGCGTTCATTCTTGATCCGTATGTTTTTGAATATCGCGATGAATCATCAAAATACCTAATGGAAATTGGGCTTTTAGTTTTTCTCCAAGGGCTTGGGCAAAGACAACGGAACGGTGACGACCACCGGTACATCCAATCGCAATTTCATAAAAAGGTCTTTCTTCTTTGATTAATTGAGGAATCATCACTTTCAGATATTGTTGGGCTTGTTCTAATAATTGTTGAAACATCTTTTGGGATTTTACAAAATCAATCACCGGTTGGTCTAATCCTGAAAGAGACTTTAAAGTGGGTTGGTAATATGGATTATCTAACACTCTTAAATCAAAAACAAAATCAGCATCAAGGGGAATGCCATGTTTGAATCCAAAGGAAACAAGACCAATCGTTAAATGCGATTGATTCGCATTAAACATTGCAATCAGTTGTTGTCTAAACTGGGTCACTGAAAATCCAGTACTATCAAAGATCACGTCAACTCGGCTCCTTAAGGATTCGACCAGTGCTTGGTCGCGTTGTATCGCTTGCATCAACGTAAATCCTTCTGTTTGGAGGGGATGCAAATGTCGAGTGAGTTTATAGCGAGACACCAAATCGATTTCTTTGGCAATTAAACAAATGACTTTCGTTTTTAATCCAGGAACTTTTTTTGCAGCATCAATGGCTTTTTGTGCATTAAATAGAGATACGCTGACCACCGATCTCGTTTGGGTGATTTGGTCGTGAATATGTTGAAATAAGGATAAAAATAAATCTGCTGGTGGGTTTTCGATGCATTGGTATTTCATTTCTTCAAAGGCAAAAATAGCAGTCGATTTTCCTGCCCCTGACATACCCGTTAATATAATGAGTTCTGAAGACATAATTAAATTATAAGATACTTTCCTATTGAATTATCGTTTGATTACATTGGCAAGTTCTTTAACCACCAATTGACCTTGTGAAATAACGTTTTTGACTCTTCTCAGTGCCTTTGCTTGTAAATCACCAATTATAAATAAACCAGGTATCTTGCTGACACCTTCGCGATTTGCGAGTCCAAAACCATCTTGATCTAATAGCGTTTGAAAGGCTTGTAAAGGTTGAAAGTTAGGAACCCATCCTAAGATAGGGAAAATACCATCCAGCAGAATATCTTGTTCTCCATGGATAACAGTCTGATAACGTAAACCCGTGACGGCATCTTGACCCATTACTTGTAAAGGTGTGGCCCCTTCAATGATCGTAACGTTTGCTAATTGGTTTAATTTAACCAACCAGTTTTTAGGTGCTAATCCAGGTTGCGGAATTAAAACATAAATATGGTGACAAATGTTAGCGAGAAAAATCGCTTCTTCCATCGCATGCAAATCTGAACCGATGACGGCAACATCTTTGTCTTTAAAGAAACCGCCATCACATGCAGCACAATAACTAACACCTTGACCAAACAACGCTTCTGCACCAGGGATGGTTAAGGGTTTTTCTTTGGTGCCGGTGGCCATGATCACAGCGAAACTTTGATACGTGCCTGTATCTGCTGTCACAATAAATCGATCACCTTTTTTTTCAATCGATTGAACATCACCATACGTTGTTTGAATATCTTTTTTGGTCAAGGCATCATAAAGATCTAGACCAAATTGTTGAGCAGAAACATGTTCATAACCTGGAAATCCTTCCAGGGTTTGATAGGTGTTGAGTTTGCCGCCTGGCATACTTTTTTCTAAAAGGATAAGCGAATATCCCACTTGATGGGCTGCCAATGCTGCACTCATACCCGCAGGACCCGCACCGACAATGATCACATCCACTTGTTGCATCATTTGAGATACTCCTTGATTTGTTCAAAATGATCAATCCAAAATTGAGGTTGGATTTCTTGATTAAATTTCTTAAATCCCCATGTCACTAATGCGGTATCCACGCCCGCTGCCTTACCGGCAAAATAGTCATAGGTTGTATCACCAACAAACAAGGTATGTTTGGGCAATTGTTTAAAATGTTTTAACGCTAACAAGATACCTTCCGGATCTGGTTTCGGTTTTTTAACCTCATCTAAACTAATTACCAACGGAAAGGCATCTTTTAATCCAATCACTTCTAAGGTAAATAAAGCATTGATTCTTAATTTAGAGGTCACAATCCCTACGGGAATATGACGGTCTTTACAATAAGATAATAACGATTGTATACCTGGAAAGGCAACGGCAAAACGTGGATAAAATTCTCTGGCTTTGACGGCAAATTCTTTAGCAAGTTGCTGAGGATCTTCCTTAGGAAAGTATTGTTTCAATGTATCGACTAAGGGTGGACCAGAAATTTTGATTAATTCATTTAAGGTTGTTTTTTTAGTTGGTGCGTATCGATCGATAAAACTAATCATGGTTTGCACCATCACTAATTCGGTATCGGCAACCGTGCCATCTAAATCAAATAGAACAAGTGAATATGGTTTCATACTATTTTTTAAGTTTTGGTAAGACGACGTGGTTTACTAATATGGCAAGTAGTCCAGCACCAAAGAAGACCCATCCCCATATAAAACTCCAATCGCCAGCATTGCCCATGTTATAGAGCGGATTTCGTAAAGGTTCCATAATGCCTCGCGTTAAACCATACCAAACTAAATACATTAACGCTTGATCTCCAGGACGTTTTAGTTTTTTCAAACCCTCTCCAATCCCAAATCGGATAACAAGATATCCAGTCACATTAATCATCGATTCGATAAAAAATAACGGTACTCTAAAGTTTCCATTGATGGTCATTTGTTCTCGAATAAAAGTGGGTAACCACATCCATTGATCGACATTGCCAACCGCTCCGTAGACTTCTTGGTTAAAGAAATTACCCCAACGACCAATCGCTTGGGCAACCAGAATCGTCGGCACAGCTAAATCCACGGCGCGAATAATCTGAATATCTTTTCGTTTTAAGATTACATAAAGTATGCCAACCAATGCACCACCGAGTGCACCACCCATAATGGCAAGGCCACCTTCCCATATTGCAAATATTTTCCAAATAGGTTGACTTGCAAATTCTAGTTCCCATTGGCCCCAGACATACCATAATCGTGCGCCAAGAATACCAGAAGGAAAGGCGATAACAAATACATCTTCAATAAATCCTTTTTTCTTACCTAGCTTGATAAATTCTCTTTCAGATAACGTATAGGCTAAAAAGGCACCGCTTAAAATAAATACCGCATAAAAAGTAACAATCGGATTTTCAAATGGAATCCCTTTCGGTAAAGGGTAACTTAATGCAGGTTCAATTGCTTCTAATCCCATCAAGAATAAGATTACGGTTGGAAAGATAAATAAAATAACATTGGTCATCATCATTGGTTCAAATTGAGATGCCACTCGATGATGCTTCCATAAATATCTCGCTGTTAAAACCCACAAACCTGCTAGTAATGATAAAAATGGAAAAAAGAAACTAAAGAATGCATTCGCTTCTGTATCCCACACTAAGGCTAAAGATAGCATTCCCAATCCAACAGCAGTCAGTGCCATCCAAAGAAAAAGATATTGGCCTTTTTGAATCCATTGACTTTGTTTCGTTTCAATCGGTTTGAAAGCTTTTAAAGATTGCCACCATTGCTGACCGGCAAGATACAAAGTTGCGATACCTGAAACCGATAGGATGATGGAGATAAGATTCATAGATACCTCTTGTGATTATTTTAAGTGAAGAAGCGTAAAAAAGAAAAGAAAACTTAGCGTAAGTAATTTTTCAAAAATTGTCCTGTATAAGAGGCTTTAACCTTTGCCACTTCTTCTGGCGTTCCTTCAGCGACTATTTGTCCACCACGATCGCCACCTTCTGGACCTAAATCGATGATGTAGTCAGCGACTTTAATCACATCTAGATTATGTTCAATCACCAAAACAGAATCACCATTCGAGACAATCGCTTGTAAAACTCTCACTAATCGGGCCACATCGTCAATATGTAAACCAGTAGTCGGTTCATCCAAAATATATAAAGTTTTACCGGTTGGACGTTTTTGTAATTCAAAAGCGAGTTTAACACGTTGGGCTTCACCACCCGAAAGCGTGGTCGCGGATTGACCTAACTTCATATAACCTAAACCTACTTCATGTAACGTTTTTAAGCGTCTAGCAATTTCAACCCGATTGGCAAAAAATCCTTGCGCATCATCGACCGTTAATTCTAAAACATCATGAATGTTTTTATCTTTAAATGTCACCATCAACGTTTCTTCGTTGTAACGTTTACCTTCACATGCTTCACATTTCACATAGACATCGGGTAAAAAATTCATTGGGATTCTTTTCACACCATCGCCTTGGCAAGCCTCACATCGGCCACCAGGAACGTTAAAGGAAAATCTTCCTTTATCAAAACCTCTTGCTTTGGCTTCTAAGGTTTCTGCAAATAAATCTCGAATTTCATCAAAGACTTTCGTATAGGTAGCAGGATTGGATCGCGGAGTTCTACCAATTGGTTCTTGAGAAATATTAATCACTTTATCCAAATGTTGAAGACCTTCAATCCGACGATGTTCACCGGGGGTGACATCGGCATCATTGAGTTCTTTAAGAATTTGTTGATACAAAATATCATTGATTAAGGTTGATTTTCCACTTCCAGAAACGCCTGTAATCACAACCATTTTTCCTAAAGGAATAGAAACATTAATATTTTTTAAATTGTTAGCCTTTGCTCCGAGAATTTCAAGACTTTTACCATTACCTTTTTGATGGGTTTTAGGAACTGGGATCATCTTTTGACCTGATAAATATTGACCTGTGATTGATCGTGGACTTTGAATGATATCGTCAATGGAACCTTGGGCGACAACCTCACCACCTAATGCGCCTGCACCAGGCCCAATGTCGACAATAAAGTCTGCTTCTCGCATGGTTTCTTCATCATGTTCAACGACGATGACTGTATTTCCTAAATCTCGCATGGTCTTTAAGGTGTTGATTAAACGCCGATTATCACGTTGATGTAAACCAATACTCGGTTCATCTAAGACATATAAAACGCCGGTCAGTTGCGAACCGATTTGTGTTGCCAAGCGAATACGTTGGGCTTCACCACCCGATAAGGTCATCGCCATTCTTGATAGGGTCAAATAATCTAAACCAACATTCATTAAAAATCCAGCGCGCGATAAAATTTCTTTAATCACCAAACGGGCGATGGTTCGTTCTGTTTCCGTCATTGATTTTTCTGTTTGTTGCATCCATTCGATAAATTCATGCATCGATAATCGCGTGGATTCATCAATATTTCTTTTTCCAACTTTGACACTTAACACTTGAGGATTTAACCGAGCACCTTTACAGGTGGTGCATTCTCGATCGGTAAAATACTTTTCATAAAATTCACGCATCATCTCCGATTGGGTTTCGTTATATAACCGTTCTAACTTTGCTTTAATACCTTCAATAAAATCAAAACGATTAATGATGTTACCTGAAGCTGAACGTAATTGATATTGATGCATTTTTGGAGAACCAAATAAAATTACTTTTTGTTGTTCCTTCGTTAATTTTTGATAAGGAACGTCGAGAGGAATTTGATACAATTCACAAAGTTTTTTAAATTCTTGCCAATATAAATTTGGTGTACCAATCATGTTTTTAAAAAACGTAATTGCCCCTTGTTGAATGGATAAACTTTGATCGGGAACCATACGTACGATATCGGCTTCTCGTTTGATGCCGAGTCCATGGCAATCAGGGCAACTACCGCTTGGCGCGTTAAAACTAAATAATCGTGGCTCTAATTTTGGAACGGAGAAACCACAATATTTGCAAGCATGATGCGAAGAAAATAAATGATCTTCATGACCATCATAACCGACCACATATCCTTTGGACCAATCCAAGGCTAAGGTGACCGCGTCAAATAATCGGGTTCTCGATTCTGCATTTAACACTAAACGATCGATGACAATATCAATCGAATGTTTTTTGTTTTTATCAAGCGCAGGCACTTCTTCAAGTCGATAAAAAGTACCGTCCACTCTTACGCGTTCAAACCCAGAGGTTTTAATTTTAGTTAAGGTATCTTTGTGAGTGCCTTTTTCGTTTTGAACCAATGGCGAAAGAATTTGTAGTTTCGTTTGGCTGGGTAATTGACTCATCACATTGACAATTTGAGTCGAGGTAAATGACAAGATTGGTTCTTGATGTGTTGGACAATAAGGCACACCTACACGTGCATACAATAATCGAAGATAGTCATAGATTTCAGTGACGGTACCGACGGTAGAACGTGGATTATGGGAGGTCGATTTTTGATCAATGGAAATGGCAGGTGATAATCCTTCAATGGATTCAACATCTGGCTTTTCAACATTACCTAAAAATTGACGAGCATAACTCGATAAGGACTCCACATAACGACGTTGACCTTCCATGTAAATCGTGTCAAAGGCAAGGGTGGTTTTACCACTGCCAGATAAACCCGTAAACACAATTAATTGATCTTTAGGTAAGGTTAAATTAATGGATTTTAAATTGTTTTCTCGCGCCTCTTTGATGATGATATGCTTTCGGTCCATATGGTTTTCCTCAAACCATTATTATAAACCTTTCAACGCAGAAACATACCAATTCGCCTACACCCTTGGTTTAGATGGAGGGTTGATTCATTACGCCTGAAAATAAGATTAAACCTTGACCATTGAGCACAAAATATAAGTAAGAGCGATCTAGTGTTAATGAAACTTTTGCAGGGGTTGGTGCGGACGTGACGCCAATATCTGCTGAGGTAATGGCTGCTGCTTCCATCCCATCTTCTAAAAAATCAATGCGTACATGTTGAATAAGATTTTGTACATAGGCTCCAGGAAGGGCATTGGATAGATCTGCTTGATCAGGTGAAAATAATGGAGCTATTTGCGGTGCGACATTCAATAGATTTTCTTTTAAATCTAATTCTACAGTGGTTGAAGACTTGGGAATGGTTAAGCGAATGCGTTCATTCTGATTGGTTTGGGTTAATGCAGAACGGATGAGGGGAAAATGTGTCTCATTCAATAAATCAATGGGTGTTAAGGATCCTTTGGGTAAGACATAGACCACACGATAATCGCCATAAGCTTCATCAACCCCAAGGGTAAAGTTGGGTTGATCTAAATAAAGCGTTTCTTGGGTTTCTTTTAGCATATACCTAACATCATTTACAGTGGTATGATTGCTCGAGTTTGTAAAGGTACCACGTTGGGCAATCGGAGTAAATGCAGTTAACCAATTTGCTTTCAAATATAAGGTGTTGAATAAACTTAAAACGGTTTCTTGATTCATGGTTAAGTCGGAAGGTTGCATGCTTAAAAATTGATTGGTTCGTTGATTAAGCCATCCAGCAATCGCTTCTTTACCAGCATCGTCAAAGGCAGTATGAAACACTTCAGCAAAATAATCGCCTGCCAATCTAAATAAATAATCTTCATTGACGGTGATATCGTCACGGACAAAGACGCCGTTACCCATTTGCGATTGAGCACGGGTAATAGTGTTTCCATTGACGGATATCTCATCTTGATAATAGGTATCAATAAAGACCTGATTGCTTGCTTCACGAAGGGCAAGACGATCATGAACCCCTAACAAGTCTTCGATTGCTAATTCTGTTTCACCACCAGCTGCTTCTAGTAATAAACTCATCGCAACATAAGCGGATAAAGGTGAATAAACGATATTGTCACTCGTTGAAAATAAATCAGTCGCAGTCAATTGAAAATAATCTTCTAAGGCAATACGATAGTCCGTATATTCCGGTCGACCAAATTCAAAATCTTCAGATTCTTCTCTTTGCTTGTATGAAGGAAAACTCACCTCATTTAAAGCTTGTAGTCCGGTAAAATCTTGTGGTAGAGAACCATTCGGTCTTGTGGCACCAATTAAAATTGAAACCATGACGGTGACCGTTAATCCCAAAGCAAATGTTGGGGTACCCCACGTGAGTAAACGATTCCAAGAAAACGTAGACTTTTCTAATCGACGATGAAAAGTAAGATGAGACGTTTTTTGATTAAAAAACATTTCACCAGATGCTTTGATTTGTTCTTCTAAAGTTTGTTTTTTCATGTTATTTTTTATAAATCACCTTTAATTGGGTTAACGCTTGTTGATATACCTTGTATACATGTGAGAGTGAAGCATCCATGAGTTTTGCAATATCTTCAAAACCTAGATCGTAAACAATTTTGTAAGCCACAATTAGATTTTCTTCATCACTCAAGTTATGGTGCCAGGTTTGAAATAAACTTCTTCCATCTTCACGCATCGAGGTATTATCGTAAGCTTCTTGCCAAGTTTCTTCTTTATTTCGTTTCAGTTCATTGAGCGCGGTGCGTTTTGCAATCATCACCATCCAGGCTTGAAATTTGCTTGGATCCTTAACCAGATGACCCTTTTGATAAATCTTTAAAAAGGTATCTTGGAGAAGGTCTTCTGTGGTAGCTTCATGTTTAACAATCGATAGAATCACAACATAAAGCAGACTACGAAACTGCTCGTAAACTTCTTGAAATGCTCGGTGATCACCTCTTTGAAAGGCAGAAAAGGTTTGAGGGTCCAGTATTTTCATTGGCCATTCCTTTGATTGCCCGTATGCTTTATAGACAAGTCAAAAGGGAGTTTTTTTCTTAATTTAGCCGCAAACATTGAAACCGATCCTTTTCTCATATAAAATCATCATTGGACGGGACGTAGCACAGCTTGGTAGTGCGCTACCTTGGGGTGGTAGAGGTCGTGAGTTCGAATCTCATCGTTCCGACCATTTTTTATTTCTTACGACCTTTCAGCTCGTTTTGAATTAATTTCTTCGCTAATTTTAGATCTTTATCCGCTAATTGAATGTTTTTATCAACAATCCCTGCAATGGTCATCTTTTGATAAACAAATTCAGCAAAGCTTGTATATGGCAATGTTTTGTTCATCGGACGATTTCGTTTCACACTCACTGATTTTGCGTTTCCTAAGTATTGATTTAGATCAGGAAGTAAATCTAATAAATTATAGGTGACGTCTAGGGTCACAACAGGATTAAACATCGATAAGGCTTCATTAATCACATCCGGATAAATACCAATGGATTGTGATAGCATTTCCGCCGTTACATATTTTTGATTCGTGGCCGATAAAGCTTGTTGTATTTTAAGATAGATTTGCTTAGGGGTCATATTTTCATTTTATGATATATTTTATGATTTTGTTAGGTATAAGCGCTAAGTTTCGCTTCTTGTTGAAACCATGAATCACTTGATCTAATAAAAAAACATCCTCCTAAGAGGATGCATGAATCATTGGTACACCATATAGGACTTGAACCTATGACCCGCTGATTAAGAGTCAGCTGCTCTACCGACTGAGCTAATGGTGCATTGCCAAATTATCTTACAATAATCATGCGTTTAATTCAATGCAAATTAACGCAATTGACTACTTGATATAACGACTAGAATCTTGCACTTGGCCACGTTCGAGTTGATTTTCATAGGCAAGTAAAGTTTGTTCATCAGTAAAGATTTTTGAGGTTTTTTGATCGACAATTTTTGTCAAGGCAAGAAAATCATTCGCGGAACGATATCCTTTGGTAAACACCATCAACGTATAGGATAAAAGTAACGAACCAAAGATGGTATATAGTGCCGTAATCAACGTTGCAGCGAGAACGATACTACGCAAGGGTAATTGCCACCATTTCATCACATAACCTTTGTCGTTGACCACGATGATACCACTGGCTTTTTTCCCTAAGGTTACGCCTTGTTTAAAAAGTAAAGGAACGAGGATGTAAAAAATGAAAAAAGAGAGAAAGGCAGAATATCCGATAATTTCTAAAAAGTACCCATTGATTAAATTAACCAACGAAGAAAAAGGCGGGTAGGTGTTAAAATCCACCAGCGCTAATCGGTAAGCTTCCGTATAAAAGGTATCAATATCGGTTTGAGATAAGCCTGCCTTTAATACCGCAACCACGGAAGGATCATTGTTGACGAGTTCAAATAAAGTATCTGTTTCGTTAATCTGTAAAACTTCTTCATTAAACCATGTGTTGGAAAATTCAAAGGCAGGTTCACTCACGTCATAAACCTTTCCATCTTTAAAAATAGAATAATATTGATAAAGCGCTTCCGGAACATCTACAAGATCAAGATTCACCAATTGATTGGATGCTTCATCCGTCGCATATAAATAACTGGCTTCTTGATACGCAACAAATTGATCAGACAATTGTGTGGTTCCATATTGGGCATCATACAGTGGACCAAAGACATAACTTAATAAAATTAAACTACTGATTAACCATAAAAATAAATCTAGCACAGCAGCACCCGTACGTTTTAATAAATTGGCAGGAACGGCAAAGGGATTTGTTTTCATAAATTCATTATCAAGAATTCACTTTGAATTTGCAAGAAAAAAAGACCGATTTATCGGTCTTTTTATATTCGTAAGAATGAGAAGCTTACTTAACGATTTCGTTAACGGTTCCCGCACCAACGGTACGACCACCTTCACGAATCGAGAACTTTGTTCCCTTTTCAATCGCGACTGGGTGAATGAGTTCAACATTGAACGTCACGTTATCACCTGGCATAACCATCTTCACATCTGCTGGTAAGTCTATAACACCAGTAATGTCAGTGGTACGGAAGTAGAATTGTGGACGATAGTTTGATAAGAAAGAAGTATGACGACCACCTTCTTCTTTGGTTAAGATATAAGCAGTGGCAGAGAACTTTGTGTGTGGAGTAACGGAACCAGGTTTTGCAACAACTTGTCCACGTTCAACTTGTTCACGAACGATACCACGTAAGAGCACGCCGACGTTATCACCAGCTTGTGCTTCGTCGAGAAGTTTACGGAACATTTCGATACCAGTAACAACAGATTTGATGGTGTCACGAATACCGACGATTTCAACTTCATCGTTAAGTTTTAAGGTACCACGTTCAACACGACCAGTTACAACCGTTCCACGACCAGTGATGGTTAAAACGTCTTCAACTGGGATTAAGAATGGCTTATCTTTTTCACGTTTTGGTGTAGGAATATAGGTGTCAACGGCTTCCATCAATTTAAGAATATTATTTCCTTCTGTGACATCACCATTTAAAGCTTTCACAGCAGCACCACGGATCACAGGAATTTTGTCACCTGGGTAACCGTATTTGCTTAAGGTGTCACGGATATCCATTTCAACAATATCCACTAATTCTTTGTCATCGACTAAGTCAACTTTGTTTAAGAACACAACGATAAATGGAACGCCAACTTGACGAGCAAGTAGGATATGTTCCTTGGTTTGTGCCATAACGCCGTCGTTAGCAGCAACAACAAGAATTGCTCCGTCCATTTGAGCAGCACCGGTAATCATGTTTTTAACATAGTCAGCGTGTCCTGGGCAGTCAACGTGAGCATAGTGACGATTTTTCGTCGCATATTCAATATGCGAAGTGTTAATGGTGATACCACGAGCCTTTTCTTCTGGGGCTGCGTCGATTTCATCATACTTCTTTGCAACTGCGCCACCTTGTTTTGCTAACACTGTGGTAATCGCTGCAGTGAGAGTGGTTTTACCATGGTCAACGTGACCGATGGTCCCGATATTAACGTGTACTTTACTCCGATCAAACTTTTCTTTTGCCATAAGCATTCTCCTTTTTTTATAACTTTTTAGTTATTTAACTTTTATATATTAACGCACTTCTTTTAGAAAATCAATGATATTTGCTTACTATTTCTCAGCTTTAACGCCATGCTTTTTAATAATTTCTTCTGCAACAAAGCGTGGAGTTTCGCCATAGTGATCAAATTGCATCGTATAGTTTCCGCGACCTTGCGTGAAGGATCGTAAATCGGTAACGTAACCAAACATTTGTGCGAGCGGAACTTCAGCTTCCACAACTTTGGCATTACCTCTTTGAGAGTCACCCGTCATTTGACCACGGCGTCTAGCGATATCACCAACCACGTCACCATAATATTGTTCTGGAACCGTAACTTCAATTTTCATGATCGGTTCAAGAATAACGGGTAAGCAACGTTTTGCTGCTTCTCTTAAAGCCATACTAGCAGCAATTCGGTAAGCACCTTCCGCAGAGTCAACATCGTGGTAAGAACCATCAAATAAAGTTGCCTTTAAATCAATGACTGGATAGCCAGCAACCATACCGCGTTGCAAGGCATCTTTTAAACCTTCCATGGTTGGTTTAATAAATTCACGTGGAACAGATCCACCAACAACGGCATCGACGAATTCAAAACCTTTACCTGGATTTGGTTCAAATCGAATCCACACGTGTCCATATTGACCACGACCACCAGACTGACGAATATATTTTCCTTCGCATTCAGCGGCGCCACGAATCGTTTCACGATAACCAACTTGTGGAGCACCAACGTTGACGTTGACATTAAACTCACGGCGTAAACGGTCCACAATAATATCAAGGTGAAGTTCACCAACACCAGCAATAATCGTTTGACCAGTTTCACCATTGGTAGAAACACGGAACGTGGGATCTTCTTCTGCTAATTTCATTAATGAAATCGACATTTTTTCTTGGTCAGCTTTGGTCTTTGGTTCGACAGCTTGTTCAATAACAGGTGCAGGGAATTCCATTTTTTCTAGGAGTAATTCGAATTTTTCATCGCACAAGGTATCACCTGTGGTGGTGCCTTTTAAGCCGACGACTGCGCCAATATCACCAGCGTGGAGTTCATCAACTTCTTCACGGTGGTTTGCGTGCATTAACACAACTCGACCAATACGTTCTTTAACGCCCTTGGTGGTGTTGATTAAATAAGAACCAGCTTTTAAAGTGCCGGTGTAAATACGAACATAAGATAATCGACCAACAAATGGGTCAGTGGCAATTTTGAAAGCAAGAGCAGCAACAGGTTTATCATCATTTGGTACAACGTTAAACTTTTCACCATTTGGTAATGTTGCTTCAGCGTTTTCGATATCAGTTGGTGAAGGTAAGAAATCAATAACCGCATCTAATAATTGGTGAATCCCTTTATTTTTATAGGATGCGCCACAAAGGACTGGAAAGAATTGTCCTTGCAAAACCCCTTTACGAATGACTTTTTTAATTTCACTGACACTTGGTTCAACGCCATCTAAGACTTTGACCATGAGATCATCATCAAAACCAGCAATTGCTTCAAGTAGTTTAGCTCTTAATTTTTTAACTTTATCTTTATATTGTTCTGGAATCGGTGCTTCTTTTGGAGCATCATCTTTATTTTCAGAATACATCCAAGCTTTTTGTTCAATCAAATCGATAATGCCTTTGAAATTACTTTCTAAACCAATTGGATATTGGATGGCTTCAGCATTCGCCGCTAAGCGTGAATGTAAGGTTTCGATACACATATCAAAGTCGGCACCAATCGCATCCATTTTATTTGCAAAAACAACACGAGGAACACCGTACTTTGTACCTTGACGCCAAACAGTTTCTGTTTGAGGTTCAACACCGTTTTTACCATCTAATAAGGTGACAGCACCATCTAATACACGGAGAGAACGTTCAACTTCAATGGTGAAGTCAACGTGTCCAGGAGTATCAATAATGTTAATGCGATAACCTTTCCAAAAGGCAGTCGTAGCAGCGGAAGTAATGGTAATACCACGTTCTTGTTCTTGGATCATCCAGTCCATCGTGGCAGCACCTTCGTGGACTTCACCAATCTTATGGATTTTACCAGTGAAATATAAAATACGTTCAGTTGTGGTCGTTTTACCTGCGTCAATATGGGCCATGATCCCAATATTGCGCGTATGAGCAAAGTCGTATTCGCGTTTAGGCATAGTCTCCTCCTACCACTTATAGTGGGCGTAAGCTTTGTTCGCTTCGGCCATCTTAATGACGTCTTCGCGTTTCTTCACAGATGCACCAGAATTATTTGCGGCATCAATGATTTCACCAGCTAATTTATCTTCCATTGTTTTTTCGTTTCTTAATCTTGCATAAGAGACTAACCAACGTAATCCTAAAGTGGTTTTGCGTTGTCCGCTGACTTCCACTGGGACTTGATAGTTAGACGCACCAACACGGCGGGTTTTTAATTCAACTTCAGGCATGATATTGTCCATCGCAGTTGCGAAGACATCCATCGAAGGTTTGCCAGATTTTTCTTCAATTTTCTTGAAAGCTTTGTATAAAATGTTTTGAGCAATTCCTCGTTTGCCATCGATCATGATTTTATTAATCAATCGTGTGACAAGCTTGGAATTATGAATTGGATCTGGTAAGACGTCGCGTTTTGCGACTTGACCTTTACGTGGCATGAATAGTTCCTTCTCTTTCTTAATTACTTAGCAGCAGCTGGTTTAGCAGCAGGGGCCGCAGCGGCAGCAGCACTTCCACCTGCTTTAGGTCTCTTCGTTCCGTATTGACTACGGCCTTGACGACGCTTTTCAATACCAGCAGTATCTAACGTACCACGGACGATGTGATAACGAACACCTGGTAAATCTGGGACACGACCACCACGAATTAACACGGTGCTGTGTTCTTGTAAGTTATGACCTTCACCACCAATATAAGCAGTGACTTCATATCCATTGGATAAACGGACACGTGCATATTTTCTTAACGCAGAGTTTGGTTTCTTAGGGGTCATCGTTCCAACACGGGTGCAAACACCACGTTTTTGAGCGGAAGCTTGGTTGACCGTACGCTTGGTCAATGAGTTCCAACGTTTTCCTAATGCTGGTGACTTCGATTTGTAGAAAGGGTTTTGACGACCTTTTCGAACGAGTTGGCGAATGGTTGGCATATTTTCTCCTTTTAAGGTATTGTTTCACAATACCGGGTGTATCAAGCACCTACTTTTAAAAAGACCTTTTCAGGTCATTCCATAGGCACGAGAAGATTATATAAATGGATTCTTGAATTTGCAAGGGTTTTCTTAATTCACAAAACGCCAGTTTAATTGCACACCAGATTGGCCCATCTGACCAATCGTTAACTCCCAGGGTAATCGCGTGCCATCATGCATCAAAAAGGGATTCGAATCTGCGTTAAATACCATGCCATTTTGAAATAAGCTGGCATTGGTGGCAAATCTACCATGGCGGAAGGTATTCAGTCCAGATGCTTCTAACAAGTGAATCAATTTATGATTTGGATTCGTACCAATAGCGTTTCTAGATACTGTATTATTATGGGCGATTTGATAGCGAAAACCAGTGGGCTGCATCGCTGTCACAAATCCATCTAACTGAAGACCTTGCGACGTTACACTCAGTTGAGCAATACGAGCATCAATATGATAAATCTTAACTCCTGGTTGGGTAAACATTCTTGGATAGCGACCCGCATAAGATTCTTGACTATCTTTTTGATTCAAACCCGTGGGTTGATAAAACTCAACTAAAATATATTCATCCATCATCGTCGTCAAATTCAATTTTGGTAAAATCAACACATTTGCAGATTGTGATAATGCCGGTAACACTAACGATTGAAATTGAGTATTCGCAACATAAGGTTCAACCCAACCTAAGGCCATTTTTGAAAAACCATTATGATCACCAATATTAAAGTCCATCATGTCCAAAGCACCAGCTGGTCCCCAATCGCCTGCTTCACGATCGTAACTATAATAATCTTGTAATCCGAGTAAATGACCAACCTCGTGAATGAACACATGCGCATCAACTTGCCGTTGTTCAAATGCATCGAGATGAACATGAAAGATCGGTTCGTTTTCATCATCCCATATCACTTTTCCATTATCACTCCGTTGATAAGTTCCATCTTCATACATAAATTGATAACTACTCCAACCATAATGAAATAAGTTAGGATTCGCGACATTAGCCTGACCACCCTGATAGGCGACAAACGCCCAAAAAACATCCTTATCTTCTCCATAAATTTCATCTTCAGGATCAAATGGTAATGAATAAATAAAATAAACAGCATCCAGAAAACCATCTCGGTCTTGGTCATAAGAAACCACATCATTTGGAAATTGTGATTTAAATTGTTCAATCGCAGGTTGTATTACTTGGCTACCTAATAACCCACGATTTTCAGACAAGGCAACTGCTGTGATCGATGGGGTATACCAATCCGTCACCATGCCATCGATATTTAATTGCCCATAACTCGAAGCTTGATAATAAGAGGAAACAGAATGCCATCGCATTGTTTCAGCATCACCAAAAAAGGCTTGTTCAATATTGAGTTTGGTTTGCTGACAACCTTCAAGAATCAACTGACAACTGGCATCAGAAAAATTAATCGGAATCACAAGCATATTGACATCACCCGTCGTCGACATCACCGTTGTATAACCTTCGCGAATTCTCACATCGCGATAAGTAGGACCAATCAAAAAGGTTGTTTGCATGGTGGAGGTTATTGCAAATAAACTGAGCGTGGGCAAATAAACAAACGTTAAGATTCTTTTGAGCATAACTTCATCATAACAAAAAATAAAAAACGAGCGAGATGATCTCGCTCGTCTTCTTGATACTTTCTAAGAATTAATCTTCGAGGAAGTCTTCAAATTTTTCCAAATATTGTTCGTCATTCGAACGATAGTTGGCGCGAATTTGACGCATAGATTGTTCCACTGAGAAGTTTTCTGCGGTGGTTTTTTTAGCAGCATCATCGAGTAAACCACGACCGGCTGGAATTAATTTACCGGTAATGACGTTTTCTTTCAAACCGTGGAGAATATCCGTTTTGCCTTTAATGGCAGCATCGGTTAACACCTTGGTTGTTTCTTGGAAAGATGCAGCGGAGAGGAAGGATTCAGTTTCAAGTGACGCTTTTGTAATCCCTAATAAACGTGGCATCGCAACTGCTGGATTTTTACCAGATAATAATGCGATTTCGTTCTTTTCGGTAAAGGTGGTAATGTCCACTTTTGAACCCGTTAACATATCGGTATCACCGCCATCGATAATGAGAACCTTACGGGTCATTTGACGAATGATCACTTCAATGTGTTTATCTGCAATACTTGCACCGTTCGATTGATACACTTTTTGAACTTCTTTAATAATGTATTTTTGCACAGCGTTCATATCGGCAAATTTTAGGAGATCTTTTGGATAAATGGCACCTTCAGAAATTTTAGCTCCAGCAGAAATTTTGTCACCAGTCTTAATACGGAGTCTAGAACCAAATGGGGTATCAAAGGATTGTGTTTCTAATTCATTGGTAATCGTCACTTTATAGCGACCGTTATTGTCTTCGATGTTACTGACCTTACCACTGATGGAGGCAATGACAGCTTCACCTTTTGGACGACGGGCTTCAAAGATTTCGCCAACACGTGGTAACCCGTCCGTAATGTTACGGCCTGCAACACCACCTTCATGGAACGTTCTCATCGTTAACTGCGTACCTGGTTCACCAATGGATTGCGCAGCCATAATACCAACGGCTTCACCGATTTCCACTAATTTACCAGTGGCAAGATGACGACCGTAGCACTTTTGGCAAATGCCACCTTTGGATTCACAACCTAATACAGAGCGAATTTCAACGTCTGTTACACCAGCATCCACAATTTTCTTCGCATCGCGTTCATCCATGAGATGATTACCAGCAACAACCACATCTTTGGTTTTTGGATGGATCACATCCCGAACGGTAAAGCGACCAATTAAACGGCTTTGTAATGGAGTAATGATGGTGTCACGCGAGGTATCCCTAATGTCATAAACATTGGTACCGTGGTCTGTGCCACAATCGGCTTCACGAATAATCACATCTTGAGAAACATCGACGAGCTTACGGGTTAAGTAACCTGAGTCAGCCGTTTTTAACGCTGTATCGGCACCGACCTTACGGGCCCCGTGGGTGGCGATGAAGAATTCAGAGATCGATAGACCTTCACGGAAAGAGGATCGAATCGGTAACTCGATAAATTTACCATTTGGTTTTGACATCAAACCACGATAACCGATTAATTGGTTAAAGTTCGATGCTTTACCACGAGCGCCTGAGTTAAAAATAATGTTGAGTGGATTGTCGTTTTTGTTGGCCATGAGTTCAAGAACGCTACTGGCAATTTTCTTTTGAACATCTTCTTTCCAAATTTGAACGACGAGATTATAACGTTCTTCATCCGTTAATAAACCTTGATTAAATTGATCGGTGATGTCTTCAACACGACGGTCACCTTCGGCAATGATTTCTTTTTTGTTTTCTAATTTCACGATGTCGCTTAAGGCAACCGTTAAACCAGAAACCGTCGCATATTTAAATCCTTGATCTTTCATCTTATCGAGAATGACACTGGTACGGCTGGTGCCATAGCGAGCAAAGACTTCTTTAATAATCGCGGATAAATCCTTAGAACCTAATGGTGTCAATAATGGCTTCTTGGCAATGACTTTAGGAATATCGGTACCTTTTGGTACAAAGTATTCTTCTAAATCCGCTTTAAAGTTAGCCGTGTTCTTATTATTGATGTAAGGGAAATCATTTGGGAAAATGCTATTGAAAATCATTTTACCGACTGTGGTAAGAATGTAGCCTTGATTCATCACCGGGGTAAAGTTAATCTTCTTTAACGCAGCACCTGGTACGGCAATACGTGTGTGTAAATGAACTTGCTTCGTTTGATAGGCCATCATCACCTCAGATAAATCCTTAAAGACTTTACCTTCGTTGATGGCAAATGCATCATACATTTCAGCAGAGATTTCATCGCCAGCTTTTCTAGCTTTTGCAGCTTTACCTTCATACCATGCTTTGGTATTTTCCATCGTTAAATAGAAGTTACCAATAACCATGTCTTGAGAAGGAGTGGCAATCGGTAAGCCATCTTTTGGACCTAAAATGTTGTTAGACGCTAACATTAAATTGACCGCTTCTTCTTGTGCGGCTTTACTTAATGGAACGTGCACGGCCATTTGGTCACCGTCAAAGTCAGCGTTAAAACCAGTCGTGACGAGTGGGTGTAAACGAATGGCTCGACCTTCAACTAATTTAGGTTGGAAAGCTTGAATACCTAAACGGTGAAGCGTTGGAGCACGGTTGAGTAACACAGGGTGGAAAGAAATAATTTCTTCAAGGATATCGAAGACGATTTCATCATAAGCGTCGACTTTCTTTTCTGCTTGTTTGTGAGAGTTCGCATAACCACGATCAATTAATAACGAAGCAATAAATGGCTTTAATAATTGAATCGCCATTTCTCTTGGTAATCCACATTGATACATTTTTAAATCTGGACCGACTGCGATAACGGAACGACCAGAATAGTCAACCCGTTTACCGAGAAGGTTTTGACGGAAGCGACCTTGTTTACCTTTTAAAGCTGAAGATAAGGACTTGAGTTCGCGTCCCGAACCACCTGAAGATAAGACCGGTTTACCACGACGACCATTGTCGATGAGTGCGTCAACTGCTTCTTGTAACATCCGCTTTTCGTTGCGTAACATGGTGCTAGGTGCATTCATGTTAATAAGGTTTTTTAAACGACGATTACGAGCGATTAAGCGACGGTATAAATCATTTAAGTCTGACGTGGCAAAACGACCACCATCGAGTTGAAGCATCGGCCGTAAATCCGGTGGAATGACGGGTAAGACATCCAAAATCATCCATTCAGGACGGTTGTTGGATAAACGGAAACTATCGATCAATTCTAAACGCTTGATCAATTTGTTGCGACGTTGGGTTGGTGCATTCACCATTTCTTTATTGATGGCTTGGAATTCTTTTTCTAAATCGATTTCTTTTAATAAACGCTTGATGGCTTCAGCACCTTCACCAAATTCAGCACCTAAATGCTTTTGAATGAAAGCAGTCACCACTTCAAAGTTAATTGGTTCGCTACGGTTTTCTAAACGGTTAACCAGTTCTTCTGCGCGTGCCGCTTCATAACCTTCCAAACGTCCTTGGAATTCTTTAATGACGGAAACAAAATCAACACGTCCGGTTTTTTCATCGATCACTTGACGATATTTTAAGATCTTGGATTGACCAGGATTTAAGCAGATTAACGTTGAACCAACAAGATAGACAAGTTCTTCGAGTTGCTTAGCGTTAATATCTAACACTAAGGCTGTACGGGAAGGGATGCCTTTGACATACCAAATATGCGCACATGGTGTGGCAAGTTCAATATGACCCATGCGTTCTCTTCGCGCATCTTTGGTCATGACTTCAACACCACATTTTTCACAAACAACACCAACATAACGTTGTTTCTTATATTTACCGCAGTGGCATTCATAATCTTTAGAAGGACCAAAAATCTTTTCGCAGAATAAGCCTTGCATTTCTGGTTTTTGTGAACGATAGTTAATCGTTTCTGGTTTCATCACTTCTCCATGTGACCATTTACGAATGGTTTCTGGTGAAGCTAAACCAACGCGGATTTTACTAATTTTATTAATATCAACCATGGTGTGCTCCCTTCCTATTCTTCTTCGTCGACTTTAGGTTCAGCAATCGCTTCACCTTTTTCGTCAACAATCGTAAAGCTTTCACTTACGGACATTTCATTTTCATCTTCATCAAAAGATTCAGATGTATAAGCACGAATGGAAGAATTAATTTTTCTTTCTTCTGCTAGTGCATCTTTGGAAAGTTGTTCCATATCCATTTCTTGGTTGGTTTCATCAAACAAGCGGACATCAATTGCCAAGGCTTGTAATTCTTTTTGTAAAACCTTGAATGATTCTGGAATACCTGGACGTGGAATATCACGATCTTTGATAATCGCTTCATACGTTTTACGACGACCAACGCGGTCATCGGATTTGATCGTAAGAATTTCTTGTAAGGTATTGGCAGCACCATACGCTTCCAATGCCCACACTTCCATTTCCCCGAAACGTTGACCACCGTTTTGTGCTTTACCACCAAGCGGTTGTTGGGTAACCAAGGAGTAAGGACCTGTTGCCCGAGCGTGTAATTTATCGTCAACCATGTGCACAAGCTTAATCATGTACATGACACCGACCGAGATACGTTCATCAAAAGCTTCACCCGTACGACCATCGAAGAGGACGGATTTACCATCTTCATCGAGACCGGCTTTTTTCATTAAGTCCATAATTTCTTGATTGGAAATACCATCAAAAACTGGTGTGGCAATTTTCATGCCAAGTTTCTTTGCAGCCATCCCTAAATGGATTTCTAAAATTTGTCCAATGTTCATCCGGCTTGGAACCCCTAATGGGTTAAGCATGATATCGACTGGGGTACCGTCTGGTAAGTAAGGCATATCTTCAATTGGAAGAATGCGCGAGATAACACCTTTGTTACCGTGGCGACCTGACATCTTATCACCTTCAGAAATTTTTCTCTTTTGAACAATGTAAACGCGAACGACTTCATTCACGCCTGGGGCGAGTTCATCGCCTTTTTCACGTGAGAATGTTTTGACGTCTAAGACAATACCTGCACCACCATGTGGAGCACGGAGCGAGGAATCTTTACCTTCTTTGGTTTTTTCACTAAAGATCGCGCGTAATAATTTTTCTTCACTGGTTGGTTCTGTCACACCTTTTGGTGTTACTTTACCAACAAGGATGTCGCCTTCTTTGACTTCAGCACCAGGAATAATGATGCCGCGTTCATCTAAGTAGGCTTTGGCTTCTTCATTGGTTGAAGGAATATCTCGTGTGATTTCTTCATCACCTAATTTGGTGGCACGGCATTCCAACGTGTGTTCTTCGATATGAATGGAAGTATAGACGTCTTCTTTGACTAAGCGTTCAGACATGATGACTGCGTCTTCAAAGTTATATCCATTCCAGGTCATGAAGGCGATCGTCACGTTTTGTCCTAAGGCTAAATCACCATTATCCATCGCTGGACCGTCCGCAAGAATTTGTCCTGCTAAAACTTTTTGTCCTGGTTTAACAATCGAAACTTGGTTAATGCAAGTCCCTTGGTTTGAACGGTTAAACTTTTGTAATGGATAAGAAATTTCTTCGCTAGAGCCTTTGGTCTTAACAACGATTTTACGTGAATCAATATAGGTCACTTCACCGTCTTGTTGTGCAACAACCGCTAATCCAGAGTCGCGGGCAATTGCGTGTTCAATACCGGTGCCAACGAATGGAGCTTGTGGTCTTAATAATGGTAACGCTTGACGTTGCATGTTTGCACCCATCAAAGCCCGCGTAGTGTCATCGTTTTCTAAGAATGGAATACAAGCAGAGGCGATGGAAACGACTTGTTTTGGCGAGACGTCCATATAATCAACGTCTTCAATATTGGCCATGATGTTATCGCCGTTGAAGCGAGCGATGATTTTATCTTCTAAAAATTTACCATCTTTGGCAAGTTTATTGGAAGCTTGGGCAATGACAAAAGGTCTTTCTTGTTCAGCAGATAAGTATTCTGTTTCTACTAAAACGCGACCATTTTTCTTATCCACTTTACGATAAGGGGTTTCAATAAATCCATAATGGTTTACTTTTGCATAGGTTGCTAAATTAGTGATTAAACCAATGTTTTGACCTTCAGGCGTTTCAATTGGACAGATACGACCATAGTGAGAGAAGTGAACGTCGCGAACGTCAAAGGACGCTCGGTCACGTTTAATACCGCCACTACCTAAAGCAGAAATACGGCGTTTGTTGGCTAATTCCGCTAAGGGGTTCGTTTGATCCATAAATTGTGAAAGTGGATCGGTGGAGAAGAATTCTTTCACTTGTGCTGTTAAAGGTTTGATGTTCACCAAGGTTTGAGGAGTAACGTTTGTAATATCGGAAATCGACATCTTTTCACGAATTGATTTTGCCATCTTGGATAAACCTAGACGGAAACGGTTTTGAATCAATTCACCAACAGAGTGAATCCGACGATTCGCTAAGTGATCGATATCATCCGTATCACCAAAGCCATCCATTAAATTTAGGAAATAAGAGAAAGTGGCAAGCATATCGGGAATCGTAACGGTTTCATCTTTTAAGTTCAGATCCGTACCAACGATGTGGGAAATGGTTTCTTTCTTGGCGTTAGGGAAAACTTTAATCACGTTAACTTTGTTGCGATTGTTTAAATCGGTGTTAAGGGGTACTTTAATTTCGTGTGCACCTTTTTCAAAAAACTTTTCAGCACGGAGTTTTTCCACAAAATCTTTTGTCAGTAAAGTACCTTTATCTAAACGCACTTCGCCATCCGCATCAATGAGGTCTTCTGCTAAAACGCGACCTGCTAAGCGGTTGTAAATACCTAACTTCTTGGCATATTTATAACGACCTGCCATCCCTAAGTTATAGCGCTTTGCATCAAAGAATTTTTGAATGATAAAGTTATTGATTCCGTCATCCGTTCTTGGTTCTCCGGGTTTCATTTTGGAGAAAATTTGGCTTAAGGCGTAATGGGTGGAAACGGTATCAGAGTCTTTACCTAAGGTATTTCTTAAAATATCTTTATCACCAAATAATCCGATGATGGTTTCATCTAATTTCTTGGCATATTCTTGAGCCCGAAGTTCTTTATTTTTACCTTCGAGTGTCGATTCATCAAATGCAAGTAAGGATTTCAAAATAATCGATGCATACATTTTACGTTGACGATCAATACGAACGGATAAGACGTCCTTGGCATCTGATTCAAATTCTAACCAAGTACCTCTCATTGGAATCAAGTCTGCTTTAAATAAAAACTTACCAGTCTTATCCATCGCCTTGGATAAATAGGCACCTGGCGAACGACGAATTTGCGAAACGATTACTTTTTCAACACCGTTAATGATAAAGGTGCCAGAGTTCGTCATGAGTGGGAAGTCACCAAGAAACACTTCTGATTCTTTGATGTTGCCATCTTCTTTAAAGATTAAACGTAAGTTAACCCGTAATGGTACGGAATAAGTCATATCGCGATCTTTACATTCTAAATATGTGTAGCTAGGCGCATCAAAACGGAAACCTAAATATTCAAGTTTTAATGTACCAGCATAATTTTCAATTGGAAAAATATCTTTGAGTGCTTCATCAAGACCTTTTTCTAAAAGCCATTGATAGTTTTCAGTTTGCACTTCCACGAGGTTTGGTAATGGTAATGCCCCGGAAATTTTCGAATAATTGACACGGTTGTTATCCATGTTTTGGTAATGACGAGCACCACCGGTACCGATTTTTAAGGGTCCAGTCAATGCGACGGTATCGCGTCCAACTTTTACTTTTTTCTTTGTCGTTTTTGCCATATGTCTCTCCTTATGGTTTTGCGATTAACACGAGATAGCCTTTGTCTCGGTCTCTGCGCAGGACCTTGCTAAACAACGTTAGCAAATAGGTCTCATGGGATTCAGCGCCTTTATCCTTACGTATGACAATGTATAAACTGCCATTGGGATTGAGGTGCTGTTTGGCTTCTTGATATAAACGATAGATTGTTTTTTTTCCGGCGCGAATCGGTGGATTAAAGGCAATCACATCGAAGGTTCGCGTCAATTCTTGAAAACCATCACTCGTCAATATGTGGAGATTCGTCAAGCCAAGACGTTGGGCGTTGTGTCTGGCATCAATGACTGCCCGTTCATTGACGTCGGCAAGTGTAAGGATCAATTTTGGATTAAGACTTGCTAACGTTAATCCAACAGGGCCGTATCCACAGCCAAGGTCTAAGCACGAACCGCTTAATGCATCTTGCAACAATACATTAATCAGCAATCGACTACCGGCATCAAGACCTTGCTTAGCAAAGATCCCGCTACTGGCTAAAAGGGTGAATTTTTTACCACCAATGTCATACGTTACCGTAAATTCCTTGATGGATTTGGGTGGATTATTTTCAAAATAATGACCCATTTCACGCCCTCCTATAAAGTGGTAAAACCTGCCTTAGTGAAAAGGCAGGTTTGTAACTTTTCGAAATTGAGCTTACTTAATTTCGACTTCAGCACCGGCAGCGACCAATGCTTTTTTGTGTTCTTCAGCTTCAACTGGTGAAATTTTTTCTTTGATTTTGCTTGGAGCACCATCAACGAGTTTCTTTGCATCCATTAAGCCTAAACCAGTAATGGCTTGAACAGCTTTAATGACGGCAACTTTTTGTGCACCAGCACTCTTTAAGGTGAGGGTGACTTCAGCTGGGCCTTTTTTAGCACCAGCATCATCAGCAGCGGCAGCAGGAGCAGCAGCAACAGCAGCAGCGGTGACACCGAATTCGGTTTCAATCGCTTTGACTAAGTCATTGAGTTCAACAACTGTCATTTCTTTGACTGCGGCAATAATTTCGACTTTCGTTAATTTGGCCATGTTTATTTCCTCCTATGGCAGTTTAAGCAGCGGCTTTTGGTTTGTCAGCAACAGCCTTGACTGCTACTGCCAATTTGCGAATCGGACCTTGTAAG
>JACCEB010201578.1_pt1 | contig 39470 bp, 33 predicted proteins | sample 7454761 | NCBI WGS metagenome assembly JACCEB01 (sample SAMN15323454, study PRJNA562643) | freshwater metagenome | isolation source: river surface water | place: USA:Blue River Watershed | collected 2017-08-18
GCACTCCGGCAATCAATCCGGGCAGAGCTTCCGGCACGAGTCCCATCGGCTGCAACTGCAGCGCTTCGGGCAGCGGCGGCGGCAACGTCGCCACCGGGGCGCACACCGCCGAGCGGATCCATTTCGCCGCGTGGAGCAGACTCGCCATCCGCACGAAGCCGGCCGATGCCCGCGGCGCGTATTGCCAACGCACCGGCTCGCTCATCGCGCGCGGAAAATCCCAGTGGCGCAGCAGCGCCGATCCGACTTCCGCCTGCGTGAAACCCAGCTCCTGCCGCTCGTGCTCGGTCGCCTCCCGCGGAAACCCGCGCGAGATCAGACGCAGTTTCGCGCCGCGCCGCAGCGCCCACTCGTCGATCGCCACCATGCCGACGCAGTGCAGCAACCCCGCCGTGTAGGCGATGTTCCGGTCCTGCAGCGTGACCTCCGCCAACAGCTCCGCGGCGATGGCGCCCGCCACCGACATCCGCCACAACTCGTCGGCTTCCACGTCGTAAACTTCGAGCGGCCGCACCAGCACCTGCGAAGCCACGGCATACGAGACCATCTCGAAAACCTGCTCGAAGCCCACCCGGATCACCGCCTGCTCCACGGTCGCGCACCGCAGCGCCCCCTGGCCGAAATACGCGCTGTTCGCCAGTTGCAGCACCCGCGCCGCGATTCCCGGATCGAGCCGCACCAGCGAAACGATGTCGTCCATCGACGAATTTCCGTCGCACAGCAGCACTTTCAGCCGCGGCAGCACCTTCGGCGCCGAGGGCAGATGCTTTACCTCCCGGACAATGTCGTCCGGTGTCAGAGAAAACGTGGAGGCAAGCGTCATATCCGCGACCATGGTAATACCTTTCTTGGTATCGGCGCATTTTGCCCCGACTTTCGCCAAAATTTGACCAGCCGCCCGTGCGGACCGAACCGCCGCCGCCGATCTCACGGCGGTTTCCGCGTCCCCGCTCTCCGGGTGCACTTTGCCCGAACCCTCGCCCCGCCCCCCCGGTGCGGCGGGTCGGATTGGACGGGCGGCGGGTCGGCCGGCCGCGCGCGATTTCAGACGCGACAAATCTTCGGTCGCCTTCCACCGTGCGGTTTACTTCCAAACCTCCAACCGCTCGCCGCACCTCCGCCGGGCTCCGGCCCGACGGGCCGCCGCCACCCAACCGACGCCTACCACCATGCCCCGCATCCTCCTGATCGACGACGACGACACGTTGCGCAAGATCGTCGCCAAATCGCTGGGCTATTCCGGCCACGAAGTGATTCAGGCGACCGACGGCAAGCAGGGCATGGATCTGGTCCGCAGCACCGAGTTCGATGTGGTCATCACCGACCTCATCATGCCGGAACAGGAAGGCGTGGAAACCATCGCCATGCTGCGCACCGAGTATCCCAGGCTTCCGATCATCGCGATCTCGGGCGGCGCCGTGCACTCGCCTCTCTACCTGGAGATCGCCGCCAAGATCGGAGCCCGCTTCATCCTCGCGAAACCGTTTCACATGCCCGAGCTCGTCGAGCTGGTGAAAGTCGCGATCGACTCGAAAAAAGCGCCCTGAACGCGCGCGTCCGCGGTTTGCCGCCCTCTCCGCGATTCCGCCGCCCGTCGGTCGGGCGCACCGCGCCGGCTAGCTCTTCGGCGCGGTCTCCGCCGCCGGCGCCGGTTTGGCAGGCTCCGTCATCCCGCGGCGGATGAACTCCACTCCCGGCCCGTCGGCCCGCACGCGCACCACCGTCTCCCCGCGCGTGTCCTCCCCGATGTATTCGACCGAGGCGGACGCCATGATCGGCAGGTATTTCCTGATGTCTTTGCTCCGGTCCTCCGCGCTCGCGTGGATGCTCCACAACTCGACCGGCGGCTTCCCTTCGGTCGCGGGCTTGTTCTCCCGCGCGGTGATCTTGAGGTATTTCTCGTAGATCGTGACCGGCCGCGGCATCTCCTCGTATCCCACCAACTCGGAGCGCGGCGTGTCGTAGACGGCCACGGTCCGGTAGCTCGTGTTCCCGCGCGCGTCCGTGACCGGCACGCTGTCGTAGCGCACCCCGCCGCCGACCTGCGCGTAGACCGGGACGCTGACGCTCTCGATTCTCGTGCGCGGCGACTCGAGGCCGTATTCGACCTCCACGATCATGTCGGCGCGATCGTCCGTCGGCGCCTCGTAAAGCCCCTTGCCGGACAGTGCCGTCCGCACGAACTCCGCCGCCTCTTTGTAGCGCAGACTCTCCTCGCCGAGCCGCGGGTCCTTGCTCTTGAGCTTGTAGGACTGGGTCGGAGGCGGGGCCGGTTTCGCCATCGCCTCCAACTTCACCTGATAGGGATCGGTCGCGCAACCGGCCAAAGCCGCCGCCAGCAGACCGATCGCGGCGCGCCATCCCAGGTTGCTCATGTGGCAGGGCGGACCATCGCGGAATCGCCCGGATTCCAATTCGCTCAGATCCCCGGTTTGACCGGCGCCGGGGTGTTCTCGGTTTTCTTGGGCGCATCCTCGCCCTTGAGCCGGGCAAGTTCTTCCTCGAGGCGGGCAATCTCCGCCTCCGTCTGCAGCGTCTTCTCGTGCGCGTCGTCGAGTTCCTTCTTCTTCGCCAAGGCCGCCGAGCGCTCGTCCTTCAGCTTCTTCAGTTTCTCCGAACGCTCCTCGAGCTTCTTCTTGGCGTCATTGAGTTCGAGGTCGGAAATCCGGAATCCTTCGGCGATCGCCAGCTCTTCCTCCATCGAAGCCTTCAGTTTGGCCTCCTCCGCCAGACGCTTCGCCCGGTCCTGCTGGTAAGCGCGTTCCTGCGCGAGCCGGTCCTGCTCCTTCCGGTCCTTCGCGTCCTGCACCATGCCGACGATGCCGCCGATCAGCGCGCCCGCCGCCGCACCGCCGACCAGACCGGCCCCGGTGCCCATGCTGCTGTTGTTGCCGACCACCGCGCCGCCCGCGCCGCCGATCAGCGCACCGGTGCCCGCTCCGCTCGCGGTCTTCGACGGCGCAACCCCCGACGAAGAGCATCCCGTCAAACCGATCACGGCCACCAGGGTCGTGCTGCCGACGACCCGACGTAACGACGCTGAAACGATCCGAGACTTGGTTGTCTGCATGGGGAATGGAAAAAGCTCTACGAGAGACGCACGCGCTCCGAAAAGGTTCGTTCTTTCTGCCCGATACACACCCGGAACCAACTATTTTGCAAGTCGCGCCAGCCCGCATTTGAATTTCTCGGAAAATGATCCATCTAGGCATCGCCCCGCGCCGCCGTTGCAGCTTCCGCTAAAACCACGCCCATGATTTTTCGCAACAAGGGGGTCCTCTCCCTCGAATTCCTGGTTCCGTTCCTCGGCCTCGTTGTCGCCTTCGCCATCGTCCAACCCTACTATGCCCTCGTCGTCCGGCCCCGCGCCGAGGCGATCGAGATGAAGCACAAGGTGGTCACGGCCCAAGGCAACGCGAAGGACATCTCCGAGCTCCGTTCGATCTACATCATCATCCGGGATCCCGAGCAGCAGTGGGAAATCATTTTCGCGCTCTGGGGCTTCATCATCCTCACCTACAAACTGGTCCACATCCGCAATGAGCGGCGCGTGTTTCGCCACGATTTCGTGCGCGTCCAGCCCGGTGAACGCATCATTCCCGAGGACGCGCTCGACCGCTACAAAGAGATGCGCATCGCCGTCGACCGCGAACCCAAGTGGCGCGATCGCCTGCTGCCCGAATGCATGATGGCGGCACTTCACCGCTTCCACGCGACCAACTCCATCCAGGATTCGGCCAACGCGGTGAAGGAACGCGCCGACATCGCCGCCGACCAGCTCGACTCCTCCCTCTCCCTCGTGCGCTACATCGCCTGGGCCATTCCCGCCATCGGCTTCATCGGCACGGTCCGCGGCATCGGCCTTGCGCTCTCCTACGCCGAGGAAGCCATCAAGGGCGACATCACGCCGGTCATCGACGCCCTCGGCCTCGCGTTCAACTCCACGCTGGTCGCCCTCCTGATTTCGATGGTGCTGATGTATTTCATGCACGTCGTGCAGAGCCGGCAGGAAGCCTTCGTGCTCGATACCCAGACCTTCTGCCGCGACAAGCTGATCGACGTGATGAAAGTCCCGGTTCGCGACGCCACCGGCACCTCCCTCGCCTAACCGCCCATGTCCACGCTCGCGCTCGAACTGAGCGATGCCGCCTTCCTCACCGCCGTCTGCGAGGCCGACGCGCCCCGCCTCCTCGATGTGCCGGACAAGCATGGTTCCACGGACTGGCCGGGCTTTTGCTACGCCGACGGCCCGCACCTGTCGTTTGGCCGGGCCGCCGAGGACATGTGGTTCGTCCACCCCCGGCGCGTGGCGCACAACTTCTGGCAACGGCTCACCCACGAGCCGGCCGCCCTCGTCGTCGGCTCCAAGTCGCCGTCCTTCTCGGAACTCGCTTTCTTTTTCCTGCGTGAATTCTGGACCCGCGCCCAGCAGGCCGCTCCCGCCCACGAACGGCTCGTGCTGGCTCTGCCCGGGGCCTACCTGAAGGACGCGGCCACCGAGGAGGAAAAGATCGGCCTGCTGCTCGGCATGGCCGGCGAACTCAAATTGCCGCTCGCCGGCATGATCGACCTCGCCGCCGCGTCGCTCTGCGACCCGCGCGCCCCGGGTTTCAATCCCTCCCTCCCGATCGTCGTCATCGACCTTCACCTCGATGACGGCGAATTCACGCTCTTCACCGCCGACACGGCGCTCACCCGGCGCGATTACCTGCACCTCCCGCAGGCCGGCTTGGCCCACCTCGTGAAGCAGCTCACCGGCACGATGGGCAACCGCTTCCTCCGCCACACCGCGTTCGACATCCTCGAGGACGGCCGGATCGAGCAGACTTTTTTCCGCCAAACCAAGGAGTTCTTCGTCGGCGAGGCCCCCGAATACCGGTTCCACATCAACACCGCCAACCGCGTCTACGAGATGCTGGCGAAACGCGAACAGCTCGTCGCCGACGCCCAGCCTTTCGTCGCGTCGATCGTGACGTCCCTGCAGACGTTTTTGCAGCATTCGCCGCACGGAGCCGATCCCTGCACCATCGCGCTCACCCACCGGGCCGCCTGCCTGCCGGGCCTCGAGGCCCGGCTGCGCCACGCCGGCTATCCGCGTCTGCTCCGCCTGCCCGCCGGCGCCGCCGCGTGCGGCGCCGCCCGGATCGGCGCCACGCGCCTGCGCGTCCACGCCGACTTGGCCGACGTCCCCGTCGAGACCTCCGTGCCGCTCTCGGCCACGCGACGGCTGGTCTCCGCCCAGTGGGAAGCCCGGCTGAGCAAGCTCCCGCGCCACGGCGCGCCCCGCCCCGCCCCCACCCACGCCGTCCTCGACGGCATCGGCCACGCCCTCGGGGCGGCGCGGCGTTTCACGATCGGCAATCCGGAGCAACGCGCCGATCTCCTCCTGCCCGCCACGTTCAGCGCCGCCGACGGCTGCTCGATTCCCCTCGTCCACGAGGACGGCAAGCTCTGGCTTCCCGACAGCGCGCTCGGCCGCACCGGCGGCAGCGACACCTCCGCCCGCACCGTCGTCGAGGCCGGCGACCGCCTCACGATCCGGTGCGGCAGCCACCACACCGACGTCCTCTTCGTCCACTGTCCGTTGCCCTCGGCGTGGGCGCGCCCCGAGTAGGCCCGCGTCCCGCCGCGATCCCCGCGCATGGCCTCCCTTGCCCTCAAGCGCCGCGAACTCGAGGTTTTCAGCCTCTCGTTTCTCGACTGCATTTGCTGCGGTTTCGGCGCGGTGCTGCTGATCTTTCTGCTGACGATCGCGAAAAAGACCGACGTCGACAAAGCCGATGTCGTCGAGGCCCGCGACCGGCTGCGCAAGGTCCAGGCCCAGGTCGACCTGAGCAAATCGGAGCTCGACAAACTTGCCCGCATCATCGCCGCCGCCCAGCTGGAGCTGAAGGAATTGCAGGACAAGACAGCGGTCGACCAACTCAAGGTCTCCGCCCGCCGCCGCGACCTGCTCCTCATGCTGCAGCAGACCGGAGCGCTCAAGGATGCCCTTCACGCGCTGCTCGGGGAGAAAAAAGCGATTCCCACCGAGGAAGTCGCGCCGCCGGTTCCGATCCCCAATATCGACCGCCGCCAATATCTCACCGGCGTGAAGCTGCAGGGCGAGTTCGTCGTCTTTCTCGTCCGCACGTCCGGCTCCATGCTCGACGAAACGATCGACGCGGCCTCCGACCGGCTCGCCGACCCCGACGACAAGAAACGCACCGCCCCGAAATGGCGCCGCACCGTCGAGGCCATGGAGTGGATGCTCGCCTCGCTCGAGCCCGAGACCCGCTTCCAGATCCTCCTTTTCGCCGAGGAGACGGTGCCGATTCTGCCCAACCGCGGCGAGGAATGGTTCAGCACCCGGGACCGCGCGACCATGGTCGCCGTCCTCAAGCGGCTCAACGAAATCGTCCCGCGCGGCGGCGCCAACCTCGAGCGGGCCTTCACCACCGTGCGCTTCCTGCCCCGGCTGCCCGACAGCATCGTGCTGCTCACCGACGGCCTGCCCACCCGCAGCGATTCCCTGCCGATGGACGGCGACGTCGACGAGGGGCACCGTATCCGGTTCTTCGAGATCGCCCAGAAACAGCTGCCGCCGCGGATCCCGGTCAGCACGATTCTCTTTCCCATGCTGACCGGCGATCCCGGCGCCCCCGGGTTGTTCTGGGAACTCGCCAACGCCACCCGCGGCGCGCTCGTCAGTCCCGCCAAATCCTGGCCCGACACATGATCAAACGCCGCCAGGCCCAGGTTTTCAGCCTCTCGTTCCTCGACTGCATCTGCTGCGGTTTCGGCGCGATCATCCTGATCTTCATCCTCAGCGTCGACTCGCGGGAGAAGGAGAAGATGGAGGTGCTGATCGAGCTCCAGCGCCAGATCGTCGAGAAGGCCGCCGCCCTGACCAAGATGGAAGTCGCCGCCATCGACCTGAACAAGGAGCGGCAACGGGTCGACAAACTCGTCGGCGAAACGCGCGTGAAACAGGACAATCTCCTCGCGCTCATCGACGACCTCGACCGCGGCCTCCAGCGTGAAAAACGCGGCCAGGAAGCCCTGCTGGTCGACATCGACGAACTCAAAAAGGAGATCGCCGCCCGGCAGAAGAAACCGGACCACGATATCGTCCTGAAGGATGTGAAACCCGCGCCGATCGGCCTGCCGATCGGGAGCAACTACATCGCGATCATCGTCGATACGTCCGGTTCGATGCGGGACCCCAACCACGGCGGCTTGCTGCCCATCGTGATCCGCACGATCGACACGGTGCTCGACTCGTATCCCGATATCAAAGGCGTGCAGCTCATCGACGGCGACGGCCGCTTCATTCTGGGGCGCCGCGGCACCGGCACGGCCGCTTGGCTTTCCGACACGCGCGAAGTCCGCGAGACGATGAAGCGCACGCTGCGTCGTTACGAACAGGATACCGTTTCGAACCCCGTGCCCGGCATCTACAACGCGATGCGCTACCTCTTCGACCGCGAGAATCCCGAGATGCGCATGGGCATCTTCGTGTTCGGCGACGAGTTCAACTCGTCCGACGCCGCCGACGTCGTGCTCCGTCGCCTCGAGGAGCTGAATCCCGCCGACGACGAGGGAAAGCGCAAGGTCGTCATCAACGCCGTCGGATTTCCCACCACGATCCGTTACCAATTCTCGATGTTCAACACGGGCCTGCGCTTCGCCAATTTGATGCGCACGGTCACCTACCTGCACGGCGGCGCTTTTATCGCGCTGCAGGATATCTGACCCCGAACCGCACGCGCCGGTGATCGCATCACCGACCGGCTGGCGCCACTCGGGTGCGCAACACCGGAACCGGGCGCGGCGACGAAGGTCCGCCCTGGACTCGGCCCCAGCCTGCGTTCCCGGCAAAATAAAGCTCGCCGCGTGCGGACAGCGCGGCCCCCGCCGGCGCACTCATCGCCAGATGCGCCGCCTCCAGGACGGTCATCCGCGCGACGGCCCCTGCACCCGTTTCCAACGCCACCCGCACCACCCGGGTGGGACGGACATCGCCCTGCAGCACGAATAGCGTATCCCCGCCGTCGCCGGCCATCCCCGTCAATCCCGTCAACGACGTGTCCGCCGGCAATTCCAAGCTGGTCACGGCTCCGTCTGCCGCCACCCGGTGAAGTCCGGTCTTTTCGTCCCCCACGATCACCGGCCCGCCGTCCAGCGCGACGACCCCGCGCGGAGCCAGCCACTCCGGGTCGCTCGCCACCCGCTCCGGCCTCGCCGCGCCCTCCCGCCAGCGCCAGAGGCAACGGGCCGCGCGGTCCACGATCCAGACCGTGCCGTCGGCCCCCACCGCCACGCCCCTGAGTTCATGCGCCTCATCACCGTTGGGCTCGAGCAGCCACGAGCGCCGCACGGCCCCCGACGCGGCATCCAGTTCGACCAAGGCGGATCGACCGACGCCACTCTCGCCCGCCCCCGCCATCTCGGGCACAGCCGCGGTCGCCGCCCAGAGCGCCCCGCGACGTCCGTCCCAAGCCAAACCCATGACGCCGAAGATTTCGGGCGCCTCGGCCGAGAACCGTCGGAGCGCCCCCTCCTTTGACCTTACCCAAACCGTCCGCAGACACCCGTCGCCGAAATAGATCTCTCCGGTCACGCCGTTGACCGCCAACGCTTCGATCGCCCCGGTGACGCCGCGCAGCGAGAACACGACCTCGCCCGCACCTCGCGGCAGCAGATTTGCCGTCAAAAGCTTCGCCACCGACGGATAATCGTTCCGAGCGCGCAAGACACCGGGCAGGTCGGTCAACGCACCCGCCGGATGCAATCCGGCGGCCGCGATCGAGCGCAGCGCCGCCAACGCCTCGTCGAACTGTTCTACGGCAGCAAGAGCAACAGCCCGCTGCGTCTGAAAGTCGGGATTCTCCGGTCGCAATTCCGCCGCTTCCGTCGCCCGTGCGGCCCAGGTGCCGAGGTCACCGGCCGCGCGCGCCCGCTCGGCCTCCCGCGCCAATGCTGCTGCGCGCGCCCACGATCCGGCCTCCGCCGCCGATGCAAGCCCCAGGCCAAACGCAAAGAGGCCGAAGACCCCACCGCCGAGGCGGCGACGCACCGTCGCCCACCTCGTCACAAGCCGAGTATCGCCTTCAGCAGTGCGGAGACCAACGACAGGGGATTGCCGCCCCCGCCGCTGCTTCCGCTCGGAGGGCCGCCCGATTGTCCGCCCCCTTGGGCACCACCTTGGCTGCTGCTTTGGCTGCCCGATTGGCCGGATTGTTGGCCCGATTGCCCGCTCTGGCCGGAAGATCCGCTTTGCTGGCCCGACGACTGACCCGGCTGCTGACCGCGCTGATTGGACGCGACCTGCTTCTGACCCCGTTGACCGCCCGCCGAAGCCTGCTGCCCCCCGCCCGAGTCGCCGCCTTCACCGTCGGCCTCGCTCCCCGAACCTCCGGCGCGATTCCCGGATTTTCCAGCCGTTCGCCCATCGGCCCCGGCACCCTGCCCGTTTGTTTTTCCGTAGGGGGTCGGGTCCTCGGCGTTCGGCACTCCGTCGCCGTCGGCATCCGGATCCTGATCGTTCGGGATCCCGTCGCCATCCATGTCGTTGTCCTTGGCATTGGGGATACCATCACCGTCGAGGTCTCCGTCCGGTCCGTCCTGACTGCCGCCGGCATTCGCGGGTCCGCCCCGGATCTTGTCGTCCATGGATCCGAAGGCGTAGTCATCCTGCGCGTTGGGAATCCCGTCGCCGTCCGCATCCGGATCCAGCGCATTCGGAATCCCGTCTCCATCCATGTCGTCGTCTTTCGAATTTGGAATTCCGTCGCCATCCAAGTCGCCGTCCGGGCCGCTTTTTCCGTCGGCTGAAACCCGCCCCATCGCGTCCGTCCCGGCGCCTCCCCCGCCGCCTCCCCGCCTTCCAAACGCTCCCGAAAACGTGAAGCGCACGAAATCGACCTGACTCGACGACAAGGTGGCCCGGTTGCGAATCGCCGCGTCGCGCACCGCCTCCATGTCCCATTTCTTTTTCCGCGCCTCCTCGCGATCCGCCAGCGGCCCGAACAGGCAGGTCAGGTTCTCATGCCGATACCGGACATACCATCCCTCGTCACTGGGACCGAGCCCGGTCGCGACGATCCCGGCGTATTTCTTCCGGAACTCCTCGCTGTTGGCCGTCCAGAAATCGTCGATGGCATCGACCGGGTAAATGATAGTGGTCGCCCGCAAAGCGCCGACCACGGCGAACAATGCCAACCACCCGGCGACTCGAAGCGTGAAGCGGTGCATGGGGAAATTCAAAGGCCGGCGGGAATGGGGCGGCCCTTCTCGGCTCGATTCGCTCCGCCGACCTGACCGGAGGCTTTGCCCCCCGTTCCGGTGCCCTTTTCGTAATTCTGCGTGTTGACCGCGGCCGGAACTTGGCCGGCGGACGCACCGACTCCGGTGGTCGAACTGGGGATGCGCATCGCGGCATCGCCAATCACGACCGGCCGGGGGCGTTCGCCGGCACTCTCCGCACCTTGTCCGGGACTCCCCTCGCCGCCGAGTTGGCCCACTTGGACACCGCCGGGCTGCCCACCCTGCTGTCCGGCGGCCGCCCCAGGGTTCGGTGAACCTGCACCGCCCTGGCCTTGGCCCTCATTCTGAGTGCCGGCACCTGGTGCGCCGCCTCCGGCCCCGTTTTGTCCGGGCACGGGCAGCCCCACTCCCGGCAAACCGGGCGGAGTCACCTTGACGGACGGGCCGCCTGCGCCGTCCTCGGTCCCACCTCCTTTGCCACCGGCGCCTCCGCCGACCTTGCCGGTGCGCGACGCATTCTCGTCACCGGGCAACTCGAAGTCCCCGATCATGCCGTAATCCGATTTTTTCTCCGCCGGCTGGTTGGAGCCGTCGAGCAGCGCCGGATCGGGCAGGACTTTGCCGCCGGTTCCGCCACGCGCTGCGGTCCCGCTGCGTGCGGCATTCGAAGCCTTCGCCGCGGAGTCCCGGGTGCTTTCCGCGGCAGCGGCTCCCGCAGCGACAGGGAGCAGCGTGCTGAACAGGAAGACGCGCACCGCACGGTGCGATTCAAGGAGGGGTTTCATTTGAAAACGGGCTAGCTGCGATCCGCCGAGACGTTGCAGACCACCGTCACGGTCGGGGGCGGGGTGCCATTGCGGACCTGCAGCAGCATGTGCACATCGCGATACCCCTTGCGCCGGCCGATCACCTCGTAGTCACCGGGAAGGATTTTGATCGTGATCATATCGTCGATCATCTGCGGAGGGCGGAAGTTGGAGATCGAGACGTGCGTCTTGCCGTCGGACTTGAAGGTGACGTCGACGGGCTGGTTCTGCGTCATCAACATCTGGTGCAGCTGCTGGACCCGGTCGCTGTTGGTGAGATAGGACGGCTTCACCGCCATCGCCTCGTTGAAACGGCGAATTGCCGCCTGGAACTCGGCCTTGTTCGCAAGTTGTTCGGCCGCTTCGATATATTTTTCGTATTGGAGGAGCGCCCGGATGACTGTGCCCACGCGCGTGTAGCCCTCTTTCGCTTCGGCTTGGTCGGGTTCAAGCTGCAGGGTCTCGTTGTAGGCCTCGCGGGCTTCGCGCCACTGGTAGGCTTTTTCGTAGGCGAAACCCTTCGCCAACGCCTTCTGCACCGATTCCCGGTGGGCATTCTCGCGGGCCGACTTCAATTGACCCTGAATCTCCGTTTTCTGCGGGTAAACTTTCAGCGCATTTTGCAGCTCCGCGATGGCCTTCGCCCAATCTTTCGCCGCAAGCGCCGCGTCGGCCGCCGACTTCGCCGCTGCGAACTTCGTCTCCTTCTCCAGGCGGGCGGCCCGCGACTGCCCCTCCTGCGCCGCCGCCGAAAATGCATCGAGCGCAAAGGCTTTCTTGTAGGCTTCGGCCGCGTCCGCGAACCGCTGTTCCTTCTCCAGCTTCTCACCCTGCTGCAGCAGCGCATACACCCGGTCGATATTCTCGGCCCGCTTCAACCCCTGCGTGGCATGCTCGTTGCCGGGCGCCTTCTCCAGCGCTGCCTGGAACGACTTCCTCGCCGTTTCTTTGTCTCCCTGCGACAGGGCCTTCTGGCCGGTCAAAAGGCTCTGCCGGACGAAATCCCCGAGAGCCGCCTCGGCCTTGGCCAGTTCGGCGAACCCTTGGTCGAATTCCTTCTTGGCGCCGAGAAAATTGCCGTTGGTCAGCAATTGCCGCCCCGCTCCGGCCGATTCGAACGCCGACTCCAACGCTCCGGGCGCGAGCGATCGCGCCAACTCGAGGTCTTTGATCCGGAGCAAGATCTTGTCGTAGGCCTGCCTCGCTTCGCCCTTGATCTTGATGTTCGTGGTAAAGGTTTCGATCTCGCGATCGAGCACCTGAAGGGCGACGAATGCCCGGCCGAATTCGTGTGCTTTCAAGCGCGCCTCGGCTTGGGCAAAAGCCTTTTCCATCACGATCATTTGCTCCAACTGGGACGGATGATCGGTCGGCACCCGGCGCAGTTCCTTCATCGCCTTGGACGTCAAGTCGAACGCCTGCTCCGCTTTGGCTTGGCTGATAAACGCCTCCGTGGCGTCGCTGACCGTCGGCTCACCCACGGCGGCGACCGGCGCGGAGCTAAAGACATCGGGCCCAAAGACCAACTTGATTCCCCGGATCACGACGCCGGCAACAAGCAGCAACCCGACGAAGCCGCCGGCGCTCCACCCCAGCACGCGGGCCACCGTCCAACGGCGTTTGACCTGCTCCCGGCCCGCATCGGGATTCCAGTGGATGATCCGGCGTTTCTTGGCGGCGTTTGAATCGGATTCCTCGGCCATGGCGGAGATAGACGTATTGGATTCGCGGTCGTTCGACGAAATTTCGCGCCGCCCTTCAGAAGAAAGGGGCACCCTTCTGGGGGCCGCTACCATGCGTGGATCATGCCAATTTGCAAAGGGCTTTCACCGACCGGCCGGGACCTTTTTTGTAACGAATCGGTCGCAACCTCCCTCGTCCGTCCGCTTGCCATGGATCGGCCACCCGATATCCATCCCCCGCCCGAGGCTCCCCGCATGAACGCCTATCAACGTCTAGCTTTCGCCTGCCTGCCCCTGCTCGGTCTCACCTCATGCTACGAAGTTCCGGTGACCGGCCGGCGCGCTATCAATCTCGTCGACAACAATGAGCTCACCAAACTCAGCATGGCCATGTTTGAGGAGGAAAAGCGGAAGACTCGGCCGTCCCGCGACCGCATCCGCAATGAGCAACTGCAGCGCGTCGGCAACCGGATCGCGAAGGTTGTCTTCTGGGACATGCCGGACGCAGACTGGGAGTTCGTTGTATTCGAGTCCCCCGAGGTGAATGCATTCGCCATGGCGGGCGGAAAAGTCGGGGTGAAGGCGGGCCTCTACAAGGTGGCCAAGACCGACGACCAGCTCGCCTTCGTCATCGCCCATGAAATCGCCCACGTCACCGCGCGGCACGTCCACCAGCGGTTATCTCGCGCCATGGCTGTTTCCACGGTCGGGGCCGTCGGCGCAATCGGCGGGGCCGTCGCCGGGGCCGCGCCGCTGAGCGTGGAATTGTTGGGCGCGGCTTATGGACTCGGCACCGGCGCCGTCGGTCTGGCCTTCGACCGCGCGGCCGAAAAAGAGGCCGACTACGTCGGACTGCTCTACATGGCCCGGGCCGGCTACGATCCTCAGGAAGCCGTCAAGGTGCTCGAAGGCCTCGAACTGGAGTCCGCCACCAATCCGCACCCGTCCCCTTTCTTTTCGACTCACCCACCTCATCCTGAACGTATTCTTCAGGTGATCGACGCCATGCCGAAAGCGCTGGCCGAGCGGGCCCGCAGTTCCGCGCAAGCGGCACCGGTGCTGGTGAAGTAGTTCTCCCCTGACGGCATAGGCCGCTGGACGTCGTCCCGCTCGGCGGATTCGCGCCGCGCTTCGATCACAAAGGCGAAAAAAAGAAGGCGGCCACGAAGGGCCGCCTTCAAGATGAAGCACGAGAGCAAAACGCGATTTACGCGTTACTCCTCGTCACGCCGCCCCGCCAAAATCGACAGGACGTGCAGCAGACTGCCGAGCGCCGCCACGAAAGCGGCGACATAGGTGAGCGCCGCCGCGTCGAGCGTTTCGTGCACACCCTCCATCTCGTCGCGGTCCACGATCCCGAGGTTGACCAACTGCGCCTTCGCCCGACGGCTCGCGTCATACTCGACGGGCAGCGTGACCAATTGGAACAGGCAAAGCACCGCCAGTGCCACGGCACCGATCGAAAGCAGCGTGTAGCCCATGGGCGACTTGAGGAACGTCAGCATGAGGATACCGGCCATAATGACATAGTTCGAGATGCCGGCGGCGATCTGGGTAGCGGGCGCCATCGTCTGGCGCACGTTCATCATCGCATACCCCACCTTGTGCTGGATAGCATGACCCGCTTCGTGGGCCGCGACACCCAAGGCGGCCAGACTGGTGCCGTGGTAGTTGTGGGCGGAGAGCGCGAGCCGCTTGTTCATCGGATCGTAGTGGTCGGTGAGCTCTCCCTCCACTTCCACGATCTCGACGTCGTGGATTCCCGCGGAATCCATGACGGCCTTCGCCGCCTCGACGCCCCGGATGCCGCCGCGGGACGGGATCTCGACATTCTTGCTGTAGGCGCTGCGGATCCGCATCTGCGCATACAGACCGAAGAGCATGGGAACGATGATCAGGATTATCCAGAGGAGCATGGTTGGAACGGGTTGGAAGGTGGATGCGCGGCCGGACGTCGGCCACACGGACGAAAGGTAGCCAAGTCGCGCGGTTTTCCAGCGCAAAAAAAGGCGTTTGGAAACGGGTCATGCCCGTTCCAAACGCCCGGAGCGGCAATGCCCGCGGTTCCGGCGATCAGCCGAGCTTCGGCACGTCCACCCAGCGGCGCTCCGCCCAGGATTTCAAGCCGAGCTCAGCCAATTGGACGCCCTTCGCGCCCTGGTGGAGATTCCACGGGAAGGGATCACCCTTCACGATGTGGCGCAGGAAGAGCTCCCACTGCACCTTGAACGCATTGTCGTAGGTGCCCTGGTCCGGCACGCGCGTCCACCCCTCGAAATACTTGATGGGACTGTCGATATCGGGATTCCAAATACAACGCGGCGTGGCCGACAGGTGTTGCGCCGTGCAATCGCGCAGCCCGGCCACGGCGGAACCGTGGGTGCCGTCGACCTGCAGGGTCAGCAGGTCGTCGCGCCGGACGCGCACATCCCACGACGAATTGAAATGGCAGATCACCCCGTTGACCAACTCGAAGGTCGCGTAGGCGGAATCATCCGCCGTGCATTTGTAGGGTTTGCCGGCTTCGTCCCAACGCTGCGGGATATGGGTGGCGCCGAGACAGGTCAGCGACTTCACCTCCCCGAAGAGATTCTGGATCACATACTGCCAGTGGCAGAGCATATCGACGATGATGCCGCCGTCCTCCTCCTTCCGGTAATTCCACGACGGCCGCTGGAGTTTTTCGTGCTCTCCGGTGAACACCCAATAACCGAACTCGCCGCGCACCGAGAGAATCTTTCCGAAAAATCCCGTATCGATCAGGTATTTCAATTTCAGCAGTCCGGGCAGCCAGAGTTTGTCCTGCACGACACCGTTCTTGAGCCCCGCGGCGGTGACCTCGTTGGCCAGCGCCAACGCTTCGGTCGACGACGTCGCCGTCGGCTTCTCGCAGTAGATATGCTTCTTCGCCGCGATCGCCTTGCGCACGCCGATCGGCCGCTGGCCCGTCAACGTCGCGTCGAAATAGACCTGATTCGACGGATCGGCCAGCGCGGCATCCAGGTTGGTCGTATACCGTTTCACGCCGGCCCGGGCCGCCAGCGCCGCGAGCTTCGACTCGCTGCGCCCGACCAAAATCGGATCGGGCATGATCGTCTCGGTGTCGCCAAGTTTGATGCCGCCTTGGTCGATGATCGCCTTGATCGATCGCAGCAGGTGCTGGTTGGTGCCCATGCGTCCCGTGACGCCGTTCATGATGATGCCGATTTTGTGCGTGATCATTTGCAGGATGGAAGGGGTTGGAGTGACGAGCCTACAGTCTAGTCGGCGGACCGCGCTTGCGTTAGGACAAACCCGACTATTACTAGCACAAACCCGACCCCATGCTCGCCTGGAGCCCGATCCTCATCCAAAAAATCGAGATCCAGGCCCTCGGTTTCGTGCTGCGGAAGCTCCAACTCAACCGGCACCGCGACGCCGAGGTTTCACTGCACCGGCACGAGTTCGCCCAGCTGATCCTTTATCTCTCGGGCGAGGGCGCGCAGACCGCCGGCCGGCACCGCCACGCCGCCCGAACCGGCGATCTCTTTATTATCCCCCCCCGCACGCCGCACGGTTTCGCCCTGCAGGGCAGCAGCCGCCCCGTCTGCCTCGTCGTCGACTTCGACTTCCCCGGACCCGCCAAGGTGCGGCCGACCCACCGCCGCTTGCCCCCCGCCACGCTCAACGCACTGCACGCCCACCTCGCCCGCATTCCCGCGAAGGGGCGCCTGCGTCTGGCCGATTACGCCACTATCCTCGGCGTCGTGGCCCGCTTGCTCGACCAGTCGCCGCACGAGCCGACGGCGCCACCGACCCTCTTCGAACGGATCCGCGAACACGTGCGTTCGCCGCGCCCGCTGGCGGAGGTCGCTCGCTCGGTGGGTTACCATCCGGACCATCTGAATCGGCGGCTTAAGCGCGAGGCCGGTCTGGGTCTGCGGGCGCTGCGCGATCGCGTCAGGCTCGAAGGGGCGCAAGCCGCCCTGCGGACCGCCGCCACCGTGGCGGAAGCCGCGGTGCAATGCGGCTTCGACGACCCCAACTACTTCGCCCGCTGGTTCCGCCGCCAGACCGGACGCACGCCGAGCGCGTGGCGGCGGTGACACGCCGCGGGACTCAGCCGGCCGGCGGGGTGGTGCACTGCGGCTGCGCTCCGACGGGCAGCGGCGGGATCGCGCCCTCGCCGGCTTTGGGCAGCGTTCCGTTCAATTCCTGCCGCCAATGGGCGACGTCTCCACCCGGGCAATACACATAAATCATGTGCATCGGTTCGTCGCCCGTGTTGGTCAGCTGGTGGAAAACCGTCGGCGGCATGAACACCGCCTGCCCCGCCTTGATCGGGCTGCGCTCGGTGCCGACGCAAATCTCGCCCTCGCCCTGGACGATGAAATACACCTCCTCCTGTTCCTGATTGTGCCACGGCACCTGGCCGCCGCGGGGCTCGAGAATCGAATAGCCCATGGAAAAACCCTTGGCGGGAATCGGTTGGCCGAGTTGGCCGACCAATCCGCGGCCCCAACGGCGGGCGGGAAACGTGCCGCCGGGAATCTTGGCGAGGTCTGCGATGATCATACGATGGGTTTGTCGCGCCGGGTCCGTTCCGGCGCGAACATTTTTCGCGAATCAAGCGAGTCCGCACCGCTCGAGCAGCGCCTGGGGCTCCGGATCCCGGCCCATGAATTCGCGGAACAATTCGGCCGGCTCCGCCGAATTGCCGCGGCTCAGGATCGCCTCGACAAAGCGGGTTCCGACCTCCCGGCTGAAAACACCCTCCCGCTTGAAACGGGTGAACGCGTCCGCATCGAGCACCTCCGCCTATTTATAGGAATAATACCCTGCGGCATAGCCGACCGGATCGGCGAAAAGGTGCGTGAATCGCCGCACGATCGTGGGGGCCGGCGGCTCGGTCGGCACCAGGCACTCCTCGATCATCGCGCGCACCCGCGGCTCGAGGTCGCCGGCCCCGGCAAATCCGTCCGGAGTCGTGTGCAGCAGGAGATCCATTTTCGCGAAGGCCACCTGGCGCATCGTGGCGCACGCGGACCGGAAATTTCGCGCGGCCACCATCTTCCCGAAAATTTCCTCCGGTATGGCCGCACCGGTTTCGTGATGCCGCGCGAACAAATCGAGTCCCTCGCGCTCCCAGGTCCAGTTCTCCATGATCTGGGAGGGCAGTTCGACAAAATCCCAGGCGACGTTCACGCCGTTGAGCGCTTTGATTTCCACCTCGCCGAGCAAGTGATGCAACAGATGCCCGAACTCGTGGAAAACGGTTTCCACCTCGCGATGGGTCAACAAGGCCGGACGCCCGTCCACCGGCGGGGTCATGTTGCCGCAGATCAACCCGAGATGCGGTGCGCGCGTCCCGTCCGGCCGCGGCCCGCCGGTGAGAAGGTAGTTCATCCACGCGCCGCCCCGCTTCGCTTCCCGGGGATACCAATCGGCATAAAACGATCCGACATGCCGATCCGCCGCGTCGAACATCGCGTAGAAGCGCACGTCCGCATGCCAGACGTCGGCCGCGCCGGCGGGCGCTTCGACGATCCGCAGTCCGAACACCCGCCGAGCCACTTCGAACAATCCCGCGATCACCCGATCCATCGGGAAATAGGGCCGCAGCGCCTCCTCGTCGAACGCGTAGCGCTCCCTCCGCAACCGCTCCGACCAGAACATCAGTTCCCAAGGCGCCAGACGGCCCGGCGCCGCGCCGGTTTGCTGCGCCTTGTAGGCCTCCAGTTCCCGGCACTCCCGCGCAAATGCCGGCGCGGCGCGGAGCTGGAAATCCCCGATGAACGCAAGCGCCCGCGCACCGCTGCCCGCCATCCGGCGCGCCAGCACGGCATCCGCGAAGTGCGCATGACCGAGCAACGCCGCCTTCTCGGCGCGCAGCCGGAGGATTTGCGCGACGAGCCCGCCGTTGTCGTGCGCTCCGGAGCCGCCGACCGCAATCGCCCCGAGCCACATCGCGCGGCGCAAATCCGCATCCTCGACATAGGTCATGAACGGCTCCTGCGAGGGCATATGCAGGGTGAAGCGCCAACCGGCCAGCCCCTTGCTTTCGGCACTGCGCCGCGCTTCCGCCTTGGCCCGCGCGGGCAATCCGGCCAGTCGGACTTCGTCCTCCGGCGGCACGACCAGCTGCCAGGCGTTGGTCGAATCGAGCACGTTCTCCGAGTATTTCTGCGTCAGCTGCGCCAGTTCGGCTTGGATCGCTTCCAGACGCGCCCGCTTGTCCGCCGGCAGATTCGCCCCGGCCTGCACAAAATCCTTCGTCGTCTCCTCGACAAACCGCCGGCGGATTCCGGACATCGCCCGCGTTTCCGGCAAACCTCCGCAGGTCCGGACGCGCTCCCACAGCGAGGCGTTCAACGGGATCGACGCAAAGAACGCCGAAACTTTCGGGAGCATTTCGTTGTGCGCGTCGCGCAGTGCCGGCGAGTCCGCGACCGATTGCAGGTGCGTCACGCGCCCCCACACCACCGTGAGTTCATCCTGCGCTTCCTCCAACGCCGTGAAGACCGATGCGTAGGAAACCTCCGCGATCGGGAGCGAGGCGATCCGCGCGATGGCGGCCTGCGCCCGACCCAGCGCCTCCGCAACCGCGGGAACGACGTGCTCCGCCCTCACGGCGGACCACCGGACATGAAACGAAGGATCGAGCAGCGGATTGACGGCCATCGCGCGGAAAAACCGGGGCGGCCGCCCGAATGTCAAATCGCAAACCGCCCGGTCACCACGAATACGTCGCGCCCGCCGAGAACTGTCGCGGCGCCGCCGGCACGGCCGGCACATCCTGAAAATCGCTGTCCCAGACATTCTCGGCCTGGGCGGAAAACTCCATCCCGCGCCACGCCTTCGGTCGGTAGACGACTCCGGCCGCCGTCGCGAGCGAGCGGCGCCCCCCGATCACCCGCAGCATGTTCTCGGCCTGGATCCGCGCCGCATTGTCGATGCGGAGTTCGAAGCCGCCGCCCAACCGCACCACGATCGCCGCTGTCAGGCGGTGGCGCGCATAATTGAGCGCGTAGAAACTGGCGTCCACCGCCGCGCCGCGATAGTCGGCGTCCTTGGTCAGCGCCGAGTATCCGCCGACGAGATCAACCTGCTTCCAGCTGCGGCGAACTACCCACTCCAAGCCTCCGACTTCGATGTCCACGGCATTGGCGGCGCGTGCCGTGACGCCCCTTCGGAACGTCCAATCGACGAGGGAATCGTCCCGCCGCCAGAAAACCGCCGCCTCCCCCGTCCAGCCGTCCACCATCGCCTGCACCTTGAGCTCCACGTTGTGGCTCACGGCTCGGCCCAGATTGGGATTTCCCCGGAAGAGTCCCGCCGAGGCACTGGAGTTCAACGCCGTGTAGGACGGCAATTGGGATGATTTCGCGTAGCTGGCCGACCACCGCCGGACGAAACCGGAACGCCCCTCGCGCGCCACCACGACCACTGGCAGGACCGTTCCGCCGTCGCGGCTGGAATCATCCCAACCCAACCCGGTTTGCAGCACCGTCCGGGCCCGGTCGCGATCGCTCCACTCCCACTCGGGCACCACCGAAACGCGCCCCAAGGTCCGGGACCGATATTTCCCGGCCAACAGCGAGGTGGAATCGATCTCGTCGGCCACCAGATCCGCGCGAAAATTGATCGCCATTCCTGCCGTGGTTTTCCGCGCCGATACTCCGGCGCCCTTGCTCCGGGTCGTATGCTGGAACGGATGCACCGGCCCGACCGGCGCCAGGCGGTTGAACGCGTAGTCGTCCTTGTTGCGGCGGTGAAACACACCCGCTTCGAAAAAGTCGCCGCCCGCCGTTTGGACGCGATGATTTACCGCCACCAACAGCGTCTGCAAATTCTCCGACTCCGGCGAGTTGAACGGCGTGTAGAGGTTTACCCAGCCGAAGCGCTTGGCCTGATAACCGGCGAAAAGGTCCGTCTGCCGCCCGTGGTCCGCGTGTTGCAACCGGATATTGGCGCGGTCGAAACGGTGGTCGCCAAACGCGATCGCCCCGTCCGACTCCGAATGCGCCACGGCAACATCCGCTCCGACCCGGCTGCTGCCGCCGGCCAGCGACCGGCTCACCGCCTGGTAAAGTTCCCCCCTCCACAAGCGATCCTCACCCGCGCCGACTGCCAAGGCGCCCGAGGTCCGCACCGGCTTCCAGGCGTAGGAAATCGCCCCGGAAGTCGCATTGAGGGCGCCCAGAACCAAGGCCTCGCCCGTCATCACCCGCGGGGCCGAGAGCATGCGCGGCGCGATCGGAATCTCCATCGCGTAGTGACCCGTTTGCGCGTCAAACGGCGAGATTGCACCGATCAACAAGCCCGTATTTTCGAACGTTCCGCCCCGCACCGTGACGTCAGCCTGGCCCTCGGCGAGATTCCGGCTGTGAATATCGACGCCCGGCTCGAAGCGGAGAGCGGTCACGGGCATCGCAAAGGTCCCCGCCGGCGTCGGGTTGGCCACCCGGAATCCCGCGACCTCCACCTGCGGCAAGGTCGGGACCGGCTGGGCCCAGGTCCGCAGGCAGCCAACGGCAAAAACAAAGGAAATCAGCACGCGCATCACCCGCACGCCTAGCAGCACCGCGCGGGGAAACAAGTCATTGTTCAGTCTTGGATAAAAATCATATTAACAAGCCACCCAGCAAAAAGCCCCGGCAAATGCCGGGGCTGCGCGTGAGCCGGAACGCGGCCGGGAATCAGCCTTCGCCGTCGTTGCCGATCGCCTCAACCGGGCAACCTTCCAAGGCCTCCATGCACTGGGCGACTTCTTCCTCGGAGGTAGGCTGCTTGTGCACAAAGGAGTAACCGCCTTCGTCGTTGCGCGTGAAAAACGAGGGGGCGGTCTCGCGGCAAAGATCGCAATCAATGCACTGCTGATCGACGTAGAACTTTCCGGAAACGTTGTTCGGCCACTTGTCAGCTTGGTTTGCCATAGGGAGAGACCGACAAAGGAAACGAATCAACTTTCTGTCAAGTAGGCACCCGTGCGCCAAAACCTTGGTTGTGGGCAGCGCCTTTTCACTCCCCTCCCCCGCCGACTTGTAATTGCCCCGGCAGCACTTAACGTCCGCTTCGATGCTACCGGAAAGGCCCTATCTCCGCGGCAATTCCCCCGCCGGAAAATCGTCTGTCGTCCTGTGGCTCGTCAGCATCCTGCTCGGTGGCTTTCTCATTCAACTGGCGTTGGGCAATGCGGGCCGGGGCACACCGGATGCGATCGAAGCCTCGCTGGGACTTCGGGCCGACGACCTCGGACCGGGGAACGCGTGGCGGTTCGTGACCTTCGGATGGGTGCACAGCTCAGCCAATTTGCTGCATCTCGCCGGAGTCATCGCCGGGCTGGTATTTACCGGCCGGACCCTCTTGCCGCTGCTTTCGCCGGTTCGCTTCGCGCTGCTGTTCGGGACGGCCAATCTTATCGGGGGCCTGGTCTGGCTCGGCATGCGCCACGATACCGGCGAAATCCTCGTCGGCTCGACCGCCGGCGTGTTCGGACTGCTGGCCTTGGTCGCTTCGATCGACCCGATCCGGGAGTATCGGGTTCTGGTTTTCTTCGCCTTTCCTGTGACAATTCGCCCGCGGCAACTCCTGACCTCCCTGCTTGCCGTCGATCTGGCCGCAATCGTGATCGTCGACCTCCTCGGCCGGGAACTTCCCTTTGCGTTTGCCGCCCCGGCGCACGCGGCCGGAGCGCTCGTCGGCTGGAGCTACTACCGCTTCGCGCATGACCGCGGGTCGACTGCCCGGGAGATTCCGGCCGAAGAACGATTGCCCGAGGCAGCGCTGGTCCCGACGGGACCGATGCAGGCCGCCGATACCCGCCGCGCGCCCGCCCGACCGGTGTCAGCCGCCGAGTTGCGGGCGCGGGTCGATGTCGTATTGGACAAGATCAATGCCCACGGCATTGCCTCGCTCACGCCCGCCGAGCGCCGTCTGCTGGACGAGGCGCGCAATCGCCTGGGACACCTCCGCTGACCCTTCGTCGCATTTCCGTCGCATCAAAGACGAAACATTCCCACCCATTCGCTATCCCACCGTCACCATGCTCCGCGCCTTAGGCCTCCCACTCCGCGCCGCCCTGTTGCTCGCCGCCACCCTGCTGGTTCAGACCGGCGAAGCCGCGACCGATCGGAAGCAGTTCTCGACCTCGACCACTCTGGCCAACGAAGCCAGCACGCTCACCAAACTTCTCGACGAGCTGCACTACAATCACGACTCCGTGCGGGCCGCCGACTACGCCGAGGTGATTCCCGGCTACATGGGCGAACTCGACGGCCAGCGGTTGTTCTTCCTCGGCAGCGACCGTGCCCGGTTCGAGAAGGAATACGGCCAGAACGTCTATTACAACACGGCATTCCTCGGCAACATCAACGCCGCCTACGAGATCTTCTACGTCTACCAAACCCGCGTGGAGGAGCGGGTCGCGTGGATCCGGGAGCAGCTCAAGAACGACATCAACCTCGCCACCAACGAGACCTACCGGATCGATCGCCAAAAATCGGAATGGCCCGCCACCGCCGCCGCATCCGACGAACTCTGGAGTCGCCGACTGAAGTTCGAGTTGGTGCAGGAGATTCTGAACAAGAAATCGATGGACGAAGCCAAGGAGCAGATCCGCAAACGCTATGAGCGCGTGCTCCGCAACATCCACGAGTTCGAGGGCAACGAGCTGGCCGAAATCTATCTCACGACCATCGCGAAACTCTACGACCCGCACTCGTCCTACTTCTCCGCCGCCACTTACGAGGACTTCGGCATCCAGATGAAACTGCAGCTCGTCGGCATCGGCGCCCTGCTCGGAGTCGAGGACGACATCTGCATCGTGCGGGAGATCGTGCCCGGCGGCCCCGCGGATGTCGGGGGCCAACTTAAGCCCAACGACAAGATCATCTCGGTCTCCGAAAAAGGAGGCGAACCGCTCGAGATCATGGGCATGAAACTGCGCAAGATCGTCGACCGCATCCGGGGCAAAAAAGGCACACAAGTCGTATTGATGGTGCAACCGGCCGATGCGACCGACAGCTCGGTGCGCCGGGAAATCGTCATAACCCGCGATACCGTGAAGCTCAACTCCGCCCGCGCCCGTGCCGCGGTCTTCGATCTTCCGGGCACCGGCGGCACGACGCAACCGATCGGTGTGATCACGCTGCCCGCCTTCTACGGTCCGGCCGACGACGGCGATACGGACAGCGACAAGGCCACCGCGTCCAAGGACGTCGCGCGGCTGATCGAGAAACTCAAACAGCAGAACATCGAAGGACTGGTCCTGGACCTCCGCCGCAACGGGGGCGGCTTCCTCACGGAGGCCATCGAGCTGGCCGGCCTCTTCATCAGCAAAGGACCCGTCGTGCAGGTCAAAGCCTTCACCGGCGAGATCCACGTGGACGGCGACCGCGACCCCAACATCGCCTACACCGGCCCGCTCGCCGTGCTGGTCGACCGTTTCAGCGCTTCGGCATCGGAAATCGTGGCCGGCGCCCTGCAAAACTACGGCCGTGCGATCATCGTCGGGGACAGCTCCACCCACGGCAAGGGATCGGTTCAGCAGGTGATCGAGATGAAGCGCCAATCGCGCGCGTTGGCCCTGTCCCCGCAGAAATCAGGCGCGGCCAAACTCACGATCCAAAAATACTATTTGCCCAGCGGCGCATCCACCCAGCGAAAAGGTGTGATTCCCGATATCGTTCTTCCCTCGATCGAAGATTACCTTCCCATCGGCGAGGCCGACCTGCCCCGCGCGATGGTCTGGGACCAGATTCCGACCAGCTTTTTCGAAGGCGAACCACTCGATCCCAAAGTCCTGAGCCCGCTCAAGAAGGCCAGCGTGGAACGACAGGCGAACTTGGAGGAGTTCTCCTATCTCCGGCGGATCGTCGACCGCTTCAAAGTGCGGCAGGAGCAGAAACTCGTCTCCGTCAACCTCGAGGAACGCACCCGCCAGAAGGCCGAGGACGACGCGTTCCGGAAAGAGATGAAGGCCGAAAAAGAGCGGATCGCTAAAAGCGATTTCGCCTTCAAGCCGTTCTACCTGGGGACTCCGCCTCCGCCCAAGATTCGGGCGCCAAAAAAGGAGGAGGACGACGACGATGCCGACGACGCATTCGACGAAAATGAAACCTACGTGAAAGCCGACGTGCATCTGCGCGAAGCGCTCCGCGTCATCGGCGACGCCGTCGCCATGGGCAAGAACCGGGAACTCTGGAGCAGTTCCCGCCCGCCGCTGACGGCAGTTACGTCGACGGCGTCGCTGCCGGCCAAACCGCGAGGATAAACCGGTCGCGCCCCGTGAGGTCGCGTCTGGATTCGATTTGCCCGAATCCAGCCGACCTCAACAGCTCCGTAAGCACGGCGTGCTGATCGATTCCCGTCTCCAGTGCCAATCGCCCGCCGGGCGAAATAAATGACGAAGCACGGGCGATAATGGCGCGCAACGCCGCCGTTCCTTCGTGGTCGGACGTGAGCGCCAGGTGCGGTTCGAACTCGCGCACTTCCCGGGCGGTTCCGGCCGTCTCTGCGGCGGAAAGATACGGCGGATTGGAAACGATCAGGTCGTAAGGTCCGGCGGGCACCTGGCTCCACCAATCCGATGCGACAAACGAAATCCGGTCTGCGACGCCGCACCCCGCGGCGTTGTCGCGGGCGAGATCGAGTGCGTCGTTGCTGACGTCGGTCGCGACGATCTGCGTCTCAGGCCACGCCCGGGCCAGCACGCATGCGATCGCCCCGCTCCCGGTCCCCAACTCCAACACCGTGGCCGGTGCTCCGGATTCCCTGCCGAGGGAAATCAAGGCCTCGACCAGCAACTCGGTCTCCGGGCGTGGAATCAGCACTCGCCGATCCACCTTGATCTGCAGTCCGTGAAACTCCTCCGAGCCCAGCAGGTATTGCAACGGTTCGTGCTGGGCCCGGCGGCGGACCAACGGCCGGATGCGCTCAAGCTCGCCCTCCGTGAGCGGTCGTTCGAATTCCAGATAGAGCTGCATCCGCTTGCGATCCAATGCATGCCCCACCAGCAGCTCCGCATTAAGCCGCGGCGACTCGACTCCTTTCGAGGCCAAGAAGTCGGTGGTCTTCTTGATGATCTCCAGAATGGTGTGCATCTCAATCGTCGTCGCCCAATTGCCGCACCGCCGGCGTGAAACTGTGTCCGGTGAGGATGGCCACTTTTTCTTCGTAGTCAGCCTTCTGCAACGCCTCGAGCACCGGATCGAGCCTGCCCTCCATGATTTGAGGAAGGCTGTAGAGGGTAAGTCCGATCCGGTGGTCGGTCAGGCGATTTTGCGGGAAATTATAGGTCCGGATGCGCTCGCTGCGATCCCCGGAACCGATCTGGCTTCGCCGCATTCCCGCGTATTTCGAACGCTCCTCCTCCTCCTTCAGCTTCAGGAGTCGGGACCTGAGCACGGCAAGCGCGCTGGCCTTGTTCTTTTGCTGGGAGCGACCATCCGCGCAAAAGACGATCATGCCGGTGGGCTTGTGAATGATGCGCACCGCCGAGTCGGTCGTGTTGACCCCCTGCCCGCCCGGGCCGCTCGCCCGCTGGACGGTGATTTCGAGCTCCTGCGGATCGATTTCGACGTCGACGTCTTCCGCCTCCGGCAGGACCGCGACGGTCACGGTCGACGTGTGAATGCGACCGTTGGCCTCGGTGACCGGCACCCGCTGCACCCGGTGAACACCGCTCTCAAATTTGAGTTGCCGGTAAACATCGGTCCCCGTGACGAGAAAGATCACCTCCTTGAAACCACCGCGCTCCGAAAGGGAGCTGCTCATCGGCTGGATCTTCCAGCCACGGTCATCGGAATACTTCGAATAGAGCCGGAACAACTCGGCCGCAAAGAGACTGGCCTCGTCGCCTCCGGTCCCCGCCCGGATTTCCATCACGGTATTGCGCGAATCCGTCGGTTCGGGGGGAATCATAGCGGCCAGAATCTGCCCCCGTAATGCGGCCATTGCGGCACGAACCTCCGCCAGCTCGGTCGTCGCCATGGCCCGCAAATCCGGATCTCCCTTCGGGTCCGCCAGCAGCATTTCCGCTCCGGACGCATCGGCCTCGAGCTTGAGCAGCCGCTCGTGATTCTCGATCAGACTGCCGAGGCGCTGGTGCTCCCGCGTCGTGTCGGCGGCCTTGCGGGAATTCGAGTAGAAGCTCGCCTCCGCCATCTGGGCCCCGAGTTCCTCGAAACGGCGACGAAACGGTGCGATGTCCGGCAGTTGATCCATGCGTGGGTTGAAGCGGTCTATTTGCGAATTGCGCGGGTGAATCGATCACCGTCTTGTTTCCGGGATTCCGCCGCGGTGCAACCATCGCGTGACGCGAAGCGCAACCCATGGCCACCACCCTCTTCACCCAAAACACGATCGCTTGCATCTGGGATTTCGACAAGACCCTCATTCCGGACTACATGCAGTCGCCGTTGTTTCGGCGCTACGGTGTCGATGAAGCGACCTTCTGGGCGGAAACCAATGCCCTCACCGAACAGTATCGAAAGCGCGGATATCACTTGGCCGGGGAACTTGGATATTTGAATCACCTGCTTACCTACGTCCGGGCGGGTGTGATGTCGGGCCTGAACAATCAAATTCTCTTCGACTGCGGCGCCGAGATCGCGTTCTACCCGGGCCTGCCGGAGTTCTTTGCCCGCGCGAAGGATTTTGTCCGCGAAAAACCCAAATACGTCGAACATGAGATCTCGCTCGAACATTACATCGTGAGCACGGGAATCGCCCCCATGGTGCGCGGCAGCGCGATCGCCAAGCATGTCGACGGGGTCTGGGCCTGCGAATTCGTCGAAAATCCGCTCCAGCCGGGCTTCCTCAAACAACGGGAGTTCTCCCTGGAAGCAAAATCCGAAATAGCGCAAATCGGCATGGTCATCGACAACACCACGAAGACACGCGCGATTTTCGAGATCAACAAAGGCACCAACCGCAACAAAGCGATCGACGTGAACTCAAAAATGGCCGCCGAGGATCGCCGCGTGCCGCTGCAAAACATGATCTACATCGCGGACGGCCCGAGCGATGTGCCCAGCTTTTCGGTCGTAAAAAGCGGCGGTGGCCGCGCCTATGCGGTCTACAACCCCGAAAAACCGGCGGAATTTGAGCAAAACGACCGCCTGCTGCAGTCCGGTCGCATCCATGGTTATGGTCCCGCGGACTACACGGCCAAGAGCAGTTCGGCCCAGTGGCTTCGGATGCATATCCACCAAATCTGTGATCGCATTGTAGCCGACCGCGAAGCCGCCGTTGCCGCCAAGGCGTCCAAACCGCCGCGTCACTTGAATCCGACTCCCGAGGAGGAGGCCTCAAAAAAGAAGGCCGCGTCGGGACAACAAGGGACTTTTCTCTAACAAAAAAGCCGACCCGAAGGTCGGCTTTTCTTTCTGAATTTGGTATCGCCAGATCAGGTCGCGCTGACGATCGGAGTGGTCGGCGGAACAACCACCGGGGGGGGAGGAGGCGCGACGACAACCGGCGGAGTAACAACCGGAGGCGCAACAACAACCGGCGGAGGAATAACCACCGGGGCCGGAGTCGGCGGGGCGACAGGCGCCGTTACCGTCGGGACTGCATTCACCGCTTGGGTGATGGCGGCGACTTGAGTCGGAGCAGCATTGGCCGCGCTCTGCGCGATAGCCGCCGCCTGAGTAGGAGCAGCGGTGGTAGCCGCCGTCGCAACGGCCGCAACCTGAGTCGGAGCAACGGTCGCGACGGCGGCCGTCGCCTGCAAGGTGATCGCTGCCGCCTGGGTCGGGGCAGCAGTCACCGCCGCCGTCGTAACGGCCGCGGCAGACGTCGGGGCCGCTGCCACAGCCGCGGCAGCTACATTTGCCGCTTGGGTCGGAGCCGCAGTCACCGCCGCAGTTGTAACCGCCGCCGCTTGAGTCGGCGCCGCCTGAACGGCGGCAGATGTAACCGACGCCGCTTGGGTCGGAGCAGCCGTCACCGCCGCGGTCGTGACTGCAGCCGCTTGGGTCGGGGCCGCCGTCACCGCAGCAGACGTAACCGCCGCCGCCTGGGCCGGGGCCGCCGTCACCGCCGCCGTCGTAATCGCCGCCGCCTGCGTGGGGGCAGCCGCAACGACCGCTGCCGTTACGCTCGCCGCTTGGGCAGGAGCCGCGGCAACCGCCGCCGTAGTAATTGCAACAGCCTGGGTCGGGGCAACCGCGAGAACCGAAGCTGCTACGCTCGACGCAGACGCCGGCGACGCCTTGACGGCACCAGAGGTGATCGCAGCGGCAGATGCGGGAGAAGCCTGAACCGCCGCGGCAGCAATCGCTGCCGCTTGAGTGGGATTGCCCGTAACCGCCTGCTGGACGATGGCTTCGGCATTCGCCGGATTGGCGGCGACCGCCGCTGCCACTTGGGCAGGAGTCTGAGGAGCTTGGGCGATCAAGGCCGCAGGCGTAAGCCCGGCCAGAAACGCTATCGCGAGGGATCGATTGTTCATAAGTTAAATAAGGTGTCTTGTTGCGCCCGACTAACTAAGGCCTTGATGCAATTTCCCTACCAAAGCAAGGGCGAAGACTAATTTTGCGGAAAAAGCTGAAGTTTTTTGCAAGAAACTGCCCGACGGCACCCAAGAGGCGTTAGTTCGGGCTAACAATGGGCGTCGTCGGGGGGGTGACCGGCGTCACGGGAGCAACCGGAGCAGGCGGAGTCGGCGGCGCAACCGTCGGCGGGGCCACCGTCGTCCCGCTCCCCGTGCTCGCCCCAGTGGCGGCTCCGGTCGCGACTGTAGACGTCGTGACGTTGGTCGCGCCTGCATTCGTCGCGCCCTGGGAAGCACCCGTGGCGGCACTTGTTGCCACAGAATTGGCGACATTTGCCGCTGCGGCCGCACCGCCACCAGCAGAGGCCGGGGCCGCGGCCACACCCGCGGTGGCACCGCTGGCTGCGCCCTGCGCGGCACTGGTCGCCACGGTGGTTCCGACCGCCGTGGCATTCTGGCCGGCGGAGACGGCACCAATCGTAGCGCCCGCCGCGGCGGCTTGAGAAACCGTGGTGGCAATTGCCGCAGCCTGCGCCGGGGCCGCCGTAGCCGCCGCCTGGGCCGCCGCCGCCGCGACTTCACGCGCGACCGACGCCGCCGCCTGAGCCGTCGTGGTCGTTGACGCGGCACCTTGGGCCGCGCCTTGCGTAGCGGCTTGGGCGACCGACGTTACATTAGCGGCCGGGTTAGTAGCCGCCGCCGTCACTGCCGCGGTCACGACCGCCGCCGCCTGCGTCGGAGCAGCCGCAGCGGCGCTGGCCGCAACAGCCGCAACCGCCGTCGGAGCCTCTTTGACCACCACCGCAACCGCAGCGGAGAGTTCCACCGACGCCGTCGCCGCGGCATCGGCTCCCGCCGCACCGCTTGCCACGACGGCAACCGCGGCCACCGCAATAGAAGCAGCTTCGGTGACTTGAGCCTGCGTAATCGCACCCGACGCGACCGCTTGAGCCAGCGGCTGCGGGGTCCCGCCGTTCACCGATACGCCGCCCGCGCCAATCACGATGCCCGATCCGACCGGACTTCCGGCGGCTCGCACCTCGACGGCGCCATTCATTGTGATGACGTTGTAGGTCGTTCCTGCCACCGTCACGGTATAGGTGGTGCCCTTCGCGGCCGCGACACCACTCGCGGTGCGGACCTTGTATTCTTTTCCAGCGAGTTTGTTCTTATCCAACTGTGACACCAGATTGCCGCGGCTGAGAAACAGCGTCGGCTCGGTCGCGGTGGATTCGATCTTCACGTCGGAGTTTTGCTTGATGGTCGCGATCGCACCGGACGCCGCTTCCAGGAAGATCTCCGCACGCGCGCCCGTCTTGACGGTGGAGCCGGACGGATACGCCTTGTTCTCCACCGCCGGCTCCGTGGAGCCGTCCGGCAACACCACTGTCGCCCCCTCCCCCTTGATCTTCAAAATCTTTGCCGTCTGGGCCAAGCCCGACACGGAAAATACCGAGACCGCGGAAACGAGGAGGCCAAGCCGGGCCCAAAAACCAATGGATACATTCATGGGAACTGAGGGATGTGATCGAGCGTTCTAAAGCAGAACCAACGCTGTCGCGACAAAACTTGCCTGCAATCCGATTTTCGACGCTCGGCAGAGGGGCCACTTTGCCGGAAGCCAAAGGACCCAAGACGGCGACGTGGCGATCGAATCGACCAAGGATCCGGACGAATCCGCAGAACCCCAAGGCGTCTATTTTTCCTTCATCACGTAGACGCCATCCCAGTCGTTTGGCGGCGGGGTATCCTGATAGTCCTCGATGATCTCCAAGTAGACGAGCGACGGGTTGCTGCTGACACCCGGCGTGCGCCCGGGCTGGTTCGGCTCCAACCGGCTGCTTTGCTCGAACCGGGACTTCGCCCCGGCCCAATCGCGCCGATAGTAACACTCCAGCCCGTCGCTGAACAGCCGGACGCACTCCCGCGTGTCCGGTCCGAGCAATTCGCTCAGGCCGACAATCTCAAAAATGGGCACGGCGGTGGTCCGGCCTTTCACCACGATGCGACCCAGCGGCCGGAACACCACGCGGTCGCCCCCGTATTTTTCGCACGCCAGCTTCGTTGCCTCGGCGCACATGATGTAAGCGCCCCACTGCTTGGCCCCCGACTCCATGCGCGCCGCCAGGTTCACGGTGTCCCCCATCATCGTGTAGTTGAAGCGCGATCGGCTTCCCATGTTTCCCACCGTCGCCCGGCCGCTGTTCAAGCCGATGCGCGACTGCATCCGCCAGACGATCTCCGGCCACTTGTCGCCCTCCGCCTTCCATTTCTCGCGCAGTTCGCCCAACCGATGCTGCACCCGCAGGGTCGAAACACAGGCGCGATACGCATGGTCGGGCAGCGCCACCGGCGCGCCATACATCGCGACGATCGCGTCGCCGATGTATTTGTCGAGCGTCCCGCCCTCCTCCTGCACGATGTCGGTGCAGGCGGTGAGGTATTCGTTCATCAATTCCACCAGCCGGTCGGGCGGCAAAATCTCCGAGAACGTCGAGAACCCCTGGATATCGCTGAAATACGCCGTCAGATCCACCTCGTGGCCGCCCAGACGCGGCATCTCCCCGGAATCCACCATCTTGGTGACCAGCGTCGGCGAAAGATAACTGCCGAACATCCCCTTGATCTGCTCCTTCGCCCGTTGCTCCTGGAGCACGCGTCGCGCGATCATGAAGAACTGCAGCGAGCCGAAGCCCAGCACCGGACCGACCAGCGGGACATCCCAGCTGCCCCCGATCCATGCCACGGCGGCTGCAAATACAAAGGCCGCGGGCAGTCCCAGCGCGACCGCCACCTGCAGCGCCAGCTTGCGCTCGGCGAGCCAATACAGGCACCCGATTCCCACCGCCAGGCCGCCAAGCCAGACCCAGCCCCGTGGCACCCGCCGCGCGAAATCGTTGTTCAGCACGTTGTCGATGACGTTGGCGTGCACGAGCACCAGCGGCGTCAGCGGCGAGAACGGCGTCGGTCCCATGTCCGTCAACCCGTCCGCGGTCTGCCCGATCAGCAATATGCGACCCGTGAGCGCCGGAATCGGCCCGGCCTCCTTCTTCACGTAACGCGTGTGCAATTGCGACACGATCTGGTCGTAGCCGTAGGTCGCCAGATCCGAATCGCGATGCCGGAAATTGATCCAGTATCGCCCGCGTTCGTCGATCGGGATCCGCCGCACGGCCAACGGCGTCTCGATCACGATGTCGCGGCCGATCGTGACTGAGACGTCCTTCGGCTCGGCGCGCCAGAACGCCATCAGACTGCGCAGCGACAGCGAGGGATACACCTCCGCACCGATCCGGACCACGAGCGGGGCCGACCGGCGCACGCCGTCGATATCCGGCGGCGTATCCACAAAACCGATTTCCGCCACGGCCCCGAGGGATCCTCCCGGGATGTTCATCGCGTCGCCGCCGACCAGCCGCGTCCGGTCCCCCTCCACCCTGGGCAAAGGCGCCAGCCGCCCCCCGCGCGCCTTCTCGGAGTCCGCGGTCACGCCGCCGTCCGCCTGGGTGCCCGCGTTCGCGCCCAGGATTACCGGGACGTCCGCCAGCAAGGCGCCCTTCGCGAAGGGCGCGTCCATTTCCGACGGATCGTCGAACAGAATATCCCACGCCACCGCGCTGGGTTTCCGCAGTCCGACCAACTGGAGAAAATCCCCGTGCAGATCGCGCGGCCACGGCCACTTCCCGAAACCGCTCAGGCTCGACTGATCGATCGCCGCCAAGGCCAGGGCGTCCGAAGGCACCGCCGATTGGTAGCGCGCCCGCAGTTTCGTCCGCTCGTCCAGCGTCAGGTTCTCCACCCGCCGCAAAAACGGGGTCTGCGCCAGCCCGAAGGCCGCCGCGAAACAAATCAGGGCCGGCAGGACGTTATGCTTCAGCGAGGCGAGGCTGGGGCGCATGGGATGCGTCGACGTTGCCCCGCGCCGGGACGATGACCAAGCACTTTTCTCCGCGAGGGCACCGCGGCGCCCACGGCGCCCCCTTTCGGCGACAACCCGCGCTCGCCAACCTCCCGGTCCCCCGCCACGGTCGGCGCTCCCCCCGCCGCGCCATGCCCTTGCCCCAGCTCTCCGACGAACAGATCCGCACCTGGACCCGCCTCGAGAAGGACCGCTGGTGGTTCGAGAAAGTCTATCGCGGCGACCTGCCGCAGCTCACCTGGCGCGCCGGCCTCAGCGGCTTTTTCCTCGGCGCCATCCTGTCCGCAACGGCGCTCTACATCGGCGCCAAGACCGGCATCACGATCGGCGTCGGGCTCACGTCGGTCATTCTCGCGTTCGGCCTTTTCAAGCTGCTCAACAAGGCCGGCATCGCGGGCGATATCTCGATCCTCGAAAACAACTGCACCCAGTCCATCGCCTCCGCCGCGGGCTACATGATCACGCCGTTGATCGGCACGATGGCCGCCTACATGCTCGTCACCGAAAAGATCATACCCTGGTGGCAGATGATGATCTGGAACGGCGTCATGTCCCTCATCGGCGTTCTCGTCGCCTTCCCCCTGAAACGGCGCTTCATCAACGAGGACCAGCTGCCCTTCCCCGAGGGGCGCGCCAGCGGTGTCGTGCTCGACACGCTTTACGAGGGGAAAAGCGAGATCGGTCTCTACCAGGCCAAGGTGCTCGCCGTCGTCGCCGGCGCCGCCGGCTTTCTGCAGTTCCTGATGAGCGAGGCCCTGCAGCGGCTCGTCCAGTTCAAGCTCCTGCAGCTCGACCGCCTGCTCGGACTCGCCAAACCCTGGCATCTGCGCGAGCGCATCGACGAGTATTACTACCAGTTCGCCACCTCGGTCCACGGGTGGATTCCGAAAATCCTCGGCGTCGACGTCCGCGCCCTCGGCCTGCGCGTCGGGCTCGATGCCGCGATGGTGGGCGTCGGCGGACTCATGGGCATCCGGATGGCCTCGAGCGTCATGCTCGGCACCTTGGTCAATTTCGCCCTGCTCGCACCGTGGATGATCCAGCGCGGCGACATCGCTCCCCGCGTCACCGCCGCCGGCAAGACGATCGCGATCTCCCGCGGCGAGATCGTCACCCAGTGGTCCATCTGGTGGGGCGTCACCATGATGGTGGTGGGCTCGCTCGTCGCGCTCGCGGCCAAGCCCGAGATTTTTCGCGCCGCCTGGCGCACGGTGTTCGGCCGGAAAAAAGCCGCCGCCGGCGCCGCGGTTCCCGCCGAGGACCCGCTGCGCGACATCGAACTGCCGCTTTGGATCTCCTATCTCGGCCTGCCCGTGCTGAGCGTGATCGGGGTATGGCTCACGCACTGGTTCTTCGGGGTGCCCTGGTTTCTCGCGTTCCTCGCGCTCCCGCTGACGTTCCTTCTCACCGTCATCTGCACGAACTCCATGGCCCTCACCTCATGGACGTCCACCAGCACGATGGCCAAGATCACCCAGTTCAGCCTGGGCGCCATCGACCGCAGCAACCCCGCCACCAATCTTATGACCGGCGGCATGACCAGCGAGGTCGCACTCAACGGCGCCAATCTGCTCTCCGACATCAAGCCCGGCTACATGCTCGGCGCCAAGCCCCGCCAACAAGCCGTCGGCCACTGCATCGGCATCGTCGCCGGCGCCCTCGCCTCCACCCCGCTCTTTTTCCTCCTCTTCCTGCCGCCGTCCGCCGACGGCGTCCGCAGCACGGCGACACTCCTGTCGGACGCATTTCCTTTTCCCAAGGCCCTCGAATGGAAAGGCGTGTCCGATCTCGTCGCCTCCGGCCTGAAGAACCTGCCCGTTTCCGCCATCGTCTCGATGGCGATCGCCGCCGTGCTCGCTTTCGGGTTCGAGGTCGGCCGCATCGTCACCAAGGGCCGCTTTCCCATCTCCGCCGTCGGCCTCGGTCTCGGCGTGGTCCTGCCGCCCGATGCCTGTCTCATGATGTGGTTCGGGGCGCTGGTCTTCTGGCTCATGGGCCGCCGCCACCCGCAAGCCGGCACCCCCGGCCACACGCTCTGGGTCGGCTGCTGCGAACCGATCTGCGCCGGACTCATCTCGGGCGCCGCCTTGATCGGCATTCTCAACGCCGTGGTCAACGCGCTCATGAGCTGACGTCGCCACCGGGCGACACCGGCTGCGGTGTCGCAGCCGGCACCGCCGCTCGGGCCGCGTCGGCGCCACGCCGAAGGTTTTCGGTCGTCCCTCCGGGAGCCTGGGCGCGCTTACGGCAACTTGGCCTGCACCAACTTGCTCACCGCACCGAAGTCGATCAGCGCCGCCTCCGGACGTTTCTTCAGCGCTCCGATGACTTTGCCCATATCCTTCTTCGAGGTCGCACCCGTTTCGGCGATCGCCGCCGCAATCAACGCCTCCAACGCTGCCCCGTCCAGCCCCTTGGGCAGGTATTTCTCCAGCACCTTGATCTCGGCGTCGTTGGCCGCGACGAGGTCGGCCCGGCCGCCCGCGGCAAACTCCGTCTTCGCGTCCGCCAGGTTTTTCACCGCCTTGCGCAGCGTCGCAATCGTCAGCGCCTCGTCGATCTCCTTGTTCGCGTCCATCGCCGCGCGCTTGATCGCGGCGTCGGCCGTGCGGAGCGCCGTCGTCGTCGCGGAATCGCGCGCCTTCATGGCAGTGATGATATCGGCCCGGAGGGTTTCGTAGGTGGTCGGCATGAGTGAAGGGAGTTTTCCGGGAAAATCTCTGCGTGCATCGCGCCGCGCAACCGTGATTTGCTCGCGCCGATGACTCCCCTGCCCTCCCGCAATGTGCTCGGCGGCCCGCTCAAGCCCTGCTCGACCGATCCGATGACGGGATTCTTCCGCAACGGCCGGTGCGACACCTGCACCCAGGACCACGGCTGCCACACCGTGTGCGTGGAAGTAACGGAGCAATTCCTCGCGGCCAGTATCGCGATTGGCAACGACCTCAGCACCCCGCGCCCCGAATATCAGTTTCCCGGCCTCAAACCCGGGGACCGCTGGTGCGTTTGCGCCAGCCGTTGGCTCGAACTGCTGGCCGACGACATCTCCGCTCCGGTCGTGATTCAGGCCACCCACGAACGCACGCTGTCGATCGTTCCGCTGGAACTGCTGCAGCTTCACGCCACGGCCTGAACCCGCCCTTCGCCCGCTTTCGCGCTCTCCCCATGAACCTCCCCGCCCTCCGCTTCGCCCGCATCAGTCCGTTTTGCCGCCCCACGTCCCCCCTTCGCCTCGGCCAATCGCTAGCCGCCCTCGCGGCGTTCGTCGGTGCCGTTCTGCCGACCAACGCCGCCTCCGTCGCGTGGAATCCTCCCGGCCTGCCGCCCCCGCCCGCTTCCGGTCCCGCCCTCACCCCCGGTGCCTTTCTGAAACCGGAGCAAGGCCAGGCGATGCTCGACGCCGCCCTCGCCCAATTTCCCGACCGCGCCGCCTGGGAGGCCTACGGCGCCCACGTGCGCACGCGCATGCTCGCCGCGCTCAATCTGACGCCGCTGCCGAAACGCACGCCGCTGAACACCGCCATCCGCCAGCGTCGCACCTACGACGGCTACTCGGTCGAGAACGTCGCCTTCGAGTCCATCCCCGGCTACTGGGTCACCGGCAACCTTTACCGACCCACCACCGCCCGCCCGACCTACCCGGTGGTGCTGTCCACGCACGGCCACTACCGCAAAATCGAGAAACTCGAGGACTACGAAAACCACGCCCGCTTCTGGCCCGGCCTGCAGGCCCGCTGCGCCAGCCTCGCCCGCATGGGCGCCATCGTGCTCTCGATCGACATGTTCGCCTACGGCGAGTCGATGGCCCTCGTCGGTCAGGACGCCCACCGCAACCCGCTCGCGCTCACCCTTCACTGCTGGAACTCGATGCGCGCGCTCGACCTCCTGCTCTCGCTCGAGGGCGCCGATCCCGCCCGCGTCGCGGTCAGCGGCGAATCCGGCGGCGGCACCCAGTCGTTTCTCCTCACCGCCCTCGACCCCCGCGTCACGGTCAGCGCTCCCGTGGTGATGGTGTCGTCGTATTTCTTCGGTGGATGCGCCTGCGAGAGCGGCCTGCCGATCCACCGCAGCCCCGATCACTTCGTCAACAACGCCATGATCGCCGCGCTCGCCGCCCCGCGTCCGCAGCTTCTGGTCTCGGACGGCAAGGACTGGACTCAGCACAACCCGACGATCGAGTTCCCGTTCCTGCAAAAAATCTACGGCTACTACGGCGCCGCCGCCCAGGTCGCCAACGTCCACCTGCCCGACGAAGGCCACGACTACGGCCCCTCCAAACGCGCCGCCGTCTACCGCTTCTTCGCCGAAAAACTCGGCCTCAACCTCGCCGCCGTCCTCGACGCCCAGGGCAAGATCGACGAATCCCGCGTCACGCTGGAAAAATCCGCCCAGCTTCGCGTCTTCACCGCCGAGTTTCCGATCCCCGCCAACGCGCTGCACGACGTCGCCGCCATCGAGCGCGCGTTGAAGAAACTGCAGCCGTAACGCGCCGCTGGTGCCGCGCAGATCCTGCTCCGGCACCTCGCCGAAAAATTGCTCCGGAATAATCCGGACGACGGGCTGCCCGTGCTGTGCTACCGTCCGCCCATGCGACTGAGCCACGCCGCCATGTATGCCCGCCTGCTGGAGAGCGACGCCTCCTGCAACGGCCGCTTTTTCACCGGAGTTTTGACCACCGGCATCTACTGCCTGCCCGCCTGCAAGGCCCGTAAACCCAAGTCCGAAAACGTCCGCTTCTTCCCCAGCTGCGAAGCGGCCCGCGCGGCCGGCCTGCGGCCCTGCAAGAAGTGCCACCCCGACGACTTCGCGCGCGGCGCCGATCCCGTGCTCGCCGACATCGAAACCTTGGTCGCCGAGGTGCGCGCCGATCCCGCCGCGTTTGCCGACGCGCGAGCCGTGGTCCGTCGCTCCGGTTTCGGTTCCACCCGACTCTTCGAACTCCTGCGGCAGCACTTTCACCTCACGCCGGCCGACCTGCTCGTGCGCGCCCGACTCGCCGCCGCCAAGGCTCGCCTGCTGGGCGCGGAGGAAAGCTTGGCCCACGTCGCCGTCGCCGTCGGCTTCGAATCCCTGTCCGTCTTCCACGAACATTTCCGCCGTCAAAACGGTCTCACACCCGCCGCCTACCGCGACCTCCGCACGGCCCGCAGTTTCATGATCACACTGCCCGAGGGCTATCTCCTGCCCTACCTGCGCCGCGCTCTCACCCGCGATGGGCACAGCGTCACCGAGCGGTTGGTCGGCGACACCTGCACGCTCGCCGTGCGCCTTGTTTCGGGGCCCGCGCTGCTGCGCCTCCAGCTCTCGCCCACGAGCGTCGGGGTTTCGTTCGAGCACGGCTCCGCCGTCGAGGTGCACGCCCTCGTGGTCGCGCTGCTCGGCCTGGACCAGGATGCGGCGGCCTTCGCCCGCCTGGCCCGCAAGCTCGGGCTCGCCCGCCTCGTCGCGGGCCGCGAGGAACTTCGCATTGCCCAAACGACGTCCGTCTACGACGGCCTGCTCTGGTCCATCATCGGCCAGCAGATCAATTTCCCCTTCGCCTGCCTGCTTAAACGCCGCCTGGTCGAACTTGCCGGCGAGAAACTCGCCGACGGCCTCTACGCGCCGCCCACCCCGGCCGCTGTCGCCGCCCTCGATCCCGCTGCGCTGCTCCCGCTCCAGTTCTCCCGCCAGAAAGCCGACTACGTCGTCGCCACCTCCCGCCTCATCGCCCGCGGCGAACTCGACCTCGAAGCCTTGCGCACGGCTTCGGCGACCCACGCCGAACGCACGCTGCTCGCGGTCCGCGGCCTCGGCCCTTGGTCGGTCAACTACCTGCTCATGCGCGCCCTCGGCTTTGCCGACTGCGTGCCCCTCGGCGACACCGGCGTCACCAGCGGCCTGCTCGCGTTGTTGCAACTCGAGGAACGTCCCGACGTCGCCGCCACTCGGCGGCTCATGGCGATGTTTTCGCCGCACCGCAGCCTCGCGACCGCGCACCTGTGGCAGTTCACTCAGCCACCGCCGGCCTAGCCACGCTGTTTAGTTTTCCGATTTCTCGCCTTCCCGATTTTCCGACCTTCCCGCCATGCGCCAATTCTACGACACCTTTTCCACGCCGCTCGGCGACTTCTCCGTCGCCCTCAACGCCGACGGCGCCGTCCTCGCCACCGCCTTCGGCGACCTCGTCGCGCTCCGCGAACGTTTTTCCGCCGACGAGGTGATCCACGATCCCGCCCGGGCGGCCGCGGTGCGCCGCGAGGTCGGCGAATATTTCAACCGCGAACGCGTGACCTTCACGGTCAAACTGGCGGCCAATGGCACCGGCTTTCAGCGCCAAGTCTGGGCCGCACTCCAAC
>JACCEB011091344.1_pt1 | contig 39239 bp, 35 predicted proteins | sample 7454761 | NCBI WGS metagenome assembly JACCEB01 (sample SAMN15323454, study PRJNA562643) | freshwater metagenome | isolation source: river surface water | place: USA:Blue River Watershed | collected 2017-08-18
AAATAGAGCCGTTAATATTGCTGTGGGAGGTACAATGATAACGGATACTTTGGCTTTATTGGTTTTGGCAATTATTGTAGGAATGACAACCGGCGTGGTGAATTCGGAATTTTGGCTGCGTTTATCGCTATCTATCACCCTTTTTGCTTTAATTGTTATGCTGGTTTTTCCTATTATTGGACGATGGTTTTTTAAACGATACGACGATAGTGTTTCGCAATACATTTTTGTACTGGTAATGGTGTTTTTAGGTGCTACATTAGCCGAATTAGCTGGAATTGAAGCCATTATTGGCGCCTTTTTATCGGGTTTAGCCCTTAATAAATTAATTCCTTCTACTTCTCCTTTAATGAATAGGATTGAGTTTGTTGGAAATGCCATTTTTATCCCATTTTTTTTAATTGGCGTGGGTATGTTGGTGAACTATCAAGCATTTGTTAAAGATACCGAAACGATTAAAGTGGCTATGATAATGACAGTTATTGCAACTTTAGCTAAATTTTTGGCTGCATGGGCAACACAAAAAACTTTTAAATTTACTAAAGATGAACGCAGGATTATTTTTGGTTTAAGTAACGCGCAAGCAGCGGCTACACTAGCTGCTGTTTTAGTTGGGTACAACATTATTTTAAATCAAAAGGAAATTGATGCTGCTCAATTAAATAATCAAATTATTGAACCTGTTAGACTGTTAAACGAAAGTGTTTTAAATGGTACAATTTTAATGATTTTAATTACTTGTACTATTGCTACATTTATTGCCCAAAAAGGAGCTAAAAATATCGCTTTAACCGAAAATATTGATGATGATAATGAAGAAAAAATTGATGCTGAAAATATTTTAATCCCCTTAAATAATATAGAGCATATTCACGAATTAGTTGGCTTGGGAATCACAATTAAATCCAAAAACAATAAGGAAAATTTATATGGTTTAAATATTATTAAAAACAGTAACTCTACTTTACTCGACGAAAAAAAGGGTCAGCGTATTTTAAATAAAGCCTCCAGTATTGCCTCTGCTACCGATAATCATTTAAAACAATTGTTGCGTTACGATGTAAATATTGTGAACGGTATTACTGGTGCAGTAAAGGAGCATAAAATAAGTGATATTATTTTGGGTTTACATGATCAAAAAGGTATTTCGGATAGTTTTTTAGGGAATTTAACGGAAGGAATTTTAACAAAATGTACTGCTACTACTTTTATTTACAAACCTACTCAACCACTCGGCACAATTAAAAGACATATTATTGTAATCCCAGAAAAAGCCGAGTTGGAAAGTGGTTTTGCTTTATGGTTGCTTAAAATTTGGAATATCGGAAGAAATATGGGTGCTAACTTAGTGTTTTATGGTAGTGAAAGCACTTTGAAATTTATAAAAGATGTACAAATTAAACATCCATTAAATTGTACTTATATTACTTTTAACGATTGGAACGATTTTTTAATCTTATCTAGGGATCTAAAAAAAGACGATAACTTGATAATTGTTATGGCACGTAAGGATTCTTTATCTTACCAAAATAGCATGGCAAAAATTCCATCGTATTTAAACAAATATTTTGTAGGTATAAGTTTTATTTTGGTTTACCCAATTCAATACGGTATCAACGACGATGAATTTGTGGCAAAATACAACGATGCTTCTATCTTGGAACCTATCGAAAAACTAGACGAAATTGGCAAAACAATCGCACGAATTTTTAAACGAAAATAAACTATAATTTATTTTTTGTCTTGCAGAGCAAAAACTCTTTTTAATAAATCGGTTGTACGAGCATTAAAATTGGTTCGAATTTCTTTTTCTTCTACTGTAATCATTTTGAAAACACCGGATAATGCTTGGTTAGTAACATAATCGTTTAAATCTGGATTGATTTTTTGGATAAAAGGAATGGCATTGTAAGTAGTAAAAATTTTCTTCCATATATCATCTGCCCCAACTTTACTAAACGAATTTTTTACTACTGGGTAAAATTTATTGTACAAAGCTTGGGAAGTGTTGCTTTGCAAATATTGTGTTGCCGAGCTATCATGCCCCATTACAATATTTTTTGCGTCCATTATCGACATACTTGTGATGGCATCTACAAAAATTGGAGTAGCTTCTTTTACAGCATCTTCTGCAGCGCGATTTAACATTTTTAATCCTTCATCTGCCAACATGCCCATTCCTAAATCGCGCAAAGTTTTATCTACTCGTTTTAACTCATCGGGCATTAAAATTTTAACTGCTTCGTTTTTTAAAAATCCATCTTCTAAAGTTAATTTTTGCACCTGATTATCAACACCTTTGTTTAATGCCTGTTTTAAAGCATTTGCCATGTCCTCTTGTGTTAATGGAATTGTTTTAGGAACTTGTTGTTCCAAAACATATAATAATTCGTTACAAGAAACGGTTGAAAATACTACTATTGCGCAAAAAATTAACTTCTTTATCATAATCAAAAAAATTTGTGCGCAAATATATCAATAAAATCCATTTGGCTTAGATTTACTTCATCAGAATTTATTAAATTTGATTGTCTTTTAAATTAAGCTTATGATAAATTTGATATATCTTTTTGTTGCTTTATTAGTTATAGCAACTTTTGCACAAATTCGTAAAACTTATTACTATTCTGCAGTAATTTTTGGAAAAAAACCACCTTTTTGGGTAAGACTATCAGGAAAATCTGTAGATTTTGTAGAAAACTTAATTACATTGCAGATTTTTGATAGAAAATAACGCATAAAATTACTATAATATAATATTTCTTGAAAAATTTCCTTAAAACTTTAGGACCAGGTATTTTATTTGCTTCCACAGCAATAGGTGTTTCGCACTTAATACAATGTACTCGTGCTGGTGCCGATTATGGAATGGCTTTGGTTTGGGCTGTTGTGGTTGCTAATTTTTTTAAATATCCGTTTTTCGAGTATGCATCTCGCTATGCCAACGTTACTAAAACTTCCATTATCGATGGATATTTATCGATGGGTAAATGGATGTTGTGGACATATTTTATAATAACCATTTTAACCATGTTTTTTGTAACCAGTGCTGTAGCTGTGGTTACTACAGGATTTTTTGATAATCTTTTAGGAGTTTCCGAAGCTTTACAATCCATGGGTTTCCAAAATACAAAATTGGTAATGCCTGTGCTAACTTTTGTGGTTTGCGGTGGAATATTATTCATGGGTAAATTTGGATTATTAGATTCCTTAACTAAAATTATTGGTTCTGTTCTTTTAATCAGTACACTAGTTGCTTATATTTTAGTTTTATTTAAAGGGGCACAACCACAAATTCCTAATTTTATTGCCCCAGATGCTTGGGATTTTGGCAATCCTTTAACCTTTGGCTTTATTATAGCTTTAATGGGCTGGATGCCTACGGCAATGGATTTATCGGCTTGGAATAGTTTATGGACTTTAGAGCGTATTAAACAAACAAAATATCATCCTAGTTTACGCGAAACACAAATTGATTTTTTAATTGGGTATGTTATTTCTGCAATTTTAGCCATTTGTTTTATTACTTTAGGTGCATATATCATGTTTGGAACTGGAGAAAAGTTAGAGGATAATCCAGTAAAATTCGCACATCAGGTTGTAATTTTATTTACTCAATCCATGGGTAATTGGAGTTATTTTTTAATCGCAGCAAGCTCTTTTACCATTATGTTTGGAACTTTAATTGCGGTTTTAGATGGATATTCGCGCAGTTTGGAACGAACATGGACCTTACTAAAACACCCCACTAAAAAAGCTACATCACAAAAAAAAGCTTTTAATATATCATTGATAATTTTAACTTCTATTAGTTTTATTATCATGTATCTATTTGTTTATTCTCCTAATAGTTCTCCAAAAGGATTTAAAAATTTAGTAGATTTTGCAACCTCTGCAAGTTTTATTTTTGCGCCAGTTATTGCCATTGTAAATTTTAAACTGGTTAGCAATAAGCAATTTCCTAAAAAACACCAACCTAAATTATTTTTAAAAATTGTAAGTTATTTGGGTATCATTTATCTAATCGCATTTTCGCTTATAAAATTGTATTACATTTTAAGTAATGATTAATATTTTAATAGTGGGCAGTGGGGCTATGGCTAAATTTGTTGTTGCACAAATCCATCAAAAATGCAATGTTTATACTTTAGGAAATTTTTGGGATGAAAACTTTATATTTCAAAATCAAGAACAAAAATTTACAATATATGAGTATCAAAATTTTAATCCAACTACACAGTTCGATTGTATTTTTTGGCTTACCTCAACAGTGTACAACCAAAGAATTTTAGATGAACACAAGGCATTTTTTAAAGCCTACACAGGTATAGTTTTAAATTTTCAAAACGGAATGGGTTACGAAAACTTGTTTGTTAAATATTTCCCCAAAGCAAATTTGTTTTTTGGCTCTACCACTCAAGCTGTTTTAAAAAATAAAAAGGGAATTTTAGATACTGGACAAGGTGCATTTTTTATAGATATTTCGGCTAAACACAACAATATTTTACAAACTATTTCTGGCTTTTTAACCATTGAATTTATCGAGGATATAGAGTTTAAACGTTTACAAAAACTAAGTATAAATGTGGTTTTAAACCCTGTTACAGCATATTTTCAAATAAAAAATGGCGAAATTTTAACACACCCCGAAGCTTGGGAAATGGCAGGAAAAATTATTGTTGAAACCTTTCCATTTTGGCAAAAACAAGGAATATTTCCTTCCATTCCAAAATACGAAGATATGGTAGTAGATATAGCCGAAAAAACTGCGGAAAACTTCAGTTCCATGTGCAGCGCAAAAATCAACAATATTCCCCTAGAAACCAGCAGCATAATTGATTTTGTATACCAAAACACTCAATCCAAAACCTTGTTTTTTTTATTGGAGAATTTGTAGCGATTTTGATGCTTAACTTTTAAAACTAAGTTTAAAATCTATTCTTCGTTCCGAAATTATAATAAAGTGGCTATTTTACATAATTTTAATTCATAGTTTTGAGGCAAGTTTACAACTGATTATTTCTAATAAAAGTTCTAAAATTTTCTTTATCGATTATTAAAGAGTTGGAGTCGTAATTATTTAAAAAGGTTCTAGGAATTTTATCTGCCATTTCTAACTCCTCATTCTTTGCATCTGTTTAATTTATTATACCAATTAAATTTGGAATTTTAAGCTGTAAGTATGCATTAAAGCCACAAATTAAGATTACTATTTTAGTGTTAGCTCAAGAATTTGAAAGACTTTTTAGAAATATAAGTACATTATATTAATCGAATCTCAGGTTATTAAGCACCCCAATTGTCTCTATCTAATGCTCTAAAATTTATGGCTTCGGCAATGTGTGGTATACGGATATCAGTATCTCCATCTAAATCTGCAATAGTTCGAGCTACTTTTAAAATACGATCGTAGGCTCTGGCAGATAAATCTAATTTATTCATAGCTTGTTTTAATAAATCTCTACCCACTTCATCTAAAGTACAATACTTCTGAATTCCCTTACTATCCATTTGTGCATTGTTAAAAATAGCTGGATTTTCTTTATATCTTTCTATCTGAATATTTCGCGCCTTAATTACACGTTCTCTTACACTTGCACTTTTTTCTGAAGGACGTTTATCTGCCAATTCATCAAAACTTACAGGAGTTACCTCAACGTGTAAATCAATCCTATCCAACAAGGGACCCGAAATTTTATTTAAATAACGTTGAACTGCACCGGGTGCACAAATACAATCTTTTTCGGGATGATTATAGTATCCACAACTACATGGATTCATGGATGCAATTAACATAAAACTTGCAGGGTATTCCACTGCAAATTTTGCTCTAGAAATAGAAATTTGTCGCTCTTCTAAAGGCTGACGTAAAACTTCGAGAACAGATTTTTTAAATTCGGGTAATTCATCTAAAAACAAAACACCATGATGCGCCAACGAAATTTCGCCAGGTTTAGGATTTGCACCTCCTCCAACCAAAGCTACATCCGATATAGTATGATGCGGGGCTCTAAATGGGCGTTCGGCAATTAATCCTTTCTGTCCGATATTTTTCCCTGCAACAGAATGTATTTTAGTAGTTTCTAAAGCCTCTTTTAAAGTCATTGGAGGCAAAATAGTAGCTAAACGTTTGGCCAACATAGTTTTTCCGGCTCCCGGTGGTCCAATTAAAATAACATTATGGCCGCCTGCCGCCGCAATTTCCATAGCTCTTTTAATATTTTCCTGTCCCTTTACATCGGCAAAATCAGGTCCATCCTGATTTAAACATTCCAAAAATAAATCGCGTGTATTTACCGTAAAAACCTCTGGTTGTTCTCCCGTTTTAAAAAAATCAATAACTTCTTTAATATGTTTAACACCATAAACCTTTATACCATTTACTATAGCTGCTTCTGGAGCATTTTCGGCAGGCAAAATAAACCCTTCAAAATTTAATTTTTTAGCCATAATTGCTATAGGCAAAGCCCCAGTAATTGGCCTTATGCTACCATCCAAAGATAACTCGCCCATGATTAAAAATTTACCAATTTTATCATAAGGCAATTGTTCTCCAGCAGCTAAAATTCCAATAGCAATGGTTAAATCGTAAGCACTACCCTCTTTTTTTAAATCGGCAGGAGCCATATTAATAATTGTTTTTTTTCCCAAAAGTTTATGTCCACTATTTTTTACAGCGCTACGAATACGAATATTACTCTCCTTAACCGCATTATCTGGTAAACCTACAATTTGAAATTTAGAACCCTGCTCTACTAAAACTTCTACAGTAATTAAAGTAGAATCTACACCATGAACAGCACCCCCAAAAGTATTAACTAACATAAATATTTTTTTTCGCAAATATATAAAATATTTTATACCAAATTTAAAAATATGTTTTTGTATTAAATTTACAATAGTAAAAAATATCTCATAAAATTTCAACATACAATCTAGCATAAGATATTTTTTGTTATTTTTACACATCCTTTTAACACCTATTTTTTTGGCAAGCTTATTGTAATTTGCACCACATTGATAGATTTAAAACATTACTTTATGAAAAAATTGATACTTAAATTAGCTTTGGTTTTAATGGCAATTAGCTTAAATACAGTAGCGCAAGAAGACAACTGTTACTTTAAATACCAAAAGAAATTTGATGAAAGAGGTGCTTTTGAAGTAGAAAATGGTTGGCACTCGGACATTGTGGTAACATTTAGAAGAGGTTTGTATGCCGAATGTTATACCGCAAAAGTTGAAGTAAAAGAAGGTGTAGTTTCACAAATACACATTCGTAACTCGGATGGTTCATACGAGAGATACAACAAAAAATTTAAAAACAACATGGACCAAAACATTACAATCATTAATGGAATTAGTAGAGCTGCTGTAACTGTTGATGACGAAATTGTGAATGTGATTTTTATCAAACACATTAAACCACCAAAAAAGAAATTTGAATCTGCTCCAAGTGCAGATGATTTATAAGAATACAAGGACGGTTTAGCCGTCCTTTTTTAATTACAATTGAAATTTAACAATGAACAACAACGCTATATTTTTAATAGAATGTCCTGATCAAAAAGGAATAGTATCGGCGATTTCCGACTTTATTTTTAGGCACGGAGGAAATATCACAGAGGTAGACCAATATATTGATAGAGAAAGTAAACAATTTTTTATGCGTTTGGTTTGGGATATGGACACCTTTAATTTAAACGAAACCGAAGTTGCTCCAACATTTGCCAAGGAAATTGCTCAAAAATATGCTATCAAATGGCAATTGTATTTTACAAAAAAACCTTTAAGAATGGGGTTATTTGTATCTAAATTATCACACTGTTTATTTGATATTTTAGGCAGACACCAATCTGGCGATTGGGAAGTAGAAATTCCAGTAATTGTATCCAATCACGAAAGTTTACAAAGTATTGCACAAGCTTTTAATATTCCATTTGTGTATTTACCTATCAACAAAAACAATAAAAAAGAACAAGAGGCAAAACAATTACAATTGATGCGTGATTACAACATTGATTTTATAGTTTTAGCTAGATATATGCAAATTTTAAGTGAAGAATTTATTGCACAATATCCCAATAAAATAATTAATATCCATCATTCATTTTTACCCGCATTTGTAGGCGCAAAACCATATCATGCAGCTTATCAACGGGGAGTTAAAATTATTGGTGCAACCAGCCATTATGTAACTAACGATTTAGATGCCGGACCAATTATTGAGCAAGATGTTGCACCTGTAAAACACAACAATACTATAGGCGATTTAATCCAAATTGGAAAAGATATTGAAAAAGTAGTTTTAGCCAAAGCAATACAATTGCATATACAACATAAATTATTGGTAGTTAACAATAAAACCATCGTGTTTAATTAAAAAGTTAAGCATTTAAAATACCAAATAAAGTGATGCCATTACGTACAAAATTACCCAATATTGGAATGTCCATATTTCCAATAATGACCGCCTTAGCAAAAGAACATGGAGCTGTAAATTTAGCTCAAGGTTTTCCGGGGTTTTCTGCCGATGAAGAATTACTAAAATTAATCAATCATTATACCTCAAAAGGATTTAATCAATACGCACCATTAATGGGTTATATTCCTTTACGCGAAAAATTAAGTGAAAAAATTGAGGAACAACATCAAAAATATTATCACCCCGAAAAAGAAATTTGTATTACAGCAGGAGCAACACAAGCTATTTATACTGCCATAACAGCATTGGTGGAAGAAGGTGATGAGGTAATTGTGATAGAACCCGCTTACGATTGTTATGTGCCTGCAATTATTTTAAATAAAGGCATCCCAGTAAGGTCCCAATTAAAACCTATTTCTTACGAAATTGATTGGGATGATATCAAACGCAAAATAAATTCGCGTACTAAAGCCATACTCATCAACACTCCTCACAATCCAACAGGAAAAGTTTGGAAACAAAGTGATATTGATGAATTAATTAAAATTGTTCGCAACAGTAATATTTTTGTGATTTCGGATGAGGTTTACGAGCACATTACTTTTGATGGTTTACCGCATTTAAGTGTAAGCAAATATCCCGAGTTAGCTGAAAGAGCTTTTGTAATTTATTCATTTGGTAAAACCTATCATTTAACTGGATGGAGAACAGGTTATGTAGTGGCGCCCGAATATATGATGAAAGAGTTTGTACAATCTCACCAATATATGGTTTATGCCGTAAACACACCTATACAATATGCTTTAGCGGATTACAGTTTAAATAAAAATGCTTACACAAAATTGGCAGGGTTTTTTGAGCAAAAAAGAAACGCTTTTATCAAAAGTATTCAAGGTTCTTCATTTGGTATTTTACCCTGCGAAGGAACTTATTTTTTACTGTTAGATTATCAAAATTTAAGTGATACAAAGGATACTGATTATGCTAATTTTTTAACTAAAGAATACAAAATTGCAAGTATTCCAACATCTGTTTTTTATGGCAATAAACGACAAGATAAGGTATTGAGAATTTGTTTTGCGAAAAGCGATGAAGAATTAGAAAAAGGCGCCGAAGCTTTGTGTAAGGTAACTGCACAATAATTTTGTGCTACAATATATTTAAAAAAATAGAATGAAGATTGCATTTGATAGTAAACGATTATTTAACAATCCTACTGGATTAGGAAATTATAGTAGAACTATAGTGCTAAATTTTGCAAAATTTTTTACTAATCAAAACATCTATTTGTGTGCGCCAAAAATTAAAAAAAACAAACTTAACGAAGCATTTTTACAAGATAAAAGATATAAAATCATACAAAAATTAAAAAAAACACCATTTTGGCGTAGTTATTTTATAATAAACGACTTAAAAAAAGAGAAAATTGAAATTTATCATGGTTTAAGTAACGAAATTCCTATAAATATTCACAAATCAGGAATAAAATCTATAGTAACAATACACGATTTAATTTTTAAAGTATATCCTTCTACTTATAAATTTACGGATAGATGGATTTATGATTTTAAATTTAAATATGCTTGTAAAAAAGCCGATGTTGTTTTAGCCATAAGCGAAGCAACTAAAAAAGATATTATAAAATACTACAAAATTACACCCGAAAAAATACAAGTAGTTTACCAAGCTTGTCAGGATGTATTTTATGATACAAAAGAAGATGTTACTACCCAAATGGAATTCGAAAATTTAAATCTTCCAAAAAAATATATGGTTTACGTTGGTAGCGTAATTACCAGAAAAAATGTAATACAATTATTACAAGCTTTTAAAGAAATACCGCAGCAACAAAAAATACCTTTAGTAATTGTTGGAAAAGGAAGCGATTATTATCAAAAATGTGTTGATTTTGTTAATCAAAATAATTTAAAAGATATGGTGATTTTTAAAAACAACATACATAACAATGCCATTTTAAAATTGGTTTATAAACACGCATTATTTAGTGTTTATCCATCTGTTTACGAAGGTTTTGGGTTGCCAGTAGTAGAATCGCTGTTGTGTAGTACACCAGTAATCACATCCTCAGTATCCTCCATGCCAGAAGCAGGCGGAAACGGTGCTTTATATTGTGCGCCAAATGATATTTCAACATTAACGCAAAATATGGTAAAACTAATTGAGGATGAAAATTTACGAAACGAATTGGTGAAAAACGGAAAAGAATATATACAAACAAATTTTAATCCCGAAAAACTAAGTAGTCAATTGCTCTCTATATATAAAAGTATACTTAGTCGCTAAATTTAGTGGTATCTATAAATTCGTTGATTATAGATGTATCCCCAGACGATTTAAACACATAAAAATTTTCGGTAGGAATTTCTACATAGTATGTTTTACCTGGTTTTGCAATCAATTTTTCGGATCTAATCCACGGATTTAAAATACGAATAATTTTATAGTTAACCCCTTCTTTTTTCGCTAATTCATATAAGTTTGTGGTTTCCTTAATTTCAATTTTTTTGGATTTAATAGGTTTGTATTGATCTTTAGGCTTTAAATTGTAACCAAATTTTTCGGGTTTTTCAATAATTTCTTTTACTGCAATAATTCTAAAAATATACCTCGAAGTTTCAGTATTTAACAATAAATCATATACATTATTACTGGTTTGTAAATTCATTCTTTTTTGTAACCCACCCATTCCCATATTGTAACTTGCTGCAACAGCTGTCCACGAACCAAATTTAGTATAAGCTTGTTTTAAATACTTACAAGCCGCTTCTGTAGCTTTTTCAACGTTATAACGTTCATCCAATTCTGGGGTAATTTCCAAACCATAATCTTGCCCTGTTTTTTCCATAATTTGCCAAAATCCCGCTGCACCAGCAGGAGATGTTAAATTATCAAAGCCGCTCTCAATCATTAACAAATAAATAAAGTCTTTCGGAATTTTATATTTTTTAAAAATAGGTTCAATATCTGGCCAATATTTACCCAAACGTTTATAAAACAATATAATTTCGGAATGCCAATAAGCATTTTTTAATACTTCACGATCTAATCTTTCAAAAATATCTTGGGAATGTAATGGAACTTTTTCGCCACAAAAATTAATATTATGATCGTATTCAAAACCTTTAACCCTAAATATAACTTCGTTTTCACGATGTAATTCAACACTAGTATCAACTGTAGAAAAGCTAAAAAAATCTATTAAACCCAATAGAGTTAACAAACTGCAACATGTCCATAAAATTTTCTTACTAATCATTATTTTTGATTTTTGCGTTTGGTGAGTCCAAACAAAAGTACAAAAACTATTAATGCATAGCCAATAATTGTACTTAAAATAAAACCGTTCCATTGTTCCATGTAATAATTTACATATAAACAAATTGCGGCCGAAATTAAAGATAATCCTAAAAATATTAACGCTATTTGACGATCCGTAAAACCAAAATACGATAAGTGATGTGTAGTATGGTCTCTACCACCTACAAACGGACTAGTTCCTTTAGCTAAGCGATTGATTGTTACAGTGGTAGTATCTACTATAGAAGGTAAAAATGCTATTACAGGAGTAATAAATTTTGTAAACCAACGGGTATCATTTACCTCATATCCATTCCAAAAAAATATAATACCCAAAGCTGCTAACAAAACCCCTAAAAATTGGCTTCCCGTATCGCCCATATACATTTTAGATGGATTCCAATTGTAATATAAAAACCCTAATAAACTTGCTAAAACACCTAAACAAAGCCAAAATAAAATATCATTGGTTTGGTTTAAAGTAATTAAAATTAATAAAATTAAAATGATAGCACCAATACTTACAGATGTGGTAATAGCATCCATATTATCCAACATATTAATACTATTCATCATTCCTATTACCCAAAAAATGGTTATAAAATAATTTAACCATTCGATATCAAATAACTGAATATAAACATCCGAAACAATTAAAATTATAGCGCAAGCAAACTGTCCGATAAATTTTAAAAAAGGTTTGGTATTGTAAGCATCATCAGCTAATCCCACTAAAAAACCTAAACTTGTTGCGATTAAAATCCCAAAATGTTGTCCGTTTACATTTTCTGTAGAAAAAAACGATGTGAATAACGAAAAACTAAGTAGAAATACAATAAAAAAGGAAATACCACCCATAGCAGGTTTAGATGTGCTTCCCCATCTAATCATTGTTTTATCTCCATTATTTTTACTTCCTAAAGTCCCGGAGAACTTTAAAAATAAGCCATTTATCAAAATAGAGAAAGCAACCGAGAGTAAAAAAAATACTACAAAAATCATAATTTATCTTAATCGTGGCGCAAAATTAGGCTTTTACATCAAGCCAAACAAGTTTTAATTGCTTTTTATCATTTTTGTAAGCTAAATGTTGTTCAAATAAAGTAAAAATTAATAATAAAATAGTTACATAAGTTTTTAGATTCAAGTTAATTGATTTATAAGTTTACATATTTTGGGTATATTTGCTGGCTTAAGTGTAGTAACAGAAATGAAAAAATTAATTGTTTTAATTTTGCTTAGTTTATGGCTTGTATCCTGTAATAAAAAAGAGGATAAATCATTAATTAATAAATGGGCAATCAATTCGTTAGTTGAAGATTTTAATTCTGTATCCATTAATTTTAATGGCAGTATGACAATGATTTTTAAGGAGGATTACACAGTAGAATTAAAAAACCAAACACAATCGGTTTTTTCTACTTTTGAAATTGTTGCAGGCAATCAAATTAAAATTTACAGTTTTGATTGTGAAGATTGTGTTTGGAATGAAAATGAATTAAAATTGATAGAAAATTTAACGCTGATTAAAAATTTTGTAATCAACCAAGAAAGTTTAAATTTAACAGGTCCTAATCAACTTAAAATTAGGGCGTATTACAGTAAATAATTATGAAGTACTTTTTTAAAGTTTTATTTTTGTTTTTCGGCATAATTTTATGGGTTTCATGCGGACAAAAAGGTTTACCATCAGGAGGTCCAAAAGATACTGTGCCACCTAAAATTGTATCTTCTTCACCCGGAAATTTTCAAACTAACTTTAACCAAACGGAGTGGAAATTTAAATTTGACGAATATGTTCAGCTTAAAAATTTTACAAAAAACTTCATTATTTCACCTCCTGTAGCTAAATTCCCCGATTTTAAATTGGTAGGTAAAACCTTAATTTTAAATTTTAACGAGCCTTTTAAAGAAAACACAACCTACAATGTTTTTTTTGGCGAAGGAATTGCCGATTTTAACGAAGGTAATGTTTTAGATAGCAATCATTTTGTTTTTTCAACTGGAATGGTTTTGGATTCGTTAGAATTTACAGGAAAAATTATTGATGCATACACTCTAATTCCTGAAAAAGAAATGATTGTGGGTTTATACAAAAACTTAAACGATACCGCTCCTTTAAAGTTAATCCCCGATTATTTTACTAAAGTTAAAGATGGAGAATTTAAATTTACCAATTTAGCTGCTGGCGAATACCAAATTTTTGGGTTAAACGATTTAAATAATAATTATAAATTTGATCAACCAACCGAAAAAATTGCTTTTCATTCATCTACTATCACAATTGCAAAAGATAAAAAAGATACTTCATTTGTGCTTAAATCATTTATCCCAATTCCAACCAAACAATTTTCGAAACTACAATCTAACACAACAGCAGGAAAATTGGAAATAGTATTTAATACACCTGTAACTAAAGATTTTAAATGGGAATTTTTAGCTTTAGAATACACGCAAGGGTTTGTTGATGTATTTGAGCAAAAATGGAGTGATACCAAAGATACTTTAACTTTGTTTTCGAAAGATTTTATTGCGAATACAAATAATCGATTTGCGTTGCTGTTTACCGATAAAAATTTACAAGATACTTTGCGTTTTAGAGCAGATTTTAAACAAAAATCTGCGCCAAAATCGTTAAACAATCCAAGTATTGGTGTAAGTATTTCTGAACCTGTTGGGGTACAATTTGGATTACCAATTTTAAATATTGATGATAGTAAATTTTGGGTGTACAAAGACGCCAATTTAATTCGCGATTACTCTATTGTAAAAGATAAACAAAACATTTACATACAGCACAATTGGCAAAAAGGAGGAGATTATAAATTTATTCTTTTACCTAATGCGTATACCGATTTAATGGGAAGTAACAAAGACACATTAAAATTCCCAATTTCGTTTTTAAAAGATGGTACTACGGCTAATTTAGATTTAAAATTCGATTTTAAAATTCCAGCTAAACAATATGTATTACTAATGTTAATGGGCGATAAAGTGGTTGATACTAAAATCTTAAAACAATCATCGGGAACTTTAAATTGGAAAGGTGTAAAACCTGGTTTGTACAGATTTAAATTGGTATTAGATGAAAATGAAGATTTACGTTGGACAAGCGGACAATATTTACCTGCAATTGCACCCGAAAAAGTAATTAATTTCCCCGAAGAAATTAACCTACGTGCCAACTGGGACATGGAAATAAAATGGTAAAAAAATTAACAAAATGCGTTTTTTGTTTTTTTATTTTGTTTTTCTTTTTTAAGATTTAGAAAAATAACTATCTTTGTGCTCCTGCCAAAAAAACCTATCTTAGGTAAAATGGCAAAGAAGAAGTTTATTGATAATATTTATGCGGATGTGGTGAAATTGGTAGACACGCCAGACTTAGGATCTGGTGCTTCACGGCGTGCGGGTTCGAGTCCCTCCATCCGCACTTTTTCTCCTTTTATTTCCACTCCTTTTTTTAAACAAAATTTATTTTTATGAGCGTAACGCAACAAAATGTAAACGATTTAAATGCTATTTTAAAAGTTAAAGTTAACGAGCAAGAGTACCAACCTTTAGTAGAAAGTGCTTTAAAACAAGCTCAAAAATCGGTTAGCCTTAAAGGTTTTCGTCCGGGTAAAGTACCTTTTGGTATGGTAAAAAAATTGTATGGTACTTCTGTTAAGGTGGAGCAAATCAATAAATTAATCGATAAAAAAATTTCTGATTATATAATTTCTAACAAAATCAACGTTTTAGGTCAGCCTTTACCTAAAATTAATGATGAAGTTTACAATTTTGAAACTCAATCCGAATTTGAATTTGAATTTGAAATTGGTGTAGCTCCTGAAATAAATGTAAAATTGGACAAAGCTATCAAATTAACTAAATACAATGTTGTGCCAGATGCAGAAATGATTGGTAACTATATTGAAGAATTGCGCTCTCGTTATGGAAAAGTTGAAGAAGTAGAAGATGTGCAAGATAAAGACATGATCACGGCTAACTTAACGGAGTTAAACGATGACCAATCTGTAAAAGAAGGTGGAATTAACCAAACTATAAATTTCTTTATGCCTCGTATTTCTAATGCAGATGCTAAAGCTAAATTAGTAGGATTGAAGAAAGGCGATAAAGTAGTTGTAAAAGCTAAAACTTTAACAGATTCAATCACAGATTCTGCTAGAACTTTAGGTTTAACTGCTGAACAATTAGAAAATGCAAGCGATAATTTCGAAATAACTATTCAATCTTCTTCCAGAATGGGATTAGCCGATTTAAATCAAGAATTATTTGATAAAGTATTTGGCGAAGGAAATGTAAAAAACGAAGAAGAATTTAACACAAAAATTCAAGAAGATGCAGTTAAATTTTTAAAGGGTCATGGCGCAAATAAATTTAAAAATGATTTAATCGATTTATTAGTAGATACGGTTAAATTTGATTTGCCTAATGAGTTTTTACAAAAATGGTTAGTAGCTGCTTCTGAAGGTAAAACAAGCCAAGAGGAGGTGCAAAAAGATTACGACAAATATGCTAAAACATTTAGATGGCAATTGATTGAAGGTGCTATTGTAAAAGATACTAAAATTGATGTTTCGTACGAAGAAATTAAAAATAAAGCTAAGGAATTAATTAGCGAAAATTTTGCACAATACGGTCAGTTAGTAGATGATGCGCAATTAGAAACTTATGCTGCTAATGTATTAAAAAAGCAAGAAGAAGCACGCCGTTTACAAGATGAAATTTTCTTGGATAAAGTTGCTAACTACGCTTTAGAAAATATTTCTGTTGAAGAAAAAGAAATAACTATTGAAGAATTTACAAAATTAACTCAAGCTTAATCTATACTATATGGACTTTGGAAAAGAATTTTTTAAATACGCTACAAAACATGTAGGTATTTCTAGTATGGCAATGAATAGCCATATCGAATCATCTGTTACTCCTTATATCATTGAGGAGCGCCAATTAAATGTGGCACAAATGGATGTGTTTTCTCGTTTAATGATGGACAGAATTATCTTTTTAGGCACAGGAATAAACGATCAAATTGCTAACATTATCCAAGCTCAATTGTTGTTTTTGGAATCAGTTGATGCAAACAAAGACATTCAGATTTATTTAAACTCTCCAGGAGGATCAGTATATGCTGGTTTAGGTATTTACGATACTATGCAATACATTAAACCTGATGTTGCTACAATTTGTACAGGTATGGCAGCATCTATGGGTGCAGTTTTATTGTGTGCTGGTGCTGCAGGAAAACGTACAGCTTTAAAACACTCTAGAGTAATGATTCACCAACCATTAGGCGGTGCTCAAGGTCAGGCTTCTGATATCGAAATTACTGCTAGAGAGATTATGAAGTTGAAAAAAGAATTGTACGATATTATCGCTTACCATAGCAATCAAAGCTACGAAAAAGTAGAAACGGATAGTGATAGAGATTACTGGATGACTTCTTTTGAGGCAAAAGAATACGGAATGATTGATGAAGTTTTGTTAAAAAACGAAGTAAAAAAATAGATTTACATCAAAATGGCAAAAACTAAGGATAAGGAGGAGGATTTACATTGCTCGTTTTGTGGCCGACACAAGCGTGATACAAAAGTATTAATTGCAGGAATTGATGGTTATATTTGTGATAGATGTATTGCTCAGGCATCATCTATTGCTCAAGAAGAATTGGATCACAAAACCAAAGGTACTTTTGATAAAAGTTTAAACATACTAAAACCCTTAGAAATTAAACGCCATTTGGATCAACATGTCATCGGACAAGATCAGGCTAAAAAGGTTTTATCTGTTGCTGTTTATAATCATTACAAAAGATTAAGCTCTATTCAAAAAATATCGGATGATGAGGTGGAAATCGAAAAATCAAATATTTTATTAGTAGGGGAAACAGGTACAGGTAAAACTTTGTTAGCTAAAACGATTGCTAAAATTTTAAATGTTCCTTTTTGTATTGCAGATGCTACTGTTTTAACGGAAGCTGGATATGTGGGTGAGGATGTAGAAAGTATATTATCCAGATTATTACAAGCTGCAGATTATGATGTAGATGCTGCCCAACGTGGAATTGTTTTTATTGATGAAATTGATAAAATTGCTCGTAAAGGTGATAATGCAAGTATAACACGCGATGTTAGTGGCGAAGGTGTACAACAAGCTTTATTAAAATTACTAGAAGGTAATGTTGTAGGTGTACCTCCACAAGGTGGCAGAAAACATCCAGAGCAAAAATTGGTGCAAATAGATACAAAAAATATTTTATTTATTTGTGGTGGCGCATTTGATGGTATCAAACGTATTATCGAAAAACGTGTAAAAACGCAATCTTTAGGTTTTAAAGCAAGTAAAGATTCATCAGATTTTGATCCTAATTTAATTTTACAAAGTATTTCTCCTGAGGATATTAAAAACTTTGGATTAATTCCTGAACTAATTGGTAGGCTACCTGTTTTATCGTTTTTACTTCCTCTAGATAAAAAAGCATTAGCCAGAATTTTAACCGAACCTAAAAATGCAATCATAAAACAATATGTAAAATTATTTGGTTTAGATGGTGTAGAGTTAAGTTTTGATAAGGATGCATTGGATTTGATAGTGGATAAAGCGGATGAATTTAAATTGGGCGCAAGAGGTTTACGCTCTATTTGTGAAGCTATCATGTTAGATGCAATGTTTGATATGCCTAGCCAAGCTAAAAGTGGGGAGAAATTAAAAATTACTCGAGCTTATGCCGAAGAAAAAATCAACAATTCCAACATTAAAAATTTAAAAGTAGCATAATTTGGCATTGTTTTTAATGCATAACTAAGGTTTAAAATAAGTACAATGATAGTTAAATATTATTTTCTTTTTTTATTAAGTATTTTTGCGCTAAATAGTATAGCGCAAAACAATGCAATTATAATCGAAAATGATTTAAATTTAAATAAAGTAACCGATTTGTACAAACGAATTAATTTGGATAAATGCCCAAAATTAATCAATGGCTATAGAGTTCAAATTTTCACTTGTTCTGGTGTTGGTTGTACAGATAAAGCGCAGGAACAAATGACTAAATTTTCATCAGTTTATCCTTACATTACAGTTCATCAAGTATGGGACCCACCTAGCCATAAAATTAGAGTAGGCGATTGCAGAAACCATTTCGAGGCTCAAAAAATTAAAGCATCTATTCAAAACGTTTTTCCATCTTCATTTATAGTACCTGATTACATCGAACCCAATTATTTCGATTTGTGCGAGGATAAATAAAATAGCTTAAATCCTATCTGTCAAAAAATTAAGTTAAACGATTTTCAAAAATCGCTTGAAATATTTTGTTTTTATCTAATTTGTTTACATTTGTAATTCATTAATATTAAATAAAATGAGTTTAACAGATAAAATTAACAACGATATTAAAGAAGCAATGAAATCTAAGGATAAAATTGCTTTAGCTGCAATTAGATCTATAAAATCTGCAATTTTATTAGAAGAAACCAAAGGAGGTGATGCGCAAGTGGACGACACCAAAGTTGTACAGATAATCCAAAAATTATTGAAACAACGTAAGGATTCTGCAGCTTTATATCAAGAACAAGGTAGAGAAGATTTGGTGAATGAAGAAATGGAACAAGCAGCAATCATCGAAAAATACTTGCCTCAACAATTATCTGCAATGGAAATTAAAGAAGTAGTTTTACAAGCTATACAAACAACAGGGGCTACAAGTGCAAAAGATATGGGAAAAGTAATGGGCATTGTTAGCAAATCTTTGGCAGGTAAAGCCGATAATAAATTAGTGGCTGATGTTGTTAAAGATACTTTAGCACAATTATAAAAACAATAAAATCTTAACTAATAAACTGTATGCATATTTTCAAAACTCGAAGTATAACAATTATTTTATTTCTTTTTACAGCTTCTATAAATGCTAATGCGCAATTTATAAGAGGCGAAGATTATACTAAAAATATCAACTACACAAGAAACTATGTTCCTATCGAATCAGATGCAATTCATAAAGGAGAAATGAATGACAAAAAAAAGGAGCATGCCACAAAAATGAAAATGTTTAATGAAATAAATGATAAAGCTTTTCAAAGTTTTTTAGATTCAAACTTCACAAAATCAATCGATTTATTTACACAATTATTAGCAATCGATGATAAAAATTACGACGCTTATTATTTTAGAGCTTTATCCAACTTTAATTTAAAAAATTACAAAAACTCGCTAAACGATTTCAATAAATGTATTCATTACAGTTACATTTTTATCGAAAACTTTATACCAATTAATATTCAACCAGAAGAAGATTTAAATTTTAATCAGATATCTTCTCAAATAAAAAGAGTAAACCGAATTAATCCAAATTTTGCTCAAATGTACTTAAGTAGAGGAATGTCAAAATTTGAATTACAAGACGAAGTTGGGGCAAAATTAGATTGGTTAAAATCCAAAAAACTAAAAAACAAAAAAGCAAAAAAATACATTAAAAAATATGTAAAAAAAGTAAAAGTTAAATAACTTTTACGCCTGTATCTTTTTATTATTGAAACATTTAATAAACATAAATGTATATACAAATTGTTAACCTTTAACTTTTTGTATCATGGATGATTCGGCAAAAATTTACCTCGGAATAGCTTTAATGATTGTAATGATAGGCATGGGTTTATCATTAACAACACAAGATTTTAAAAGAATAGTTTTATATCCAAAAGCCATATTTTTAGGCATGATTAACCAATTGGTTTTTCTTCCGTTAGTAGCTTATGTATTAATTTCCTTTTTAGATATTAGGCCAGCTTTAGCGATTGGTTTAATGATTTTAGCTGCTTGTCCTGGCGGTCCAACCTCTAATTTAATTACTCATTTATGTAAAGGAGACACCGCATTATCAGTAAGTTTAACCGCTGTGAGTAGTATTTTAACCCTTTTTACTATTCCGATAATTTTAGAGTGGAGTGTACAATATTACTCGGCACAAGATACCGTAATAGAAATTAACCGATTAGATATTTTTAAAGATTTACTTTTGGTTAGTATAGTTCCTATTGCTTTTGGAATGTTGATTAAACATTACAAACCTAACTTTGCCGAAAAAATGGATAAACCAGTAAAAATTGCCTCAGCTTTAATTTTATTGGTTTTAATTGTGGGCTTAACCGTTAAAGAACGTACCAATATTATTCCATATTTTTCGGAAGTTGGTATATCAGCTTTAGCTTTAAATTTAATTTCGTTAATATTAGGATTTACAACTGCAAGTTTTATGGGATTAAACAAACAGCAAAGTATATCCATATCCATTGAATCTGGTATTCAAAACGGTACATTAGCCATTGGAATTGCCATTGGAATTTTACACAACAGCGATTATGCAATACCAGCAGCAGTGTATAGTTTAACTATGTTTTTAACAGCATTTGTATTAATTGGATTAACTAATTGGAAGAAATCCTAAATATAAAAGCATATATTTTTGAAATTTTGAGAAAAATAGATTTACTTTGTAATCTGTTTTTTCAAAAAAATTAAAAATAATAAGTTATGACAATTATATTAACCGTATTAATCTTTATCGTTTCATTACTTTTAACTGTTATCGTATTAATTCAAAATAGTAAAGGAGGAGGTTTAGATACAACTATCGCATCTAAAAATCAGGTTTTAGGCGCTGGAAAAACAACAGAAGTTGTTGAAAAAATTACTTGGTGGTTAGCTGGAATTTTGATTTTGTTAGCTGTAATTAGTACTAAAATGGTTTCTACACAATTGGAAGATGAAGATTTAGGCGAAGGTATAGAAAATGTAGATTCTACAGAAACCGAAGGCGAAGAAGAAGAGCAAAATTAAATTTTAAAAAATGATTAAATAAAAAAATCCTCTTAACAATAGTTAGGAGGATTTTTCGTTATATACAACATGCAAAATTGGATTAAATTTATAGTAGTTTCAACCATGGTATTTCACAATGTTTTACTTGCGCAAAAACAAGTTAAAATTAATTGGAATGGAATTACCAACGAGGTAAATTTAGATCATGAAGAAGAACAAAAAATTTATTTTGAAAATGCATTTTATCTGGATACTTTTCCTCAAATCCCTGTTTATGTAAGTTATTTACCCATCGCAACAAACATTAATTTAGTTGAAATTGAATTGATAAATTACACCACCACAAAAATTAGTGCCGATGAAAATATCATTTTACAAAAGCAAAAAGTTTATCCAACCAATTTAAACTTAAAAACAGTAATTAAACAAACTGGTAATCAAAAATTTATTCAAATTTATGCCTATCCACTATTTAAAAACAATGGCGTTTGGGAAAAAGTAAATCAGTTTACATTTAAAATTAATGAACTTTCCATACCAAGTTCATCCGAAAAATCTGCTCAAAAATCTGCTCAAATATCACCTTTAGCCAATGGATATTGGTATAAATTTGCAGTAGTAAATGATGGTATGTATAGTATAAATTTTGCAGATTTACAACGTTTTGGCTTTAATCCAAATAGTATCGACCCCCGAAATATTCAAATTTATGGCAATGGATTAGGCGAATTACCCGAATTGTTAAGCGCAACATATCCTACCACTCTAACTCAATGTGCCATAGAAGTTGTGGGAGAAAATGATGGGGTTTTTAATGCAAACGACCGAATAATTTTTTACGCAAAAGGACCTGATGATTTAAAATTAGATGCATCGGAAATGTTTGTTGATTATAAAAAAAACCGATATGCAGATAGTGCATATTATTTTATTACTGTAGGCAATATTCCAGGAAAAAGGATACAAAATTACAATCAAAATCCTGTAGCTAACCAAAATGTAAGTACCTATTGGGATGTTGTTCATCGAGAATCCAATTCCACTAATTTAATTAAATCGGGAAAAGCTTGGTATGGTGATATTTTTGATGTTACCACAACCCGAAATTATTCGTTTTCATTGCCTTCTAACTTAATTCCAAATACCAATGGAAAACTAAAAGTAGAAGGGGCTTTACGTTCTTTTTCGTCGTTTAACAATGTTTTTTCGGTATTTTTAAATGGCAATAATGCCGGTGTTAGTAATGTAGCATCGGCTGTTAGTGTAAATTATACCTCCATTTACGCCCGAAAATCTACTTTTGTGAGCAGTTTAAATTTTGTTTCTGGTAACAATACTGTTCAAATTAATTATGTAAAACCATTAGCCAATTCTATCGCATGGTTAGATTTTATAACCTTAAATTTATTTAGGAACTTAAGCTTTTCGGGCAGTTCGTTTGTATTGTTTAACCCCGAAAACATTGGCGTAAATAATGTAAATGAGTATATTGTTACTACCAATCAAAACATAAGTGTTTGGAATGTTACAGATGCTTTAAACCCTATAAAATTAAGTGTACAAAATAATGGAAATACACAATCTTTTGTATATCCTCACGAAAAATTAGAGTTTTTTACAATTCATAATGGCACAAATTACAATAGCGTTTTACCAGTAGGAGTTGTTGCAAATCAAAATTTATTGGGGTTAGTGGATGTGGATTACATCATTATTTGTCCGAAAGCTTATAATAATGAAGCCAGCCGATTAGCAAATTTTCATCAAACACAAAATAATTTAAGTGTTGCAGTAGTTAATTTACCCGAAATTTACAACGAATTTTCTGCAGGAAAACAAGATGTAACTGCAATTAGAAATTTTATGAAGTACTTATATGAAAATGCAAGTTCTAGCAACACACGTTTAAAATATTTATTGTTATTGGGTGATGCCTCTTACGATTATAAAAATGTACTAACAAACAACACCAATATTGTACCTATCTACCAAAGTGAAGAATCTTTATCTCCATTAGCAACTTTTGCAAGTGATGATTTTTATGGAATTTTTAAAGCCGGAACATCCGTTTATACAGAATCAGGAGATGTAGAAATTGGTATCGGGCGTTTTCCTGCTAAAAATACAACGGAAGCTAAAGTATTTGTAGATAAAACAATTGCTTATCAACAAATAAAACAATTTAAAAAAGAAGGAGAAATAAATATACCTATTCAATTTGGAAATTGGAAAAATGAAATAATGTTTGTTTCGGATGATGGGAATGGAGAAGATGATTTTACCAATGCACATTTTTTACAAACTGAATTTTTAATGGATAACATTATAGGACTGGATAGTAACTACAATGCTCGTAAAATTCATATGGATTTTTACCCCAAAATACCTGGTGCTGGTGGTGGAAAATACCCCGATGTTAATCGAGATATCAATACTTATATCGAACAAGGTACATCTGTTGTAAGTTATATTGGGCATGGTGGAGGATCGGGCTGGGCAGATGAGCGTGTTTTAGAGTTCAGAGATATTCAAAACTGGCGTAACATAAATAGTTTACCTTTATTTGTAACGGCAACTTGTGAATTTACAAGATTTGACGACCCCTCTTTTTTAAGTGCTGGCGAACGTTTGGTTTTAAGTCCAACGGGAGGAACTATTGCCATGTTAACAACCATGAGATTGGTTTTTGGAGGATTTAGCAACAATATTGGATTTAGTAAAAACTTTTTCGACCAAGCTTTGGATAACCGAACTAAAAACCCATATACCCTAGGCGATGCCATGCGTATAACAAAAGTTGTAAGTCCGATGGGCTCCAGTTTTAACAGCAGAAAATTTTCGTTGCTTGGTGATCCTGCCACACGTTTAACTTTACCAAAACTAAATGTTAAAACCACTCAAATTTTAGTAGAAAATACACCTAATGATACTATAAAAGCTTTAAGTAAAGTGCGAGTTAAAGGCGAAATAGTGGATAAAAACAATGTTGTTCAAACCGGATTTAATGGTATTTTATACCCAACTGTTTTAGATAAAAAACAGATAAATTTTACTCGAGACAATAACAATCGTAACGTTGTAGATTCTTTTTATACACAAAACAGTATTTTGTTTAAAGGAAAAGCCAGTGTTACAAATGGATTGTTTGATTTTGAATTTATAGTACCCAAAGACATTAATTATCAGTTTGGTAAAGGAAAAATAAGTTATTATGTAGCGGGTGAAGAAATTGATGGCAATGGATTCAACCAAAATTTTATCGTTGGAGGTTCAAATCCTAACGCTGTTAACGATGCACAACCACCAATTATTCAATTAACATTAAATGATAGTAGTTTTGTTAGTGGGTCTTTATCCGATCAAAATCCTTTGGTTATAGCAAAAATATCCGATAATTATGGAATAAATATTTCGGGGAATGGAATTGGACGAAACATGACAATTACAATAGATGGCGATGTAGCTAATTCGATTGTAGTGAACAATTTTTTTAGGAGCGATATCAACAGTTATCAAAGTGGAAAGCTAGAATATCGATTGGGTAATTTAAGCGAAGGTGAACATACATTAACTGTAAAAGCTTGGGATATTCATAACAATTCATCAGAGGAAACCATAACATTTATTGTAAGTAACTCTAAAAATTTCCAGCTTAAAAATGTACTAAATTACCCTAATCCATTTACAACACACACCGATTTTATGTTCGAGCACAACCAAAAAAACAGTAGTTTAGATGTGCAAATAACTATTTTTACTATAACAGGAAAAGTAATCAAAACTATACGTGCACAATTAGACGGCAATACAGGATTTGCACAAACAAAAATCCCATGGGACGGGCTCGATGATTTTGGTTCACAAATTGGTAGAGGTGTTTACATTTACAATTTAAAAGTAAAAGCCAGCAACGGACTAGAGGCCGAAAAAAACGAAAAATTGGTTATTTTAAGGTAAATAATAATTTATCTCCTTTTTTATAACACGGACAATTTAACATACTTTATTCATGCAAAAATTGTTTGATTGTTTTTATTTTTATTTGTAAAATTAGATGAAATCATTTTTTAAAGATTCAATTGCCTGATTCCTTATGGACATATTTATTTTATATTATTTAGCTGCTGGAGGATTTGCAGGATTGTTGGCAGGATTATTTGGTATAGGAGGAGGATTGATAATTGTACCTATTTTAATACATATTTTTACAGCTCAAAAATTACCCGATGAGGCTTTAACCCACATAGGTATAGGAACTTCATTGGCTACAATTATTGTAACTTCCATAAGTTCGTTAAGAACACACCATAAAAAAGGTGGTGTAATTTGGGATGTTTGGAAACGAATGGCTCCTGGCTTAATCATGGGATCATTGATAGGTTCAGGAATTGCTTTTGTTATTCATGGAAAACCCCTAAAGGCTATAATAGGTGTGGGAGTACTTTTAGTAGCTTTACATATGTTATTTAAAAAAAATAAAACTTTAGCAGAAACCGATTTAAGCAAACTACCTTCCTCAAGTGGTCAATTTGCCTTAGGTGGTTTTATCGGAATAGTTTCGGCAGTTTTTGGTATTGGTGGTGGTACTTTAACTGTTCCCTTTTTAAGTTATTACGGATTAAAAATTCAACACGCTGTAGGGACATCGGCAGCATGTGGTTTGCCAATTGCAGTTGCTGGAGCTTTAGGATTTGCAATTTTCGGTCAATTTATCGATCCCAGTATTAAAGATAAATTACCAAATGGAATTATTGGTTTTGTTCACATTTATGCATTTATTTGTATAAGTGTAGCCAGTTTTTTAACTGCTAACCTAGGCGCTAAACTCGCCCATAAACTAAAAGCAAAAACACTAAATCAAGCCTTTGCAGTTTTATTACTAATTGTAGGGGCAAAATTATTTTTAGAGGTACTTTTGCCAATAAAAAACTGATTTTTTTATCTAATAACCCAGAATCTAAGACTTTAAATCCTCTTGATTTCAAACTATTTTATGTTTAATTTGTTATTCGTAATTTTAACGTAACTATATTAAAAGAGTATTAATTTCATTTTTATCCTGTAGATAAAATATATTTTGAGAAATTATGTAAGTTATACAATTGTAACTTACATAATTTATCCAAATTAGTGTAATTTTTATTTAGTAGCTATATCAAATCCATGGTTGTAGAATAAATTCATAATTTATCCATTCAACATTTTTCAATATTTATACAAAAAACTTTTCTTTTAATTATTTAAAAAATAATTATTTGTGAAAATAATCCAATTTAGTAAAATAAATACAATTTATATTGAAAGATTGCATTAGAATTAAAAATTTTGTAATTTAAACAAAAATTTAATGTTTAAACATTTGACTATAATGATAAACTATTTTACAATTTTAGGGATGGCTTTAATATTTTTATCCTGCTCTAGTGGGGAAAAAACGAGTATGGACACCTCCAATGTTGTTGTTGCATCTGGACCTTTATATGATGGTGTAAACACTGCAACGGGAACTTTGGAAATTGATGCATTTTTACCCGAAAACACGCAAAAAAATCAAATTCAAAATGCTACGGTTTTATCCGTTACTTTAGATACCCAAGGAAAGGAAATTCCAAATATCCAATCTCTTACTTTATTAATTACATCGTCCACTATTCCTATGCAAAAAATTGCATTTGCGGAAAATGTGGTATGGAAAGAGGGTAAATTGGAACTAAAAATTGCTGCCGAACAAGAAAAATTAAACGAAATTATTCAAGATACATCTGCTACGATAGTAATAGATTTTGATTTAAAAGAAGAATGGGAGGAGGATTTGGAATTTAAATGCACAATTAACTGGGAAATCACTGTAAAATAATTAGTTATGAGATCTTTAAAGAAAATTTCGGGTATTTGTTTGGTTGCAATTGCGCTAATTTTATCTTCGTTTAGCGATAAGGTTCCCGCTGGAGATGAATTAATTGGTGTTTGGGAACCTAGCAACGGTAGAGTTAGGGTTAAAATTGATAAAATTGCCGACAAATATTATGGCAAAATTGTTTGGTTAAAGGAACCCATCGATCCCGAAACTGGGGAAGCAAAAACGGATAAAAATAATCCAGATGAATCCATGAGAAATGTGCCTTTAAAGGGCTACCGAATGTTAAAAGATTTCGTTTATAAAAGCGATGGCGAATGGGTGGATGGTACTATTTACGATCCATTAAATGGTTCTACATACAGCTGTGTAATAAAATTAAAAGATGCCAATACCCTAGAATTAGAGGGTATATTGGGGTAAAAACTTTTGGACGTACCGATGTTTGGAAAAGGGTAGTTGTTCAAAAAAAATAAAGTTTTACCACTTAATTTTCCCTAGTATAAAAAATTAAAGTAAGTATATTTACTTACACATTTAACCGTGTACACAAGGGGTTTTAGGTGGTAAAACTTAACGATTTTTTAATCTTAAAAACTTTACCATGCGTTACTTATTTTTTTTAGTACTTTTTGTAAGTTTTACACTTAGTGCACAAGAAGAGGAGGAATATGATTATGATAATGTACAGTATGCTGGTGGTAGTGCTAAGGAATATGCCAATGCTAAAATTGTAGGTTTAAGTCCGGCTAAATTTGTGCAAATCGCTTGGGACATGCAAACGCCCTACTCTATTCAAACCTCGGCACCAGGAAATTACGCGCCAGATAGCGAATGGGAACCTCAACAAAAAGGAAGGGTTAATTACACTGGAGGTTTACGCTTAAATGCCAATATTCCTATTATTTCGCGCAACAATATTATTTGGCAAGCCGGCTTTAATTATATGCAAACTCGGTTTAATATTAAAGATATCGAAGGGGTAAATACCAATTTTTTAACCGAATTAAATAGCAAAAGTTTACAAAGCACCAGTGTTTTCTCAACAGTTTACAAACCTCTAAATGCTAAACAATTTTTGTTGTTTCAGGGTCAAATAGATTATAACGGAAATTACACTTTAAGTACTTTACACTCCTTTAATTTAATCAAATATCAATGGGCTGCCATTTGGGGAAAACGCCCAAGCGATTACAAACAATGGGGAATTGGATTATCGAGAACTTATCGTGTTGGGGCACTAAATTATATACCTGTGATATTGTACAACTCTACTTCCAAAAACCGTAAATGGGGAACCGAAATTTTATTTCCAGCAAGAGCTCACGGACGATACAATTTTAGTAACAATAACCTAATTTTATTTGGATATGAATTAGAGGGTGGGAGTTATCATTTTAGGAATTTATCCGAAGGCAACAACAGTTTTGAGTTGCGCCGAGGTGAAATTAGGCCCCGAATTGAGTGGCAAAAACAATTGGTTGGATATTTTTGGGGAAATTTACAAGTGGGTTCCCGTTTAGATTATAGTTTTATGGCAGATAATTTAAAAGATGGCAAAGAGTTTTATCGTGGTTTTTTCGGACAACAAGAAGTAACTCAATTTTCCTCCCTTGCAACCTCCGCCTATTTTTTAATCGGAATCAGTTTTGTAAGTCCGTAAATTCACAAAAAGTAAAACACACAGTTATTTCACGCGAAGATCGCAAATGTTCCGCGAAGATGCGCAAAGCATAAAGCGTGAATAAAACTCTGCGAACTTTGCGATATTTCTTTGTGCCCTCTGCGTGAAATATAGAAGAAAATTTTTACAATAAACCCGATGCGCGTAACATAAAATTGTGTAAATCGGTGTTTTTTACAAAAGGAAGTAACATTTCACTTCCTGCACCATACATTCCTAACTCTACAAAATCTGCCGAGTGGTTTACACCACCCCATCCAATGTTGTTGTATTTACCTTGAATTTCGGATAGCTGGCGGAAAGGTAATTTGTATGGATTGTATTCCCCATCGTTTTCCATTGCAATAAAGAATTTTTGTAAAACCTGTGCATCATCGTATTTTATTTTGCAATTGGAAGCATATTGTACCCTATCGATAATTTGATTTAAAGAGGTATCGCGTGTAATTCCCTTTAAAATCCATTCGTTGGATTGTTTAGCATTACAAGCTTCATCAAAAGTTTCGTTACAATTTTTAGCAGCAAATAATCCAGGGTTAGAGTTTCCATGATCGGTAGTAAAAACCACTAAAGTATCGGTATTTTTATCCGCAAAATCCAAAGCTATTTGTAAAGCCTGATCAAAAGCATACTGATCATTAATAATCGCAAAAGGATCATTTGCATGTGCAGCCCAATCCACTTTCCCAGCCTCCACTTGCATCACAAAACCTTTAGGATTTTTGCTTAATTTATCAATTGCAAAAGCCGTCATTTCTGCTAAAGTAGGAACTTTTTCTTGCAATTCTTTATCCGAATTTTGATCTACAGTGTAGGGCAAACCATCTTTATGAAAAACACCCAAAACAGGCTCTTTAGCGTTTTTTAATTTTAGTAATTCTTGTTTATTTAAAGCCACCTTTAATCCGGCATTTTTAAAGTCTTGCAGTAAATCTCTACCATCTTTTCTGCCAGATTTTTCAAAATCTTCCACACCACCACCTAAAAGCACATCAAATTTTAAATCCAAATATTTATCGGCAATTTCAGTTGCGGCGCTTCTGCTGCTTACATTCACACAAAACGAAGCCGGCGTAGCATGAGTAATAGGCACAGTTGTTACACAACCCACTGCTTTACCCGCTTTTTTAAATTTAACTAAAATAGGCTCGTGGATTTCGCCATTAGGTCCAACATTAATACTACCATTATTTACACGCACACCACCACCCCAAGCCGAGCCTGCAGCAGCCGAATCCGTTACCAAAGAGTTGGCACTAGCCGTATCCATTAAAGCACGTTTAGCTAAATTTTTTCGGTATAAATGCATCCAAGCACTTTCCTTCCCCAACTTGCGTTGCATCATTAAATCGCATAAAGTTAAAGTACCAATACTCATTCCATCACTAACCATAAATATGATATTTTTGGCAGTTTTTATGGGTGCAATATCCGTTTTAGCCAAATTTTGCGCCTGAGCACTAGTTAATGTTAAAGGATTAACCATTAAAGAGCCTAAACCCAACAATCCTCCATTGCGCAAAAATTTTCTTCTGTTCATCATCTTATTATTTTAATGTTTCGGCACCAATAATTTTACGGCGTAATCTATCCGATATTTTTTCGAACAAACTTATTAAAATTATGGTAAATAATATCATAGCAAGTGCATCTTGATAACGCAACATTTGCATAGCCATGTGGATTTCGTAGCCAATACCACCGCCACCAAATACACCTAAACCTATTGCAGCACGTAAATTTATATCAAAGGCATAAAATAAATTGCCTATAAAAGAAGGTAAAACCTGCGGTAAAACAGCAAAACGTATAGATTGTAATTGATGTGCTCCTACGGAATTTAGGGCTTCTACAGGAGGATTTTCGGTATTTTCGATAGCATCTGCAAACAATTTTCCAAACATACCCACACTGCCAATTGCTAAACTTAGCATCCCAGCAAAAGGACCTAATCCTACAATAATTAAAAAAATCAAAATAATAACCAATCCGGGAATTACACGCTCCACCGCCAATAAAAACTTAATAGCTTTACCTAAAGTAGGATGTGGCGTGGTGTTTTCGGCAGCTAAAAATGCTAAAATTATGGCTGTAGTTCCGCCAATTAAGGTGCCCAAAAATGCCATGGAAATGGTTTGGAAAATGGATAAAAATATTTCGGATTTGGAAAATAAAATGCCAATATTGGGCGGTGTCATTTCTTCTGCTAAAGCTACTAAATAATGAAAATCGGTAAACAACAGTAAAAAATCAAACTCTAAATACACCGAAAAACCTACAACAACCAATACTAAAATCGCTAAATAGGTAACTTTATTTTTAAATTTTTTACTAGGAAGTTGATCTGATGGAATTAAATTCATTGTATAATAATTTATGCTTTAACAAAATCTTTGGCAATTTTTTTTCTTAAAAAACGAGATAATCTTTCGGATAAAAATACCAAAAACAAGGTGATTAAAATTGCGGTTGTGGCGCGTTCGTATTGTAATATCGAAAAAGAATGGTACAACTCGTATCCAATCCCTCCTGCGCCAACAGCGCCCATTAAAACGGATAATCGGATGTTTACCTCGAACCTAAAAATGGTATTGGTAATTATAGAGGGTAAAACCTCTGGAATTACGCCAAAAAATATCATTTGTATTTTGTTTCCTCCAACGGATTCTATGGCTTCTAAAACCTTTGGACTCACTTCCTCAATAGCATCGGCAAAAAGTTTCCCCAACATACCTATACAACCTAACGATAAGGCTACTACACCTGCAAAAGCGCCTAAACCTAAAGCGGCAATAAGTAATAAAATCACAATAATTTCGGGTAAAGCGCGCTCAATTGTTAAAATAAACCTGCTGGTGTTGCGCAACCATTTTGGCGAAATGTTGGATGCGCCCATTAAACCAAAAATCAAACTTAAAATACTTCCAAAAATAGTGGCTAAAAATGCAAATAAAACGGTATCTAATGCCGGAATTAACATGTCGCTAAACGCTGCCCAATCTGGCGGAAACATAAAACCTATAAATTTTAATCCGTTGGGTATGCCTTCTACAAAATCATGAATATTTACTTTACAAGATATTGCTGCAAAATAGGCAGCAATTAACAAAACTATAATAGCAATGCTGTTGTTTCTAATTTTGTTTCGTTTATAGGTATTATAATCTGTGTACATATTATTCTTTTAATTCTGCTGTATTTAAATCAAATCCTAAATCTTTTATTTCGTTTGCCATTTTTCTAAACACATTATAATCTGTATCATGAATTGGTACATAATTGATTTCGAAACTGTATTGGTTGCGTAAAATTTGCCAGGTTTCCGGACTGTTTTTTTTCATGTTGATATACGCATTTTGGATTTTCTTTTTTAAATCTTCGGGTAAATCTTTGCGCACAAACGACGGACTAGCTAATAAAGGCTCAGATTCCCAAATGATTTTAAAATCGCTTTCTTTTATTCTGCCATCGGTTAAAAATTTATGAATCCCCGATTTATACACCGCTGCAACGTCCACTTTGCCAGATATTGCCGTAAATATCGCCGATGTATGATCCGTGGAGGTAAATACTTCTTTAAAATCCTCGGGATATATTCCATGTTGTTGTAATACATATCTAGGAACTAAATGCCCCGAACAAGAAGTTGGATATGCCCACGATAAGGTAGTTTGTTTACTTAATCGTTTTAAATCTTCTAAATTGTTAATAGGCGAATTGGGTTGTGTAATAAACAAAGTACGGTAATAATCTGTATGTCCTTCGGGAACTTTAGTGGTTACAATAGCTTCTGCGCCTGCTTTTTCGGCTGCTACTAAATAAGTAAACGGACCGCCAGAACCTACATGAATTTTATTGGCACGCATGGCTTCTATCATGGCAGATGGGTTGGAAACTAAAACGTGACTCACTTCCATACCCAACTCCTTGCTAAAATATGCAGTAATGGCATCAATACGTTCGTTCGTACGTTCGGCATCGGAACTCGGACTAATACCAATTACCAATTGATTTTTTTTACTTTTACCCCCACAAGATAATAAGATTAAACAAAGTGCTATTTTTAAAACGATATAAATTTTGCGCATAATTTCTTTTTTTAGAACGCCCAAATTTATACACCAACTATAAAGACAGTGTTAATGAATTATTATGTTATGATTAGTTTTGCTAATGTTTGATGAAAAACCCAAAACAATTAGTTTATCAAGAAAAACCTCGGAGAAGATTTTGAATATCCACACCCATAATTTTGCTTCGGGGATATACTTTGTAATTGTTACCAACCTTAACGGCAACGTTTCCAAAGGAAAATTTGTGAAGATTTAAAGTTAGATGGATGATATTCTATGAAAAAATTTATGATTTTGTAAAATTAAACCCATTATTATTAACAATGGAGCCGAAAATAAATAAATCATTCTTGCGATTTCGGTTGAAAGTAATGCATGAATAAAAGCAATTGGAAGCATAATCCAAATTTTTAAATCTACCTTTTTACTCCAAGAATATATATTTTTTACTCCACCAATAAATCCAATAAAATATATAAATGAGAATATTCCAAAAACTGTAAACAATTCACCAATACCTCTAAAATTTAAAATCCGTAAAACACTTTCTTTAATATTATAAATATGATTTGCATCTTCCTCCATACTAGCATATAAAGTAGTGTTTGTAGTTAAACTATCAATGTAATATCTAACTAAAAACATTAAACCTACCCCAATTAAGGTATAAAAAATCATTTTTAACTTATTGAAGTTGCTAAATATAAAAATATAAGGAATTAATAATAAAAATGATTCTTTAGAAAGTACTCCTAAAATTAAAACCGGAATTAAAAGTTTATGATTATTGGTTTTAACAGAATATAATGTACAAGTTATAATTAATAAATATAAACTATCCGTTAAAGGTGCGCCAGTAAAAATACTAGCCCATCTTCCCCCTGTTAACAAAATAACAGCAATTAATAATGAAATTATATTAGATAAATTATAAGCTTTGGCTAGGTAAAAAGTGGCTAAACCAACTAACGACATTAGTATTAAATTAACAATTAAAAATCCTAATCTTAATGCCCCAAAATCTGTTTTATCTCTGTTGGGCCATAACTTTGCATATACCTTTTCTATCGGTAAGGAAATGGTTTTCGCAATAAACGGAACAATAATTCTGTATCTTCTAACTAAACTTTGATTTTCAAAATTTCCATTTGCAATAGATAGGTATGTTTTACAATCGGGATTACTTTTATAATCATAACTTAAAAACATATTGTATGATGAGCCTAATAAAATGGCAAAACAAAAACTAAAAATTATAAATGGTTTAAATATGGTTTGCATTTATTAAAATGATGCTAAATTAAAAAAAGCGATAAATATTTCCCAAAAATTTAATTCGTTTCCAAATCTTTAACTCCTAGTTCGTTTAAATACCATGTAACGTATTGTAAAATTTCATCTACGTTTAAACAATCCACTAATGACGAATCGTTATTTAAAATGGGGTCGGAATTTGATTTTGAAAAATGTTTTGTGCCTATTAAATACGATGAATAAAAGTCTATTTTTTCGTTAAACTGTTCATCCAAAGTATTAAAGTTAGTAGTCGAATTGCTGTACACCGGTTTGCCCGCTCCAACCATTTTAAAAATGGCATCCACCACTGTTATTGCTTTTGGAACACTTTTACTGGTTAAATGAAAAACTTTTTGAGTAGTGTTACTTAATCCAACTTTTACCGCTGCTTTGGCAACATAATCCACCGGAACAACATTTACCAAAACATCCTCATCCATAATTAATTTTATAGGATTATTTTCCAAATATTGTTTATTTGCCTTGGTTATAATATTTTTAAATTGTACCAAACGCCTAATAAAACCATATAAACCACTAAAATTAAATGCAAAATAGGTTTTGCTGTGACCGATAACTATGCTGGGCCTAAAAATTTTAATTTCGAAACGATTTTCGGCTAAAATAATTTTTTCGGCAGCTAATTTACTTTGCTCGTAAATATTATTGCTTTCGCTACTTTCCACCACCGTTTCTAAAATTTCGCCTGTTTTTTTCCCAACCACATAAGCAGTACTAAAATGGTTAAATTTTTTGGTGTTTAATTGAAAAGCCAATTCCAAAATAGTTTTGGAACCTGTGATATTGGTGTGGTAAATATCTTCCTTATATTTTTCGTCGTAGTTTAACGAAGCCGCAACATGCCAAAAATGATCTACCTCAACAAGTACCTGATTTTTAATCACATCAAACGAACTAAACAAATCTCCTTCTACAATTTTACATCTTTGCAAATCGCTAATAGCAATTAGGTTTTGATAGTTAAATTTCTCTATCAAATCCGTCATTAAATCCATAAATCTTTGCTGTGCCGATTTATTTTTCGACCTCCGAACCAAACAATATATATCATCCTTGGTATACATCAAAAGCTCTAAAACAATGGACGAGCCAATAAAACCAGTTGAGCCTGTTATAAAATGTGTTTGATGGGTTAAAGATGGGGTACTTAAAGCGTTTGTAAACATTAAAATAGTATATGATTGTAAAAATACACTAAATATTTATCAACCCATTTAAACTATGGAAATAAAGTAAACGATTTGTAGTTTTGGTAAAATTTATGTGGACGTTTTGAAAATTTAAATTCAATAGTAGGTTGTTTAAAATTCATCTTTTTCATTAATTCGTCAAAATTACCTTCTTTGGAAAAATTTTCTGAAGAATTATAAACCCCATTTACTTCTACATTTTCGTAGGGGTGTAAAATAAACATTTTTTCTTTTATAAAAAACTTAAATTCTTTAAGCACTTCATTATCTTTATATTTAAATACCAATTTAAAATTCAATTGATTTGTATCTTTAATTAATTCCTTAGATATAAATTGTAATCCCTCTAAATTTAATTTTTCTAAAGTTAAAATCTTATTTAAAATTACTTGTGCACTGTCTGTATTTTCGGCTTGTAAATTCAAGTAATTTATAGTTATTTCCTGTTTCTTTTGATCTAGGGAAACTATACTTGTTTCGGAGATTATTTCATGTTGAAACCCAAACATAAATGAAAGGCTAAAAAAGTAAAAGTTAATTAATGTCATGATTGATAATTTGTTATTTATATTTTTTCCTAAATTCAATTTTTTGTGCTTCTCTTTCTAGCAACAATTGTGCTATAATTTCTCCAGCGGTTTTATTTTGAGGATTTTGGGCTAACGCTAATCTAACTTTTTGTTCGGATACATCTATTCTGTACAAAATACTTACTAAGTGATTAAAATTATGTAAAACCAAATCGTTTAAATACGCAGCTAAACGCTCCAACTTCTCGGTATCCGTTGCGCCATTTATTTCCTCTTGTAAATGCAATTTGTTTACAATAAGCGATATTGCGTTTTCCATAACTAAACTATTGTAATTATAAAACAAAAAAGCTTGCAGTTTCCTACAAGCTTTTAAGTGATCGCGAAAGGATTCGAACCTTTGACCGTCTGCTTAGAAGGCAGATGCTCTATCCAGCTGAGCTACGCGACCGTTTAATTTAACTTTATGTTAAATCGGAGGGCAAAGATATTACAATTATTTGTAAAATAACAAAAAAATAGCTGTTTTTTTAATGCTTTGCTCTCGTGCAACTTTATTTATAGTACCACATTAATAATTTTGCCCGGTACTACAATTATTTTTTTAGGTGTTTTGCCTTCTATCCATTTTTGTGCATCGGGATGATTTAAAGCAATTTCCTCTACTTCCTTTGGTTGTAAAGCCAAATCTAACTCTAAAGTAAACCTGGTTTTTCCGTTAAAGGAAACTGGATATTTAAAGGTATCTTCTTTTAAATAATCGGGATTAAATACTGGGAATTTTGCTGTTGTGATACTTTGTGTATTACCCAATTTTTCCCATAATTCCTCACAAACAAAAGGTGCAAAGGGCGATAAAATTACCACTAAATCTTGTAAAATTGTTTTAGAGGATGTTTTTAATTTGGTTAATTCGTTTACACAAATCATAAATGCACTTACGCTGGTATTAAACGAAAAATTTTCGATATCCTCCTGTATTTTTTTAATCGCCTGATGCATTACTTTTAACTCCTCTTTACTAGGCTCAGTGTCCGTAACTCTCCAACCTTCGGGTGCATAAAACAAGTTCCATACTTTTTTTATAAAACGATTAATTCCATCTATTCCATTGGTGTTCCATGGTTTACTTTGTTCCAACGGACCCAAAAACATTTCGTACATTCTTAAAACATCTGCGCCATAATCGGCCACAATTTGATCGGGATTTACAACGTTAAATTTGGATTTCGACATTTTTTCTACCTCTTCGCCGCAAATGTATTTTCCGTTTTCCAACTCAAAATCTGCATCTTTAAAATCATCGCGCCACAATTTAAATTTTTCGATATCCAACTCGTTGTTTTTTACCATGTTTACATCTACATGAATTGCCTGAATATCATCCCAATTTTGAATTAAATTTTTAGAGATAAATTTTTGTGTTCCTTTAAAACGATAAGCAAAAGATGAGGTTCCTAAAATCATCCCCTGATTAATTAATTTTTTAAACGGTTCATCAAAATTAATACAGTTGATATCGTATAAAAATTTACACCAAAAACGCGAATACAATAAATGCCCTGTAGCGTGCTCGGTTCCTCCAATGTATAAATCCACCTGGTTCCAATATTTCGCCAAATCTGCATCCACTAAATTTGTATCATTTTTTGGGTCCATGTAACGTAAAAAATACCACGAACTACCTGCCCAACCTGGCATGGTGGTGGTTTCTAACGGATATTGATTTTCCCATGTCCAGTTTTCAGCCCTAGCCAAAGGCGGTTCGCCTTCTTCGGTTGGTAAAAACTTATCTACTTCGGGTAAAATCAAAGGTAATTTTTCTACAGGAATAGTATAAGGAATATTGTTTTTGTAATACACCGGAATGGGCTCTCCCCAGTATCTTTGTCGGCCAAAAACCGCATCCCTTAATTTATAATTGGTTTTACTTTTTCCGATATTTTTAGCTACAACCGCTTCAATAATTTTGTTGCTCGCTTCTTTAACAGATAAACCCGTAATAAAATCCGAATGGATGATTTTTCCTTCTTTGCTTTCGTAAGCTTCTTTTTCGATATTTCCACCTTCTACAACAGGTAAAATTGGCAAATTAAAGGTTTTAGCAAAAGCATAATCGCGCGAGTCGTGTGCAGGAACAGCCATAATTGCACCAGTTCCATAACTCGCCAACACATAATCGCCCACCCAAACAGGTATTAATTTTTGACTAAATGGATGCACCACATACGCACCAGTAAAAACACCCGTAACGGTTTTAACATCGGCTAATCTTTCCCTTTCGGATTTATTTTTAGTATTTTGGATGTAAGTTTCTACCTCATTTTTTTGATCCTCGGTAAGCAATTTGGCAACCAAAGGATGCTCGGGCGCAAGTACTAAAAACGAAACACCAAAAATAGTATCCGGACGCGTTGTAAAAACCTCGATGTACTCCTTAGAATCTTGAACCGAAAATTGTACGCTACAACCCTTAGATTTTCCAATCCAATTACGTTGCGATTCCTTTAAACTATCCGTCCAGTCCAAACTATCCAAACCTTGCAACAAACGCTCTGCATACGCAGTAATACGCATGTTCCACTGTTTCATTAATTTGCGCTCTACAGGATATCCACCACGTTCGCTCACACCATTTACCACTTCATCGTTGGCTAAAACAGTTCCCAATTGCGAACACCAGTTTACGTACGATTCGCCTAAAAAAGCCAATCGGTACTCCATTAAAACTGCACTTTGTTGTTCCTCGTTTAAGTTATTCCAATTGTGCTCGTTAGTAGCTTTTAAATGTACAATTAAAGTATCAATTTTTTCGGCTTTGTTGGTAGCCGGATTGTACCACGAATGGAACAACTGAATAAAAATCCATTGTGTCCATTTGTAATACTCAGGATTACTCGTTCTAATTTCTCTATCCCAATCGAAACTAAACCCAATTTTATCCAATTGTTCGCGGTAACGATTGATATTATCCACAGTAGTAATAGCAGGATGTTGCCCAGTTTGTATAGCATATTGCT
>JACCEB010834288.1_pt1 | contig 39133 bp, 17 predicted proteins | sample 7454761 | NCBI WGS metagenome assembly JACCEB01 (sample SAMN15323454, study PRJNA562643) | freshwater metagenome | isolation source: river surface water | place: USA:Blue River Watershed | collected 2017-08-18
CTCGTCGACGAACAGCACCATGATGTGGATCGTCGGCTGGCGGAAATGGATGCTGAGCGGCGTGTGGTAGAACTCGCGGCGCAGCGCGTGCATCTTGTCGACGAGCAGCTTGAGGCACTCGACCTGCACCGTGGTGCGGGGGAAGCCGTCGAGGATCACGCCGTCGCGATACTGCGGACGGAGCAGCTGGCGGAGCAGGAGGCCGACGACCTCGCGGTCGCCGACCATGTTGCCGGCATCCTTCAGCGCCCGGGCTTCCGGGGAATCCAGCAGTGCGCTGACGATGATGGGCGGGCAGGTGAGGCCGCGCGTCTTGGTGATGAAGGCGGTGTTGGTGCCTTTGCCGGCGCCGGGCGCGCCGCCGAGGAGGATGATTTCCTTGGGAAAACGGAGGTTCTCGCGGCCAAAGTCCGCTTCCAGATCACGCCAGACGCTCTCGAAGATCAGGTGCGCGTCCTTGATTTCGAGATCCGAGAGTTTGGCGGCAGCGGGCCCGGGGGGGGTGGCGGGGGTTGCGGTGGCAGTGGGTTGCAGCATTTGGGCGAGCGCGGGGTGTAAAGGCTTTCGCGGGCGAATTCGACACAAGATTCTGGGCGGCGGTGCGGCTGCGCCTTGCCGCGATTTCGCCCCTCGGGCGCTCGCCGGGCGCGGCGAATTTTCCAACTCCGTGCCGATCCGCGAACTCCGCAACATCGCGAAAATTTCCCGGCCTCCCGGAACTGTCGCGGAGCCGTTCGGTCCATTGCTTTCGACAGTTCGCGCGGGCCTAGCCTGTGGAGCTGTCAAGTTGAAGCTGGACCTGGCGGGCTCGCGCAAGCGAGCCCGCCTTGTTTTCGCCCGGTCGCGGCCCGGCGGGGTGGCGGCCGAATTTCTCCGCGAGCGGGCGCACGCGTGGCGTGGAATGCTGTCCAAAGCATGGCCCCGGCGCGACGCAGGCGAAACTCCATTGAGCTTATGAACTATCCCAACGACATCATGGTCCCGACCGAGACCCCGGAGCAGTTGATCGAACACATCAGCCGGCTGATGGCCGAAGCGGAGGCCATGATCGCGGGTCCGGCATCCGAAGATTCGCGCGGCCGCTACTCGGAGGTGCACGGCCGGCTCGCGTCGGCGCGGCAGAAACTGAACGACGTGTATCTCGCCGCGCGGCGAAACGTCGCCGCGGGTGCGCGCTACACCGACGAGACCATCCGCGCCTACCCGTATGCGGCGTTGGGCGTGGCCCTTGCCGCCGGCGTCGTGCTGGGCGTCGTGATCAGTCGCACGCGCCTGCTCCGCTGAGTCGGGAATTCCGTTTCGTTTCGCCGCCCGCGGTTCGAGCCAGGCGACGAACGCCGCCGGCAACGCGCGGCGTTCACCACTGCGCGAGCGCGGTGACGGGGGCGGGAGCGGGTTGGGCGGAGGCGGGCTCGAGTTGCACGACGATGCGCTGGGGCTGGCCGGGAGTGAGCGCGACCTCGAAGCCGACCAGGCGGGTGCCGGGATTCGGCACATCGGTCGCGCTCGGCGGCGGATCGGTCGGGTAGATGCGCAGGGTGGCGCCGGCGGGTTCGAGGACGCGGAGCGTGAGCGTTTTGCCGGCTTGTTTCAGCGTGGCCCGGCCGTCGGCCCCGGGCGTGACGTCGGCGCGCGTGAGCATCGCCCAGCGCACCTGTTTCGCCCCGGCGGCCGCGGTGAATTCGTCCTGCACGCGCACGGTGCGATCGGCCTGGAGCGCGACGCCGCGGCGGGCGGTGGCGAGCTGCGCGGCGTAAACCGACGAGAGGTCGACGACGGTGCGGCCGGGCTTCATCCCGATGAGTTGGGCATCGCCGTCGACGCGCTGCTGCCGGCCGTCGACCTGGAGCACGTTGTGCGCGGAGGTGCCGAGGCGGAAGACGCGCCAGCGTTCGCTGTCCTGCGTCTTGTCCCAGAGTTTGATGCCTTTCGACTCGAGCGAATTGTAGTCCTGCATGCCGAGGTCATCGGCCCAGCGCACGCCGTCGGCATCCATGATGAAGGAGCCGACGTCCATGTGCGCGTGGTTGACCGACGGAGATCCGCCTTTGACGGCGACGAAGCTCGCGGCGCGCGTCCAATCGCTGCGGTGAAACGCGACGGGATTGGGGCCCCGGCCCGTCCAGGAGAGGGCGGCGGGCGCGGTGGGCTTCGGCTGCGCGGGCATCCAGAGGAGCACGAGGGCGTCGTTGTAGCCGCGGCCCCCGCGGGCGCGGCCGCCGGATTTCAGCTCTTCCTGCAGTTTGGCGTATTCGTGCCAGAGCAGGTGCGTCTCGCCGCGGCGGCGGGCGAACCAGAACATCGCGGGCGACACGCCTTCGCCGCCGCGGCCGCAGTCGGCGTAGTTGAAATAGTAGCCCGAGGGCCCGATCACGTGGAGGTAGTAGTCGGCGCTGGCGAGGAAGCCGGGCTGTTGGGTGAGGCCGAAGTCGCGGCCGAGCGCCGACTCGAGGGCGGCGATGAGGAAGATATTGTAGGTCGTGCCGTAGCTCCAGTAGCCGGGGCCTTCGGGATAGGCGCCGTCGGGGGCGTATTCGTGCATCGCGCGCGGCACGGTGTTGATGGCGCGGGCGACGAGCTCGGCGGCGAGCGCGGGCTCGCTCTCGGCGAGGGCGAGGGCGCCGAGCGTGATGCCGCCGTTGCAGACCTGGTTCCAGTTGTTCACGACGCGGGTCCAGGAGTTGGACTTGAGACTGGCTTTGAGGCCCTTCTCCAGGATGGCGCCGCGGAGGGTCGCGCGGGTGGCGTCGTCGAGTTGCGGATACAGCCAGTCGTAGCCGATCGCGACGGCGGCGGTCATCTCGGCGACGTCGAGGAAGTGGCTGGGATTCCAGTCGGAGAAGGCGGAGACGGCGAGGAGCTCGGCGCGCGCGCGCTCGAGGTAGGCGGGTTTGCCGGTGAGCCGCCACGCGAGCGACAGGGTGATCGTGCGGGCGAGGGCGGTGCGGGATTTGTCGAGCAGGCGCCGGCCGATCAGCACGCGTTCGACGGGTTTGGATTTCAGCTCGCGGTCGGCGTCGGCCAGCACACGCGCCTGCAGGGCCTGCAGCAGCGGATCTGCGGCGAGGCGTTGTTTGAGCGCCGCTTCGCCGGCGGCGTCGAGGAAGAGCCGCGGATGCGGTCCGATCCGCGAGAGGGCGTGGCCGATTTCCTTGGGCGAGACGGTCGGGGCGGCCGGGGTGGCCGCGGAGAGCGCGAGGGGCAGGGCGAGAAGCGCGAGGGCGAGCGTGCGGCGAAGCATGGCGGCAGTAAGACAAACGGAGACGTCGTCGTCCGCCCTGCCGTAACGGGGAAAACGGGTAGTAGGCGGCCTTTTGCGGACCGGTAGGACAACGCGCACCGGCGCAGGACGGAAATGGTGTCGACGCCCGGCGACGGACGCGCGATGCGAGGAGCGGCGTGGATCGCGCGTCCCCCGGCTTGCGCCGCGGTGACGGCCGGTGCCGCAGTCCGCGCCTCCCCGTCACCATGCCCATGATTTCCCTCCTCCGGGCCGCGACCGTCGCGGCGATCTCGTCCGGTTACGCGCTGTCGTTCGCGGCGCCCTCCGCTCCGGAGCCGGTCCCCGCCGCGGTCGAGCGAGCGGTGCGCGCGCACACGACGTTTCTGGCGGACGATCTGCTCGAGGGCCGCGGCACCGGCACGCGCGGGCATGCGCTGGCCGCGCAGTATGTGGCGGCGCAATTCCAGCGCCTCGGGCTCAAGCCGGCCGGCGACGACGGCAGCTACCTGCAGCGGGTGCGTTTCGCGGCGGCCAACGATGTGCTGGAGGCGGGGACCCTGGCGATCCACGGCACAACCGGGGCGCCGGAGTTTGCCCCGCTCAACGACGTGCTGGTGCGCACGCCCGCGGGGCAGGAGACGGCGAGCGTGCGGGCGCCGGCGGTGTTCGTCGGCTTCGGGGTGCGGGCGCCGGAGCTGCAGCACGACGATTTCGGCGACGTCGATCTGCGCGGGAAGATCGCGGTCTATTACTACGGCGCGCCGCGGACGTTTCCCGTCAACCCGCGCGCCTACTACAGCGACGGCGTGAACAAGGCGCGCGAACTCGTGCGGCGCGGCGCCGTCGGCGTCGTGGTGATCCGCACGCCGCGCGACGAGGCGCAGTATCCGTGGGGCTTCGTGGTGGCGCAGTTCCGTTTTCCGCGGATGCGGCTGCTCGACGCGGAAGGGAAGATCGTCGACGGCTTTCCCGAACTGAAGGCGACGGGGGCGCTGAGCCTGGCGGCGTCGAACCGGCTGCTGGCGGCGGCGGGGCGCGACCCGGTGGAGATCGCGGCGAAGGCCGACCGCGGCGAGCCGCAGCATTTCGATCTGGGCTTCGCGATCGGGCTGACGGCGCGGGCCACGTTGCAGACCACGGAGTCGATGAACGTCGTCGGACTCCTGCCCGGCTGGGATGCGGCGCTCGCCGCGGAGCCGATCGTGCTGACCTCGCATCTCGACCACATCGGCATCGGCGCGCCGGTGAACGGCGATGCGATCTACAACGGGGCGATGGACAACGCCATCGGCGTGGCGCTCATGCTGGCCACCGCGGAGCAGCTGGCGGCCCGGCCCGCGCCGCCGCGGCCGGTGCTGTTTGCGGCGCTGACCGGCGAGGAGAAAGGCCTGCTCGGGGCCGAGCATCTCGCGCGCGTGAAGGTCGCCGGTGTGCAACGTTTCGCCGCCAACCTGAATGTCGACATGGCGCTGTTTCCGACCGCGGTGCGGGACCTGATTCCGCGCGGGGCGGAGCATTCCACGCTGGGCGAGACCATGGCACGCGTGGCGGAGAAGCGCGGCTACACGATCAGCCCGGATCCGATGCCCGACGAGGTGATCTTCGTGCGCAGCGACCAGTATCCCTTCGTGAAGTCGGGCGTGCCGGCGATCTACCTCGATCCCGGCGAACGCGCGGTGGATGCCGGCTTCGATCTCGCGGCGGCGACGAAGGCGTTTCTGAAGACGCGCTATCACCAGCCGAGCGACGATCTCGCGCAGCCGATCCACTGGGCGTCCGCGGCGGAGTTTGCGGGCGTGATGGTGGAGTTCACGCGCACGGTCGCGGAGGCGCCCACGGCGCCGGCGTGGTATGCGGGCGACTTCTTCGGCGACCGCTTTGCCGAGCCGGAGGCGAAACGCGCCCCGAAGCCGGCCGGGCGGTAGGCGGCCGTGGCGGGAGGCGGAAGGGATCCGCGGCCGGAGCGCGCCGCGGGCGGCCGGTGCGGCGGCGTGTTTCCGCTTCCTTTGCGCCCGCAGGCCGCCAACGTGCGGGGTTTCCCCCATGCTCGCCTTCGCCCTGACGATCTTCGCCGGAGCCTTCCTCCTCTTCCAGGTCCAGCCGCTCATCGGCAAATACATCCTGCCGTGGTTTGGCGGCAGTCCGGGCGTGTGGACCACGTGCATGCTGTTTTTCCAGGTCCTGCTGCTCGGCGGCTACGCCTACGCGCACGTGGTGAGCCGCAAGCTCAAGCCGCGCACGCAGGCGATTGTGCACCTCGCGCTGCTCGTGGTGGCGCTCGTCGCGCTGCCCATCACGCCAAGCGATGCGTGGAAGCCGAAAGCGAGCGGCGATCCCACGTGGCACATCCTGCTGCTGCTCACGGTGAGCATCGGGCTCCCGTATCTCGTGCTCTCGTCGACCGGCCCGCTGATGCAGGAGTGGTTCCGCCGGACCGCGCCGGGGGCGTCGCCCTACCGGCTGTATGCGCTGTCGAACGTCGGCTCGCTGCTCGCGCTGGTGAGCTATCCGTTCTATTTTGAGATCAACTTCACGCGCCAGGCGCAGGCGCAGTTCTGGTCGTGGGGCCTGGTGGTCTATGCGCTGTGCTGTGCGGCGTGCGCCTTCAAGCTGTGGCGGACCGCGCCGGCGGCGGCCGGGGAGCACACCGCGGCATCCGAGCCGGCCGCGCCCGTGCCGGCGCCGACGCCCGGGCAGCGCGCGATGTGGGTCGCGCTGCCGGCCTGCGCCTCGATCCTGCTCCTGGCGGTGACCAACAAGATGTGCCAGGACGTCGCGCCGACGCCCTTCCTGTGGGTGCTGCCGCTCGCGCTTTACCTGCTCTCGTTCATCATCTCGTTCGACAGCCCGCGGTGGTATTCGCGGTTTTACTACACGCTCGCGCTGGCGGGTGCGGCCGGCGCGGTGTGCTACGCGCTCTTCCAGGGGGCGGACCTCGGCATCGTGCAGCAGATCGCGATCTACTCGGCGATGCTGTTCGTCGGCTGCATGATCTGCCACGGCGAGGTCTATCACCTGAAGCCGCACCCGCAGCACCTCACGGCGTTCTACCTCATGATCTCGGTCGGCGGCGCGCTCGGCGGGCTGTTCGTCGCGCTGGTCGCGCCGGCGATCTTCAACAACTACTACGAGACCCACCTCAGCGTGGCGCTCACCGTCCTGCTGCTGCTGGTGCTCTCGTGGCGCGGGCGGGCGGCGCTGACGCCGCTGCGTTGGGAGCTGCTCTTCTGGCTGCTGACGCTCGCCGGCACGTGGTTCGCGGCGTGGCGCTGGAGCAATCTCGCGTGGGCGATCTTCGGGGCGGTCGCGGCGGTGCTGCTCTTCCTGCGGTGGCGCGGGCGGGCGTTCAACTGGCACCTCATGGCCTGCGGCTGGATCGCCGGCGGACTCACGGCGCTCGTGCTGGCGCTCGGCATGCAGATCCGCGACACCTCGCGGGGCGCGCTCGTGACGGCCCGGAATTTCTACGGCGTGCTCTCCGTCTTCCAATACGAGCAGGAGCGGCCGGAGTCCCATTACTACCTGCTGCTGCATGGCCGGATCACGCACGGACTGCAGTTCGCGTCGCCGGCCCGCGCGCGGGAAATCACGTCGTATTTCGGCCCGCGCAGCGGGCTGGGTCTCGCGATGAAACACTACCCCGACCAGAAGGGCATGCGCGTCGGCGTGCTCGGGCTCGGCGTCGGCACGCTCGCCGCCTACGGCAAGCCGGGCGACTACTACCGCATCTACGAGATCAACCCGCAGGTGCGCGACATCGCCTACAAGCCGTTCACCTACCTCGAGACCAGTCCGGCGAAGGTGGAGCTCGTGATGGGCGACGCGCGCCTCTCGATGGAAAACGAGCCACCGCAGAACTTCGACATCCTCATCATGGACGCCTTCAGCAGCGACGCCGTGCCGATCCACCTGCTGACGAAGGAGGCCTTCGCGATCTACCAGCGGCACCTCAAGCCCGGTGGCGCGATCATCGTGAACATCTCCAATCGCTACCTCGAGCTCCGCCCCGTGGTCGAAAACGCCGCGCAGGCCTTCGGCTACCGCTCGCACCACATCAACAGCGAGGATGGCGGCGGCGACGAGGAGATGGAGGGGGCGTGGTGGCTCTACGGCGCGACCTTCATGGTGCTGAGCAAAAACCAGGCCTTCATGGACACGCCCGAACTCGTCTCGGCCGCGAGCCCGCCGGCGACCGGCACGAAAAAGATCCCGCTCTGGACCGACGACTACGCGAGCATGTTCTCGATCCTGCAGTAGCGGGAGCGCGCAGCCGTCACGCGCGGAAAAGCAGCGCGCCGGCCGCGCCCGCGCCGAGCACGATCGCCGGCACGGCGAGTTTGGATTTCCAGCGATACGCCACCACGAGCGCCGCGGCGCACACCGCCGCCGCGCGCAGGTCCGGCACCGCGCTGCGCGCGAGCGTCACGGTCGTCACCGCGATGAGACCGACGACGCCCGCGGTCACACCCTCGAGGAAGTGCCGCAGCAGCGGATAGGCGATCACCGCCTCGAGGTGGCGGAAGAAGAGGATCGAAAAGAGAAACGCCGGGAGGAAAACGCCCGCCGTGATCGCGAGCGCGCCGAGCGGCCCGCCGCCGAAGTAGCCGACAAACGTGGAGAAAATAATCAGCGGCGCGGGCAGGATGCCGGAGAGGGCGACTCCGTCGAGGAAGTCGCGCTCCGACATCCACGCGCCGCGCTCCACGGCGTCTTCGCGCAGGAACGGGATCGCGGTGTAGGCGCCGCCGAAGGTGAGCAGGCCCGCGCGCAGCCCGGAGGCGAACAGCGCGGGCGCATCCGGTCGCGCGAGCGGTGCGGCGAGCGGGCTTGCCTCGGCTGCCGGCGCAGGGGGGCCGCCGGGAGCGGGCGCGCCAGCCGGACGGAGCGCGGGCGAGAACGCCGCGAGGCCGGCCGCAAAGACGAGCGCGCACGCGGCGAGGCCGAGCGGTTGGCGTTTCGCCGCGAGCACCTGCGCCACGCCCGCGAGGGGCAGCGTGAGGTAGAACGACAGCCCGAGCGCCTCGCCGGCGGCCGCCAGCGCCGCGATGACCCAGAGCGGAGTGCCGACGAGCGCGTGGCCGCCGATCCGGTGGCAGGCCCGCACGATCAGCGCGATCACCGCGGGCTGGATGCCGAGGAAAACCGCCTGAAACGCCGTCGTGGCGAGACCGAGCGAGAGGTAGAGCCACGAGAGCAGAAACATCAGCCCGAAGCCCGGCAGCATGAAGCCGAGTCCGGCGAGCAGGCCGCCGATGCGCCCGCGGGCGAGCACGCCGAAGTGCACGCAGAGTTCGTGCGCCTCGGGCCCGGGCAGCGCCTGATACACCGCGAGCAGGCGGCGGAAGTGATCGGGCGTCACCCATTTCTCCTCCGTCACGAGTTCCTGCCGGATCATGTCGATCTGCGCCACCGGTCCGCCCCACGCGAGGCAGCCGAAGCGCAGGAAACGCAGGAAGAGTCGCCCGCGGCTGTCGGTGATCGGCCGCGTGGCCGGCAAATCGGCCGGGGCGGGAGCGGGAGGGGAGGACATGGGCTGCGGCGCGCCGAGGAGGAAGCCGCGGGCCGGGTGGGTTGTCGCGCCCTATTTTGCGCGGCCGGCGTGCTTTCCCGCGGGGAGGGAGCACCCCGTGCCCACGGGCGCGCGGAGCTATTCGTCCCGCGAAAGGAGACCGGGCGGATGACGCACGGGGCCGGGCGCGGCCCGGGTTTTCCGTCGACGCGCCCGCGCGGACGCGCGCATCTTCCGGGCCCGCCCGGACGTCGGGCACCCCATCATGGTCCTGCGTTTCCTCCTGCTTGCCTCCGTTGTCGGCCTCGCGTCGCTCCGCGCCGAGAAGCCCAACATCCTCTTCATCCTCTCGGACGATCACAGCTACCCGTTCCTGAGCTGTTACGGCGACGGCAACGTGCGCACGCCGGCGATCGACCGGCTCGCGGCTGAGGGCATGAAGTTCCACCGCTTCTTCACGGTGGCGCCGCAGTGCGTGCCGTCCCGCGCGGGCTATCTCACCGGGCGTTCGGCCGTGGCGGCGCGGATGACGCGGTTCTCCGCGCCGCTGCCGCGCGACGAGATCACGTTTCCCGAACTGCTGCGGGAGCAGGCCGGCTATTACACGGGCGTGTGCGGACGCAGCTTCCACCTCGACGGTTCCGCGCGCGCCGCGCCGGGCGTCGGCGAGCTGATGACCAGGCACGGCATGAGGACGTTCGAAAAACGCGTCGACTACCTGCGGCAGGGCTCGGATGCGCAGGCCATCGAGCAGATGCGCGAGTTCCTCGCGGCAAAGCCGGCGGGCAAACCGTTCTGCCTGTGGCTGAACTTCAGCGATCCGCACCACCCGTGGAACGCCGCCGCGTCCGACCGGCCGGATCCGGCGTCGCTCACGCTGCCGGCGCACTGGCCGGATCTGCCCGGGATGCGCGAGCAGCTGGCCGACTATTGCGCGGAGGTGAACCGCGTGGACCGCAGCATGCAGCTCGTGCTCGACGAGCTCGAGCGGCGGGGCTTGGCGCGCAACACCCTCGTCGTCTTCGCGGGCGACAACGGCGCCGCGCTGCCCCACGGCAAGGGCTCGCTCTACGATCCGGGCTCCAACGTGCCGCTCGTGATCCGCTGGCCGGGCGTGGTGCCGCCCGGCGGCGAATCGCGCGTGCTGCTCAGCGGCGAGGACGTGGCGCCGACGCTGCTCGCCGCCGCGGGCGTGGCGCCGGGCCCGAAGATGAGCGGGGTCAGTTTTCTCGCGCTGCTGAAGGGCGAAACGTTTACGCCGCGGGAGCACATCTTCGTCGAGCGCGGGCCGCACGGCTCGGGTCCGGTGACGGTGAACATCCGCAGCAGCACCTACGATCTCGGCCGGGCGGTGCGGAGCGACCGCTACAAGCTGATCTACAACGGCACGCCCTGGATCCCCTATTCGCCGGTGGACTCGGCGGGTGGCGCCGCGTGGCGCGAGATGACGGCGGCCAACGAAGCGGGGAAACTCGCGGCCGGCCTGCGGGCGACGTATTTCACGTCGCCGCGTCCGGTGTATGAACTCTACGACCTGCAGGCCGATCCCTCCGAGCTGAACAACCTCAGCGGCAGCGCGCCGCTCCGGGCCGTCGAGGGCGCGCTCCGGCGCGCGCTCGCGGAGAAGATGCTCCTGGATTTCGACTACCTGCCGTTGCCGGAGCTTTTCGACGAAAGCGAAGGTCCGGCGGCGACGACGACCGGCAAGGCCGGAAAGGCCGGCAAGGGCGGAAAGAAAGGGAAAGGCGAGTGATCGCCTCGCGCGTCGCCGCGCGCCGGCGACCCGAGCCGCTGCGGTGCGCATGACTCCTTCCGACGACACGCTCGAGCAGGCCCGGGACCTCCTCCGGCTCGGGGACGAGATGACGGCGGACGACGTCCGCCGCGCGTATCTGAAACAGTCCTACGAGCTGATCCGGAGCGGGGCCCCGCAGGAGCAGCGGGACCGGTTGAAGGCCGCGGAGGCGGCGCTGCTGGCGGCGATCGCGGTGCTCGAGCAGGAGCAGCTGGCGGCCCGCCGCGTGGGCGCGGCGGAGCGGCGCGCGGTGCTGCAGGAGGAGCGGGCGCTGGCGGAGGCGCAGCGGGTCGCGGAGTGGGAGGCGGAGCGGATCGAGCCCAAGGTGGACCGCTGGGATCCGCGGTCGTTCGACAGCCGGCTGGTGAATCTGATCGCGCCGCCGGTGGTGGCCGGGATCGGCATTCTGGTGCAGGTGTCGCCGCTCGGATTTTTTCTCACCGGCTTTCACGTGTGGATCCACGAGTTCGGGCATGCGACGGTGGCGTGGCTGGCGGGTTATCCGGCGCTGCCGGTGCCGTTCGGATGGACGACGGTGATTCCGGAGCAGTCCAACTTCGTCTACTTCGGCCTGCTCGCGCTGCTGGGGCTGCTGTTCTATTCGGGCCTGAAGGAAGGGAAGCCGATGCCGATGTTTGCGGCGGTCGCGATTGCGGGGCTGCAGTATTTCGTCACGTGGCGGCTGCCCGAGCATCGGGTCGAGCTGTGGCTGGCGTTTGGCGGGGTGGGCGGCGAGTTCTACCTCTCGGCGGCGATGATGGCGCTGTTCTTCGTGCGCATGCCGGCGAAGTTCCGCTGGGGGCTCTGCCGGTATCTGTTCCTCTTCCTCGGCTCGGGCACCTTTTACTTCAGCTGGGCGATGTGGCGGCGGATCAGGCGGGGCGAGGAGGACATTCCCTATGGCTCGATGATCGGCGGCGAACACGACACCGGCGGCGACATGAACGTGCTGCACCACGACTACGGCTGGGCGCAGCGGAAGATCATCCACGCCTACAACGACCTTGCGACCGCCTGCCTGATCGCGCTCGGGCTCGTTTACGTGTGGTTCGTGGTGCGCCCGGACCGGCTGCTCGTGGACACCTGGCGCCGGCTGACGCGTGGGCGCGGCCCGGCGTAGCAACAAGGGCCGCCGCTGGCCGGCGTGCCGTGGCAAGTATCATGCCCGCCGCGCGACGGCTCGGCGACGAGCGCCGGCCCTACAGAAGCCCAAAGTCCACCGGACGTTGGTATCAGGGCCGCATGGCGGCGGCGCCCGCCGGCGGGGCTGCACGCAGCGGCACGAGCGCGAGGCGGAAACCGACGCCGGGACCGGTGTAATTGACCGGGTAGCGCACGCGGTAAGCGGCGCGGCTCATGCCGATGGTGCTGTTCCACGCGCCGCCGCGGACCATCCGCGACATCGCCGCGGAAGGCCCGTCGTAGCCGATGAACAGGTCGACGACGTGGCCGCCCGGGTAGCTGTGGAAGCCGTCGAGGCACCACTCGAATACGTTGCCGTGCATGTCGTGGAAGCCCCACGCGTTGGGTTTTCTCCGCCCGACCGGATGCGTCTGGCCCGCGCTGTTGGCCGCAAACCAAGCGACTTCCTCGAGTTCCCCGCCGAACAGCCCGGTGCTGCCGGCGCGGCAGGCGTATTCCCACTGGGCTTCGGTCGGGAGCAGATAGACGTAGCCCTCGGGGAGCCGGCCCGCCGCCCGCTCCCGCTCGGTCATCCGGGCGGCAAACTCCATCGCGCTGAGCCAGCTGATCCGCTCCGCGGGCCGGTCCGAACCGCGGAACTGACTCTGCGGCGGCAGGTGCTCCATCACCGCCTGCAGCTGCTCCTGCGTCACCTCGGTGCGCCCGAGCCAGTAACCGCGCGAGAGGGTGACCGTGGTGTCGTCGTCGCTGCCGAACGGATTGCGCAGCACCACCGTGCCGGGCGCGACCCAGAGCATCGCGATCCCGGCGGTTTCGGTGGTGAAATTCCGGACCGGCTCCGGGTGCCGCACGGGAATCTCCGGCAGCCGCCCGGCGCGCGGCAGGGCCGTGGGCCGACCCTTGCCCTCGGCGATGAGCCGCTCGACCTCGGTGCGCAGCGCGGCCACCTCCGGGGCGTCGGGATACTGCAGGCCGATGATTTCGATCTGGCGCAGGGCGGCCTCGAGGGCACCTTGCTCGGCGATCTCGCGGACATGGCTCAGATTGCTTTGCAACCGCGCATCGGCGGCTCGCAGGGCGCCGGCGAACAGAACGGCGACGGCAAACAGAACTCGGAGCGGGGCGGTCACACGGAGTGCATCGACAGCGACCGAAAGCGAATCTTGCGCCAAGCCGGAAACGCGGAATGTTCGCGCGCGCCGCGGCGCCGCTGCCGCTCTTCCCCATGATTGCCGTCCCGCTGCGCCTTGTCGCTGCGCTCGTCTGGCTGGCCGGTGCCTGCGCCGCCGCCAACGAACTGGGCCGTCCCATCGTCCGACACTACACCCCCGGCGAGCACCTGCGCGGCACGGGCAGCCGGCGCGTGGTGCAGGACGCCGCCGGTTTTGTTTACGTGGCCAACGACACCCACCTGCTCGCCTTCGACGGTGCCCGCTGGAGTTGGATCGAGCTGCCCTCCGAATCGGCCGGTGTCCGGCAGTTTGCCCTCACGGACGACGGCACGATCTATCTCGCCGGGGCCGGAGTGATGGGGTTCCTGCGCGGTGTAGGCGCGGACGCGAAATTCGTCTCCCTCGCGGACCGGCTGCCGGAAGGAGCAAGCAACATCGACGAACTGCACGGCGCGGTCGCGCTGGGCTCCGCGGTCTATTTCTCCGATGCGGAAAAACTGCTCCGGTGGCGCGACGGCCGCTTTACCGTGTTTCCGTATCCGTCCGGAGCGGACGGCCCGGGGGCGCGGCTCCATCGCGTCGGCGACACCCTCTATGTCACCGCACCGGGCCGGCCGCTGGCGCGGTTCCGGGGCGATGCGCTCGAGCCGGTGGCGGATGCGCCGGTTTTCCGCGAGCGGCGGACCGTGGCGCTCGCGGCCGGGGCCGATGGGGCGTTGGTCGCGCTTGCCACGGAAGGTGGGTTTTTCCGCGTCGCGCCCGATGGGACGGTGGCGCCGCTGCCGACGGAGATGAACCGCTGGCTGGCGGGGAAACGCGTCTACTGTGCGCGCCGGCTCGCCGACGGCTCATGGGTGGTGGGTTTCTCGGCGGTCAGCGGCGATGGCGGGATGCGCTTCGCGCCCGACGGCAGCTATGCGGGGCCGCTCGATACGACGATCGGGCTCGTGGTGCGCACCGTGCGCGACTTTTTCGAGGACCGCGAAGGCGGGCTCTGGCTCGGCATGGACCAGGGCTGCGCGCGGCTGGAGTGGCCGTCGCGGGTGTCGGTGTTCGATTCCTTCAACGGCCTCGGCCAGGGCGCGGTGCAGGCGGTGCTGCGGCACGAGGGCGTGCTGCACGTCGCGACCAGCGAGGGGTATTTCCGCCTGACACCGGCCGATGACACCGGCCGCAGCGCGCGCTTCGAGCGCATCGCCCGCCAGAGCGAGGTGCCGGCGGCATTGCGCCGCGAGCGGGAAGAGGGTGCCGCCGGCACGCCGGTGGTGCCGCCGGTGGCAGCGGTGCCGCACTTTGTGCGCGCCACGATCGGCGCGATTTCCGTGGTGCATGAGGAACCGGGTCCGCAGGGACCGGTGTTCTGGATCGGCGGCGCCAACGGTCTCGCCCGCCTTGAGGGCCCGGCGGCGCTGCCCGCCGCGCCGCCGTTTGCGGTGCGGCTGATGGCGCAGCACGTGGGCCCGGACGAGGAACTGCCGGTCGTGCATCCGGCCGTGACGTTCTCCTTCGTTGCGCCGCGCCAACGTCCGACCAGCCCGGTGCTTTATCGCACCCGGCTGCTTGGCCTCGAGTCCGAGTGGAGCGCGCCGTCGGCGCGGCGGGACCGGAGTTTCTCCCAGCTGCCTTCGGGCACGTATCGTTTCGAAGTGCGGGCGACCGATGCGGCGGGCGTGGAGAGCGCCCCGGCGATGCTCGCGTTCTCGGTGCAGGCGCCGTGGTGGCGTCGCCCGTGGGCGCTGGCCGGATATGTTCTGGTGGGCGGCGGTCTGGTGGCGGGATTGATCCAGGTGCGCACCCGGGCCTTGCGCCGCCGGGCGGAGCACCTCGAGGGCATCGTGGCCGAGCGCACCGAGGAACTGGCCCGGCGCAATGCCGAGCTGCTCCGCCTCCACCAGCTCGACCTCGACGAGAAGATCGCCGCCCGGCTCGCCGAGGAGAAAGCGCGGCTCGAAGTGCTGCGCTACCAGCTCAATCCCCACTTCCTCTTCAACACCCTCGCCTCGATCAGCTCCGCGCTGCCCGAGGGCACCGGCGAGGCGCGCGCGATGGTCGACCGGCTCGCCCATTTCTGCCGGCTCACGCTGCACCGCGGCGACGACCGCGAGTGGACGACGCTCGGGACCGAGACCGCGCTGCTCCGCACTTACTTCGAGATCGAGCGCTCGCGCTGGGGCGATCTGCTCGACCTGCACATCGCGATCGACCCCGGACTCGAGGCCGAACCGCTGCCGCACTTCCTGCTGCTGCCGCTGGTGGAGAACGCGCTGAAATACGGGCGGGCCACGAGCCCGGATCGCGTGGGCATCCGCCTCACGGCCCGGCGCGCCGCCGGCGGCGAGGGCCTCGTCGTGGTCGTCGCCAACACCGGCCGCTGGGTGCAGCCGGCCGAGCGCCGCACCGTGTCCACCCTCGGGATCGGCCTCGAGAATCTCCGGGAGCGGCTCACCCGCTACTACGCGAAATCCCACCGCCTCGACATCGCCGAGTGCGATGGCTGGGTCGAAGTCACGCTCGAACTTTTCCGTCCGCCGTCCGTCTGAGCCGCCATGCTGCGCGCCCTCCTCATCGAAGACGAAGCGACCGCCCGGGCCGATCTCCGGGCAAAACTCGCCGCGCATCCGGAGGTCACGATCGTGGGCGAGGCCGCCACGCTGCGCAGCGCGCGCACCCTGCTCGCTCGCGAGGGCTACGAACTCGTGTTCCTCGACATCCAGCTGATCGGGGGGACCTCATTCGAACTCGTGCCCGACGTCCGGCCCGGGGCGCGCATTGTCTTTGTGACGGCCTACGATGCGTTCGCCGTCCGGGCTTTCGAGGTCAACGCCCTCGATTATCTGCTCAAGCCCGTCACGCCCGCCCGCCTCGCCGCCGCGCTGCTCCGGCTCCAGGCGCCGCCCTCCGCCGCGGATGCCGGTCCGGATCTGCCGGCCGGCACGCTGCGGCTCGGCGACAGCCTCTACCTCCGCGACGGTGCGCGCGCCCGCTTCGCCTCCGTCGGCGAAATCAGCCTGATTCTCGCCGCCGACAACTACTCCGAGGTGATCCTCCGCGACGGCACGCGTATGCTCCTGCGCAAGAGCCTCAAAAATTGGGAAGACACCCTGCCGGCGTCGCACTTCATGCGCGTGCATCGCACGGCAATCGTGAATCTCGCGCGCATCGCGCGCTACGAACGCGACCGCGACGAGCACACCCGCTTGTTTCTCGAAGGCACGGACGAGCCCGTCCTCGCCAGTCGCTACCGCTGGCCGGATCTCCGCGACCGGCTCGCGCTCCTGCGCCCGGCGCCCTGAGGCCCGGCGCGACGGTGCGCCGAGACTCGCGCCCGCCATTCGCCACGCGACTGCCGCGATTCGCCCCAGAGGCATCGCACGCCACTTGCCTCTGCGGCACTGCTGCGCGCGTCCCCGTTCCAGCCACCTGCGGTGTGCTCGGCTCCAGCCCGAGTTCCGCCGCGCGATCTCCGCTTCCCATGAAACTGTCCGGTCTATTGCGCGTTGTGTCTCTGGTTGTTTGCGCCGCGAGTTTGGTCCGCCTCCCCGCGGCGGTGGGCGATCTCGACCCGGGCTACAACCCCAATGCCACCATCGGCACCTTCGCCACCGCCACCGCCCTCCAGCCGGACGGCAAGCTGGTCGTAGGCGGCGCGTTCACCTCGTTCGGCAGCACTTCGCGCAACTACCTCGCCCGCCTCAACGCCAATGGCTCCGTCGATACCGCGTTCGATCCCAATCCCGATGGGGCCGTGCAGGCGATCGTCGTGCTCCCCGACGGCAAGATTATCGTCGGCGGGTCCTTCACCACGATCGCCGGCAGCCCCCGCTCCCGGATCGCCCGGCTCAACGCCGACGGCAGCATCGATCCGACTTACGATCCCGGTGCCAACAGCACCGTCCGCCGCTTCCTGCTTCAACCCGACGGCAGGCTGCTCGTCGCCGGCGTGTTCTCCACCCTCGGCGGCAGCGCCCGGAGCCAGCTCGGGCGCCTCGAACCCAACGGTTCCCTCGACCCGAACTTCAACCCGAATGTCACCGGCGGCATTTCCAGCCTTGGCCTCCAGACCGACGGCAAGATCGTCCTCGTCGGTGGCTTCTCTCTGACCGTCGGCGGAGTTGCCCGCAACGGGTTCGCGCGGATCAACGCCGACGGCTCGCTCGACTCCCTGGTTGCTTCCCTCAACGGAGTCGCGGAGAGCACGCTCGTCCTGCCCGACGATCGAATTCTCATCGGCGGCAATAACTTCAACACTGTCGCCGGCGTGGCCCGAGAGCGGATTGCCCGGCTGAAGGCCGACGGGTCGCTCGATACCGGGTTCAACCCCGGTGCGTTTGGCGGCGGGGTCTTCGCGCTTTCGCTCCAGACCGACGGTCAACTCCTCGTCGGCGGCGCGTTCAGCTCGTTTGGCGGCAATCCCCGCAACCGCGCCGCCCGCCTCAAGGCCGATGCAACGCTCGACTCCGCGTTCAACCCGAACGCCGACGAAGCGGTCTACGCACTCGCCCTCGACGACCAGGGCCGGGTCGTGCTCGCCGGCGGTTACGCCCAGATCGGCTCCACCTTCCGCAGCCGCTTCGCGCGGGTCGCGCTCGAAGCCGCCTCGCAAGCACTCACGGCTCCTTCACCGTCCTCCGTCGAGTGGTTGCGCGGCGGCTCCTCGCCAGAAACCTATCACGTCACCTTCGAGCGCTCCACCGACGGCGGCGCGACGTGGACGCTCCTCGGCACCGGCACCCGGATCAGCGGCGGTTGGACGCTCGGGGGGCTGACCCTCTCCGGCACCTTTCACCTGCGCGCCCGCGCACGGGTCCTGAGCGGCCAGGCCAACGGCTCTTCCGGCATTGTGGAGAAAATCGAGGTCATCACGTTTCCCGCGCCCGAGATCGAGGTTTCCGGCGGGGCCACCCCCGGCGTCGTGATTGCGAGCGGCGACACGTCGCCGGTTACGACCGACGGCACGCACTTCGGCACGGTGCCGGTCGCGGGCACCGCGCAGGCGCAGCAGACCTACACGATCCGCAATATCGGCACCGCGTCGCTCCAGGTCACGAGCGTGCTCGCGACGCCCGGCTCCGATTTCGTGGTCGGCAATTTCACGCCCGGCCTGATCGCGCCCACCGCAACCACCACCTTCACCGTCACCTTCGATCCCACGGCGGGCGGTCCGCGCACCAGCACGATCACCATCGCGAACAACGACAGCGACGAGGCCAGCCACACCTTCCTCGTCGAGGGCAACGGCCTCGGTTTCCCCGAGATCGACGTGCTCGGCCCGCCGCTGGTCTCGATCCCGAACAACACCTTCGTCCACGTGCCTGGGCAGGGCCGCGACCTCGGCACCGTGCTCCTCACCGCCGGGCCCGGACCGCAGCACGTCTTTACGATCCGCAACGACGGGCACGCCACGCTCAACGTCACCGGCATCACCTCGAGCAATCCTTCCGAGTTCATCCCGAGCGGCTTCACGCCCGGCCCGATCGCGCCCGGCGGTTTCACGACGTTCATCGTCCGTTTCGATCCCTCCGTCCTGCATCTCCGCACGAGCGACATCACCATCGCCAACGACGATGCCGACGAGGCGCCCTACATGTTTCGCCTGCAGGGCAACGGCGGCGCGCCCGAGATCACGATAAGCGGCAAGAGCGTGATCATCCCCGACGGCACCACCACGACCACCGGCAACGACGACACCGATTTCGCCAGCCGGTCCGTCTGCGCGCCCGGCTCGACCTCGCATACCTTCACGATCCGCAACACCGGCAATCTCCCGCTCACCATCACCGCCATCGGCAAATCCGGCCTCCACCCCGGCGACTTCCTCACCCCCCCGCTCACGCCCCCGGCCACGCTCCCGGCCACGATCAATCCCAACGCCACGTTCGACTTCGTTGTGAACTTCGACCCCACGGCCGGCGGCGCCCGGTCGGCCGTGATCGAGGTCACGCACGACGCGCCCGGCGGTCCGATCTACAACTTCGCGGTCTCCGGCCAGGGCACCGGCCCCGAGATCCAGCTCGAGGGCGGCACGCCGCCGCTCGTCATCCCGCACAACAGCCTGCACCCGGTCGTCGGCGACCACGCCCACTTCGGCGATGTCGCCGCGGCGGGCAACGTGACGCTCACCCGCACCTTCACGCTCCGGAATCTCGGCGACGCCAACCTCACGATCACGAGCATCAACTCCTTCACGACGCCCGAGTTTCTCATCCAGGCACCGACGATGCCCGCCGTCATCCTCCCGCAGGGCACGCTGACCTTCGACATCGCCTTCGATCCCGCCCAGGTCGGCGCGCGCGCGTCCGATATCTGGATCGTCAACGACGACTGCGACGAATCGAGCTACACCTTCGTCGTGAAGGGCAACGGCATCGGTTTCCCGGAGATCGACGTCCAGGGTCCGCCGCAGATCTCGATTCCGCACAACACCCTCACGCCCGTCGCCGGCCAAGGCACCGACTTCGGTCCGTTCTCGATCAGCGCCGGCGCCACGCCGCCGCGCACGTTCAAGATCCACAACACGGGCGACTCCGACCTCACGATCACGTCCATTATCTCGACCAATTCCGCCGAGTTCACGCCCGGGCCGATCACGCCGCCGCTGCCCGCCACGATTTCGCCCGGCGGCCAGTTTCCGTTCCAGGTCAGCTTCAATCCCAACGGCACCGGCACCCGGCTCTCCACGATCGAAATCGCGAACAACGACGCCAACGAGGCGCCGTATAAGTTCGCCGTGACCGGCGAGGGCGTCGCGGTCCCGGATATCATCGTCCGCGCCGGGCCCAACGCGCAGGTCATCGCCCACGGCGACTTCGACCCCGAGGCCGGCGATTTGACCGATTGGGGCACCCAACTCGTAAGCGGCGGCTGGGTTGGACCGCACGTCATCTCCATTTACAATCAGGGCGCGGCCGATCTGGACGTTACGTCGATCACCTCGAGCGCGCCCAACGAATTCATCGTGATCGCGCCCTCCCTGACGCTGCCCGCCATGCTGGTGCCCTTCCAGGGGATGTATTTCACCGCCTACTTCTATCCGCAGGGGCCCGGGCCGCGCGCCGCGACCATTACCGTCAACAGCACCGACCCCGATACTCCCGCCTACAGCTTCGGCGTGAAGGGCAACGGCCTGGCCTTCCCCGACATCGAACTCCGCGGCGCCTACAACAAACTGATTCTCGACGGCGACACGGTGCCGGACACCGGGCCCGCCAATGACGGCACCACGTTGCCCGCCACCCAGCTCAGTGCCGGCTCCTCGGCGGCGAGCACCTTCAAGATCCACAACCTCGGCGACGGGCCGCTCACCATCACGAGCATCCAGTCCACGATCGCGGGCACCCAGTCTCCGAGCTCCGAGTTCATCCCCGCCAATATCACGCCCGCGCTGAACGTGCCCATCGCCCCCGGCGGCAACAAGACCTTCACCGTCGCGTTCAATCCCACGCAGACCGGACTCCGCAGCGCCGATATCACGATCCACAACGACGACGCCGACGAGCCCGCCTATCGCTTCCGTGTGCAGGGCCAAGGTCTGCCCGACGGCAACGCCGACGTCCTCGTGCGGGGGAACAACAACCCCGTCCCGCATCAGAGTATGTCCACGGGAACCGGCAACTGGACGGAGTTCGGCGGCACGCTCTGGACCGACAACTCCACGCTCGATCGCGTCTTTACGGTCACCAACACCGGCACCGGCGCCGCCACCCTGACCCTCGGGGCGGCCTTTCTCACCGGCACCCACCCGGGCGATTTCCAGATCTTCACGCAGCCCTCGACCAACCCGCTGCTGCCGACGGCCAGCACCACGTTCACCGTGCGTTTCAATCCGTCCGCCGCCGGCCCGCGCTCGGCCATCGTGAAGCTGCCGACGAACATCACGGGGAAGAATCCGTATGAGTTCCGCATCTCCGGCAACGGCAACGCGTGGACCCAGGTCGCCGCCGACATGACCGTGCGGGGCAACAACGTCGTGATCCCCGACGGCTCGAGTCCGCCCACGACGGCGAACCACACCCACTTCGGCTCGACGGCCGTCAGCGGTGGCGTCGTGACCCGCACCTTCACGATCCGCAACACGGGCCAGACCGCGCTCGCGCTCAACGGCACGCCGTTGCGGGTGCAGAAGTCCGGCCTGCATGCGTCCGATTTCACCGTCACGCAGCCCACGGTCTCCTCGCTGGGGACCAACGTGAGCGCGACGTTCTCCGTCATTTTCAATCCCAGCTCGTGGGGCACGCGCACGGCGATGCTCAGTATTCCCAACTCCGATACGCCGAAGAATCCCTACAACTTCGCGATCAGCGGCTACGGCACGCCCAGCATCTTTGTCGGCGGCGGCAGCGGCTTCTCGTGGGGCGGCATGGGACCGCGCTGGACGCCGATCGGCGGCGGATCGCTTGAGGGCGGCATCGATCCCACGCCGCGCTCCGCGGTGGGCCCGCCGCAGCCCTTCGCGTGGGGCGCCAACGCCTCCGGCCAGCTCGCCCGCGCCGCCGTGGCGGGCCTCGACGCGCCCGCCTCCGTGCCGCTCGGCGGCGCACTGGCCGGGAAACAGGTCATCACCGTTGCGGCGGGCGGCGCCCACAGCGTCGCGCTCTGTGCCGATGGCACCGTGGCCGCCTGGGGCCAGGGCACCGCGGGCCAGCTCGGCCACGGCGCGTTCACCGACAGTGCCACGCCGGTCGCGGTCACGTCGAGCGGCGCGCTCGCTGGGAAAACGGTCGTCGCGCTTGCCGCCGGTGCCACCCACACCCTCGCGCTCTGTGCCGACGGCACGGTCGTCGCCTGGGGTGCAGGAGCCGCCGGCCAGCTGGGCCACGGGGCCACGGCCGGCAGCGCCGTCCCGGTCGTCGTCTCCGCCGCGGGTGTCCTCGCCGGCAAAACCGTCATCGCCATCGCCGCCGGCGCCGAGCACAGCGCCGCGCTCTGTGCCGATGGCACCGTCGCCACGTGGGGCAGCAACGCCTTCGGCCAGCTCGGCGACGGCACCACGACTGCGCGCAGCACGCCGGTCCTCGCGGGCACGGCCGCCGCATCCGGCCTCGCGGGCAAAACCATCGTCGCCCTCGCCACCGGCGCCTCCCACACGCTCGTTGCCACGGCCGATGGGATCGTCGCCGCGTGGGGCCGCAATCACGCCGGCCAGCTCGGTGACGGCACCACGACGAACCGGTCCGCCCCGGTGCTCGTCGCCGCGAGCGGGCCGCTCGGCGGACGGACGGTGGTGTTCATTGCCGCCGGCGCCGCGCACAGCTTGGCGCTCTGCTCCGACGACACCATCGTGGCCTGGGGCGACAACGCCGAGGGCCAGCTCGGCAACGGACTCTCCGTCGGCAGCAACGTGCCGGTGCCGGTCGAGCGCACCGGTGCCCTGGCCGACCGCACGCCCATCGCCCTCGCCGCCGGCGCCCAGCACAGCCTCGTCCTCTTCGCCGACGGCGGGTTCGCCGGTTGGGGCTCGAATGCGCAAGGTCAGCTCGGTGTGGCCGGCACGGCCCCGCAGCGCGTGCCGGTGTCGGCGCAGGCCGGGGCGATCGTCGCCGGCTCGCGGCTGCTTGCCCTCGCGACCGGTCCGGCGGCCAACCACACGCTCGCGCTCGTCGGCGCGCCCGCACCCGAGCTCGTGGTGCGCGGCGCCGGCCTCGTGATTCTCGACGGCACGCCGCAGGCGAGCCTCGCCGACGGCAGCGACTTCGGCGCCGCCGCCGTGGGGGCGGGCACCGTCACGCGCACCTTTACCGTCACCAACGCCGGCGGCGCCGCGCTGGCGCTCCCCGGCACGCCGCGCCTCGCGGTGGGCGGTGCGCACGCGGCCGACTTCACCGTCGCCGTGTCGCCGCCGGCCACGCTCGCCCCGGGCGCCACCGCCGCGTTTGCCCTCACGTTTGCGCCCACGGCCGCGGGCCTGCGCACGGCCACGGTCACCCTTGCGAGTGACGATCCCGCGGCGCCGCAGTTCACCTTTGCGATCCAGGGTAACGGCAGCGCGCCGGGCGCGGTGGCCGCCGGCAGCAATCTCGGCGCGAACAACGCCGTCCTCGCGGCGGCGGTCCAGCCCGACGGCGGGGCGCTCCTCGGCGGTAACTTCACCGCCTTCGGCCCCGCCACGCCGCAGCGGATCGCCCGGCTCCTTCCCGACGGCACGCTCGATCTCGCGTTCGACGTCGCGGCGGACAACTCCGTCGCCGCCGCGTTCGTGCAGGCGGACGGTGCGGTCGTGCTCGGCGGCTCGTTCACGACGGTCGGCGGCGCGGCCCGCGCGAACATCGCCCGCGTGACCGCCGCTGGCGTGGTTGACGCCGGTTTCAATCCGGGTGCGGACGATGCGATCATGGCCTTTGCGGGGCAGCCCGATGGGCGCCTGCTGGTTGCCGGGCGCTTCACGACGCTCGGCGGCGCGGCCCGGAGCCGGATCGCGCGGCTCAATGCCGACGGCACCCTCGACAGCGGCTTCAATCCGGGCGCCAACCGCGCGGTCTACACGGTCGCGGTCCAGGCCGACGGAAAGATCATCCTCGCCGGCAACTTCGATGTCGTCGCGGGCCTGTCGCGCAACCGGATCGCGCGGCTCAACCCTGACGGCACGGTCGACACCACGTTCAACCCCGGGCCGAACAGCGACGTCACGAGCGTCGCCGTGCAGGCCGACGGCCGCATCGTCATCGGCGGTCAGTTCACGAGCGTCGCCGGCACGCCGCGCAATCGCGTGGCCCGCCTGCACCCCGACGGCTCGCTCGATGCGACGTTCGATCCCAACGTCGACAGCGCGGTCTACACGCTCGCGGTGCAGACCGACGGAAAAATCCTGCTCGGCGGTGCGTTCAACACCGTCGGCGGCGTCGCCCGCACGCGGATCGCCCGGCTCAATGCCGACGGCACGCCCGACACCACGCTGGTGGCGACGGCGAACGACGTGGTCTTCGGCACGACGCTCCATGCCGACGGCACGGTGCTGCTCACCGGCTACTTCACCGCGGTCAACGACAGCACCCGCACCTACGTCACGCGCCTCGACAACTCGGGCGCGCCCTCGAGCCTAGCGCTCACGTCCGCCTCGCGCGTGCAGTGGCTGCGCGGCGGCTCGAGCCCGGAGACACTTCAGGTGACCTTCGAGCGCTCACTCGACGGCGGCGCCACGTGGACCGCGCTCGGCGCGGGCACGCGGATCGCGGGCGGTTGGGAACTCACCGGCCAGACATTCACCGGCACCGGGCTCGTGCGGGGCCGCGCGCGCACCACCGGCGGCGCCTACACGGGCTCCTCGGGCCTGGTCGAGGCGGTCGCGACGTTCGACTTCGCGAGCGCGCCGCAGATCGTCACGCCGCCGCTCGCGCAGGCGGGCGTGGTCGGAGGCAACGCGACGTTTTCCGTGGTCGCCGCGGGCAATCCCGCGCCGACCTTCCAGTGGGGCCGCGCGAGCGCGATGGGGCTGACGCAGATCGCGGGGGCCACGGGGCCGACGCTCACGTTGACCAATCTGCAGGCCGGCGATGCCGGCAGCTACGCCGTGACGGTGACGAATGCCTCCGGCTCGGTCACGAGCACGCCGGTCGCGCTCACGGTCGCGACGGTGCCGGTGGCGCCGTTCATCACGCGGCATCCGCTGCCGCGCACGGTCAATGCGGGTGAGATCGCGGGTTTCACGGTCGCGGCCGAAGGCGCTGGGCCGCTGGGTTTCCAGTGGCGCAAGGGTGGCACGCCGATCGAAGGCGCGACCGCGGCGAGCTTCACGATCCAGAGCACGTCGGCTGCGAACGCCGGGAGTTACGATGTCGTGGTGACCAACAGTGTCGGCTCCGCCACGAGCAATCCGGCGACGCTGACGATCAACGTTGCGCCCTCGATCGTGACCGCTCCGGTCAGTCGGGTCGCGGCGGCGGGCACCGGGGTCGTGTTCTCCGTCACGGCGGCGGGCACGGCGCCGCTCACGTATCGGTGGACGCGCAACGGCGAGCCGGTGGCCAACGGCACCGGCGCGACGCTGTCGCTGGCCAACGTCGGACCCGACGTGGCCGGCAGTTATCGCGTGACGGTCAGCAACGCAGGCGGGACCGTGACCAGCGATCCGGTGACGCTCACGGTGCTCGCCGTGCAGGCGACGCATGCCGCGGTCGGCCCGGGCTACCTCGCGGGTGGCACGCTCACGATCCGGAACACGTTCGCGTTTGCCGCGGGCACCTCGAGCCTTGGCTGGCAGGTGTTGTTGCCGGCGGGCTGGAGTTTTGTGGCCGGTGGCGGGCAGCAGGGCGACGTGCGCCCGCAGGCAGGCACGACGGCGTTGCTGGAGTGGGCGTGGACGGCGATCCCGGCGTCGCCCCTGAGTTTCACCTACACGTTGAACGTGCCCGCGGGCACGACGGGGCCGCAGGCGCTGGCGGCGTTGGCGCTCGTGCGGCAGGACGGCGTGGCGGGCCAGCTCGTCGCGTTGCCCGATCCGCTCGTGGTCAATGCCATCGGCCATCACAGCGCCGACACGGACCGCGACTATCGTTTCGGCCTCTTCGAACTCACGCGGGTCATCGCGCTCTACAACGTGCGCAACGGCACGGTGCGGACCGGGGCGTATGCGGTTGCGGCAGGGACGGAGGATGGATTCGCCCCGGCGCCGACCCGCGCCGTCGGGTCCGTCGTGGCGCTGACGCAGCATCACGCCGCGGACACCGATCGCGATGGGCGGATCGGGCTGCTCGAGCTGACGCGGGTGATCGAGCTCTTCAACACCTACAGCGGCACGACGCGGACCGGCGCCTACCGGCCGCAGCCGGGCACGGAGGACGGCTACGCCGCCGGGCCATGAGTGCGAGTGCCGTCACGGCGGGCCGCCCGCCGCCCGGCGATGGACGCTGGGCAGCCGTTGAACCGCTGCTGGAGAGCATGCGCGGGAGCGACGCGCCGGCGGCGTGGCGGACGTTCTACGAGCTGCACGGCGCGATGATCCTGCGTTACGCGCGCCGGCGCGGGCTGAATGCGCAGGACGCGGAGGATGTGCTGCAGGAGACGATGGTGACGCTGCTGCGGCTGCTCCCGAAATTCGTCTACGATCCGGGCCGGGGCCGGTTCGTGAACTTCGTGCTCACGGTCGTGCACCGGAAGATCCTCGCGCTGCGGCGGCGGGCGTCGCGGCGGCGGGAGGTGGTCTCGTGCGAGAGCGACGAGGCGCGGCAGGCGCTGGGGCGGGCGTGCCACGGTCCGGCGCGCGATGGCGGCGCCGACGAATGGCTGCGCGACCTGGCGGCGGAGGCGATGCGCCGGGTGCGGCACTGCCCGCGGACCAGCGGGCGCACGTTTGCGGTCTTCGAGGCGTATGTCCTGCAGCAACAGCCGGTCGGCGGAGTGGCGCGGACGTTCGGCCTGAAGGCGAACGCCGTCTATCAGATTCGAAACCGGGTGCTACGTCGCGTGCAGGCGGAGGTGCAGGCGATGACGGCGCCAGCGGCGCGGGGCGACGGAAGCGGCCGTCCCGCCACGGGAATCAGAAGGTGTCCTTGATGCCGAAGCTCCCGAGGGAGCCGAATTCGATGCGCTGGCGGAACTGGGCGTGCTCGGGCTGGCATTCACCCCGAATAATTCCGCTGCCTCGGCCTCGTCGTGCCCGGTGGGCGCGAAGTGGAGGGCCGACCCTGCGTCAGACGAGCGGGAAGAGCTTGGCGGCGACGATCACGAGGATCGAGCCCGCGATGCCCATGAGCGTGAACATGACGGACATCGTGCGCAGCGTTTCGCGTTCGGTGAGGCCGCTGGTCTTGCAGACGACCCAGAAGCCACTGTCGTTCATCCACGGGGTGATTTTCGAGGCGCAGCCGACGATGAGCGCGAGGTAGACGGGGTGGAAGCCGAGCGTCTCGGGCGAGGCGAAAGCGCCGAGGATGCCGACGCTCGTGACCATCGCCACGGTGGCGGATCCCTGGGCCGTGCGGATGAGCGCGGTGACGACGAACGCGAGCGGGAGCACGCCGATGCGGTAGTCGCGGGCGAGGCCCTGGATGCGCTCGCCGACACCGGTCTCCTGCAGCACGCCGCCGAAGACGCCGCCGGCGGCGGTGATGAGGATGATCATGCCCGCATCGGCCAGGCCGGCGGTGACCGTCTTGCGGACGGTTTCCTTGTCGCCGCCCGGGCGCAGCGCGACGGTGGCGAGGGCGATGGCGGCGGCGAGGGCCAATGCGATGTTGGGATGGCCGAGCGCGTCGATCACCCGGACGAGGCCGGCCGGGAGTTCGACGATGTCGGCGACGGTGGAACCCGAAATGAGCACGACGGGCAGCACGATGGGTGCGAGGGCGAGCCAGAGCGGGGGCAACTCGTGGTCGGCGCGGACGGGCAGGGGCGAGACGGATTCCTCGGCAGGCGCGCGGACCGCGGTCGGCCAGCGGCGGTTGGCCCACATGGCGTAAAGCAGGCCGAGGGAGGCGGTGAGCGTGCTCAGGATCAACCCGGCGACGATCATCGTGCCGAGATCGACCTTGAGCGCGTTGGCCGCGAAAAGCGGGCCGGGGGTCGGCGGGACGAGCGAGTGCGTCATCGTGGTGCCGACGGCGATCGCGAGGACGTAGAGCAGGTAGTTCCGCCCGGTGCGGGTCGCCATCGCGCGGGCGAGGGGTATCAGCAACAGAAATACGGTGTCGAAGAACACGGGCACGCCGAGCACGAGGCCGCTGGTGGCGAAGACGAAGGGCGAGCGTTTCTCGCCGAAGAGGCCGAGGGTGGAGCGCACGATGCGGTCGGCGCCGCCGCTGTGCAGCAGGCAGACGCCGACGATGGAGGCCATCGCGATGAGCACTCCGAGGTTGGTGCAGGTGTTGCCGAACTTCACGGCGAGCTTGGTGCCGAGCGGCTCGGCGGCGCGGGCGGCGGCCTCGGCGGCCGGGCGCTTCTGGGCGAGCACGGAGCGCTCGATGTTTTCCTTCGGCGTCAGCGCCGCGACCACGATGGCGGCGGAGAACAGCGCGATGAACGCGTGCAGTTTCAGGAAGACGATGCCGCCGATGACGATGACGATGCCGATCAGCAGCAGGAGGAACGGATCCATGGGGCGGGGTGCGGCGAGTGAGCCGGGAAACTCCGGGGTGGCAAGCCGCGAGCCGGCCGGTGCCGGCACGCAGACGCAGTGGTTGAACTCCGCGCAATGCCCCCGGGCACTCGCCGTCGAAGAAGCCGACGACGAACTCGCGCTCGTCACCGTGCCACCGCACACGACCGCCCGGCGTGGCCAGCGTCGGGGACTGGCGCTCCCGAAGACCTTCCTCAGGTCCGGCGCCTTCCACCTTCAGCAGGTCCAGTCGGGGTGCGTCTCGCGGCTGGAGCGCCGCCTGGGCCTCCTCGCCGCAGAGGAATGGACCACGGTGCAATACCGCCTCCCCGGCGACCTCGGTTTGTAGCGGGGTTTCATGCCCCAGCCGTTGTGACGCTTTCGCGCCGGCCAGAGGCCGAAACGTCAGAACGTGCCCTTGATGCCGAAGCTCCAGAGGGAGCCGAACTGGATGCGCTGGCGGAACTGCGCGTGCTCGGGCGTGCTCGGGCCGAAGATCTGGATGTCGTCCGGGGCGTCGAGGAGGTTGCGGAGCGCGGCGTAGACGGCGAAGCGCTTGTAGAAGTAATACTCGGCGTTGACGTCGAGGTAGAGGCGCTTGGACCACCAGAGGTAGGTGCCGGGCTCGATCGAGGTGTTGGGGCCGGGGTTGGCGATCGCGTTGCGGCGCTGGATGCCGCGGTAGTTCCAGTTGGCGCGGAGATTGTATTTCTCGCGGTTGAGGCTCACGCCCCAGCTGTAGGTGCGCGGAATGAAGTTCTGGAAGTTGGCCGAGGCGGGGCCCATGAGGCGCTGGGCGCTGGCGTTGGCGAAGACCTGCACGCCGCGGGCCCAGTGGGGCAGGAAGGTGAGGGCCTGCTTGTAGCTCGCATTGAGACCCTGGATACGGACGGTGTCCTGGATGTTGTGCTGCGTGACGACCGGGTAGGCGCCGTAGACCGTGGGGTCGATCGAGTAGAGTTCGAGGAACTCGGGCGTGGGCGTGATCGTGGTGTTGCCCTCGAAGTCCTCGATGTCGCGGCGGAAGGCGCCGAGAGAGACGACGCCGACGCCGGTGAGATAATATTCGAGGCGGGCGTTGAGGGAGCGGGCGCTCCACGGCTTGAGGGAAACATTGCTGACGGTGATCTGGTCGCCGGGGCGGGGATTATCGGGGTCGGGCAGGCTGACGCCGCCGGCATACTGGTTGAAGTCGGGGCGGCCGACGGAGGTCGACCACGAGGCGCGGGCGAGGAAGTTCTCGGTGATATTGTAGGTCGCGTTGAGGCTCGGGAAGAGGCGGAGGTATTCCTTCTCGGAGCGGGCGCCGCGGTCGAGGAACGTGAGCTGCGAATACTCGAGCGAGTTGGAGTTCGGCACGATCTGGACGAGCCGGCCGGAGGCATCGCGGCGGAAGTTGCGGTTGGGGTCGGTGAGCGGACCCTGCGCCTCGATGTTGGTCTGCTCGGCGCGGAGGCCGGTGACGATCTTGAGGCGGTTGTGCAGGAAGGCGGTGTCGAAGCGCACGTAGGCGGCGCTGACGAGCTCCTCGGCGTATTTGGAATTGGTGACGCCGTTGCGGTAGATGGCGTTGGCGTCGGTGCGGAAGTGGGCCGGGTTGGCGACGTAGTATTCGTAGAGTTTCTCGGCGCTGATGCCGCCGAGCTTGGGGAAGCCGTAGGGGGCGAAGCGGCTGGAGAAGCTCGGGTCGAGGAACGGGGCGGCGAGGTCGTCGCTCGTGGCGGTGAGGGTGGTGCTGGCGGTGCCGTCGCGGCCGAGAAAGGTGTAGGTCGGGACGATGAACCGCTGGTCGCGGGCGGCGTGGCGGAGGTCGACGCCGGTGCGGACAGTGAACGGCACGGGGCCGGAGAAGCTGCGGCGGATGTTGCCGTAGAGGGTGCGCTTGGTGTCGTCGGTCATGCGCATGTTGGCGGTGGCGGCGGTGACGACGTAGCTGGAAAGCGAATACGGGTCGACGGGGGCGCCGGTGGCGTCGGTGACGGTGATGGTGTTGGGCCGCAGGTAGAAGATGTCGTCGAAGGCGATGGTGAGGCCGGTGCGGCGGGCGGTGGTGGAGTCGAAGAAGCCGGACTCGGTGTTGCGGTTGCGGTTGCTGGCGCGGGAGTAGGCGAAGCCGGCTTCCAGCTTCCAAACGGGGCCGTCGTGCCGCCAGACGGCGGACGGCATGTAGGTCCAGTTGGTGCGGTCGTTGCCGTTGGTGACGAGCTGGGCGGTGCCGGCGCCGGCGGCGCCGCGGGTGGAGGTGGTCGAGAAGTTGCCGGGTAGGACGCGGCCGACGTCGAGGGTGAGGGCGTTGTGGTTGATGAGGACGTCGAAGGTCGAGTAGGTGAACGAGAACGAGAAGCGGTCGTGGCGGCCGAGGCGGTAGTCGACGGTGGTGCCGAAGGAGCTGCGTTTGGTGTCCTTGCCGCTGTTGCGGACGTCGGTGGCGGAGAGGTAGGGCTGGCCGTAGGGCGTGTGCGGATAGGCGACGCCGTTGGTCGGGGCCTGGACGCCGCGCCAGGTGTTGAGCATGCGGGGCTCGCCGGAGTGCTGGCGGTTGAAGCCGCCGGAAAGGGTGAAGCCGAAATTCCGCGAGACGGGGTTGATGTAGGAGAAGTCGAGGCCGGGGTGGATCTTGCGCGTGGGGTGGCGCGGGGCGGGGGTGCGGTTCCAGTTCCGGTAGTTGTCGCGCATCATCACGTAGGAGCTGAAGTTGAACAGCGGCCGGGTGCGTTCGAACGAGCTGCGGGGGACCATGTTGACGGTGCCGGCGAGGGCGTTGCCCTGGGAGTCGGGCGTGGGGGAGAGCTCGACCTCGATGCGGGAGATGTTGTTGAGGGAGACCTGGTCGAGGGCGACCGAGCGGTTGGTGCCGCCGCCGCCGCCGCCGACCGCGCTGGCGAGGCCGAAGCCGTCGAGCGTGACGGGCACGTAGTCGCCGGGGACGCCGTTCAGGGAGACCTCGCGGGCGTTGCCGCCGGAGGCGTCGATGTTCACGCCGGGGAGGAACTTGATGAATTCGCCGATGTTGCCCTCGGCGACGTCGCCGAACTCGTCGGTGGCGACGACGGTCTTGGTGTTGGCGGCGAAACGCTGCTCGTTGATGGCGAGGGCGGCGCCGGACATCTCGCGGGAGGTGGAGACGACGAACTGGTCGAGCTGCACGACCTCGCCCGGAGCGGTCGCGCGGCGCGGGGCGCCGAAGGGCGAGAGTTCGAAGTCGCGTTGTGCGGCCTGGCCGGCGGTGAAGTTCACCGTGGCGGTCGCGGGCGGGAAGCCGGTGAACGTGGCGCGGACGGTCGCGGTGCCGGCGGGGACGCCGGTGAGCCGGTAGTAGCCGTCGACGTCGGAGAAGGTCTCGAGTTCGGCGCCGTCGATCGTGATGCGGGCGCGCTCGACCACGGTGCCGGTGGCTGGGTTGGTGATGCGGCCTTCGAGCGAGGCGGTGCCGCTCTGGGCGTGCAGCGGGGCGAGCGGGAGCAGCAGCGCGGCGAGGAAAATGACGACGGCAAAGAGCCGGCGACCGAGGGGTTGGTGCGCGTTCATAGTCGGGAACCCGGAGTTTTTGGCAGGAAGCGGAACGGGGGAAGAGATTTTTTCGGGACCGAGACGCGGGGAAAACGGGAGAAAGGCGGAAGGGGGAGATCGGAAAATCGGGAAAGCGGGAAGGGCGGAAAGGCGGGGGAAGGCGAAAGGCGAAAGGCGAAAACTCGGAGGAGGAAATGCGGAAGCCGGGAAGCGGGGGAGGCGGAGTGGGTGGGGGGATTGGTTCTTGGTTTTCTGGCTTCTGAATTTTTGGGGAGAATGGGCGTCGGGTGGCTCGTGGGGCGGAAAAGAAAAACCCGCCGCGGGGAGGCGGCGGGTTCGGTGGGGAGCGGCGCGGGCGGTCAGAAGGAGCCGCGGAGGCCGATGGCCATCTGGATGCCGTATTCCTGCTCGGCGTAGAGTTTCGCGTAGTCGGGGGTGAGGTCGCCGTAGCGGAGAAACCGATACGGGGCGTTGAGGATGTTGTTGGCGCTGGCGACGAACGAGAGGCGGCGGGTGAGCTGCCAGCTGCCGTTGATGTCGAGCACGGTGCGGGACTCGATGTATTCGTAGCCGTTGGGGCCGTAGGCGGCGAGGGGGGCGCGCTTGTCGAGGCCGCGGTAGTTCCAGCGGGCGGTGAAGGTCAGGCGCTTGTTGGCGAAGGTGAAGCCCCAGTTGGCGCTCTTGGGGATGAAGCTGGTGAAGGCGGCGCCGGGGTTGCCGTCGAGTTCGAGCTTCGTGCCGTTGGCGAAGAGGGTGAAGTAGCTGCCCCATTTGCCGAGGCGCTTGAGGTTCTGCTTCAGGTTGAGCTCGGCGCCGGTGATGCGGGCGTCGCCGGCGTTGAACTTGGAGTTGATGTTCCAGTCGAGGTAGCGTTCGGGCAGGCCGAGTTCGGCGAGGACTTCGGGGGTGCCGCGGCGGGAGGCGTCGCCGAAGAAGTTTTTGAGCTCCTTGAGGAAAATGCCGGCGCTGATGAGGCCGCCGCCCTCGGTGTAGAGCTCGGCGGAGAGATCGTAGTTGTCGGCGGTCCAGGGGAGCAGGGCGGGATTGCGGACGTTGAGCGTGCCGCGGAACTGGCCGGGCTGGAGTTCGTCGTCCTCGTCGGGGTCGATGGCGCTGGTGCTGGCGACGGTGCGCGGGATGATGTCGGAGAAATTGGGGCGGCCGTAGGTTTTGGCCCACGCGGTGCGGACGAGGAGGTTTTCCGAGGCGTTGTAGGTGAAGTGGAGGCTCGGGTAGAAGCCGTCGTATTCGCGGTGGGTGAAGAACGAGCGGTAGGAGCGGGTGAGGAGGCTCTCGGCGAGGGAGCCGGCGGCGCCGGCCTCGGGCTTGCGCACGCGCTGGCCGGCGGCGTTGCGCACGTAGGAGCCGTCGGGATTCCGCTGCCAGATGTTGTCGGCGTTGTTGGTGCCGCCGATGCCGTCGTCGATGGTCTTCTCGAAGCGCACGCCGCCGAGGACACGGAGGCGGTTGTTGAGCAGCTGGGTGTCGGCCTGGAGGTAGGCGGCCTGGACCTTCTCTTTGATGTTTTCGTTGTTATCGATGTGGGTGTTCCGCGTGGTGGCCGCCTGCGCATCGGTCATCTGGTAGAGCAGCGGGTTGAGTTGGTAGGCGCGGTAGGCGCGGAGCGGGGACATCCAGTTGATGCTCGGGAAGCCGTAGCCGGTATCGACGCCGCGGTAGACCTGCATGAGGTAGGGCTCGATGGGCGCGGTGGTGCCGGAGCGGCCATCGGGGCCCATGAAGGTCCAGTTGGGGCTGTAGATGTCCGTATCCAACATCACGCGACGCTCGGAGACGCCGGTCTGGACGGCGGTGGGGACGGGGAGAAACGTGAGGCGGCGGCGGAGGTTGACGTAGGCCTGGTTGGTGTAGCTGCGGTTGTTGAGCTCGGCATTGCCGGCGGTGTTGCCGCGGAGGTTGGCGGGGTCGTTCCAGTCGACGAGGTTGTTGGCGTTGTCGCGGACTTCGATGCGGCCGGGGATGGCGGCGCCGGGGGCGAGATCGAGGAAGCTGACGCGGACGGGGAAGCGCTGGATGGCGCTGGCCTGGAGGAAGAAGCCGGCATCGAAGTAGCGGCGCTTGGTCTGCGAGGCGGAGCGGCTGACGCCGCTTTCCACGCGCCAGAGGCCGTCGTCGTAGCGGTAGTTGATCGCGCTGGTGTCGGTGATCTGGTTGATGAGCTGGTTGGTGCCGTTGTTGTTGAGCGAGCCGCGGCCGGTGGCGCCGAGGGTCTGGTTCCCGTTCCAGGAGAGCGGCGTGCCGCCGGCGATGGAGGAGGTGGCCGTGGCGCTGGAGCCGAAGGTGTAGGTGAGGGAGCCGATGCGGGTGTCGGTGCGGCTGGCGACGTGGCCGACGGAGAGGACGGAGTTGCGCGTGGGTTTCCAGTCGGCCTTCACGCTGAGGGTATTGCGGGTGAGGTCGCGGGGGCCGTCGAGCAGCGCGAGGGTGGTGAGGACGGGGTTGGCGTAGTTGATCGGCGTGCCGGCGGGCGAGCCGGGCGGGACGATGGAGGTCCACGTCTGCAGCGTGCGGTGCTGTTCGTTGAAGACCTGGGCACGGGTGCCGGCGATCACGATGCCGAAGTCCTTCGTGATGGGCCAGGTGAAGTCGAGGTTGGCGCCGGGGAGGAGCTTCCAGGTCTTGCGGTCGCGGTGCGAGTGGGGCGTGGGCTTGAGGTCGAGGTTCTCGTGGTTGCCGACGAGGTTGAGCGAGTAGCGGAACTCGCGGCCTTTCCGCTCGAAGGCGCTCTTGCTGATCAGATTCACGGAGCCCGCGAGGGAGTCGGCGGGGTTGGCGGGGGTGGGGACCTTGGCGAGCTCGATGCGCGAGATGTCGTTGAGCGCCATCGAGCGGACATCGACGGAGCGCGTGGCGGTGGTCCAGATGTTGGACGCGGGCGCGCCGTCGTTGGTGATGGCCGTCATGCCGCCGCCGATCCCGCGGACGGAGATGCCGGAGACGTCGGCGAGGTCGCTCTCGACCGTGACGCCGGGGAGAAACTTCATGAACTCGCCCACGCTGCCGCCGAGGATGTCGCCGAGGGAGTCGGTCGACATGACGTTTTTAATGTTGGGGGCGAAGCGCTGCTCGTTGGTGGCGATGGCCTGGGCATCGGTCTCGCGGGCCTGGGCGACGACGAAGGCGTCGAGCTGCACGGTGCCGGGGGCGCCGGCCGTGGCGGCGGCGCCGTAGCGGGCGGCGGTGAGGTCGACGTTGCGTTCGAGGGCGCCGCCGGGCGGGACCGTCACGGTGACCGACTGCGGGTCGAGACCGGTGAAGAACACCTCGAGCGTGACGGTGCCGGTGGGGACGCCGGCGAGGCGGTAGGTGCCGTCGCGGTCGGTGAAGACGGTCTGGTTGGTGCCTTTGACGGCGACGCGGGCGTTGTTGAGATACTGGCCGGTGGCGACGTTGAGCACGCGGCCGGTGATGGTGCCGGAGGACTCGGCGGTCGGGGCGGGCGTCGCGCCGCCCGGAGCGGTGGCGCCGGGGAGAGCGGCTGGAGCGCCGGCGAGCGCGAGGCCCGCGAGCAGGAGGACGGAACGGTGGGTGGGCATAGTCATGCGGTCGGCGTGGGAAGGTCGGGGAGCGATGCAGATTCGGTGCCGCCGCGGGTGTTTCAACGCGCATTTTTGCCGGTGACGAAAAAGTAACCGGTCGTGGAATAAACATGCACCGGCGGAGCCGCGGTGGCCTGGCCGGCCGGGCGGCGGGCGCGGCCGCGGGCAGGGGAAAAACCCCGTGGAGGCTTGTCGTCGGGGCGGGCGGGCATTCCATTCCGGCCCGCATGGCGAACGCTCCCACCACCCCCGGCGCGCAGGCGCAGACCTTCGACGCGATCGTGATCGGCTCCGGCATCAGCGGCGGCTGGGCGGCCAAGGAGCTGTGCGAAGCCGGGCTGCGGACGCTGGTGCTCGAGCGTGGCCGCGACGTGAAGCATCTCGAGGACTACCCGACGGCGTTGCAGCAGCCGTGGGAGCTGCCGCACCGCGGGAAGCTGCCGCGGCGGCAGGCGGAGGCGAATCCGATCGCGCGCCGCTGCTACGCCTACGACGAGACGACGGCGCACTTCTTCGCGCCGGATGCGGAGCACCCGTATGTGCAGGAGAAGCGTTTCGATTGGATCCGCGGCTACCAGGTGGGCGGCAAGTCGCTGATCTGGGCGCGGCAGACGCAGCGGTGGAGCCGGTTCGAATTCGAAGGCGCGGTGCGCGACGGCATCGCGGACTGGCCGATCGGCTACGACGACCTCGCGCCGTGGTATGCGCACGTGGAGCGCTTTGCCGGGATCAGCGGCGGCCGCGACGGGCTCGAGGAGCTGCCCGACGGCGAGCACCTGCCGGCGTGGGAGATGAACGACGTCGAGCGGCACGCGCGCACGCGGATCGAGGCGGCGTTTCCCGGGCGGCGGGTGGTGCAGGGGCGTTGCGCGCACCTGACGGAGCCGCAGCCGCAGCATTTCGCGCAGGGGCGCGGCAAGTGCCAGGCGCGCAACCTCTGCTACCGGGGCTGCCCGTTCGGCGGCTATTTCTCGTCCAACTCCGCCACGCTGCCCGCGGCGGCGCGCACGGGGAAACTCACGATGCGGCCGCACGCGGTGGTGGAGTCGATCCTGCACGACGGCGCGACCGGCCGCGCGAGCGGCGTGCGCGTGGTGGATGCGGTGACGAAGCAGACGACGGAGTATTTCGCCCGGATCATCTTCGTGAATGCGGCGTGCCTGAACACGAACCTGATCCTGCTGAACTCGAAGTCGGCGCGTTTCCCGGCGGGGCTGGGCAACGATCACGGGCTGCTCGGGCGCTATATCGCGTTTCACAACTACCGCGGCAGCCTGACGGCGTCGGTCGAGGGTTTCGCCGACTCGTATTACGCGGGCCGGCGGCCGACGCAGCCGATGATGCCGAACTTCCGCAACGTGCGGCGGCAGGAGATGGATTTCCAGCGCGGCTACATGACGTTCTTCGGGGCGTCGCGCGCGGGCTGGACGCAGGGCAACGGCACGCCCGGGGTGGGCGCGGCGTTCAAGGAGAGGATTACCCGGCCGGGCCCGTGGGGGATCTTCATGATGATGCAGGGCGAGACGGTGCCGCGGTATGAGAACCACGTGCGGCTCGCGGCGGACCGGAAGGATGCGTGGGGCGTGCCGCTGCTCGTGACCTCGATCGATTACACCGAGAACGACGAGAAGATGATCCGCGATTTTCTCCGGGAAGGCGAAGCGATGCTCGCGGCGTTCGGGGCGAAAAACATCCGGCCGACGGACGACCGCCGTGCGCCGGGGCTCGACATCCACGAGATGGGCGGGGCGCGCATGGGCCGCGATCCGAAGACCTCGGTGACCAACCGCTGGAACCAGCTGCACGCGTGTCCCAACGTCTTTGTGACCGACGGCGCGTGCATGGCCTCGACCGGCGTGCAGAACCCGTCGCTGACCTTCATGGCGCTGACGGCGCGGGCCGCGGCGCATGCGGTCGAGGAACTCAAGCGGGGGAATCTATGAACGCTGCATCACGATCCGATCTGCCGCGGCTGACGCGCCGCCAACTGCTCTCCGGGGCGGCGCGGTGGAGCGTGGCGGCGGCGCTCTGGGCGCAGGCCGGCGGCACGACGTGGGCCGCGCTCGCGCCGGTCGCCGGCTGGAACGAGGCGGACGAGGCGTTGCTCACCGCGGTGGGCGACACGATCATTCCCGAGACGCCGGATTCCCCCGGCGCGGGCGCGGTGGGGATCGGGCGGTTCATCGCCTTCACGCTGGAGCACGTATCGTCGGCGGGCGCCGCGGCCGGCGTGCGCGAGGCGCTCCGGCAGATCGAGGCGGCGGCGCGGGCGGCGGGTGGCGCGGGTTTCGCGGTGCTGGGCCGCGAGCAGCGCGAGGCGGTGTTGACGCGGCACGAGGCGACGCCGGTGAAGGCGGGCACGGCGAACGGCTTCCGGACCCTCAAGGAGCTGACGCTGCTCGGCTATTTCACGTCGGAGCCGGGCGCGACGAAGGCGCTGCGCTACGATCCGGTGCCGGGCGCTTATCGCGGCTCGCTGCGGCTTGCGCCGGGCGAACGCAGCTGGGCGACGTGACGGCGCGCGCGGCATGACGTTCGAGCGGTTAAGACGTGCGGTGCGGGGCGGGCGTTGGGCGTGGTTCGCCGGCGCGGTCGTGGCGGCGGCGCACGCGCAGCGTGGCCTGCTGGAAAACGAGGCGCCGCTCGTGACGCTGCCGGCGGGCTGGCGCGCGGCGCCGGAGTGGATGGCGGGATTTCCGCGTGGGCTGCAGGTGTATGCCTTCGAGGGCACGCTGGCGGGCAACACGCGCGCGGTGTGCGTGGCGTGGGACCCCGAGGCGCCGGGCATCGTGTTCAAGCCCACGCTCGCCGCCGTGCCGCGGACCTTGCCGCAGTTCATCGCGCAGGAGCCGGGGCGGGTATTTGCCGCGGCCAATTCCGGATTCTTCGGCGGGAACCAGTCGTTCAGCCTTGTGCAGCATGCGGGGGCGGTGCTGTCGCCCAACGTGAAGGCGCTGGCGCGGACCTTCCAGGGCGCCGCGACGAATTATTTTCCGACGCGCGCGGCGTTCGGCATCACGGCGAGCGGCGCGCTCACGGTCGACTGGATCTATCACGTCGGTGCGGGCAACGATTTCATCCACGCGTATCCGCAGCCGAGTCCGAACCGGCTGAACACGGCGCCGCAGCCCGGGCCGACGGCGGCGTTTCCCGAGGGCGCGGCGCGTTGGGTGATGGAGCAGGCGGTGGGCGGTTCGCCGATGCTGGTGAAGGACGGCGTGGTGCGGATCACGGACGCGGAGGAGCTGATCGAGGTGAACAACACCTCGCGGCGCGCGCGCACGGCGCTGGGCTACACCGCGGCGGGCATCGTGCTGCTGGTGGCGGTCGAGGGAAACATCGCGGGTGGCGGCGACGGCATGACGCTCGCGGAGCTGGCGGCGCTGATGCGGGCGCTCGGGTGCGTCGGCGCGATCAATCTCGATGGCGGCGGTTCCACGGCGCTGGTGGCGGGCGGCCGGTCCACGGTGCGGCCGAGCGACGGCCAGGACCGGCCGGTGTTGTCGGCGCTCGTGCTGGCGGACGCGGCCTCGACCGGCGCGCCCGCGGCGGTGCCGGCGATCGCGCAGGGGCCGTGGGATGTGCGCGTGGCGCGCGGGGCGCCGGCGACGCTGCAGGCGGCGGCAACGGGCGGCGGGCTGTCGTATCAGTGGTTCAAGGACGGCGTGGCGCTGCCGGGTGCGACGCAGGCGGCGCTCACGTGGTCGGCCGCGGCTCCCGGCGATGCGGGTGGCTACGCGGTCGTGGTGACGAATGCCCGCGGCCGGACCGAGAGCCGCCGGGCGCGGCTGGAGGTGGCGGCGGGGCGGCCGGCCGAGATCGGCAATCTTTCCGTGCGGGCGATCGGCGGCGCCGGGGAGGACAGCCTGATCGCGGGCTTCGTGCTGCGCGATGCGCCGGCCACGTTGCTGCTGCGCGCGATCGGACCGACGCTCGCGGCCTTCGGCGTGGCGGGAGCGTTGCCGGATCCGCGCCTCGAACTGGTGGCGGGTTCCGGCGCGGTGCTGGGCGCCAACGACGACTGGGAGCCGGCGGTCGCGGCGGCGGCGGCGGGGGTGGGCGCGTTTGCGCTGCCGGCCGGCAGCGCGGATGCGGCGCTGGTGCGCACGGTCGCGGCGGGAACGGCGACGGTGGCGGCGACGCCGGCGCGGGGGGCGACGCGGGGCGGCCTGCTGGTCGAGGTTTACCAGACAGGC
>JACCEB012147422.1_pt1 | contig 39118 bp, 39 predicted proteins | sample 7454761 | NCBI WGS metagenome assembly JACCEB01 (sample SAMN15323454, study PRJNA562643) | freshwater metagenome | isolation source: river surface water | place: USA:Blue River Watershed | collected 2017-08-18
AAATCGTGGCGGGCCAGGCTGATATGGGTGGAACAATGCGACTTGGCTCCTATAAAGCAAATCTCGCTAAGGGTTCAATCGTGGCAAGTGTCTACAAGAGTGAAGAAGTGTCAGAACGCCACCGCCATCGCTATGAGGTTAACAATAAATATCGCGAGCAGATTGCTAAATCAGGTTTAATTTTCAGTGGAGTTTCTCCTGATGGAGAATTAGTTGAATTCGTGGAGCTTCCGAGAGAGGTTCATCCTTATTATGTTGGCACTCAAGCTCATCCAGAATTTAAGTCTCGCCCAACGCGGCCCCATCCACTATTTAGTGGATTGATTAAGGCTGCTCTCTCTCGTGGAAAATAGCGCACGTCTTCAAAGCTTTCTTGGTCATCTTGGTGTTGAACGAGGTTTAAGCAAAAACACCATATCTTCATATCGAAGAGACCTAGAGAAGTTGCTGCGATTCCTGGAGTCTAAAGAAATCGATATTGCAAAAGTAAATGTAGAAAATCTACGTGAATTTATTGCGTTACAACGGGGAGCTGGACTCAGCGAATCCTCGCTTGCTCGATTGACCGTAGCTATTCGAAGTTTCTTTAAGTTCCTAAGCAGAGATCAAGGACTGAGTGATGTCGCGCGTGAACTTCTTCCCCCTTCGATTCCAAAGCGCCTTCCGAAAGCTTTAACTATTGATGAAATCAATGCCCTACTAAACGCTCCAGGTGATGATGTTTTAGGAATTCGGGATCGGGCTCTACTTGAACTGCTTTATGCAACCGGCGCTCGGGTGAGTGAAGTCGTTGCTCTCAATGTTGATGATCTTAAATTGAATGACGATTCCATAACCACGCTTCGACTAGTGGGCAAGGGGCGAAAAGAGCGAATTGTTCCTATGGGTAGTTTTGCCAGAAAGGCCCTAGATCAGTATTTGACACGAGTTCGCAGGAGTCTGCTTAAGCGAAGTCAATCTGCACTTTTCTTGAATTCTCGCGGTGGCAGGCTCTCTCGCCAAAGCGCTTGGGCGATTGTCCTGGATGCAGCAAAAAGGGCCGGGATTAGCAGGGAAATATCACCCCATGCACTACGACATTCCTTTGCAACGCATCTTCTTGACGGAGGAGCGGACATACGAGTGGTGCAAGAGCTGCTTGGCCACGCTTCTGTAACAACTACTCAGATATATACCCTTGTAACTATAGATAAATTGCGCGAAAGTTACGCGAGCGCACATCCTCGTGCTCGATAGTTAGCGACCGCGCAATCTTCGAGCGATGATTGATTGATCGCCCTTGGATTCAAGATCTGCAATAACGATTGAGAGAGCCTCGCGCACAATGCGACCACGATCAACAGCAAGTCCTAAATCTCCACGTAAGTGAAGTCGCGCCTGCTCCAAGTCAAACAACTCTTCCGGAGATAAATAGACAGTGATCTTTTCGTCATGTTTTTCTCGCCCCGATGGTCCTTTATCGATTCCTGCGGGACGGCGACGTGGTGTTTGTCGGACACCGGAAGACTTTGGTTGAGATTTTGCTGCCGCGGTAGTGGTGGGGCGATTTGTATGCACAACTTCTTCCGTTGCTTCAACCTGATCAGGAACGGCACTTAAAGTGGTCTTTCGAAAGAGCTCATCTGCTCCTGGCAGACTGATTCTTCTAGTCATCGCACACCTCCATTTGCGATTAATTCACGGGCAAGTCGACGATAAGAAGCTGCGCCGACCGAGGAACTTGCATAAGAAGTAATCGGTTCTCCGGCCACCGTAGTTTCGGGGAATCGCACCGTGCGAGCAATAGTGGTATCGCAAACCTTGTTTGGAAAGGCTTCACTAATGCGTTCTAGTACTTCCCGGCTATGAACTGTTTTGCGATCGAACATCGTTGGAAGGATGCCTAGGAGTTGGAGATCAGGATTGGTGTTTAGTTGGACTTTCTTGATGATGTCATCAAGGAGGGCAACCCCACGAAGGGCAAAGTACTCGCACTCAAGAGGAACCAAGACCCAATGAGAGGCCGTTAGCGCATTAACTGTAAGAAGTCCGAGAGATGGTTGGCAATCAATCAGAATTACATCGTAGAAATCAAGAACGGGGTTGAGAATCCGTTTCAACACTTTCTCACGCGCGATAACGTTTACGAGGCCGCCTTCAGCGCCCGCTAGATTTTCATGAGCTGGAACCATATCCATGCCTGGAACGCTTGTCTTAAGTAGAAAATCATCAATCTTGGTTGATTCATCCATCATCAAGTCGTAAATAGAACCTTCTATTTCTCGGGTTGAAACATTTAATCCAACTGAGAGTGAGTGTTGCGGATCAAAATCAACTAGCAGTACGCGCCGTCCCATTTCAGCGAATGCCGCACCGAGATTAATGGTGGTAGTGGTTTTTCCAACGCCACCTTTTTGATTAACAACCGAGATGATTCGCGCATCGCCATGAGAGAGAAGAGGTGCCGGCTCAGGAAATCTAGGAGTCGCTTTTCCTAAAACAGAAGATGTGGTGACAACTTCGCTATCACTTTTAGAAGCGCCACGAATTGTCGATTTAGCGTTCAATTGAGAAATCTCTGAAGCACTTTTTGCCATGGCGCGACTCTACGCAGATGGCAACTCATTAATGGAGCGACACGCGTAGAGTTCGCTAACCATGTCTAACGAAAATACTGAACTCTCAAGTGAAACTTTAGGTTCACTTGATGGAGGCAAAGTCAGTTCGTCAATAATTCCTAGTGGCTCAACACCTGCGCGAATTGCCGGTTTTTCAGTATCTCTAAAGAATTTCGATGGCCCTTTCGATCTTCTTCTGCAATTAATTTCTAGGCACAAGATGGATATCACCGAAGTAGCTATCGCTACCGTAACCGATGAATTTATAGCGTATATAAAGGCTTTGGAGGCCACCGATGAAGGGTGGAAGTTAGACCATGCAACTGAATTTCTCGTTGTAGCAGCAACGCTGCTGGACCTGAAGGCGGCGCGGCTCTTGCCATCAGGTGAAATTGATGATGAAGAGGACCTCGCCCTTCTGGAAGCCCGAGATCTACTCTTCGCCCGACTCTTGCAATACCGCGCCTTCAAAGAGATTGCGGCGATTCTTGAGACTCGAATTGAGATTCAAGAGCGAACCTTCCCTCGTAGTGTGGCTCTAGATCCGATCTTTGCGAGCCTGTTACCCGAGGTTCTCATTGGCGTGACTCCAGAACGATTTGCTGCGATCGCCAATCGCGTACTCACTCCCAAAACGTCGCCAACGCTATCCACGGCACATCTTCACCTCGCTATGGTCAGCGTTGCGGCGGAGGCCACACTGGTAATCGCACAACTTCGGCGGCAGAAAACCGCCACTTTTCGATCTCTTGTCGCTGATGCAACAAACACCTTGGTTGTTGTGGCTAGATTTCTTGCACTTTTGGAGCTCTACAGAGAGGGCCAAATCCGCTTCGAGCAGGTAGTAGCCCTGGGGGAGTTGCAGGTAACTTGGACTGGAAGCGATAGTGGGGAAGTTAAGGTAAGCGATGAATTTGACCAGCCAGTGAAACTGGAGAGCGAGGAAGAGAATGTCTGAACGAGAACTCGAACGCTCAATTGAAGCGATTCTTATGGTCGTGGAGGAGCCGCTCTCCGAGGTCGTCTTAGCCCAGATCATTGAGCGCCCAACCGATGAGATTCTCACGGCCCTGCATAAACTCCAAGGCGAGTACGAATTGGAAAAACGCGGCTTTGAGCTGAAGCAGATTTCAGGGGGCTGGAGGTTTTATAGCCACCATGAGCTCGCTCCATTGGTGGAGAAGTTTGTTTTGGATGGACAGCAAGCCAAGCTAACTCAAGCGGCTTTAGAGACCCTCGCGGTAATTGCCTATCGCCAGCCCATATCTCGTGCGCGGGTATCTGCTATTCGCGGAGTGAATGTAGAGGCGGTTATGAAAACCTTGGTAAATCGAGGTTTGGTTGAAGAGTGCGGGATTGAGCATGAAACGGGTGCGATTCTCTATCGGACCACAAGTTATTTCCTTGAGCGAATTGGACTGAATCGGGTGGAGGATCTTCCCGCACTTGCCCCATTTTTGCCGAATGTAGATGGCTTAGATGAGGTCATAGCATCATTGACTGATTGACCAAACGCCTTAGCGAAGGAATTGAGGGCGGGAGAACGCCTCTAGACTGGGTGGATGCCTGAAATCCGCCTTCAGAAATTTCTCGCTGACTCCGGGGTTTCAAGTCGGCGCAAGGCTGAAGAACTCATTAGCGATGGTCGAGTGAGGGTAAACGGCAAAGTGGTTTCACGGCTCGGGACTAAAATAGACCCGATAAACCATAAAGTAACAGTTGATAATCAACCAATAAAACCGCAAATAACCAAGTTATACATTGCGTTTTATAAACCTAGAGGCGTTTTGTCGACCATGTTGGATGATCGAGGTCGACCCTGTATCGGCGACTACTTCAATGAAATTGAAGAGCGACTTTTCCATGTCGGCAGGCTTGATAAGGAGAGCGAAGGCTTATTGCTTCTCACCAACGATGGAAGTTGGGCTAATGATTTGGCTCATCCCTCAATGGGAGTCGAGAAGAGTTATCGCGTAACGGTGGAGGAAGTCGTCACTCGCCAACAGCTTCTTAAGTTAACTAAAGGCATCCAATTAGATGACGGTCTGGCCAAGGCCACCCAGGTGAAAGCTATCCCCGGGGGCTTTGAGATCACTCTCCACGAGGGTAGAAATCAAATAGTTAGGCGAATGGCTGCAGCTTTGGGTTTGAGCATTATTAGTTTGAAACGAGTGAGGATCGGTCGGATACATTTAGGGGAACTCAAGAGCGGTAAATGGAGATATCTCTCTAGCGTTGAAACGTTAAACACATAAAACGATAAATGGGTTAATGAACTATTTCTAAAAATTGCTATAGCTATTAATCGACTCTTTGACTGGCAGGCAATTACCAATTTATCGACAAACATGAGCGTGCTGAGAGGATATAAAAGCAATAAGTCGACATTCATTGCTGGTCTTTAAAAGCCTAGAAATGTCGACAATTGAATGGTCTCGCACGAGGTGCGGCAAAAGCTGTTTTATCAACAAATACATAAGACGCGATATCAGCTTCCAACGCGCGAAGGGTCTTAGAAAGTAAAATTCGCAGATGAAAGTTCGAGCAATCAGAGGCGCGACCCAGATTGAACGCGACGATGCCGCCTTGATGCAAGAGGCCGTTGTTGAGCTTATGAAAGAGATCATGCGCGCGAACAGCCTCGAAAGTAGCGACTTGATTTCCGTAATATTCACGGTGACTAGCGATATCTGCTCAGATTTCCCAGCCGCTTCTGCTCGCGCCATGGGCTTGGGGGATGTGCCTCTTCTATGCTCGACCGAAATCCCAGTACCGGGAAGTCTGCCCCGAACGATTAGAACACTCGTGCATTGTGAGACTGAGAGGTCGCAGAAACAGATTGCCCACATTTACCTGCGAGGAACAACGGTCTTAAGAAAAGACCTGGCGCAATGACCTCCAAAGGAGCTCGGATTATCGGCGCCGGGCTCATCGGTACATCTATTGCCCTAAGGCTCAAAGAGATTGGGTGGGAAGTTGCAATCTCTGATCGCGACAAATCAGCGGAGAGATTAGCGAAGGACCTGTTGTCGTCGCACGCTGTTGACTTCACACCTAGTCTGGTAGTTGTTGCAACGCCGCCCTCGGAGATAACTTCGACACTTATTGCCGAGGAAAGCAATCACCCTAAAGCAACATTTATAGATGTGGGTAGCACCAAGACTAAAACTCAAGTGGAAGTGGAAGCTTTTCCGGCTTTATTCGAGAGATATATCGGAACTCATCCAATTGCTGGGCGAGAGCAATCCGGTCCCCAGTCGGCTCGCAGCGATCTTTTCTTTGGAAGAGCCTGGATTCTGACCCCGTCGCCTACCAATTCGAGTGAGCGAATAAACGAGGTTGAATCATTTATCCGCGATCTCGGAGCAACCCCTTATCGGATGGATCCAAGTGAGCATGATCGTCTCTTTGCGCGTATCTCCCATATCCCACAGATTTTGAGCACCTCTCTAGCTCATTTAGTTGAAAGTAGTGGGGAGGGGATTGAGCTCTCTGGACAAGGACTTCGCGACATGCTCCGCCTCGCTGGTTCAAATGGAAATCTATGGAGCGAGATTCTTCTCTCTAACTCTAAAGAAGTTGTCACCGGGCTTAGAGATTTCTCGAAATTTCTGGAGGAGATAGAGGTGGCAATTGAATCGAAAGATAAAGCTAAATTGATTGACATTTTTAGGGCCGGCAATTTCGTTCAAGGCAGACTTAGCGGTAAGCATGGTGGCAAGCCGCGCGAATATTCTCACTTAAGTGTTGTGATCGAGGATCGACCCGGGCAACTAGGAGCGTTATTTAATGAATGCGCAGAGGTTGCGGCAAACGTTGAGGACTTATCCCTCGAGCATTCGCCCAATCAAGAAACTGGGTTGATAAAACTATCTTTATCTCAAGCCGACTCATCAAAGCTATATGAGCATTTACTTGCAAAAGGCTGGAGAGTTCACCAACAATGACATGGCGAAGCAAAATAGTTGTTGTAGCAATGGATGGACCGAGTGGGGCGGGAAAATCCTCAACATCCAAGGGGCTGGCAAGTAGAGCGAATTGGAGTTACCTGGATACCGGCGCTTTGTATAGAGCAGCAACCTGGTTGGCTTTAGAGATAGACGCAAAGAATGAGAATGAATTACTTAATGCCTTGAAGCAAAAAGAAATTAAGTTTCTTACAGATCCAAACCACCCAAGAGTTTTTCTGGATAATAAGGAATTAACTCGGGAGATAAGAGAAGAGCGGGTAACTTCAAAAGTAAGCGAAGTAAGCGCTTGGCCAGGATTGCGAAGTGAGCTCCTTAAACTGCAACGGAAGATAATTGATAGCGCTGCGAGTGGGATCGTCGTTGAAGGAAGAGATATCGGAACCGTCGTAGCGCCAAATTCTCAAGTAAAAATATTCCTACAGGCCGATATTGAAAAACGTGCGGCTAGAAGAAGTGCGGAATTTGCCAATATGGAGATTGATGGGGGAGGAGTTGAAGAGATCGCCGGATCTCTTGCATCTCGCGATCAGATGGATATCTCCCGCACCTCATCTCCTCTGCGCAAGGCCGAAGACGCGATTCTGGTTGATTCGACTCACTTAAGTCTTGAGGAGACAATCGAGTACATCTGGAATATTCTCAAACAGCGTTCACTGCTCGGTCTTCCTGTAGTTGCAGTTATAGGTCGGCCCAATGTCGGAAAATCAACGCTAGTCAATCGAATCATTGGTGGGCGCGAGGCGATCATTGAAGACACTCCTGGCGTAACTCGTGATCGAGTTAAGTACGATGCAGAGTGGAACGGTAGAAAGTTCACAATTATGGATACCGGAGGCTGGGAACCTACGGCCGAAGGCATAGCTCTGAAAATATCCGACGCGGCCGCGAGTGCAATAGGTGAAGCAGATTTGATTCTTTTTGTAGTTGATTCTCATGTGGGCGCGCAAAGTGAAGAGAAAGAATTAGTGGATGTTCTGCGGCGAAGCAAGGTAGACACGATGCTAATTGCTAATAAAGTAGATTCTGAAAAAGATGAGCTTGATGCTCACCAACTTTGGAACATCGGATTGGGCGAGCCTTTTTTTGTTTCAGCGGCACATGGGCGAGGAAGTGGCGATCTTCTAGATCAAATAGTTGCAAGATTGCCTGAAGTTGGCCGTGGTCGCATATCGGATGGGTTTCGAAAGATTGCAATTGTTGGACGACCTAATGTTGGGAAAAGTTCACTGCTTAATACTTTTGCAGGCGAGTATCGAGCTCTCGTGGATGACGCGGAGGGGACAACCCGCGACCCGATTGATGAATTGATCGATGTTGATGGAAAAACTTGGAGATTTATCGATACCGCCGGAATTCGGCGACGCGCCCACCAAGCCAGCGGCACCGATTATTACGCCGCACTGCGAACCGAACGGGCGATAGAAAACGCTGAAGTTGTTGTGATAGTCCTTGATGCTTCAGCGACTATGACTGAACAAGATCTGCGGATAATCGCGATGGCAGAAGAGGCCGGTAAGGCGATAGTCGTTGTTATGAATAAATGGGATCTTCTTGATGAGGATCGACGGCTTCAATTAGAACGGGAGATAGATCGCAATCTGGATCAGGTCGAGTGGGCAGAACGGATCAACCTCTCGGCGAAGACCGGGTGGCATAAGGATCGATTGATTCCGGCGGTCGAACGGGCGCTCGCGGGGTGGGAGTACCGAGTTCCAACGGGCAAACTCAATGCATTCCTCGGCCAGCTTGTAAGTTCCAACCCGCCACCTGTGAGGGGTGGAAAGCAACCAAAAATCCTCTTTGCAACCCAGGCGGGAATCGAACCGCCCACATTCATCATCTTTGCATCTGATTTCCTCGAGTCAAGCTATAGACGATTTATCGAAAGACGTCTAAGGGAAGAGTTTGGATTCTCAGGTTCACCGATCCGCATCTCAGTGCGCCTTCGGGAGCGCTAATCTCAAAGAAGTTAGATAGCGGGTCAATTCGAAAGCGAGCCAATAGGTACTATTCAATTACGGGACGTAGCGCAGCTTGGTAGCGCACATGGCTGGGGGTCATGTGGTCGCAGGTTCAAATCCTGTCGTCCCGACTTTCTTCAAGATTCGTAGCGTTTGAGGGGGAGAGCTGGAAATTAAGGCGCTGGTGACAATTCCCAATTTACTAACCCTGCTTCGGGCTGCGGGAATCCCACTCTTTCTCTTTCTAGTCTCCGAGGCAAAGTATTCCTGGGCAGTTCTTGTGCTGGTTATCGGTGGGGCGACCGATTACCTTGATGGAAAGTTGGCGCGGGCGCTAAAGCAAGAGAGCCGGTTAGGTGAACTATTGGATCCGGCCGTTGATCGTCTCTACATAGCGAGCGTTTTAGTCGCGATGTATCTCACCGATTCCATTCCTCTCTGGGTACTTGCGCTAATCGTGCTGCGCGATTTCATTCTCGGGATTTTGCTGCTTGTAATGAAACGAAAAAATATCAATCCCTTTAAAGTTACATATCTCGGCAAAGCGGCAACATTCAATCTGCTTTATGCGCTTCCACTTCTACTTCTCGCCGGTGGAGCCGGCGGGGAATTTTCGGAAGTTGCTTTTATTGCCGGTTGGGCTTTTGCTGGATGGGGGATTGGTCTCTATTTGTGGACCGGGGTGGGATACGCTAGAACTGGAATCTCTGAACTTAGGGAAATCGGTTCACGAATAGTCAGGAAGGAAAACGAGTGAGCAATATTCCAGGGCATCTTTCCTACACAAAGGAGCATGAGTGGGTGCAAAATGTTGAAGGGAAAAAGTATCGAATCGGCATAACTGATTACGCTCAAGGAGCCCTTGGAGATATCGTTTACGTTCAGCTGCCCAAGGTGGGGGATACGGTTGTCGCCGGTAGCGTTTGTGGCGAGGTGGAATCAACCAAGAGCGTCTCAGAGATTTATGCACCAGTTTCTGGAGTGATTGTGACTGTGAATAATGAACTAGATTCAAAGCCTGAAACAATCAATGGCGATCCTTACGGCAGCGGATGGTTAGCCGAGATAGAAATTAATGGTGATATTTCTGCCGCCGCACTTTTGACCGCAGCGGAGTACAGCTCTCTTACCGCTTGACTCGCCCGAACCTCCACCATAGGGTGAGCCTGAAGGTGAAGTGAAGATTTAAGGGGAGGGTATGTGGTTTCGGCAGCCGAAGATAAGCACGACCTCACCACAACAATTCATTTAACTGCACTTCGCTCCGTTGAAAGCCCACTTAAAAAACTTCTTGAGCAAGCCGGTCCAGAGTTGAACTCAATTCTCGAAGCTCTTCAAGAAGAGAGCGCGATGCTGGTCAGTCTTATCGGACCCAACAAAGGGGCTCGATATCTTCTAAATACGGATAGCACTCGTATTGGACGCTCAACGGAAAGTGAGATCTTCCTCGATGATGTCACAGTGTCTAGAAAGCATGCACGGATTTTCAAAGAGGGAAGAAGCTTTAATTTAGAAGACTTGGGAAGCTTAAATGGAACATACCTAAATGGTGCGATCGCTTCAAAATCGGAATTGAAAGATGGCGATGAGATACAAATTGGAAAATTTAGAATGCATTTTTTCTCTGGAAAGGTTAAGTAGATGAGCGTTCCTGCCCGTGCGCATTTGAGTATCGGAGAAGTTTTAGCAAAATTACGGGGGGACTTCCCAGACATCACAATCTCTAAAATTCGTTTCCTTGAATCGGAAGGATTAATCGAGCCGCAGCGCACCCCCTCGGGATATCGTAAATTCACGACTCCCGATTTGGAGAGATTGCGTTATGTCTTGTTAGCGCAACGAGATCACTATTTGCCGTTGAAAGTGATTAAAGAGAATCTCGATGCGCTCGATCGTGGCCTTGAACCTGCCCAAACTTCCGGTGGCTCACCTACACCGCGGATTCTTCCGGTTGATGCAGTTGTCGCGCCTTCGGCATTTGCTGAACAGAGCGATCTGCGATTGTCCCGTGAGGAACTCTTGAAGAGCGCAGAAATTTCTGAGGAACAATTAGGTGAGCTAGAAAGTTATGGTTTAGTTGCTGCAAGAGGCAAACACTTTGATGGAGATGCGCTAATGATTGCAAAGGTTGTGGGCGAGTTAGCTGCTTTCGGAATTGAAGGTAGACACTTACGTGCCTTTAAAACTTCGGCCGACCGCGAGGTTGGTTTAGTTGAACAGGTAATCACGCCATTGCTTCGACAGAAAAATACTGACTCCAAAGCCCGGGCCGAAGAGGTGGCCAGAGAGATCGCATCCTTATCAATTCGACTCCACGCTTCATTAGTTCGCGCGGGTCTGCATCGAGCGAAATGAGTTTTCAAGCCCTAGATGTGATAGGGGTCCGGGTTGAGATGCCTTCTAACCAACCCATCGTTCTGCTCAAGGAGATAGGTGGCGTGCGATATCTGCCGATCTGGGTCGGCGCAGTTGAGGCAACATCGATTGCTTTCGCTCAACAAGGAGTACAACCCCCGCGCCCACTTACGCACGATCTACTAAAAGACATCCTCACCGCTCTTAACGTCGGGGTAGATTCAATCCACCTCACGGAACTAAAGGACGGGGTTTTCTACGCGAAAATCAATCTCAACGGCGGGGTCTCGGTTTCGGCTAGACCTAGCGATGCAATCGCCCTTGCCCTTCGAACCGGCTCTCCGATACTGGCAAGCGAGGAGCTTCTCAAAGATGCTGGCATAGAGATTCCGGATCAGGCAGAGGACGAGGTTGAAAAGTTTAAGGAGTTCCTCGAGGGGATTAATCCGGAGGATTTCAAGGCTTAGAACTCTAAAGTGTTACTTGAGATTTAGAGTGTGTCGGTGATTGATGTCGACTGCATCCCGTCTTACCGTTATGCCACTTGAGTGAGAGGCTTCCCCCTGTGAATGAGATTGGCTATCGCGGAGCTACCGCTTGTAACGCCGCTGGAATCTCCTATCGCCAACTTGATTATTGGGCTCGTACCGGACTTGTTGAACCCACCGTCCGTAGCGCTACGGGTTCAGGATCGCATCGACTTTATGGATTTAGGGACATTCTCGTTTTAAAGATTGTGAAGCGTTTACTCGATGCGGGTGTTTCTCTGCAGAATATTCGAAGTGCGGTGAAGCATCTTCGTGAGCGGGGGATCGAAGACTTAGCACGAATTACCTTGATGAGCGATGGCTCCTCGATTTATGAATGCACTAGCTCGGAGGAGATTTTTGATCTTCTCCAGGGCGGTCAAGGCGTCTTTGGAATCGCGGTTGGAAAAGTGTGGAGCGAGGTCGAAGGTTCCCTTACCCACCTGCAGGGTGAAGATCTCGATGATGGAAGCATCGTCGCCGGAGCGGGCGATGATGAATTAGCTGCACGTCGCAAGATGCGCGGCGTATCTTGAGCCGGCGTTAACTTAACTAAAGCCCTATTCTTCTCGCCGTGGCTCGGCGTCAATTCTCCGATCGGCATATCGGACCTTCTTCAGAGCAGATTGCAACGATGTTGCATGAGTTGGGATATTCCCGTCTTGAAGATTTCATCTCTGATGTTCTTCCCGAATCGATCAAATTAACCGAAGTTTTTGGGCAGACTTTGCCCGAGCCGGCTTCAGAACCCGAGACAATTAATGAATTAAGGGCGCTCGCAAGCAAGAATCGCGAGTTAACTTCTTTGATTGGAATGGGTTACTACGGAACTTATACCCCTCCGGTTATCCTGCGAAATGTCCTTGAGAACCCAGCTTGGTACACGGCTTATACGCCCTATCAACCAGAAATTTCACAAGGAAGACTTGAAGCGCTCTTTGCTTTTCAAACCATGGTTAGCGATTTAACTGGTTTACCTATCGCAAATGCTTCGATGTTGGATGAGTCAACTGCCGCAGCCGAAGCAATGACACTTGCTCGCAGGGCGTCTAAAGCGCCGGATGAAGCCAAGTTCCTCATGGATAAGGGAGTTCACCCTCAAACTAGAGCTGTAGTTTCAACTCGGGCTAAACCATTAGGAATTCAAGTTGTAGAAGCGGATATTCATAGCGCTGATTTAGATGATTGCTTTGCGCTATTGCTCCAATATCCCTGCACCTTTGGAACTCTGCCGGAACTAGTTGATCTAATGACGAGGGCAAAAGAGAAAAATGTCATGGTCATTATGGCCACTGATCTTCTTGCACTAACGCTGATCAAATCACCCGGTGAATGGGGCGCCGACATCGCAGTAGGTTCAGCGCAACGTTTTGGCGTACCGATGGGATTTGGGGGACCGCACGCGGGATTTCTAGCAGTTCGTGAAGGACTAGAGCGTTCTCTTCCAGGGCGTCTTGTCGGTCAGAGTATTGATTCAGCAGGAGATCCAGCGCTCCGCCTTGCATTACAAACTCGCGAGCAGCATATTCGTCGTGACAAAGCCACGAGCAATATATGTACGGCACAGGTACTTCTAGCAAATATCGCAGCACTCTACGCCGCTTGGCATGGACCGGAAGGTTTGCGAGAGATTGCTGTACGAACCCATAATTTGGCGCGAACTTTTGCGGGACATCTACGTCGCTCTGGTTTCAAACTCTTTAGCGAGACTTTCTTTGACACCATCTCTTTTCAGGCCGATAACGCGGGTGCATTATTAGAGAGCGCTGCGCGAGTTGGTATAAATGTTCGTAGCGTTGAGGGTGGAATCTCCGTTTCTTTTGATGAAACGAGCAATATGGAATTAGTTGAGAAGCGTGTACGCGCATGGGGATTGACTCCATCAAAGGGGGAGGGGATAGGAAGCATCCACGATCTACGTAAGAGTTCCTACCTTGCTCATCCGATTTTCAACTCTTATCACTCCGAAACTGCAATGTTGCGATATATAAGAACGCTCTCGGATCGCGATCTTGCTCTAGACCGAACGATGATTCCACTGGGTTCATGTACGATGAAATTGAATTCCACAACTGAGATGGAGGCGATTACCTGGCCGGAGTTTGCAAATCTTCATCCATTTGCCCCCTCAAGCCAGAGCGCTGGAACTAGAGAATTAATCAAGGAGCTGTCGCAGTGGCTGGTTGAAATCACTGGATATGACGCCGTTTCCTTACAACCGAACGCTGGTTCGCAAGGCGAGTTCGCTGGATTGCTTGCAATTCGAAATTATCTCGATAGCAAAGGGGAGTCTCAGCGAGATATCTGCTTGATTCCGTCGAGCGCCCATGGAACAAATGCCGCCAGCGCCGTTATGGCAGGCATGAAAGTGGTGGTGATTTCCTGTGATGAGCAAGGAAATGTCTCACTTACTGATTTAAGGGCGAAGATTGCCGAATACGGTGAGCGTCTTGCAGCGCTCATGGTTACCTATCCCTCAACTCATGGAGTTGTTCAATCAGAGATCAGCAATATTTGCGCTCTCGTGCATAAAGCTGGCGGTCAGGTTTATGTTGATGGCGCGAATTTGAATGCGCTAGTTGGTTTAGCAAAGCCTGGAAAATTTGGCGCAGATGTTTCGCACTTAAATCTACATAAGACGTTTTGCATACCACATGGTGGAGGGGGACCTGGAGTTGGCCCCGTAATCGCACGGCGTCATCTTGCGGCGCACCTTCCAAATCATCCACTCGATCACTCCGCCGGCCCACTAACTGGCCCAGGTCCGATTAGTGCCGCTCCTTTTGGTTCAGCTTTGATTCTTCCTATTTCTTGGGCTTACATCCGCATGATGGGAGCCGCGGGTTTGAAGCTTGCAACTGAAGTTGCAATTCTTTCTGCAAACTATATTTCCAAAAAGTTAGAGCCTTACTTTCCAACTTTATATAAGGGGGAGAGTGGATTTATTGCGCATGAATGCATTATTGATTTGCGGGAAATTACGAAGAGCACCGGGGTTAGCGTCGATGATATTGCCAAACGTTTAATGGATTTTGGCTTCCATGCTCCGACTATGAGTTTTCCAGTCGCAGGTACCCTCATGATTGAGCCAACAGAGAGTGAAGACATAGCAGAAATTGACCGCTTTATTGAGGCGATGAAATTGATAAAGGATGAGATTGATGAAATCGCTGAGGGCAAAGTTGCCCTGGAGGAATCAGCGCTTAGGAATGCACCACACACATTGAAGGATTTAGTAGGTGAATGGGAACGTCCTTACAGCCGCGCAAGAGGCGCTTTTCCAGCCGGTGCTGAGGTGGGAATGGCTCGTCGGGGTAAATATTGGCCGACTGTGGGTCGAATTGATGGGGCATATGGCGACCGGAACCTGGTCTGCTCCTGCGAACCGATCGAAGCCCTCGCTATTAATTAGTTAACATAATGTCAATTATCGGGTAAATACTGAACGTCTGGAAGTAAGCAGGGCCAGGAAGAAAATACCGACCCAGAACCAGCTGTTTATTCGATTAGCCAAAGTTCTCCCTTCATAACTCTTAAGAACCATATCTAAAGCGCCCGGTTGGAATTGCTCTAACTTCGCAACAATCTTTCCGTTTGCATCAACATGCGCGGTAAAGCCAGTAGTGCTTACGACGGCAAATTCGCGCTGTAATTGAGCAGCTCGGGCCCGAATAATCTGTAGTTGTTGCATGGCCTGTGGTGAGGTTCCAAAGGTTGCATTATTTGTTTGGGCGACCAAGAAGTTGGCTTTGCGGGCGCCCTCATTTAGGAAGTCATCATCAAGGATCTCAAAGCAGATTACGGCGAGGAATTTACTTCCCGAATGCTCATGCATTACCCACTCGCTTCCGGCTTGAAAATCGCGAACTCGCTTAGCTTCCGGAGAAACCCATTCGGCAATTGAACGTAGCGGCATATATTCACCAAAAGGCGCAAGGTCTTGCTTTGTGTAAAGAGATGCGATTTCTCCATCCGAATCGTACAAAATTGAAACATTGCGCGGACCGTCATCACCTCGCAGGACCGCGCCTACTAGAAGATGTGTATCTTTTGCATCGACAACCTGCGCGATTAAATCCTTAGCGCTCTCATCTGCAAGCGGATCTATATCCGATGCATTTTCAGGCCATATCCATAAATCTGGGGCACTTGAAGATTGCAGCGTTGTTGCAACGTGGCGCTTCAATACCCCGAGAGCTCGCTCGTTGTAATCAAAACCTAAAGCGTCCACTCCTCCCTGTACCGCGGTAATGCGAGTTTCACCATTGCTTATGGCAGATGGAAGAAAAGTTGCAAGAAACAGAAATGGGATTACCAACACAACTCTCTTCTTGCTTTCTGAGAGGAGGCAAGCAAGAAAGGCAACAAGAAAAGTAATTCCGGCAATTCCAACTATCGGATAGAAGGGATAAAGCAGATCAACCTGAGTGTGGCCGACTCTTCCCCATCCAAAACCTCCAAAGGGAAATTTCATCCGTACGAGTTCGATTAACGTGAGTGAGGCTGCGAAAAGTAGCGCTCCCCCAGATCTTCCTTTTAAGGGAACGAGAGCTAACAACGAAAAGAGCGCTGTCTGAAGCGTTGCCAACGCGATCCATGGCACCCAACCCACATATGAGCTGGACCAATGCAGAAGTGGCGCAAAGAGCGCAAAGCCAGCGCTCCAACTGTAGAGAAAACGACTAGAGAGCTTCTTATTGAGAAGAACCTTGTAGAGGATTGCTAGTCCAGCGACCGGACCAAGTGGAAATTGCAATGGCGCAAAACCGGTCCAAATCAATAGACCCGCGAGGATGGCCAACGCTAACCCCAAGCTAAAGCTGCTTTCAATCGTTCAATACTTGTTGCCAATCCATATTCCTTAACAATTCGCATTACATTCTTCTCACTCTTTGGTTTATTCGAAATCTTGAAATCAACTTTAGGAAGAAGCAGATCATTAGCGCAGCTAGTTAACCTAGAAGCTATTTCGGCGTATTTCATATCCAAAAGTATCTTCTTGCGATGACTTTCCTTAAGTAATTCATCTCCGGATTTTGCAGCGGCAATAACCTCGTCCATATTGTTAAAGGAGTTTGCAATGTCGGCAGCGCCCTTCTCCCCGATACCCCTTATGCCAGGTAAGCCATCTGATGCATCTCCGCGAATCATTGCAAAGAGTCCGTATCTATGACCGGGTATGCCATATTTCTGGGCTACCCAATTTCGATCTACTAAGTCATGTGCGCTTATGCCCTTCGCAAGATAAACAATCTTGATATCTAGTTCATCATCTACTAACTGAAATAAATCGCGATCACCGGTCACAATCCGAATTGGTCCGGATTCTCGCTTAGCTAGAGTTGCAATGACGTCGTCGGCTTCATAATCGTCAGAACCGATGATTTCAAAACCTAACTCTTCAAAGAGATCAAGAATGATTGGTACTTGAGGCGTAAGTAAATCTGGTTCCTCTTCCCCTTCGCCAGCCTCATCTAATCGATTAGCTTTGTACTCCGGAAAGAGATCAACCCGCCATGATGGACGCCAATCTCCATCGAGACAGAGCGCTAAACGATCTGGTTTATAGGCATTTATCAATCGCGCCGTCATATCTATAAAGCCTCGTATGGCATTAACAGGCTCGCCGCTCGGACTTACGAGAGTGTCGGGCATTCCGTAGTAAGCGCGATACCAGAGAGATGCGCTATCGATAAGCATCAATGTCATCCAACCACCGCCGAGTACGCAACCACTCCTCTATCAATTTTCTTCATTGCTTCTCTAGCTAAAAAGGCTAGGGCAGGTTGAGCATCAAGTAATTGACCTAAGAGGTCGATGATTTGGCGCATATTTCGTACGAAATCACCAACCGGAATCTCAGTCTCTCGCAGAATTGAATGCAAGGAATTTCCATTCGCCCAACGGTAAGTACTCCAGGCCAAATCAAAGTTCGGCTCACGCTGTGGATTGAGCCCGTGCTCTTCCTCCAGCAGAGTTAATTTTGCCCAGATTGACGCGGTTCGACGAACCAGCGGCTCAAGACTCTTTGGAATCCGCGGGATTTTGCTCCGCTCCCCTCTTCCTTCAAAGATTAACCCAGACAATAAGGCCACAAGATCGGAAGCAGTGATTCCATCAAAAAGACCATCAAAGATCATCTCAGTTAATAGCAAGTCACTCTCTGAGTAAATGCGAGTGAGGACTTGGCCCTTATGGGTCAATTGTTGAGACTGCACATATTCCAACTCATTGAGAATCGAACTCACTCGATCAAAAGTTCTTGGGATGACATTAGTGCGCGACTCCATCCGATTAGTCAGTCCAGAAGTTTCCCTCTTTAACCGTTGGGCTTTTTCGCTCAGTCGAGCATGATCTTCGCGTTGCGGGCATTGGTGGACGGGATTTGCCTTCATCTCTCTTCGATGATTACTGATCTCCGCTTCGATGTCGCGTCGATTCTTACGTCTTTCGCCGCGTCTATTTTCGGTACTTTCTAGTTCCTTAATCGCAAAGCGATGAGACATATAGCCTTGAAGATCTCCGAGATGACATACCGCTTCGCCTTCAAGGTTTTTAATGGCCTCACTATTACGTTCAATCTGCTTTAACAATCCAGAAACAGATGCATCGGCTTGAAATTGCGCAAATGAAGCGGCAAGTGATTTGCGAGCTCGCTCCGCTCCAAATCGGGAGATTAAATTTGCCGACATGTTATATGTAGGCGAAAACGATGACTTAAGTGGATAAGTTCTCGTGCTTGCAAGTCCTGCTGCCATTGCACTGTCAATCTGCTCACTCCAAAGAACAACTGCATTTCCCTCAATATCTATACCCCGGCGTCCAGCTCTTCCCGTTAATTGTGTGTACTCCCCCGGCGTGACGGCGACATGGCTTTCGCCATTCCATTTCACAAGCTTCTCTAATACAACGGTACGTGCTGGCATATTTATACCTACAGCTAGCGTTTCGGTGGCAAATACGACCTTAATTAGTCCTTGCTGAAACAATTCCTCAACGGTCTCTTTAAACATTGGAAGAAGCCCGGCATGGTGAGATGCGATGCCACGTTCAAGGGCTTGACACCATTCGTAATAGCCAAGCACGCCATAATCTTCATTTGGCAATTCATTAGTTCGCTTTGCAATGATCCTGGATATCTCGGCACGCTCTTCCTTGTTGGTGAGGGTGATGCCTTCTTTAATACATTGCGTTACTGCGGCATCGCATCCTGCTCGAGAAAAAATAAAATATATCGCCGGTAAGTATTCTTGTTCGCGCAACTTCTCCACAATTTCCGAACGAGTCAAAGACCGGATAGACGAAAAAGTCTTGGTAAAGCCGGGCCGGTCCCTTCCGGGCATTTTGCGATTGGAATTTCGCTCTAATCGGAGTAACTCTGGATTAACTCGACCATCATCAACGAAGAGGTCGAGCAGTCGATTTCCAATCAAAATGTGTTGATAGAGCGGAACTGGACGAATTTCCGATAGCACCACCTCGGTCTCCCCGCGCACACTTTTAAGCCAGGCGCCAAACTCCTCTGCATTGGAAACAGTCGCTGACAAGGAAACGACTTGGATCCGCTCCGGTAGGTGGATAAGGATCTCTTCCCAGACGGCGCCTCGGAATCGATCGGCTAAGAAATGGACCTCGTCCATGACAACGTAGCCGAGATCTGCAATTCCTTCGGGCCGCGCATAGATCATGTTGCGCAAAACTTCAGTTGTCATCACAACAATCGGGGCGTCGCCATTTATTGAAGAATCTCCGGTCAAGAGGCCAACATTTGCCTCGCCATGCACACTGCTTAGTTCGGAAAATTTCTGATTAGAGAGAGCTTTAATTGGGGTCGTGTAGAAACAACGCTCCCCTTTCTGATCGGCCAGAAAGGCGGCAAATTCACCAACAATGGTCTTACCGGCACCAGTAGGCGCAGCAACAAGAACACTTTTACCATCCTCAAGTTGTTGACACGCTTGTACCTGAAAGTCATCAAAAGCGAAGTCATATGCTTCTGCGAATTGAGTGGTGAGAGGGTGTCGATTGCGATTACGAGCAGCGACTAATCGCTCAGCTGGAGACAAACTCAAGATGCAATCCAAGTCAATAGTGAGTTCGGCGCTATCTCCGCTTTTATAGGAAGTGGCCCAATTCGCTCGCCATCGGCGTAAGCCACAGCAGGAGCCGAAATATTTACCGAGCGTGCTCGCTCGATACGTACTCTTGGATGAGTGATGTGCGTTCCCTTAAAGACCTTTGGAAAGACGCGGAGGAACTCAAACTTCGATACTGGTTCAAGAATCATGACATCAAAGAAGCCATCTGTGAGTGAAGCATCTGGGCAAACTTTCATACCGCCGCCATAACTTGCCCCATTTGCAACAGCGATCAACATCGCTTCGGTTACGAATTTCCGCGAATCTAATTCAATTTGGTACTCAAGTGGCTTAAAAAATGGCAATTCAAGTAGCATCGCGAAGTCGTACTTGCGCTTACTCTGCCAATGAATCCGATTCGCCCGCTCATTTACCAACGAATCAAATCCGGTGCTAAGTATCTCGGCGAAAAAACGATCATTTACCCGCCCTAAATCAACTCTCTGGGCCGGCTCCCGCAATCCCAGATCTAAAGCGTCCAAGGGTTTATCGATAGTTAGACCAGCAGAACGTGCAAAGTCATTACCGGTTCCGGCCGGAATTAGAAGCATTGCGAAGTTGGAACTTGCTAGTTCTTGAATGGCGAGGTGAACCATGCCATCCCCGCCAATCACAATTACCACCCCACCTTGATGGCGTTTTTTGGATTCACGAAGGTTTACCAACGCGCTCTCGTAGCTCGTTCCAGATATGTCAATGAATTCTTTGCCGAGCAGTGTGAGCTGAGCAATTACTTTATCTTTTAGTTTTGCCCCCTTACCGCCCCCTGATGTCGGGTTTGCAAGGAGCAATAGGCTCATCGCGCTGCCTTAAATTTCTTCGGGAGCATCAATTGGTCTTACCTCATCGACCGAAGAAGCTTCGGAATCAGCGAATTTATTTCGCCGCCGGTCTCGACGCCTATCTACCAGAAGTCCAATTCCGCCTGCTGCGAAATAAAGTGCAATCAATGGGACTGCTAGTGCGGCCATTGAAAGTGGGTCTGCGGTCGGCGAAAAAGCGGCGACGAAGAATGTGATTCCAAAAATAGCAAAACGCCATGGTTTCAAAATTCCGCGACCACTTAAAACGCCTATCAGATTTAATGAGACCAGAAATACCGGCAGCTCAAAAGCGATACCGAAAATCAATATCAGACGCAATACGAAGTCTAAGTAATCATCGAAACGAACTAAGTTATCAAGGGCCGCAGGAGTGAAGCCGAAAAGTACTTTGATAGCCAGCGGCAAAATCAAATAAGCCAAAGTTGCTCCGGCTGCAAAGAAGGGCGTCGCCGCCAAGATAAAGAGAACGGAATTTCGCTTCTCTTTCCAGGTAAGAGCAGGTGCGATGAATGCCCAAAGTTGATAGAGCCAAAATGGTGCCGAAAGAATAACTCCAGTTAGAAATGCAACTTTAAGTTGAAGATTAAGTGGGCCGAGGACCCCAGCGATATACAAAGCGCCACAATCTTGCGCGCCCGCAGCCTGAGCACCACGTAAGTCACAGACCGGTGCGGCGAGAGTGGTAATTATTTCCCCGTAAAAAATCCACCCGATTACGGCGAAAAGAACGATAAAGAGCGCAGCTTTTATAACTCGACCGCGAAACTCGCGTAAATGATCGAGTAGGGGCATCGTTCCCCTAGATGAGGTAGCCAATTGAAATCACCGCCTAATCATCGAGCGGCTCGCGATAAGCGCGAACTAGTTCGCGGCTTTACCTTCCTCGTCCGACTTCTTCTCGTCCTTATTCAATTCCTTAACTTCACTCTTGAAAATTCGAAGAGACCGTCCGAGGGCGCGTGCTGAATCAGGTAGCCGCTTTGCTCCAAAAAGGAGAACGACGACGAGGATGAGCAAAAGCCAATGTGATGGTTCGCGAAGAAACATTGATCCTCCTTGAAGATGTTGGCCTACGCTACCACGCGCAGATTAAACGCTTGGCTATTGGTAAAGCGCCAGAGATCTTGATGCCAACTCGCGGACACGTGCTGCCATCATCGAGGGTGAGCGAAGAACGGCCGAGCCTGCCTCCGCGAGTACCTTACGAACGAGCCATTCTGGCTGAAATATCTCAATTTCATAACCTTCTGCAATTTGATGCAGTTGGGCTTGATTCTCTATTGCAAAGTAGGAATCTGCAGGTGCTTGCACAACCGCACTAATCCTCTCCTCTTTATCTTGTAGATCAATTTCCTCTATGGCTTCATCTTTAATCTCAAGCTCTTCGATCTGGGCGAGATTAAAGGTTCTTATTCCCTTACTTGAATCACACCACGCCTCAATCAAAGTCCGTTTAGGTTCGGCTTTTACTCTTAGTACTGAGATCTTCCTTCGGCTCTTATCTGGTTTGAGAGGATTGAAATAAAGTATTTCCAACTTCTTTCTTCCTTCAATCGCCCTCGAAATCATCTTCATCTTCTCTCGCGAGGTATCGCCTTGATAGAAAAGTGCATCCTCTGGTATCTGTGAACTAAATAATTTTGAGACTTTTGCGCGCAATTTGCCCACAGAAGCCTTCTTATCAGGAGGCAATAAATCTTCCAGTGCCGAGAGGGCTACTCTCAAAATTAAGGCTTCGCTTTCGGTGAAACGACGAGGTACCTCAAGGTTTTGGGGTTCGCGTATTGTGATTACGCCATCTTCAACTGAAAGGTCGATCAGTTCTAATGCGGTATATCCGGGAAGGCCACACATAAAGAGAATTTCGAGATCCTTAAGGAGCTCAGGGACTGTAACTTTGAATACCGTAGCGGTTTCTTTTACCGATACACCCGGATTAGAAACTAAGAATGGAACCAAGTCAATGAGACGTAGTGCGCGCGCAGCAGCTGATTCAGCCATGGCTCGCAACTATCTTCTCTAAAGACGCAACAACCTTAGCTACTAACGAATCAGGAGAGATCACCTTCACGTCATCTCCCAACCAAAGCGACTCTCTTAGTGCGTGAGTCTCGCTGGCAAAATTGACTTTTAGCTCATCCCATTCTTCATCTATTTCCAATATGGAATAAGCGCGGTTGCGCAATCCAATTCCCGATGATTTGCGAAGCTGGATCGTTGCAGAAAACTCCCAAGGCTTTAACATCACCAAATAGTCTTTGATGTCGAAATCTGCTGGTATTTCAAATGCGCCTGCCTTCGAAATCCTTGTTACTTCGCTCTCTATTCTAGAAAGCTTAAATGCGCGGATATCGTCGCGCTCAAGATCTTCAGCTACTAAGTACCACTCCCCGCGCCAAGCGCTAACTCCTAGAGGGTTTACCTTCCGCTCGGAGCCTCGTTTCGCATCCAGTTTTCGATAATTAAAAGCGATGGTAACTCTCTGGCTAAGAGCCGAAAGTATTTCCGCAAGGCCACTTTCCGAAACGCGCTCCTCATTGATCACTAATTCCTCAGGCATCTGAGGAGTTATGGAGAGCGAATTCAATCTACGATTGAGCGACTCTGCCGCGGTAGCAAACTCATCATTTCTTAAAAGTCCGAGGCTTAATGAGATAAGACCTAATTCCTCAGGATCAAAGCTCTCCAGAATCTGAAATGCCTCAGGACGAATTCGATATCCAACTTCATCCTCAAAAAGTGGATCGTGGGAAGCAACTTCAATCTCTATGCCTAGACTTCTTAAATCATCTTTATCGCGTTCGAACATTCTTTCTTTGGTCTCTTGATTGCCGGAATACCCAGCTACACGCCGAAAAATCTCGGTTTTACTCATAAATCGCTTCGAGCCAAGTAGCGCCATAGTGAGATTGACCAATCTCTCGGTCTTGGCATTAGACATGCAGCGAATTATGACGCGCTTCGTTGTAGGGTGCTCGGTATGAAGCGAATATTCGTCATCCTTGGAACCCTGACAATCTCAATCTCACTCCTAAGTAGCTGCACTACGGATGGTGGAGCCCCCTCAGATTCACCACAGGGCGCGAACTCCGCTAGCGTTGCGGGCGTGCCAACGGTTTCCGCTAATGCCGGCGAAGAAGCAAGCATCTCTGCTCCCGAAGGTAATCCACCTGCCGAGCTATACACCGAAGACGTCATTCAAGGTAGTGGCGCTGAAGCTCTACCTACCTCAACTTTGACAGTCCAATACACGTTGATGTCATGGTCAAGCGGCCAAATCATTGAAAGTTCATGGGCATCAGGTCCAGCGACCTTCCCATTGAGTGGAGTGATTCTTGGTTGGCAACAAGGAATTCCGGGAATGAAAGAGGGCGGTCGTCGACTGCTCGTGATTCCCCCAGACCTTGCTTACGGCGAGGCGGGAGCCGGTGGCGCTATAGGTCCCAACGAAACTTTGATTTTCGTTGTCGATCTAATCAAAGTCAACTAGTTTCGTTGTAAGCGCCTTTTGCAGGGCGCCTTCTCCTTCGAATTGGTTTCGTGCCTTCATTTACCTTGCGAGCGAAAAGTAAGAAACCAGTATGCGCATTCATATTGTGTGCTGGGCGAACGGCAAGTCCTTCATGATGCCAATTTCTAAGAAGCGTTTCAAAACTTTCTGGCTCAGAAAACTTGCCAGATTCCTTTATTGCTTCCGCAGTTCTGGAAAGTTGAGTTGTTGTCGCTACGTAACAACAGAGAACACCGCCTGGCTTCAGCGCTGCGCCGGCAGTCTCTAGAACATCCCAAGGAGCAAGCATGTCTAGAACTACTCGATCAAATTCACCCGAGAACTTTCCAAATTCAACTCTTCCGGATTTAAGGGTCCAATTAGAAGGTAACTCTCCAAAATAGTTCTTAACGTTCTCTTGAGCTATCGAGAAGAAATCATCGCGTTCCTCATAAGAGGTGAGCCCTCCGGACTCTCCAATCGCGCGCAGCAAACTAATAGATAGAGCTCCGCTTCCAGCCCCCGCCTCTAAGACCTTTGCCCCCGGAAAAATATCGGCAAAACCCACAATGATTGCCGAATCCTTCGGGTAAATAATGGTCGCACCGCGATTCATGGAGAGCACATAATCGTTTAGTAATGGTCTAAAGGCTTGGTAGGCGCTTCCATTATTTGTCGTTACGACGACTCCCTCATTCGCTCCGATTAGATCATCATGATTAATCCAACCCTTATGAGAGTGCCATTGGCCGCCGGATTGCAAGAAGAACGAATAAAGCTTTCCCTTTTCATCAGTTAGTTGAACGCGATCGCCGACTTTGAAGGGGCCAGATCCAATGACCTGCATCAAACCAAAACTCCTTTAAATAGTGAGGCTAGGCCATCAAGATCCAAGCCCTCTAAGCCTTGTCGGTGAACAACTTTCTCTCCGAGCGGAAGCTGCGTTAGATGTGGCAACCCAAGAACATAGGCACCCGATGCGATTGCAGCTGACATACCGGTATTTGAATCCTCGATAATTAAGGAGTTCTCAATTCTCACTTCCAGTCGTTTTGCCGCAGTTATGTAACCCTCTGGATCCGGCTTCGTCTTGCTTACATCATCTGCTGAACAGGTGTGTTGAAAAAACTCTCTCCCGATGCTCAGTAACGCTGCATCCATGATTTTCCTAGTACTTGCTGAGACTAAAGCCATGGGAATACCTGCTTGATGTAGTTGCTTAATTAACTCGTGCGCCCCAGGTGAAAACTCCAAATGATTAGACAGGCGCACCACCATTCTTTCTATGAGTTGATTAGCCAATTCCAAGGGCGCATGGCGATTGCCGGAACGCGATCTCATATATGCATCTACGCGCTCAAGAGGTCCACCGAGGCAATGGAGTGCATCTTCCTCGCTCCACTCAACCCCAATCTCTTCCATCAAACGCGTCTCTTCGGCAATCCAAATAGGTTCACTATCTATAAGTGTTCCATCCATATCCCAGAGAATTGCATCGAATGGGAAACTAATTGGCATTGAAATACTTCGCTTCAGGGTGATGAACAATTATCGCTGAGGTGGATTGTTCAGGATGAAGTTGATGCTCTTCTGAAAGTTCGACACCAATTCGCTCTGGAGCTAGCAACTTACAAAGGGCAACTTGCGCCGATAAATCTGGACACGCTGGATACCCAAATGAGTATCTTGAACCTTGATAACCCTGATCCAGAATTCCTTGTAGCCCTTTATCGTCGAGCGCTGAAATGCCTAATTCCTCTCTAATCCGAGCGTGCCAATACTCGGCTAGGGCTTCAGTTAGCTGAACAGATAATCCGTGAAGTTCCAAATATTCACGATATTCGTTGCGCGCGAAGAGTTTGGCTGTCGCCTCGCTTACCGATTGCCCCATGGTTACAACATGGAAGGCGATAACATCAATCTCGCCACTTTCCTTGGAGCGGAAGAAGTCAGAGATACATAAGCGTCGATCCCGCCGTTGACGAGGAAATGTGAATCGAGCAACTTCCTGTCGCTCTGCCAAATTGTTGTGATCCAATATAACGAGATCATTTTCTTCACTGTAGCAAGGGAAATATCCGTAAACAACGGCAGCGTTTAACCAACCATTTGCTTGTGCCTCATTTAATAAGGTGCGCAATCTTGGTCGGCCTTCTTCTTCTGCCATCTTTTCAAACTCACCCTTTGCCCCACGTAAACCCCATTGACCCATAAATAGAGCTCGTTCATCCAGCATTTTTGCGTAGTCAGCAAGTGGAACGCCTTTAACTACCTTCGATCCCCAAAAGGGCGCAATTGGAACTTTATTATCTGTTGCTACGTCGCTCCGTTTTGTATCAATTTCGCGATTAGGATCATCGGCGACCGGTTTAGTTCTCCGTTCTTTTAGCGGTGGCAGAGTTACTGTGGAATCGCCACGTTTTTGGGCCATAAGCGCATCCATCAGCGAGAGCCCCTCGAAGGCATCACGCGCATATCTAACGGTTCCGGGGAATTGCGAGGCGAGATCGCTCTCAACGTAAGTGCGAGTAAGTGCTGCACCACCTAAGAGAACTGGCCACTTCGTTGCAAGGCCTCTTGAAGTTAGCTCTTCTAAATTTTCCTTCATAATCACAGTCGACTTAACCAATAATCCACTCATTCCAATCACATCAACTGAACTACTTTCGGCAGCATCAATTATTTGATTGATAGTTTGTTTAATTCCAATATTCACAGTTCGGTATCCGTTATTCGACAAAATGATGTCGACCAGGTTCTTTCCTATATCGTGCACATCGCCCTTTACCGTCGCAAGCAGGATTGCGCCGCGGTCCTGTTGGTCGGTTTTTTCCATGTGAGGCTCTAGTTGTGCTACCGCCAGCTTCATGACTTCGGCGGACTGGAGAACGAAGGGAAGTTGCATCTCACCCTTGCCAAAGAGTTCACCAACTACCTTCATTCCTTCAAGTAGATGATCATTGATAATGTTGAGCGGTTTTATGCCGGAATGCATTGCTTCCTTCAAATCATCATCCAATCCTTGCTTTTCGCCCTCAATTATCCGTTTTGCCAACCGCTCGCGTATCGGAAGGGCCGCGAGTTCTTGGGCTCGGCTTTTCTTTGAAGAAGTAACTGCCACACCCTCAAAAAGTTCAAGAAAACGGGTTAAAGGATCGTAAGTGCATATGTCGCCATCAAATTTACGCGCGTCATAGATTAAATCCAGTGCAACTTTACGTTGCTCTTCTTCTATCCGATTCATAGGAGAAATCTTTGAAGGATGAACGATTGCCGAATCTAAACCTGCTTTAACGCATTCTGCGAGGAATACTGAGTTGAGCACGATACGGGCCGCTGGGTTCAATCCAAATGAAACATTGCTAACTCCAAGAGTTGTTTGAACTGCGGGGAATTCACTCTTCAGCGCCCGGATGGCTTCGATTGTTTCAATAGCATCACGGCGAGTTTCTTCTTGGCCCGTTGCGATGGGAAAAGTAAGGGTATCGATGATGATGTCACCGTGAGACATCCCCCAGTTATCCACTAGATCCGTTATCAGTCTGCGAGCTACTTTAACTTTCCAATCGCGTGTTCTTGCTTGTCCTTCTTCATCGATTGTCAGCGCAATTACCGCAGCTCCATGTTCTTTGACCAACGGCATTATCTTGGCAAATCGAGAGTCCGGACCGTCGCCATCTTCGTAATTCACCGAGTTGATAACACTTCTTCCACCAAGATGTTCTAAACCCGCCTTTAATACCGCAGGTTCGGTGGAATCAATCACAATTGGCAAAGTGGAAGATGTAGCGAGGCGACTGGCTAATGCAGTCATATCCGAAACTCCGTTTCGACCCACATAATCCACTGATAGATCAAGCATATGTGCGCCATCTCGAATCTGATCTTTAGCTATTTCTATACACGCTTCCCAATCCTCCTTTAATAGTGATTCTCGAAACGCTTTACTTCCATTCGCGTTAGCCCGCTCCCCAATCGCTAGATATGTCTGATCTTGTCGAAACGGAACAAACTGGTAGAGAGAAGAGGCGCCGGCTTCAATTCGCGGAGAGCTCTTAGGAAGTGATCGCCCGTCAATCCGCTTTACTAACGCAGCGAGATGTTCGGGAGTTGTTCCACAGCATCCGCCAATAAGATTTAATCCATAAGCGTCAACATAGTTCGAAAGTGCTTCTGCAAATGCATCAGGTTCAAGTGGGTAGTAAGCGCCGCCATCTTTCAAGATAGGAAGACCTGCATTTGGCATACATGAGATGCCTACCTTGCTAGTTTGGCTAAGTTGGCGCAGATGCTCAGACATCTCAGCAGGGCCTGTAGCGCAATTCATCCCGATCAAATCAATCTCCAGATTTGAAAGAACATTTAGGGCCGCACCAATCTCCGAACCGAGCAACATAGTTCCGGTTGTCTCGACCGTGACCTGCGCTATCAATACGATGTCACGATCAGCCTTCTTTATTGCGTTTCTGGCACCGTTAACAGCGGCTTTAGCCTGCAACAAATCTTGCGTGGTTTCGATTAAGAGGGCATCTGCCCCACCGTCAATCAATCCGCGGGAAGCTTCAAAGTAAGTGTCTCGCAACTCTTCATAGGTGACATGTCCCAGTGTTGGCAATTTTGTACCGGGGCCAAGGGAGCCCAAGACCCAACGCGGCCCCGAAAACTCATCGGCGGTTGTTCGCGCTACTTTTGCACCAGCAAATGCGAGTTCGTAGATGCGCTCTGGGATTCCGTATTCACCTAAGTTGGCCAGATTCGCTCCAAAGGTATTTGTTTCAATAGCGTCAACTCCGGCGGTTAAATAGCGACGATGAATGTCTGCTATCAAGTCTGGACGAGTTACATTCAAAATCTCGTTGCAACCTTCATGGCCTTGAAACTCTTCTAAAGTGGGGTTTGCCGCTTGAATCATGGTCCCCATCGCGCCGTCGGCTATGACAATTCGAGTGGCCAATGCGCGTCGCAGTGCTCCAGGCTCAACTTTCAACGCGCTCACTGGGGGGACTTTATCGTAGGGTGACCGTATGCATCTCTTCGAGAGCGCCTTTCCGTTGCGTCAACCGATTATGTTGGCGGCTTTTGAAGGATGGAATGATGCGGGCGAATCAGCAACTGGCGCAATCAATCACTTACTTGCATCATGGACCCATCACAAGCTCGCGATGATGAACCCAGAGGATTATTACGACTTTCAAGTCAATAGACCCTCAATAAAAGTTGATGAGAGAGTTGTTAGGGAAATAATTTGGCCTAACACGGTGGTATTTGAAGTATCAACACCTCACTTGAAGAACGATTTCTTAGTGGTGAAAGGTATTGAGCCATCGATGAAGTGGCGCACGTTTGCAAATGAACTTCTTGATCTCGCCGATGATTATGAAGTCTCTATGTCAATCACTCTTGGCGCCCTACTTTCTGATACGCCACACACTCGGCCAATTACCGTAACTGGAAGCGGAGCGCATCCAGATGTCGCTAATCGCTTAGGAATCGAGATTTCGAAATATGAAGGGCCAACCGGAATTATTGGCGTACTGCAAGATTCCGCGCATCAACGAGGAATCGATGCGGTTTCGCTCTGGGCCTCGGTACCTCATTATGTCTCGACACCGCCTTGCCCTAAGGCCTCGTTAGCATTAATAAATTCACTAGAAGATTTTCTTGATATATCAATTCCGCAGGGAGACCTGCCCGAACGATCGACCTCTTGGGAATCTCAGGTAGACCAAATGGCCGCAGAAGATTCCGAGGTTGGCGATTATGTGAAGCAGTTAGAGAGTTCTAAGGATGCAGCCGATATACCGGCGGCAACGGGTGAATCCATTGCTCGCGAAGTCGAGAGATTCTTGCGTCGCCACCCCGGTGTTTAAAGCGAGATTCCTAAATAGGTATCTATGGCTCGGGCCATTTCACCAGGGCTAGCATCTTCAGACCCATTCTCAGTAGCCATGCACCAGCGATCCACAGCCGCTATCGCACCCTCTGTATCCAAGTTATTCGCGAGGCAATCTGCTAACTCTTGTATGAATGGGGTGGCCAAAGCCGCGCTCTCGCGCGATAAGTTGCTACGCCATCTCGTCAACTTCTCTTGAGCCCGCAGAAGGTGTGTGGACTCCCAATTGAAATCAGATTCGTAGCTGCGATTAATCAATGCCAGACGGATTTCTTCTCCGCTCCAACCCTCATTTAGTAACTTCGAAACAAATACCAAGTTACCTCTGCTTTTGCTCATCTTCTCGCCTTGCCACTCAATCATCCCGGCATGGGAATAGATCGATGCGAAAGGTTTGCCTGTTAAGGCTTGCACCTGAACTGAGGTCATGTAGTGATGCGGAAAGCGGAGGTCACTTCCCCCGCCTTGGATTGAAATACAGGAGTTAGCACCACTTCCCAAAGTTGATAACGCAATAGCGACACATTCGATATGCCAGCCGGGACGGCCGTTACCTACTGAACTCTGCCAGAACGGCTCGCCGGGGCGATTTCGCATCCAAATCAAAGTATCTAATGGGTGGCGTTTGCCTGCTCTACTTGGATCACCACCCCGTTCGGCAAATACGTTTAGCGCATCATTTATTTCAAGAGGCAGATTCTCGATTGCCCCGGGCACTTCGCTGATGTTTAGGTAATAATCCCCATCTATCTCGTAACAGAATCCGGTTGCAATCAATTCTTCGATCTTTTTCATGACGATGGGCATTGCCTCAACCACCCCTATATAGGAGGTGGGTGGAATTACTCTTAGCGACGTCATATCGTCCCGGAAGAGATTTATCTGAGAGAGTGCTAAATCCTGCCAATCTTGATTATCGCGCTTTGCTCGCTCAAGAAGTGGATCGTCAATATCCGTGATGTTCTCAGTGAAATTGAGAGATCGTCCCGATGCCAGAACATATCGATGTACTAAATCAAAAGTTAAGTAGGTAGCCGCATGGCCAAGATGCGTTGCGTCATAGGGAGTTATGCCACATACATAGGAAGAAATACTTCTCTCAGAAAGCTCTCTTAGTTCTCCGCTGTAGCTATCTTTCAATTTAAGGGGACTGTGTTTGATCCCCTCTGGCGCTGGCGGCAGATAGACCGATGCCCAATTCTTCACATTCGAAAGCCTACCTAGATGGAATGACGATTTAATACGGCGGCCAAGGTACCGCGGGCCATTCCTCGCTGGGATATGGAAAAACACCTTTTTCTAGCAGCGCTTGCGTCCGTCGTAAGAGCGCAATCAACTCTTCCTCTGTAAGAAGTGACTCCAAGTGCTTAGTCACTCCCGAAAAATCCTCTTGTAATTTCTCCAATAGCTCGCGCTCATTCTTATTAAAGGGCGAACCCGCGAATTGCCAAATCACCGTTCTGAGTTTGGGTTGCGTGTGAAAAGTGACGCCATGATCACAACCGAAAAGCGCGCCTGAGGCCTCGATAAGAATGTGGCCAAACTTTCTATCGGTGTTATTAATCAACGCGTCTAGGAGCGCCATTTTTCGAAGCCGCAAATCATCACTTTGCGCCGTGGCAATGACATCGACACTTTCATCAACGTTTATCCATTGTTGAACGGCTCCTAAACCGAATGGTCCGTCCCGTAGAACTGTGATAGGAACGAGTTCAAGTCCAATAATTCGACTAAACCGATAAGCAGCGACTTCGCGAAACGCAAGTGTTCCAATTGGGAAATCCCAGAGCGGGCGCTCACCCGCAATCGGTTTGTAGACAATTGGAATTTCATGGCCAGAAATCAACAATTTACCGAAGAGCGTTGCATTTGAGGCATCTACCAACCGACCAAGAACTTCGATCTCGCCCATTTCAAAAGCGCTTTCGCTCAACTCAAAGTTGTCTTCGCCCCCGAAACTACTAGCCCTGTCTTCGGTACCCATTTGCTCTCGGACATAGGTGTCCACCTGGGTTTATTGGACCGCCACAGAAAACACAAGGCTGTCTTCCGGCTGCCACCACTAACTCCGTTCTCTTTGCAAAAGTTCCCATATCTTCAAGTGATATACGTACGCGAAGCATCGATAGCCCTTCGTTTTCGGCAATATCGTTCTCTGTGATTTCTTGGGCCTCGAAGAGGAATAATTTTTCCTCAGCCAACCAGGTAAGTGACATCACTCCAAGAAGAAACTCTGCCTCAATCGGCGTTTCTAAAGGGGCCAAATCTGGTTCTACTGATGAAAACGCCAGCCTTAACTCTCGTACCATCTCCCTAATTCGCTCACAAAGGGCCGCCGCCTGGGACTTTTCGAGGGCAAAACTGGCAAGAATTTTTACGCCATTTGAGCTCCCTTTTACTTGCAGATAAAACTCACGTTCGCCCGGCACACCTACGGTGCCGATTAAGAAACGTTCTGGCTGATTAAAATCAAAAAGTTGGTTAGGCATTAGTACCACCGCCTAAAACTCGTCGATTTGCTAGCTTCTTTTTAGACTCGCCTTTAGACCCTATTTTTCCAGCCAATGGCACATTGGCAGAAAGCAAAGTCCCATTCGGCCAATCGATAATTGTCAAGGAAGCGGGGTCAACTACTAGTTTCTGGAATTCATCAAGTTCTAATCCAAGTGTTATCGATATCGCAAGCTTGATTGGATCACCGTGAGAGACAACGAGAACACCGCCGCGATGATGTTTCTGAGTTAGCATGTTCATTCCGGACTTAATCCGTCTTGCCAACTCTGCAAAACTTTCTCCTTCTGGAAATCGTACTTGTGAGGGCGACTTCTGGATTTTCTTCCAAAGCTTTTCGCGTCTCAACGAATTCAACTTTCGACCACTCCAAAGACCATAGTCCATCTCAATGAACTCCTTGGCCAACTTCACTTTCTTGCCAGTTGATGATGCAAAAGGCTCAATTGTTTCAAGACATCTCTCCAAGGGGCTTGAATAAATTGCACGAAACTCAAAAGCTTTAAGTGCTCTGGCTAGTTCACGACTCTGAGCGCTACCCCGTTTTGAGAGCGAGATTCCTTTTGTCCGTCCCGCAAGAATGCCGGCAACATTTGCAGAAGATTCGGCATGTCTAAGGAGATAAATCAGCGCCATTTGCAAAGAGTAGCGAGTTATTTCCAACTCCTATTAGTTCCGTTTCATCTTAGTTCTGGTTCATCTCTAGTATCTTGCTAATTTCTTGCTAGGGTTTTGACATGGAAATCCGCCAGGTTGGAACGTCGGGACTGCGAATTTCTCGACTTGGATTGGGCACAATGACCTGGGGTCGCGATACCGATGAGCATGAAGCGGCGGAACAACTCCGCCTCTTCCTTGACGCCGGTGGCAATTTCATAGATACCGCAGCTGTTTATGGCGACGGAGATAGTGAGCGGGTCTTAGGTGGATTGTTGGGGGTTATGGCGGCGCGCGATGATCTCGTGTTAGCTACAAAGGCAGGAATCTCATTTAAGACTGGGCAGCGAGTGGTGGATAACTCGCGCAGCTCCCTCCTCAGCGATCTTGATAAGTCGCTGGCAAGGCTGGGCGTAGAACATGTTGATCTTTGGCAGATTCATACCTGGGATCCCGGAGTTGCACTTGAAGAAACTCTCTCCGCTATTGACCAGGCCGTCTCTTCGGGGCGGACTCGCTATGTTGGAATTTCTAATTTCTCTGGTTGGCAGACCGCACGCTCTGCCACTTTGCAAAATCCATTATTTGGCAGATCCCCCATCTCCACTACCCAAAATGAATATTCATTATTGAATCGAAAAGTCGAACGTGAAGTTATGCCGGCCGCGGTTGAACTCGGGATTGGATTTCTTGCCTGGTCGCCATTAGGCCGCGGAGTTTTGACTGGGAAGTATCGGGCCGGATTACCATCAGATTCACGAGGAGCAAGTCCGCACTTTGCAAACTTCATTGAACCTTATCTTGATGATCGCTCTTCGCGAATTGTTGAAGCAGTCTTCGTTGCTGCGGATGGTCTCGGACTATCTCCACTAGAAGTCTCTCTCGCGTGGGTTCGAGATGCCCCTGGTGTGACCTCTTCGATTGTAGGTGCGCGTACCGCCGCTCAACTTCGCGGGATTCTTACAGCCGAAGATGTGACGTTACCAGCGCCCGTTCGTGAAGCTCTTGACGATATCTCTAGAAATTAAGCGTGAGCTAAGAAGTGATGTAGCGAGCGAGCGCCAAACTTAAGCGAATCAATCGGTACTCTCTCGTCTACTCCATGGAATAGAGCGAGAAAATCCAATTCTGGCGGCAACTTAAGTGGACTAAAACCATATCCCTTAATTCCTAATTTCGCGAGCGCCTTATTATCGGTTCCACCGCTCATTAAATATGGAACTGGAATGCCTTCGGGATCTTCGGCTTTAATTGCATCAATCATTTTTTCAACAAGAGGGCCTTCAAAATCAACTTCTAATGGAATATCAGATACGAGTGATTCAACCGTTACGTGCTCTCCCGCTAATTCTTTAACTGTTTCCAAGAGTTCTTTCTCAAATCCGGGGATAGTTCTACCGTCGACGACCGCGCTGGCAGTTTGTGGAATGACATTCGCTTTGTAGCCAGCCTCCAACATAGTTGGGTTAGCGGTGTTCGTCAGGGTTGCCCCGAGCATTCGAGAAATCGAACCGAGCTCCTTGAGAATTGGGGTGAGGTCGGAGGCGTCATATTTATGGCCAGTTAACTCGGCAACCGCTCGAAGTAGCGCCTCATTGGTCTTGGTCATTCGCTGTGGCCATTTATAGTTACCGATTCTGGATACGGCATCAGCAAGGCGAGTGACTGCGTTCTCCTTGTTAATCATCGAGCCATGACCGGCTAAACCTTGTGCAGTTAATTTCATCCACTCAATACCCTTTTCAGCAGTTTCTATCGCATAGATGCGTTTTCCAGTGCTAAGAGTTAATGAGAATCCACCAACTTCGGATACCGCTTCACTACAACCCGCAAAAATTTCGGGATGCTTCTGCGCCATCCAACGTGAGCCGTAAATCCCGCCAGCTTCTTCATCGCCAAAGAAAACTACAACCATGGTGCGCTCTGGCTGATATCCGTGTCTTGCCCAAAGTCGAAAGACGCCAAGAATCATGGCGTCCATATTTTTCATATCAACAGCGCCGCGTCCCCAGATACAACCATCCTTGATTAAGCCGGAAAATGGATCAACGCTCCAATCCGCAGCATTAGCTGGAACTACATCTAGATGGCCGTGTACAACTAGGCCAGGAAGTGATTTATCACTTCCCTCGATTCGTGCGACTACCGAAACTCGTTTTGGCGCACTTTCATAAATCTTTGATGTGATTCCAACTTCGGCCAGTTTTTTGGAAACATAATTTGCGACTGCCTCTTCATCTCCCTTTCCTTCGCCAAAATTGACACTGGGAATTTGAATTAGTTCAGAGCAGAGAGTTACTACATCGGCTTCTAGTTCTTCTCGCAAAGCAGGGGTAAGTTCCAATGGACTATGTTTCATGGGCTAAAGTATGCCCGCTCGAGTCCGGGTGGCGGAATTGGCAGACGCGCTAGCTTGAGGTGCTAGTTCTCGAAAGAGATTAGGGGTTCAAGTCCCCTTTCGGACACAAATATGGGGGCTGGTGGTTATGCTCCGACCGTGACTTCGCCACTACAACGAGCGCTCTCTCTTATCGCCGATGTACCTGATTATCCAAAGCCAGGAATTTTGTTTAAAGACATCACGCCACTCTTGGCCGACGGCGAAGGTTTCAGCGTTGTAATCGATGAATTAGCCGGCAAAATCAAATCTTTAAAGGTGGGTGTAGATGCCATCGTTGGCATCGAGAGCAGGGGTTTCATTCTTGGTGGCGCACTTGCCAAGGCGCTCGGCCTTGGATTTGTGACGGTGCGCAAACCCGGCAAATTGCCACGCGATGTTCATCGTAAGGATTACCAACTTGAATATGGTTTTGATGCTCTTGAAATGCATAAGGATCTTTTAGATCCCAAGCACAATGTTGTAATTGTCGATGATGTACTCGCTACCGGAGGCACAGCCCTTGCCTGCCATGAGTTGGTCGAATACACAAAAGCTAGGACCATCGCCCATGTTTTTCTTTTAGAAATTTCATTTCTTCAGGGTAGGAATCTCATAAACAAAACGCATCCCGATGTCGAGATAATCTCGCTTCTGCAAACCTAGAAATATGGCTGAACTCGTCTATTACTGCGGCACCATGGATAGTGGAAAGTCCACTCTCGCTCTGCAAACTGCACACAACCACCAAAGTCGCGGTCGTGCGGGATTGCTATTCACAAATAAGGATCGAGCCGGAGCGGGAAAGATTTCTTCGCGCCTTGGTCTAACCTCTGAGGCCCTTGAGGTTCGTGAAGACCTTGATTTGCATCGTTTCGTAGTAGACCAACTTTCACGCGGAGTGAGAATTGATTACGTGATATGCGATGAAGCCCAGTTCTATGCTCCAGAACAGATCGAACAGTTAGCGCGAATAGCCGATGGGCTTGGCATTGATGTCTTTGCTTTTGGAATTCTCACGGATTTTCGAACTAGGTTGTTTCCGGGATCAGCTCGATTGGTCGAGTTAGCCGATCGCGTACAAACCCTGCAAGTTGAAGCTTTATGTTGGTGTGGCGAGCGCGCAACTCATAACGCTCGAACAGTTGATGGCGTTATGGTTACCGAGGGCGCACAAGTCGTAGTTGGTGATACTGCCGGAAAAGATAATGTGGCTTATGAAGTGCTCTGCCGTCGCCACCACATGCGTAAAGTGACGGCGCGCAATTCCGGTGAAGCCCATCAATCTAGCGATCCGCTTCCTTTTGCATGATCTATGTTTTTTTATTCCAACCCCTAGAGCGGAGATAGTTAATGAGAAGCACCAAAGGTTACGCGGCTCTAAATTCCTCATCACCCCTTGCGCCATTCACTTTTGATCGTCGCGATATCGGTAAGAGCGACATTGGATTTGAGATTGCTTATGCCGGAATATGTCACTCCGATATTCATCAAGTAAGAGAGGAATGGGGTCCAGCTCTTTACCCAATGGTTCCTGGACATGAAATTGTCGGAATAGTTACCGAAGTTGGGTCCTCAGTCACGAAGTTTCGCACCGGAGATCGAATTGGAGTTGGCGTCTTTATAGATTCATGTCGTAACTGCACCAACTGCAACCGCGGGCTTGAGCAGTATTGTCGAAATGGAATGACTGGTACGTATAACGGTTACGAACGAGATGGAAAGACGATTGCTTTTGGTGGATATTCAAATTACTTTGTAATAAATGAGCGTTACGCAGTCACAATTCCAAAAAATCTTGAACTCGCCGGCGTTGCGCCACTGCTTTGCGCAGGTATCACTCTCTACTCCCCCATTCGTCATTGGAAAGTTGGGCCAGGATCGCGAGTAGGAGTGATGGGGCTAGGCGGCTTGGGCCATATGGGTGTGAAGTTTGCTGCCGCCTTAGGGGCGGAGGTCACTGTTTTTAGCCATTCCCAGGGAAAACACGATGATGCCCTTGCAATGGGTGCGAAACACTTTGTTGTTACAAAAGAAGCAGAATGGAATAAGAATTTATTGAAGAGCTTCGACTTAATACTAAATACGGTTTCAGCCGAGGTTGATATTGACTCCTATCTTCAACTACTAGATACCGATGCCACGATGGTGATTATTGGCCTACCTGGTAAACCTTATGCAATCAACGCGGGAACGATGCTCAACGGTCGTCGCAACCTCGCTGGATCAATGATTGGCGGTATGCCAGAACTGCAAGAAATGCTCGATTTTTGCGGGGAAAGATCGATCTTGAGTGATGTGGAGGTCATCTCAGCCGATTACATCAACACTGCGTACGAGCGTGCGGTAGCTAGCGATGTGAAATATCGCTTTGTTATTGATGCGAAAACTTTTTAAGCCCTAAAACTGCACCGCAACCGCTGCGATTATCGGCGCGAGCGCTAAAGCAGGTAACAAGTTTCCAATAGCAATATCCTTAATGCGAAGTAGTTTTAATCCGATGCCAATTAAGAGGACTCCTCCCGTAGCTGTCATCGCAACTACTTGATAATCCAAAAGAACAGAGCCCAGCGCCAGTCCGACTAGTGTCCATAGACCTTGATAGAGAGCGACTGGTATCGCCGAGAAGGCAACTCCCCAGCCAAGTGCAGCCGCAAAGGCGATCGAGGCAAAGAAATCAAGTGTGCTCTTGAGAAGAAGTTGCTCAACCCCAGTGCTCATGCCATCGCTGATGCTGCCCAATATGGCGAGCGGGCCAATTACAAAGAGAAGAGAAGCGGTTACGAACCCTTCGACAAACGAGGATTCACCCGTATCAAATCGACGCTTGAGCGAACTCCCTAAGTTCTCAAGTCGCATCTCAAGATTCAGAAATGAACCCAGCAACCCACCGAGAATTAGTGCAGCAAGAATTACCAAGATTGGTCCACCAGTTGGAAGTATCGAGACAAATTCCGAGTCCCAAAGTGAAATAAGAGCTGAAGCCGCGCTGATCAAAGTAATGATCCCGAGGATGTCAGTAAGTAGATTTCGCGTTCGCTCTGTAAAACGTTTGCCCGCAATCTTGCCTGTCACGGTACCGATAAGGATTGCGATTACATTAATCACAGTCCCAATTCCTATAAACACCTATGGAGTCTACGCTAGGGTTGAATTGTGAGAGCGTTTCTACGGATCTTTACGCCACATAAAACTGTGCCTCACATGTCCTGGACGGCCTCTCATCGTTGGGATATCTCCGGTAAAAGGATTTCGATACTCTTTTCTGGACTCTTAGTTTTTGGTCTGGGCGACTCACTTCTTATCAAATCTGAATTAGGAAATGCTCCTTGGTCAGTACTGGCGCAGGGAATCTCGAAACAACTTGAAATTTCGATTGGTCTGTCAACTTTGCTTGTGAGTGCGCTAGTTCTGGCCCTCTGGTTGCCCTTGAAGGAGCGACCCGGTTTTGGAACAGTTTCAAATATTTTGATTGTTGCTGGTGCGATTGATTTAGGAATGCACATTTTCCCTGCCCAAGACTTTTTACCACTAAGAATTTCATATGTTCTCATCGGTATCGTCATGGTCGGTATCGGAACTGCGGTCTATTTATCTTGTGGACTTGGGCCAGGACCTCGCGATGGCTGGATGACCGCTCTGCACGTGAGAACCGGGGTAAGGGTTGGACGAGTTCGCCTTGGCATAGAGCTCTTTGTATTGGCGCTCGGATGGCTTCTTGGTGGCACCCTAGGAGTGGGCACTGCGCTATTTGCGCTACTTATCGGCCATTCCGTTGCTATATCCCTTGGTGTCGTTTCCCGAATTACTCCTCGGT
>JACCEB010834337.1_pt1 | contig 38966 bp, 38 predicted proteins | sample 7454761 | NCBI WGS metagenome assembly JACCEB01 (sample SAMN15323454, study PRJNA562643) | freshwater metagenome | isolation source: river surface water | place: USA:Blue River Watershed | collected 2017-08-18
AATATTGTTTTAATTTATCAATGTTTTATCAATAAAGTCAAACTTTCGCATGCAAAATTTATCCAATTTAAGTAATTTTTTAAGCTATTTTTGTGACTTTTAAGCCGTTTTTATAAAAATTATAATTTTGCCCGAAAATTTTATAAAAAAGCTTAAAAAAATTTAGCTCTTTTTTAATGTTCTATTATTGATAAGAGAATTATATTTTTAAAAAGTGGTTATCAATAAATTATAATTTCGGCTTAATTTTGAGCTTAAAAATGAGCTTAAAAATAAAAAATGAAATTTTCAAATATTTTTTTTAAAAAAAGTTGAAAAAAAAAAATAAAAAAAATATATGATTTTTAAAATATATAAATTTTAATTATAAATCTGAAATTTTTTATTTTTTTTTTTTAAGCTCATTTTTAAGCCCGAAATTAAGCCGAAATTATAATTTATTGATAAGCACATTTTTAAAAAATGACATTGATATCAATATTCCATCATTAAAAAAGTGCAAAAATTTTTTAAGCTTTTTTATAAAATTTTCGGGCAAAATTATAATTTTTATAAAAACGGCTTAAAAATCACAAAAACAGCTTAAAAAATTACTTAAATTGGATAAATTTTGACTGCACATTTTTGACTTTATTGATAAAATATTGATAAATTAGAAAAATATTTCATTGGAAAAATATTTCATTGATACTATTGTAAAAATATTTTTAAGCTTAAGTTATAGCTTAATTTTAATAAAAAAAGCTTAAAAAATTTTAAAAAAATTTAAAAAAAAAATTCGATTTTTATAAAAATTAACTTTTGTAATGAAAAAATTTTAAGCTTATTTTTTTAAGCTTATTTAAAAAAATAAGCTTAATTATATATAGAATGACAAGTTATTATAAATGTGTCAGATGTGAAAAATATATATCGGAGAAGAGGAGTAATATTTTGAATCATTTGAATAAAAAGAATAAATGTGAGAAGAGCCAAAGTGCTCTTAATTTCAATGATAAAGAGATATATGAAAAATCATTGATTAAAGTAATAGGCATTAATGATAATAATAGCGAAATAGAGAGTGAAAATATTGAATGCACTTTTTGTAATAAAAATTTTTCCACAAAATATTACCTTAAAAAACACGTAGAAAAATGCAAAAATAATAAAAATTTCAATATATCAAATTACAATACACAGATAAATAATATTAGTATAAATGTGAATATAACAAATCCTATCCCATTTGATAATGATTGGGACGTTTCCAATATTGATTTATTAACAAAGAAAAATCTACTCATGTCAAAAATAATGTATTCAAATCTACTCTCTGAAATATTGAATAATGAATTAAATCTGAATGTCATTATCGAAAAGGAATCTGACACTGGATTAGTATATAAGAATGATAAAGACACATATATAAAAATGAAAATCAAAGATATTATTGATAAAACGATGGAAAAGCTGAAAAATCATTTGCTCAATTTTATTGATGATGCAAATTCAGATAAATTGATTATTGATACATATTTGAAAGAGTTTGAAAGTAATATTGTGGATAAATATCAGAAATATATTGAGAATAATGAAATCAATACATTTGTACAAAATTATATGATTAAGTTATATGAGGAGAAGAAGAATGATGCAATAGATGTAATGAATAAAATAAACACGATAAATATTGATTCTATAAAAAAATTAGACGGTTTCTAAATTCTTTTTTCGTACAAATATTTTTGAAAAAATAAATCAAAAAATATATGAATCATTTATATCCAGATTTTAATTATGAAAAATACAGAGACTTAAATCCATATTTACTTTTTCAAAATCTCAAAACCAAGGAGGATTATGAAAAGAATTATATGGAAGAGGGGAGGTATAAAGGGAGAGTTTACAAAGAAGATATGAAAAAAAATAAATCATTTCACCTATTATTACCAACAATAGGTAAAGCCACAATATTTAAAATGTTATTTTCTCTCAAAAATCAATTATTAGAGACAGATTACTTAACAATTGTTTATGATGGTTCGAAGAACACTTCTACATTAGATGACGTAAAAAAAGCGACCGAACAGTTTAAATGCAAAGTGAATATAATAGTGGAGAATAATAATCTAGGATTTTGGGGCCATGCTATAAGAAATAAACATAATAATCTCGAAGGTGATTTCATATTTCATATAGACGACGATGATATTTTATTAGATAATGCAATGAATACAATTCGCAAAATATGTAAAGATACACGAATGATATACATATTTAAAATAATTCTCGAAAACAATAAGATTGTATGGAGAAAGAAGAGTATAATACATGCAGAGATTAGTACACAGAGCGGAATTATACCTATGAATATTAATAAAACAGGTTTTTGGGAACTAAAATATGGTGGAGATTTTGACTTCTATAAGAATCTCTCAAAACAGAATCATGTTTTATTTATTGATAAATTAATTTATCAAAAGTTTTAGTGTAATTTATTTTAGTTCAAAATCGAAAAAAATAATATATGATAATATGTAATGCAAAAAAAGTTAGGTCAGTATTTTACGACAAATATTATATTAAAAGAGAAGATATATCATTTTATTCAAAATAATCCTGTGAATATATTAGAGCCAGCTGTTGGAAGAGGTGATTTAGTAGAATATATTTTATCTAAGAAGAAGAGCCCCAAGATAAAATTTGATATGTACGAGATAGATAAAAAAATAGAACCACTCACTGCAATTAAAAAAGATGATATTTATTATTGTGATTTTCTTAACGCAGATATTACCAAAAAATATGCAACTATTATTGGGAATCCACCATATATCAAGCATAAAACTGGAAATTTATATATAAAGTTTGTGGAAAAGTGTTGTAATTTATTAGAAGAGAATGGTGAATTAATATTTATTGTTCCGTCCGATTTTTTCAAGTTAACGTCAGCATCGAGAGTATTAGAGGATATGTTAGCAACCGGAACAATAACTCATGTTTTTTATCCGAACGATGAGCAGCTGTTTGATAATGCAGCCATTGATATATTGATATTTAGATATTGTAAAAATATAAACTTACCCAAAAAGGTTTTATTTAATGATAAAGAGATGAATCTGGTTAATTCAAATGGCTTAATTACATTTGAAGAAACCCAGCTAGAGCTGAGCAAAAAAATGAAAGATTATTTTAATATATACGTTGGATTAGTAAGTGGAAAGGAGGAGGTATATAAGAACGAAGAGCTCGGTAATATTGATGTATTAAATGGAGAGGGTAAGATAGATAGATATATTTTTATAAAAGAGTTTCCAACAGATAACAATGAACTTAATAAACATTTATTATCGCATAAATCTGCATTAATGAATAGAGGTATAAGAAATTTTGATGAAGAGAATTGGTTTGAATTTGGAGCAGCTAGAAATATGGAAACAATTGAAAATCATATGGGTCAAGATTGTTTGTATATTTATACAATAACAAGAAGGTCAGATGTCGCATTTAAAGGACATGTTAATTATTTTGGTGGTAATCTGATTATAATGATACCGAAGAGTGATATTGATTTAGATAAGTTCAAAGATTATTTGAACAGTTCACAATTTAAAAAGAATTTCTTATTTTCGAATCGATTCAAAATAGGGCAACGTCAATTGGCAAATTCATATATTCCTGATTCTTTATTTAATTAGGCATGATTGATGCATTTGGATAAAGTACTCTATCATAAACTGTTTGAAAATAGAGGGGAGTATAAAATGGTATCTGTTTATTTGCAAGTTTTTTTGCTTTAAAAATTTGCTCCAAATAATATTTCTTTTTATTTATATTATATAATACTTGCGGATTTAAAGCGTTTTTCTGACACAAATTTAAAGGCATAATTATATATTGTAGATATTTTATTTTTGTTTTCTTTAAGTATTTTCTATTTTTAAATCTAAATTATAAATAGTAATTATGTTCATAGGACCACCTCCAAATCAACCATTTGAAGTTCAAGTGTACACTTATTATAATCAATATTATGCAACAGAATATGAAACACAACAGAGAAGATTGTTAAGAAATCTCTATAACAATAATCAATCTATAAAAGAGGCAAATCAGAATCCATTTTTACAAAATCCTAATAAAAAATATTATTTTCAATACAATGATGGTAATACATATATGTATGTTGAAACAACTCTTCCGGATAAGAAGAAAGTAGAGAAATATGTATATATTTATACGCAAAAAGTATGGTGTCCAAAACGATGCTTCTATGTAGAAAAAGCTAAAGATATTTTATGCACTAAAGTTTAGGAGATAAATTATTTTTTGCCTTTCTTTTACCGAGTGAACTATTAACAACAGATTTTGGAGACTCACTATTTATAATTTTTAGCATTTCGATATCTTTTAATAATTCATTACTATCATTATATCTTTCCTCAACTGGTGCTAATGTTTTTTTGAAAATATTATATATAACTTTTTTTAATTCAATATTTATATTTATATTTGATAAAATTGTAAATACATATGTCATATCATTTTCATATAATTTATTATAATATATTATTCTATATATTGGTTCTTTATTTATCGGTGCATAAAAATCTAAAAATCGATTGGCAAAAATCCATATAAAAAAATATAAAAAACAAACTCCTAATGAAAAAATATCAGCCTTTTTATTTACAGTATATTTTCCATTTTCATTGACTATATATTTCTCATTTCTATTTTTATCATTTTTATATATATAAAACTTATTCAAAAATTCTGGTGCAATAGTTGTTTTCGTTCCTCTAATTTTATTTAATACAGTCCCTTCAAATTCTACTGTTCCAAAATCTGTTATTTTAACTTCTACCTTTCCATTATTCATTTTATATAAAAAATTCTCTAATTTTATATCCAAATGAACCAAGTTATTTTCATGAAGATATGAAATACTTTTTGTCATTTTATAAATAATATCTATAAAAGATTCAACACTTTTATTTATACTATAAACATAATTAAATAAATCACCATCACATCTTTCTAAAATACTATAAATTTGCTTTTCCGGAGATAAAACCCCAAATTCATATATTTTTAGAATATATTCTGAATCACCATATTTTTCTGTTAATAATTTATGTATTAGGCATGATTTTAATGTTTCGCGTTGATTTTTTTTTGCAATTCGCAACATGTAATATTTTGTTTTATTCAAGAAAATAATAGATTCTCCTCCTAAAGTATTATTACCATTAATATTGGATTGAAAATTTATAAGTAAAGATTCCCCTTCATTATTTTCTGGATATAATTTTCTAAATTTTAGATTTTTATTTATAATTTTATATTTGTTTTTAATTTCATTTGGATTATATAAGGTAAATCCTTCGAGTAGAGGTAATTCTTTTTCTCTAAATTTTAATGTAATATTTTTTTTATTGGTATTATTTTTATTACTATTTTCAATTTTTTTCAAATATTTTTGTAAATTCAAGTTCATATATTTATACATAGATTATTTATATGAAATGTTGTAAATCCTAAAAATCTGAAAAATCATTTACCTCTAATTCCTCCACATTCATTATTTTATTTGTATTTAAATAATAAGGATAACTCAAATTATTAATTTCCACAATAAATATTCCATTGCTATTTGGCATACTATTTGTTTCACGAATAATTAAATTATACTCTTCAAATAAAATTTCATTTTTAGGCACCACTTTATGAAACATAAATATCAATTCGTGCTCCCCCATATCATCAAAAACAATATTATCCATTATAAAATTAAAATCATTTACACCATCTTCTAAGTCATGATAATCTTCCAAATTATATATAAATTCTCTTTTGCTATTAACTAATTTAATTTTAAGATTCTTCAAATTAAATGATTTAAAACTGTACATAATTTTATATGTAAAATTCTTTTTAACAGAAAATTTATACTTAATTCTATCCTCTTTTAATTCTAATATATCTTCATCCACTTCTAAAATATTCTTTTCGACAATCGTATCTTCGTCGTCGTCGCTAGACACATCATTTTTTTCTTGATATTTATAATCATTTTTAGAATTATTATCATTATTATCATTATTATTATCATTATCAAAAATATTATTTAAAGATACAGATGGTTTAACACCACTATTTTTCCCTTTATTATTGCTATATTTCCCATACATATACAGACAAAAGGCCGGGATAAGCAAATATTTTGCGTTTCTCTTAATCATACTTTTATACATAAAACAAATTTAATTATTTGGACGCAGAGTCTCCTTTTTTTTTAACTCATTATCAAATAAAATTCGAGGACCGGGTGGATAATAAATCGCCTTTTCGATATCTCTTATACCTCTAACTAATTTAAATAGCCCAGGAACAATCTCAACAGATGAAGATTGGTCAGACCCCCATGAATTTCGGTCATCGGTAATATGTCTCTCAATAAATCCATTTTTACCCATTAGTGGGATTGAACTAAAACTGGTAACAAGCCCGAATTCATGTCCAGAGTATCCCATACTCTTTTCAGGATATTTCGCCCTTAACCAACTAATATAATTCAAATTCAACTCCTCATAAATCGCCGGATAACAACTATTTGTATGCATAATAACATCTGGGTCGCACACTTCAACACATGCATCAATCTCCTCCTCTGTGCTCATGCCAGTGCTTATTATAAATAAATCAAACTTACTTCTGGCATATCTGCACAGCTCTAAATCAGTAATAAGTGCACTCGGTATTTTTCCAACATTCGTATATTTACACATTAAATCAACAGATGGAATATCCCAAACAGATGCAAAAAAATCAACCCCTATACTTTTTGCATAATCAAATAGCTCCGAAATCTGCTCTTCATTAAATTCAATCTTGTATTTATATTCTAAATATGTCATTCTTCCCCAGGGGGTATCCTTCATCTTAGATTTTTGTTCCTCGGGAACGCATAACTCAGGGGTTCTCTTCTGAATTTTCACATAATCAACACCAGCATCTTTTGCCAAGCGCATCATCTTTTTACATCTTTCAATATCACCGTTATGATTAATACCAATCTCTGCAATAATTTTTACCATTTTATAAATATATATTATTATTTTTTATTCTTTATATACACGTTTTGCAATTATCGCATAAAAATTCATTTCCTGGATTTATACAAAAAGAGTCATCTAGACTATGTCCGACACATCCTTGGCAATGTTGTTCAATTGGATAATCATCCATATCATCTGATGTAATAATACTCCATTTATTTTTTGGCTTACTCTCATCGTATAATAGATAATGACTATCAAATGAAATATAATATTTCGTATATTCTCTCTTTATTGAATTATAGATGAATGTGAGAGATCGATAAATTTCAGGACTTTTATTATATTTTTGCATATTGAAAAAGAACTCTGACATTGGCTTATCACCATGATTTAAAAAATCAATGAATCGTTTCATCTTTTTCATTTTATTATTCATTTTATGAAATGATTTATTTATCACTTTAATCGTTTATATAATATATAAAGCATAAAAAATAATTTATAAAAATAAATCTGTCATTTTTATTATAAAGAGTACTCTTATATATCCATATATACTCATGAAATTCAATTTTTTATTACTTACAACTTTATATCATCTTATAAATGGATATCAACAAATAAATATAAATTCCCTTGTAAAATCCAAGTATTTATTTGACGATATATCATATAATTCGCTCATTACTAAGATAAATAATCATCAGATTGACACGCTTTATTTTCCAAATAAATTAGACGAAGTCTTATCACATGATGCTATTGATAACAGCGACAAGTTATCCCTAATACAATTTCATAAAACTACGATTAGTCCAATGATAGTTGATAATTTAGTAGATATATCAACGAAAAATAATATTGATACAATTTTTATACCCTTTCAGAGCCCCGGATTTGTTGAAAGTGCTCTTAGTAGTACAGTGCAAATATTTCAAAACTATATATTACCATTTATATTTTTTTCCACTATAATATCTTTATTCCGCTTTCAGCAGATGAATAATGGAATGGGGAGTAGTAATGGATTTATGAATGGTCTTACATCACTAAACAATAACATAAAAAAAGATAAAGTCACAATGCAAAAGGCCAATATTTCTTTAAATAGTTTTGCAGGGAGTCCTGAAATATTTGAGGAGTGTACGGAAGTAGTTTCTTATCTAAAAAATGGAACATTATATCAGAATGCGGGTGCTGAGATACCGCGGGGAATATTATTGGAGGGGCCACCAGGAACAGGGAAAACACTTTTGGCCAAAGCGATAGCTAGTGAGGCGGACGCGAATTTTATTTCAGTTGCGGCAAGTGAATTCGTGGAGATATTTGTGGGAGTGGGTGCGTCAAAGATTCGCGGATTATTCAAACAGGCAAGAGAGAATAAACCGTGTATTATTTTTATAGATGAGATCGACGCGGTAGGAAGACAGCGCGGGGCAGGTGTAAATATGGCAAATGACGAGAGAGAGCAGACGCTGAATCAATTATTGGCAGAGATGGATGGATTTTCACAAAATGATGGCATATTGGTTATGGCTGCAACAAATAGAAAGGATGTTCTTGATGCAGCCCTGCTGCGCCCTGGTCGATTTGACAGAATTATAACAGTTCCATTTCCCGATAAAACTTCGCGTAAAGAGATTTTATTGGTTCATTCTAAAAATAAGATGCTGGATAAGTTTATAAATCTCGATTTAATATCAGAATTAACAGCCGGATTTTCAGGAGCACAATTAAAGAATTTAATGAACGAGGCTGCAATATTTGCTGCTAGAAATAGTCGCATAGAGATTAAGGAGACAGATATTTACAGTGCGCTTGATAAGCTAACTGTCGGCTTAATTAGAAAGACAGATACAAGGAGTGATGAAGCAAGGCGGCGTATAGCAATCCATGAAACGGGACATGCGTTATTAGCAGCCAGTTATCCAGAATATTTTGAATTAAAGAAAGTGAGCATTCAGAGCACATATAATGGTGCAGGTGGTTATACTATATTTAATGAATATCAAAATATAACGGAATCTGGGCTTTATACGAAGGATTTATTAAAGAAGCGTTTAACAGTAATTATGGGAGGAAAAGCGGCAGAATATATTTTTTACGGAGAGAATCATGTATCATTGGGTGCAATTCAGGATTTAAAACAAGCAAATTCATTGGCACAGAAAATGGTCGGAAATTTTGGCATGGGTATTGACTTGGAGGTATTTTATAATGAGAATGTTGAGAGTGATAGAAATCCATTCTTGGGTCGAAGCTTGGGAATTGGTGATAAATATTCTGAGGCAACGAAAAAAATAATGGATAAGGAGTCATTACAATTAGTGACCGATGCGTATGAAACGGCAAAGGAAATATTATCCACTAAAATTCAAAAAATGAATCAAGTCATAGAGTTGCTAATTGAGAATGAGAATATTCCAGGGAGCAGCGTAAATCATTTATTACATTTATAAGAACATAAAAATAAAAATATAAAAAATAAAAATATAAAAAATAAAAAATCTATATTATATATATAAAATGTTAAATCGTAAATATTACGTTTTAGCCTCTCCGATGGAAACAGGTGTTCCAAACAAAATCATTCAAGTGAATCCAGATGGTACAATGGGTCCAGCAGGTCCGCCAGGTGCACCAGGTCCACAAGGTGTAGATGGTTCATACACTGTTGTGGAAACAACAACTACTCATGTTTTACCAGATTCAACTGATTTTACAAATACACAAGTTATTTATAATAATTCATCTGCTGTATATTCTTTATTAGGTTCAGCAAATATAAGTGGAACAATATCGTCATCAAATTTATCAAATATTACAACAGTATCTTCATTTACACCTACGATTTATACAACTGCATATGATGCAACAAATAAATATTTATATATTGGTGGTAATTTTAAATATGTTGGAAATACTTTATGTAATGGTATAGCTTATTACGATTTTACTTTAAAAACATGGAATGCTATTACACGAACATCAGCTGGCACAACATATACCGGTATTAGTACAGCAGCAGGTGTAAGTGCAATATTTTCAATAAAGGTTGGCCTTAGTGGGAATGTTTATGTTGGTGGAAGTTTTACAACTTTTGTTGGATACACAGCATCAGGTCTTGCTATATATAAATCGGGTGATTGGGCTACATCTAGTTCAGGTTCTTCAGGCGGCCCTACTTCCTTACCATCTTTATCTGGTTCTGCTACTGTTTATTCATTAATTTTAGGAAGTGGTGGAAATTTATATATTGGCGGGTCTTTTACGGCTACTGGATCAGGTACTTCAAATACTGCAAATAATATTGTTGCATATAATATATTACCAAATACATTTTCTGTTGTTGGAACATCATCAAGTGCAGCAAATTATGGTCTTGATAATACTGTTTATGCACTGGAAACAGATGGAACAAATATTTATATTGGTGGTTTATTTACATCAACAAAAGATGGAAGTACTACTTTAGCAGCAATTGCAAAATATTCAGGTTCAGGTGCTTTAACAGGAATAAACGGTGGAGTTATAGGAACATGTAATACATTATTATATAGTGGGTCAAAATTATATGTAGGTGGTTTATTTGGATATGTTGGTACAACTAATGGAAGTGCCGCAAATAACTTAGCAGTTGTATCGAATCTTTCAGCAACCACACCAACTTGGACCCCATTATCAACACAAATTTCGTCTTTAGTAACATCATTAGCAATTAATCCAACTACAAATAAACTATATATTGGTACAATGAATAAAGGGGTTCAAATATACGATTTAATAAATAGTGTTGCAATTCCAACAAATATTCAACAAAGTACAGAAGTTTATTCCTTATATATTGATTCAAGTTCAAATTTGTACATTGGTGGTAAATTTATTGGTCTTGGAAATTCAGGTATAACTTCATTGGGTTATATTAATTTAAATAATATTTTAAATATTAAATATAATGGAAAAACATTAGCCTCTGTATTCGAAAATGGAACAGGCGTAGTTTTTGCATATTATAATAGTACATGGAATAATATTACAAATTTTGTTTCAGGTTTATAATTTTTTTATCTAAGGAATAATTAAATATGGTTCATTCCAGTACATATAATCTTTTATTTAATCGAAAAAGCGGTGGATTAAATAAAAGAGTCGATTTTTTCAAACTTCTTAATGAAAAGAAAGCCTTTCTGGCAAAAACATTCGGAAATCTCATTTTCCAATTATTAATAACATTTATTATTGCATTCCGAGTAAAATCCCCAGATTTATTAGAAAATAATTTATATTTTTGGGGACTTATCATAACAACTTTTATTATTATATTTTTACTGGCAATGGTAAGTATGCCACCAATTATGAAATTTATTTTATTTACAATATTCTCAATAAGTTGGGGCCTACTCTTATCTAAAATAAAGGAACAAGCATCACCTGAAATTATTAAATCGGCACTACTTGGTGTTATTTCAATATTTATAGCGATGTTCATCGTCGGACTTTTGATAACATCTATGGGAATAACAATGAGTCCTAAACTCGGATTTATTTTACTCGTCGCTCTATTACTTTTAATCATAGTGTCCATTGTGTCGATGTTTATGAAATCCTACGATACATATCATAAGGCAATATCTGTATTTGCGCTTGTTCTATTCTCAATATTTATTATTTATGATACAAATACAATTTTACAGAGAAATTATTTAGGGGATTTTATTACAGCATCAATTGATTATTACTTAGATATTCTAAATATATTTATCAATTTAATAAACGTACAGTCATAGAATAATATCTAATATATTGTTAATGTTATATATTCTTATCGTTATATTACTTATTTGCCTAATATATATTATGTCTATTATATTTTTAAAAAATCGACATATAGAATCTTTTGCAGGTAAAGAGCCAATAGATATTGTTTATACATATGTTGATGGTAATGACCCAGATTTTATAAATACAAGAAAATATATTTCAAAAAAATATTACAATCCAAATAATAACACATATGACTCAAATATTATAGGAAGATTTAATGATAGAGATGAATTAAAATACAGTTTAAGGTCAGTTGATTATTATTTGAATTTTTACAGAAATATATATATAGTAACAAATGGAAAATTACCAAAATGGTTAAATATAAATCATCCTCGAATAAAAACAATAAAGCATAGTGATATACCGGTACTAAAAGATTATTTACCAACATATAATTCTCATTCAATTGAGGCAAATCTGCATCGAATTCCAGGATTATCTGAAAAGTTTTTATATTTTAATGATGATGTACTTATTACAAAAAAAATAGATATATCAGATTTTATAAAAGATGGAAAGATAATTATTCATAGTGATAATACATTATCATATAATGGTAAAAATAATACAAAAAAAAAAGGTTTTGATAATGCATGGTCAAATTCAAATAAATATTTAGATTACAAATATAAACCAGAAAAGAGATATGTATATCAACATATACCATTTTTAATTGACAAGAATATTATCAATAATTTATGGAATGAATTACCAAATGAATTACTACAAACAACGAAAAATAAGTTTAGAAGTATCCATGATTATAATATTTTTCAAGGGTTGCATACATTTACTCTTTATTATAATAATTTTTTTTCATATCCTGAATATAAAATATCTTATTATTTAAGTAGTAATAATATTCATCGATTTATTTTACAAAATTTCACGAAAAGTAAATATAAATTTATATGTATTAATGATGAAGGTGATGAAGATAATTTAAAAACAGATTTAGAATATAAAAATCTTCTAGAAGAGATGTATCCAATAAAATCACAATTTGAGATATAACTATCTTTTAGATATATAATCCTGCATCTGTTTTGGTGTCCCCAAGCTAACAACATCCTCCTCTTTTAATTCTATTCCAATAAAATGATGTCCATCATCTAACATTTTTGAAATAACACATGATGTGTAATATTCGTTCTTAAACATAATATGATTGCTAATAATATAGGAACAATATTCATATAAAGTAATAGCATCTCTAAAACAGTACACGCCAACATTTGCATTATCGCTAATCTTTATTTTCTCTTGAACATCTATAATTTTATTTGATGAATCATCCAATAAAATGTATGAAAATATGGGATTCACGTCATAGTTTTTAAAATAGAACACTGCGTTTGAATCATGAATGTTTCTAAATTTTTCTAAAATATCAGATTTATAGAATGTATCACAATCTAATAAAATACATTTTTTATGTTCAGATATTTTCATAATATATTCTAATCCTATTTTTATTGTTTCAGCTGCTCCCAGCGTCTGTTCGGCCAATTTTATAAAAGTTATTTCAGGATATTTTTTATGAATAATATCACAAAAATGATGTTCATCTAATGAGTGATGATAAATTATATAAATATTATCAATTCTATTTATATTTAAATTATCTAAAACGTGAAAAATCATCTCTTTATCAAATACTTTAATAAGCGGCTTCGGCTCTTTATAACCCTCCTTTTGAAAACGTTCCCCTTTTCCACCCAATGGAATAATTATATTCATATATATCTTATATTAGATTATATTATTTGTTATGTAGACTCATTTTATATCCGATAAATTGTCCATCATCTTTAGAGAAAACATCTTTATAAGTAATTATCTTTTCATCATCCGGTCCATAATTTTCTCGTTCAATCATAACTGGATATGATTTAATTGGAACAAGTGGTGGTAATCCACCAGGTTGCATATTTACATATCCATATGTATTCCCATTATAAGGTCGTTCCCACTGTTCAAGAGCTTTGGCCAATCTAACCGCATCACTCTTTTTGTCTTGAAATAGACAAGAGGTTGCACTATTTCCTTGATATGGTGAAAAATCATCAAAATTCTCTATGTATACTCCAATTTTTTCATTCTGTTTATTTATAATATAGTAAAAATTTCCTAATAAAAAGAGCATTATTAATAAAATACTAAATAAAATATAGAAAAAACAGTTATTCCCTTTCATTCTTCTTTATAATATCATGATATTTTTTTTGTAAAATATTTTTGTAAAATATTTTGTAAAATATTTTCATTTATTTCTTGAAAATAAATCATCCTGAATTACTTTTATCTGCTCAGACGAAGAGCCCACATTATAATTTTTCTCTATATTATTGAAAACAACCTTTAATTTTAAAAACAATCCCCATCCCTCACTTTTATCTGTTCGAGTAATTATAAGAGTATTATTATTAATAACAAAATCGAACGTATCAGATTCAGGATATGGATACACATAAATATACATTTTTCCTAAATTTTTTGCGCTTTTATAATAAATATTTGATAATTCCTTTTCAACAAACTTTTTTTTAAATAAATTTTTTGGAACATAAATAATATTATCCGATTCTAATAAAATATTATTATATATAAAACTTTTTTTCCTTGATAATATTTCATCTTTCATACAATCAAGCACAGACTTTATCAATATATTTTTTGAGTATGAATATATAAAGTTATTATAGGGAAGAGAATTTGATATTAGTACACTTTTTTGATAATCTATTTTATTATCTGATAAAATTTTAAAAATATCATCTAAATTATCATTTATATTTTCTTCAAAGTTAAAATAGAATCCACCATTTATGTATAAATAACACAATTTAAAAAAATCATATTTAATAAATTCACAAAAGATAGAATCGTAAGTTAAAATATATGATTCATCATAATTATTTATTATAAATAATCTAGCCTCATTATTATCAAAAAAATGATATGTAAATAATGAACTGAATGTTGTTAACGAATTATAAATATTTTTAATATCATCATTTTCAATAATATTATTATTCTTTACTTGAAAAATATTTGTAATAATATTATGTGAAATATTTTCATCATCAGAATTATTAAATGATATTAATTTAATATTTGTTTTTATATCTGCTTTATATATATTTGTTCTAGATTTTCCAATATATATGATGGAAGAATCTTTATTATTTATATCATATAATCGTATTTTTAATTCTTGTCCCCATCCCTCTTTTTTATCAATTCTTTGAATAATTATTTTGCAATTATATATATCATTATATATTATTTTAATACTAAATACATCCACCCCTTCATTTTTATATACTTCAAATTTATTTTTAATCTTATTTTCTTTAATACATTTAAAATTATACGGTATCTTTTCCGACATATATTTTTATAAAATAAAAAAATATATAATAAATAAATTTAAAACGATAAAAAATAATATTTATAAATAAATAATGAATAATAAATATATATCTGGATATATACCTAAAAGATATGATATTCCAATTAAAAATAGACATCATTTAAATTATAATAATTCATATAATGATGATTTTTATCACACTATTTATTATATTCATAAAAATAGAATAAAAATAATAATACGAAGAATAGATGATGAGTGTGGATGGAATCAAAATTTATCAATTACTTTATATAAAATAGATTCAAATGAACATCAACACATAGATATTGGTAAAAGTGGTGAGAATTTCAAAATAATAGAATTCGATACAAATATTGATTTAGAACCTGAAAATTTAGATTATAAACAAAAAATACCAAAAGTCATTATTCATACTGGATTTAATAACAAATATAAAAATTTACTCCATTATAATTCAATAATGTCCTTTTTAGAATTAAACCCAGAATATGAATATTACTATTTTAATGATGAACAGTGTAGAACTTTTATAAAAAAAAATTTTAAAAAAGATATATTATATGCATATGATTTACTTGTTCCAGGAGCATTTAAAGCAGATTTTTTTAGATACTGTTATTTATATATAAATGGTGGATGTTATTTTGATTGTAAAATGATATTATTATATCCATTAAGAACAATTATTAATTCTGAAGATGAATATATATTAGTAAGAGACGGAGATAATTTGTCTATTTATAATGCTGTTATGTTATTTAATAAGAGAGTTGAAAATCTTTTACATTTAATAAATCATATTACAAATACCGTTTTAAATAGAGTATATGTAAATAATGAATTGGAATTAACCGGACCAAAGATAATATGTAATTTTTTCAAAGATTATAATTTTAATTTACAACATATATTTACAGGGGTAAATTATGATAATTATAAAAATTATTATGTAGTTGAAAAAAATAATTTAAAAAGAAAAATATTATATAAATTTTTTAGTGGTTATTATAAAGATTATTTTCAAACATCAAGTTACAAAATTCTTTTTGACAAAAAGGAGGTATATTATTGTAATAAAGTTGAAGTTCAAAATTATGTTATTTATATTTATCCACATAATACAAACGATAAATTTGATTTCTCTTTTTATGATAAAAATTTATTGAGAATTAGGAGAGTAGATAATGATTCTGGATGGGGACAGAATATGAAAATAAAGATAATAAATGAAGATACGAATATTGAGAAAAAATATGATATTGGGGCCATAGAATTTAACAATTATATATTTCGCATTGATTTTTGATAGAATGCATAATATATATTATCGTATCTTACAACATGTGATATTTCTTGGAATAGATAATTTGATTTAATATATTTAAATCCATATTTTTGAAAAATATAATCCCATTCCATAAAATTATAGTATTGTGCATAATCCGGATTTTTTAGATATAATTTATTTTTATCGACATATATTCCATATAATAAATGTAATATATCTAATAATATATTATCATAATCGGTATGATTGTCATGCTCTAATATAATAATATAACCACCCGGTTTAAGAACTCTTCGAATTTCTTTCATTATTTTATCTAAATCTAGTATATGATGTAATACAAAAAAACATGTAATAATATCAAATGAATTATCGGGAAAATCTATTTTATCATCTAAAATATATTTAAAATGGAAATCATGTTTTATATTTTTTTGATTATACGGTCCCCATTTTTTTATATCTGTACCATAAATATTATTTTTATTTATGTGAAAATTATGTGCAAACATTTTTGTTTTCTTACCATTTCCACATCCAATATCTAAATATTTGATATTTTTATTATTTTCAGAATTAATATTTTTTATGTCATGATATTTCAATTCTAAATTTTCAAAAATATATTTCCAATAAGAGCATTTATTATTATTTTTAACTATTATATTTGGTAAATTTATTTTAGTAGATTTAATATAATTTATGATTTGACTGTCATAGATTAATTCGTTATTTTTTATTTTTTCAATTATTAAATCTGTTTTTTTTTTACTAAAAAAGTTATTGAATAATAATATTATTTTTGCAGTATTATGAATATTATTAACGGAATCTTTAATATATGTTGATATTTGTATATTAGATTTTCTATTAACATAATTTTTATTTAAGTTATTTTTTAATAGAATTAAATTATTTTTCTGACATTCTGTTAAATATTTATTATTTTTTATAAAGTTAATATAATTATTTTTATTTACAATATTATCTGTCATAATATATATATTATATAATTTATCTAATTTATCTAAAATAATTGATGCGTTATTATTTTTTTGTTTTCGAAGGACGGTCCTACAAAAATGGTTGTTTCAGATAAATCAATATTATTAATAATTTTTATAATTAAATTTTGCCCCCATCCTTCATTTTCATCAATTCTTTTAATTACTATTTTATTATTCTTTTCAAAATAAATGGTAAATTTATCATTTGTATTATGAGGATAAATATATATTTTATATTTATCAATTACTATTTTATTCTCATAATAAATTTCTTTTCTACCATGTAATTTACCATATGTATTATTACTATCTCTATTATTATTATCATAATATCCTTTGTAATGTGTATTAATAAATAATTCATTATTCGCTTTTATTAAAATTTTTGATTCTGTATAATAATTACCATCGACAATGTGTTGTAATTTTATAGTTCTATCATGGGAGTATTTATTTAACAATAGTGGACCAGTAGGTTCCAAAGGATTATCTCCGTAAAAATTATTTTTAACATTATCTACAATTTTATAGATAATATCGAATAATATTTTATTATTTTTATCAGATATCATAACAGCATTAAACATGAAATAATCAACTGTATCTTTGCAATAAATATCTGTATCATTAGATTCAATTAAATTACGAATTGGTTGTCTGAGTATTTGTTTATTATCAAAATAGCAGCCACCATGAATATATAAATAACAGTATCTAAATAAATCTGCTTTATATGCTCCAGGAACAAGTCTATCATACGCTTCGAGTACCTCTTCATCGAAATTATCTCTTATAAATTTTTTAACATCATTATTATCAAAAAAATAATATTCATATTCTGGATTTAATTCTATAAATGTCATAAATGCATTATAATTATAAATATTTTTACAACTATTATTAACACTTGTTTGTATTATTCTTTTTGGTATTTTCTGTTCGGAATATACGGTTGGATATAATTCAATAAATGTATATATATCAAATATTTTACAGTTAGATTCGGAACTTCCAATAGATATAGTTATATTTTTATTATTATCTTTATCGTATATTTTCACTAATAAATTCATACCCCAACCTTTCTCTTCATCTAAACGCCTGCTAATAATTTTACATTTATTTTTATCTAAGTAATAAATTACTACATGAAAATCATCATTATAATTTCCACTTTTAATGATTTCATATTTATTTAATATTGGTATATCATCTCTAACAGGAATAAATTTATCAATTATCATTTTGTATAATAATAATAATATAAAATAAAAATATAAACAAATTTATTTACAAAAAAAATTTGTTTTTTTTTTACGATTTTTTTACGATTTTTTTACGATTTTTTTTTTACAAATTCATAAACATAAAATGCGCAGAATTTTTTGCAGAGCCACCCTGTTTTGAAAATAAAATAATCCATTCTATAAATAACCACATTGATAATAATCCAGTAGAAGGATATTTCATTGAATAATAGAAGAGGGCAGCAAAAGTAAAAATTGTTACTAGAATATAAATAAAATATCCAGATTGATGCCAAATAGGTGTATCATCTAACCATAATATTATTAAGATTGATATCAATAAGAATGTTGATATATTTTCACTTTCGGCAACAGCTGCTTCATTTGCAGGACCTGTACAAATATCCCCTATACTATTTAAAAATGTGTAAAACCACATATAACCTAAAAATATTAATATACAGCACAATGATATAAAACTATTTAGATAGTCATTGCTACTAATTATTTTTAAACGACTCGAAATATTAATTATAAAAGAGAAAGCTATAATAATCATCATAAATCCTAATGCAGATGGTAATAAAATTTCATTCAATTTAGATTTATAACTATATGCATAATATACAATCAAATATATAAATGAAAATATAAGGAAGAAAATTAGAAAACCAATATTTTTTGAATATGAATTCGTAAGAGAATCCATTATATAATTAGTAGATTTACCTCCAAATATATATTGTAATACTTTTGTGGCTATAATTGTTATTCCAATACTTATAGCGATAATAATAAATATTCTTCCTATTACATTAACATTTAAATATTTCTCTAAAACATAACTAAGAATATAACATAATAGAATAACAAAAAATATTGTCATTAATAATTTATTAGTACAAGCATTTGGAGAATTTAATATATCAGAAATCATAAAATATATAACTCCTAGAAATATATAGAAAACAACTTTTGTTTCCATGATAGCCATACTTATATTTGTTTTATTTTGAACATGCTGAAATATAAAGAAACATATAAAAATAATAGTAATACAATAAAACATTTTTTTCATTAATATAAAATATTCAGAACCAAAAAAACCTTTTATAGAATCAATAGATGTCATATCTATTATAGAGATAGATTTAAAATATAAGAATTTTTCTTTTTTATTTTATTAAAAAATCGACCTAATGCGGAATATTTAAAAAAATAATTCCTTATATGTATATATAAAATGTCAAAGGTATCAAAAAGTAAGAAGTCAGTAAGTAAAGAGGTCGCACCAGTCGCCGTTCCAGAAGTTGTTGCTGCTCCAGCAGTTGAAGAGTCATCAAAGCCAGCAGAAGCTGCTGCTGAAGTCCAAGAGGTAAATATTGAAACACTATTTAATAAGCTTGTATCTCAATTTCAAGATTTACAATCTGTTGTAAAGACTCTTCAAGTTAATTTAAAGGTTTTACAAAAGGAGGTAGTAAAGGAAAGAAAGGAAAATTTAAAATTGGTTGAAAAATCAGTTAAAAAAAGTCAAAAGAAGAGAAGTCCAAGTGGATTTGCAAAGCCAGCGCCAATCTCTAAAGAATTAGCAAATTTCTTAGGATTACCAGAAGGTACTGAACTAGCAAGAACTGATGTAACAACAAAGGTTATTGCATATGTAAAGGAGCACAATCTTCAAAATCCAGAAGCCAAGACTCAAATTGTTCCAGATGCTAAACTAAAGGCTCTTTTAGCTCCAGCAGAAGGGGATGTTATTAAATTTTTCAATTTACAAACTTATCTAAAGAAGCATTTTCTTCCAACACAATCTGCAACTGCACCAGTAACAGTTGTTTAAATTGTGTAGTGATTTTTTGTTATTGATTTATTTATTAATTATTTTTTTTTTATTTTCATTCTTTTGAAAAATCCATATAAATGGGAATTCATTTCTATGTCTATTATACATATCACTCCATATTGCAATAATCTCGCGTGTAAGTTCACTATCATAATATTTTAATGCGATATTCTGAATAATATTTTTAATCTCTTTTTTATCATATATTAATTTTAAAGATGGATATAATTCATGAATATATAATGCAAATAAACATTGTAATGCATCCATATATTCATTAAAATCTAAATCTTCATTTTTTAATATAAATTTTTTTTTAATTAACAGTAATAATTTATCCTCTTTCATATATTCATCTTTAATTTTCAAAGGAGATGGTAAATTATATTTTTTATACCACCCTGGATTAATATTATTATATTGAATCAAGTTTTTTGCAAAATTTATAAGATGTAATGGAGTAGGTGATTGAAAAATAAATATCCCATTATTTTGTAATAAATTTGTTATGTTATTAAAATAATTATTATTTAATTTCCCATTCTTATCAATGTAATATTTACATTCACAAAAATAATCCATTATAATTGCGAAACGTTTCTTTAAATAAGTACCCTTCGATATATCTGTAAATATATCTGGGTCGGTACGTATATCTGAAGATAATGTAATAGAATCTTTTAATAATTTTATATTAAATATAATACCGGTCTGTATAAAATTATTAAATTGTCCTTTTGTACCTTTACATAAAATTAATATTTTACGTTTATCCATATAATTATAATCATATAATTTTTTTATTAGATTTTATTCAAATTCAATCAAAGTATTTTTTTTTAAATTCTAATAAATTTTGAGTACCCATGGATAAATTACAACAGGAACATAAAATTTCCAAATTTGTTATACTATCACTCCCTCCATTTTTCACACTAATTTTATGACCAGCGTGAAAATTATGATAATTAACATCTACTCCACAAACATAACATTTACCACTTAAATTATCAAAAAAACTTTTGCTCCATAATTTATCACGAACTGTTTTAGGTATTTTTCTACGTCGATTATCAACTTCCGATTTTACAAAAAGATATCCCAAAAAAAATCCATTCTTCTTATTTGCCGCATCAGATAACTCAAAATTTGTCTCCAACTCTTTTTTAATTTTATCATTTAATTTCTCAATTTTAATAATTAAATCATTCGGACAACTACATGATGAAAATGTATGTATTAAATAATTTGCCAGCTGGTCCAAATTAATATTCGGATATTTAGGATGAACACTTTTAGAAATATGTTTCGGATATTTCTCTTTCATATATTTTTTTATACACTCCGCCTTATCAATCTCCTCATCTTTTAATATTATTTCATGTGCCATAAAATGATTGTTCAAATCTCGGAAATATTGTTTTAATTCGTCTTTTGTATCACAGTTGCGTAATATATAAGGGAAGTATATTTTACTTGTACTATTCTCTTCAAAAAATTTTTTATAAGCAAAGAATCTATGTTGTCCATCTAATATATATAATTCATTATTTAATCGACCACAATGTATGATTCCCAAATATGGTGATAAATTTATTTTATCATCTGAATTTTCCTGATATTTTTTTATATAATCATAAAATTCATTTACTCTCTCTTGTATATATTCTCTTTGACAAAGAGGAATTTTAGGGTCTTTATCCAAAAAATCTTTAAAAGATTCATTGCAGAAATTTATATTTTTATTTATACAAAAACTTATATTCATTGTTTATTGATTAATTAATAATTTATTAAATATATTTTAAGTAGTTTTATTTATTTTTTCTTCTCTCTTTTTTGCATGAATTTATTTTTTAAGATTATATAAAAAATATATAATAAATATTACAAAGAAGATATAATGGACGAAGAAGATATATTTATAAATTTTATTAAAAATTCTTCTGTTAGACTATTACCAGAGAGTGGTAAAAGTTCATTTATATTCATAATAAAAATAAATGAAGCAGAAGAGAGTCCATATACTAACTTTTATTCAGAAAAGGTGAATGAAATTGCAATGAAATTTATATTATTTACACATGACGATTTTTATAAAATATATGATGATGATAATAATGATAATCCATGTAAAATTAAAATATCAAATACGTCAGATTATGATATTATAGATTTTATTGATGAAAGAAATATTGAAACTGAGAAATCATTTTTAAATGAGATTGATATGCAAAATAAATGTTATGATAAAAGTGTTTTAAATTTAAATCCAATATGTCCAAAGATTTTTTTTTCAGATGTTATTGGTAATAATTATAGAAGTGATTTTATAGATTTTTTATTTGAGAAGAGTAATGATTATTTTTCCCATGATATTTTGAGAAAAATAAATAAATCTATAAAAATATATGACCTTTTACAAATTGGATTTATTGGGATGGAATATTTAAAAGAAAATTATTGTACATTATATGATTTAAGTTTAAAAAATGATACAGAATTAAAATTATATAGAAATATAGCTAGAAGAGAGTTAATAAGATTTTCTGAACTTGGATTTTTACATAACGATTATATAGAAACAAATTTTATGGTTAATAAAAAATTAAAAAAAGTTTTTATTATAGATTTTGGAAGAGTAACAGAAATAGACGAGGATTATAAAAAATTAATTGATGAATATTTAGAAACTAAAAAATGGTCTAGTCTTTTTGGTGTAATTACAATGAAAACATATCATTGGCTAGAAGAGAATAGATTTGATGCAAGTTATTATATAAATTATTATAGATGGGTAAATGAAATTTCCAAAAGTGATTTTGAAATTTTAGCCACGCTATAGCCAGAGCTATAGCTATATCCACAATCATATCATAAGCAATTTAATCTATACAATATTCAAATAATAGTTCAATAAATTATTGTTAATCTCTTTTAAATAAGTATGTTTGAGTTTTGTATCCTTTAAAAAATGATTAAGTTCATTTACATTTGGTTCTCTCATTTTTGTTATATTTTTGATATTTTCGACGATTCTAACATCAATCGGATTTAAAAATAATTCTCTTGCTTTGATATAATCAAAATTATCCGGAATAACATATTTATTCCCCAATTTTATTTCTGGAATAATTGTTTCCAAATTTTTGTATTTATGTATTAATTTTAATGCATTTATTGGCCCCAAACCATTAATTTTTGTAGTATAATCACATCCACATAAAATACAAAAATCAATAAATTCATCATAGTTTAATTTTAAATTATCTAGAATACCCTCTAAACAGTATTCATCAACATAATTTTTATCAGCATTAAAATTACGTAAAAATAATAATCCGCCATTTGCCAATATATCAGTATCTTCTGATATACATGCATCAATTAATCTACTTTTACATAAACTCGCCAATAATGATTCGGCTTCACTTGGTGCAACAATATAACCTACGCCAAATAGGTCAAATAACTTTTTCGCATTTTCGATATGTGCAGCTGTCACATAAATAATCTTTTTACTTATCTTATCAGATTCAATAATTAATTCATCATTACCTTTTGAAAATAAATCTCTTATTTCATCATCTGATATAACATACTCCTGATTTATCTCTTTTATATAATTTGATATTCCATCTTTAAAATTATCATAATTATCTTTTGATAAGGTAATTGAATAATCGATAATCTCCTTCTTTGTATTTAAAAATATTTTTCTTTCCTTTCTATTTTGTAGAATTTCATTCTTCTCTTTGGGGGGGCGACCATCAATAATAAAAACAGGTGTTATTCCATTCTTTAATAATCGCAATATTAATCTAGTTAAACCTTCAATATGGTCATCATTGTTATACAGATATTTATATAAAAATATTGATAAATCTATGCCAATAATCATTCCACTATATACATTTAGTTTCCTCTGATTAATGGCACATTTGCACATTTTATTTAAAATAATACTTAAATTTTTAATTCCCATTATGGATATATATATTCATATTGTTATCTGTTTAAATAGAAATATTTTATTAAAAATATTACTAAAAATGACTTAAAAACCAAAAGAATAAATATATAGAAGAATACATTAAAATGAAAATTAGATATTTACTATTAGCATCGGCAAATTGTAATAAGATAATTCAAAATATAAATATTCCAGCCTGTAGAAATTGCATTCATTATATGCCGCCAACATACACTGATTTTGAATCAACTCTTAGCAAATGTGGAAAATATGGTAATAAAAATATTATAACAGATGAAATAACATATGATTTTGCATCTTCTTGTAGAAATGAAGAAAAAAAATGCGGAATCGAAGGAAAAGATTTTGAAGAAGAAGAGAATATACAATTGAAAATAATAAATCATAGCTTACAACAAAATGCACTTTATGTTTTATTATTTTCAGCTGTAATACTTTCTAGCATTTCATTATCACAATATTTATAGTTCTAGATTTTTGAAAAAATATTTATATAACATACTATAAAAAATCCTAAAAAATTAAAAAAAGATGGTGCAATATCTGGATGTACATTCAGAACTTATTAAAAATTATATGTCATGAAGAGTCATTCTCAAAGATGATCCTCCCTTATTCTCTAATCCACATTCCTGAATGAAATCATAAAACTTTTTTCTAAACAATAATTTCCGTACCAGTTCATAATAATTTTTAACACATTCGTTGTCAATAATTCGCAAATTAAGAGTGTTCATTTTTATAAATTTTCCAAAATCTTTATTATATAATAGAAGCAAAGGTTTCAGAATATAATATGCAAAAACATTCGTATTTTGCATAAATTTTATTTTACATTTCGTTCCATTTAAATTTATAACATTTCGCAAGTCATCAATTTTATAATGATTTAATATACTATTTAGAACCTGAAAACTGTATCTTGTCTCCTTCTCAAACATTTTATCCAAATCTTTTACACCCCTCTTTTTCATAATATTTATAAAAAATAAATTCAAAATAGTTGCAACAGTTTCTGTATAAGATTCATTTAGCAATATTTCATTATTTATACATATATCTTTTGACATTTTTTTAGAATAATCAGATAAAATTAGTTCTTTATCCATATAACATGCGTGTATTAATTCATGTATTAAAACTTTAAAATGTTCCTCCTCTCGGAAAATTGTTATAGTACCATTTTCATCACCCTCTATTTTATGGTCATCTTTATATAATGAATTTAAAAAACTTACACCACTATTACATTCATCGGGTCCCAAGATACTTCCTTTTACATTGGGAAATAATTTTTTCTCTCGCACTGGATAATAATAAATTGTTTGAGAATTACCATCATTTACTCTTCCGAATAATTTTTTTATAGAATCGATTATTTTAAAAAATGTTATAACATCATTCATATAAATCTTCGAATTAATCTTGTCGTTATTATCTTCAATAAAATAATAAATTATATTATTTTCATATGAAAACAAATAATACTTATGGTAATTTTTAATGATATATTTTTTAATATTATTTGATATAAATATACTCTTTTTGATAAATATTTTTATATCATCAATAGTAAATAATTCTCTTTTTATATTTTTTTCTTTTATTTTTACTTCACGAATAACATCTTTTAATTTAAAATAAATATCCATTAAATTTTTATTTTCAATAAGTTTATTCATATTATAGTTTACAAAGAAAATATAATAAAATAATATTAAATAATTTTACACGATTTAATTTCTTCATCATATAAAATAATACCTCCTTTGGAAGATTCTTTTTTTTTTGGAATGTTTATATTTAATTTTTTATGCATCCATTTTAATTTCTTTTCTAAAAATTGAATATGAATATGATTAGAAAAAGTAAATATTATAATTTTATTTTTATTTTTATGAATAACATTTTGCATATACTTTCTTAATTTTGGATTTTTTTTACAATCATATATTATTATGTTTTTATCTCCAAATAATTTTACGAATATATCAATTACATTTTTATTATTTAATGTTCTCTTTTTTACATCAATAGAACCGATACCACCAAATTTATTTTTAGGTTGATTCCAATGAAGAGTTATAATTTTATTTTTCCAAAAAAATTTAATTAAGTTTGCCAACTGATAATCTGCTGGAACATATTTTCTATTTATGTTTAATTTAATTGTTTGATAATTATTTATCCATTTTGGATATCGTAATAATATATAATCATTTATTTGAGTCGGATAAATACTTTTATACAATAATTTATTTATTATTTTAGAGTCATATTTAGATTTTTCATAAAATTCTTTTTTGGATATTTTTTTTAATGTATAACTATTTATTTTTTTATAATATTGATTATATCCATCAGAGAAATATTTTCCATTATGTAAATTTATATATGAACTCATTTTTATTACAACACTACTATTAATAAATATTTTTTATTCATCAAATATTTCATTTAAATTACAATTATAAGCGACTAAATATTCATCTAATATATTATCTTCCCGATTATTATCCACATTCTCCTCCAATCCCTTTTTAAAATCAATTTGATACATTACATATAAATCTCCATATTTATGAACACCTTCGTCATCATAATATGGAATACCCATTCCAATAATTTTTTGAAATAGATGGTCCTGCTCTTCCAGTGAACCTTTCCGACTCTGAATTTTAATTATCTTTTTATGTGGCAATTTTATTTCATAAATAAATCCATCATAAATATCACGCAATGATATCTTTTTATATGTTAAAACATTATAATCACCAATTCTTCGAAATAAAGGGTCCTCCTCATTATGAATATTAATAATAACATCCCCCTTCTCTTTGTAATCCTCTAATTGATTACCCTCCCCTCTTAGTAAAATTTCACGGCCATAGATAGGTATCTCAATCTTCTTACTTTTATCTCCGTATTTTTTGTTTTTCAACTTCCTCATACGATGAATTGTCATCTTTTTTTTATCCTCTCTATAAATATTTTTTAGCTTAACGGTTATGTCATAAACAATATCTTCCGGCTTTTTGAAAAGAATCTTCTCTTTTTCTCTAATATTCTGTCTACCATTCTCTCCACCTCTCATAAAAATATTCCCCATGATATCATCGTCTTCTTCGTAATTATTTTCATGATTGATGAATCCATCCATTGGGAAAGTATGTACTTTAATTTTAACATTACCGAATGACATTGGAAATCCCATACCACCGCCTAATCCCATACCACCACCCAAATTTCCCAATACTTCATCTATATTTACATTATTTTCGTATTTCATATTCATAAAAGAGTGAATATGTTGTTGAAAAATATTATTGAATACTGAAAAAGGGTCAATTCCCCCTCCAAAAATATCATTATCATCAACTGACCCCATCATATCATATTGTCTCCTTTTATCACTATTTGATAGAATTGCATAAGCCGATGATATTTCTTTAAATTTATCTTCTGCTCCCTCCTCCTTATTTTTATCAGGATGATATTGAAGAGCCAACTTTTTATAAGATTTTTTTATATCTTCTTCAGATGCATTTCTAGGAACTCCTAATATATTATAATAATCTTTATTACTCATATTATTTATTTTTTACTAAGTTATTTTTAAATTCATTTGAACACAATAATAATTCAAAAAGTGCAATTGAATAATATTCCGCATGAATACACTCTTTATTCCCCTTATTTAAATTTATCTCAGTATCAACTGTTAGACTTACAATCTTTTCTAAAAACAAATTATTATCTATATTTTTATCATAAAAATAATAGAATAAATAAATTATTAAATCTTTCATTGAAAATAAATTTATATACAATTCATTAATAACATTTCGTATTTTTTCAAGATTACCAATTACAATTTTTTTGCATTCTAATAAATCGATAAGTTCTTTTATCTTATCATCATTTATAAATGTCAAATCTTTTTTTGTAAATTTATAGTAATTATAGATTCCATAACATTTTTTCAAATCAATAAAAGTTTTTGTAAATTGAAATTCATAACTATTATTTATTATTGAATCAATCTTTTCATCTGTTATATCAATATTCTCCTCGGTTGCCATTCTTCTTAGACTACATTTAATTTTATCAATCGTAGGTAAGGGAATTCTAATATTTAAACATCTACTTCGCAACGGTTCTTGAAATTCACTCGTTTGAGATAGTTCAAAAACAAAACGACTAGATATAAAATTTTTCTCAATTATTCTTCTCAATGCCATTTGTGCAACTTTTGATAAATGATTCGCATTTTTAATAAAAACTATTTTTGGAATATCAAGTCCAATATTTCTTGTTTCAATATATGACCGCAGAAATGATTGAATAAATACCTTATCATTTGAGCCATGTTCGCACGGATTAAATTCAATATGATATATACTCGACCTATAATTAAATGTTTTTCTATCTATTTCTATCATGTTGTTTCGCATATCATAAATCTTTTTATCCAATAAACTGGCGAAAAATGCATACATTAATGTTGTTTTTCCACAAGATTTATATCCAGAAAAAATAAGATTGGGTAATTCATCTACAGATATATTTTGTAGCTTATGTAAATACTCGTGTTTAAAATCAATATCATCAAGATTTGGTCTCCTTTCTAAATAAGAGATAATCATTTTATTTCCTATTTATTATTAGTAAAAAAGTTTTATATTATTTTTTATATTTTAGATATCAATAAGTGGTAAAATTGATGCAAAAATTTTATCTTTATATTTAATCTCGTTTAATTTATTTATATGTTCTTGATTTTTAATAAATTGGTCAATATTATCATTATAATTATCAAAAATATTCACTTTACGATAGCAGAATTCAATATTTTTAATAATTGTATTTTTAATATACTCTGCATTGGTATTGTCATCAATCATTTTGCCATCTAACCAATATTGATATTTATTTTTAATATGGCGAATTGGATAATACTCTTTTAAAACATTATCTAAATATATTTTTTTAAAAAGATTGACATCCCCATTTACATTATTCATATGAAGACAGTCCAATATTATATTCTTATCTATATCAAAGTGTTCAACTTTAATTTCACGAAAATAATTAATCGGATTATTCAAATTATTTATATTATTTATATTATTCAAATAAATATCCTTTTCTACAATCTCCTTTTTAACAGCTTTCTTTCTCTTAACCTCTTTGATAGGTTTCTCCTCCTCCTCCTCTTCTTCTTGAATAATTTCATCTAATTTGTTTTCATCTTTGTTTTCAATGTGCACAACATTATTTTTTTCGAGTAGAATATTTAATTTCTCCAAAATTTCATCTAATTGGAGCTTAAAAACATTTGTTTTTTTATTTATACTTGAATTAATAGTATTAACTATAAATTTCTTTATACTTTTTTTGTCATTTAATATTTCATCCATTATTAAATTAATATTATTAAAAACTTTTTAAGTAAAAAGATTTAAAAAGAAATCTATTAATAATATTAATAATAAATTATTATGATTTGCAAATATTGCCACTTAGATACACATTTAATAGACGATTGTCCAACAATTATTTGTAAAAAATGCAAAGAGGTTGGACATCCACAATGGTTATGTACTCAAAAGAAGAAACCTAAAAATAGTAGTAAGCCCGATTTAAAAAGATCATTTAGCTCAACATCAAGCTTAACTAAACATACGACAAAAGAGGAGGATGAGAGGAGCATCGGTTATTATTTAAAGACAATAAATTCAAATTGGTCAAATTTTTGCTTAGATGAATGACCAAATTTCATCATCTTTTACATTATTAATTCCGCAATCCTTAACAATTAAAAATTTTTTAGGACTCGTATTTGCACAATCCTTTCCTGAACATCCTGGCAAACTTGTTGTCATCGTATTTTCAGGAGAGGATACACCAATACATTTTAGCATTTTATTTGTGGAAGCGGAAGTTGATATTAAACGGTTCGATTTATTATCCCAACTCCATTTTTGCCCAGGATTTGTGCTATCGCATGTATCCATATATACTTTATCTTGTGATTTATTCATTGTTAAGCATGTATCATCATATCTATTTTTAATATTATTATTAATATCTAGATTCCAATGTTGATAGGATACAAATGGTGCCGGAGTATCCATGTAAGATAGACTTGCAGTTGGATTTACACCATCTGTGCGAGTTACAATTAATTCTGGGTTAAAATAATTTTTGTCCTTTCCATCACTGTTAAAGCTCGCCTTTTTATTAACAAGTCTACCTGATGCAACGAGTGTTGTACCTGGTGGGCCTTGAATACCGGGTGGGCCAGCAGGTCCGGTTAAAAGTGGGCTTTGTGTAGTAATCATATCCATTAATTGATTTTTACTTACCTGTGCAGAAATATCCTTTACTTGTGTTATTTGGCTTTGTGTCAAACTGGGGTTCTCTTTAGCATAATCTTCATCCGATTTTGTCCATGTTTTATTTTCATTTTTATTTTTACCTTTATCTTTGTTATCAAAATTTTCCGAAATCCCTTTATTATTGATGAAATAAAATAAAAGTGTAATAATTATTATAATAAATAAAATAATAATAATATTCATTATAATATAATAACATAATTTTTTTATTCTAAATATTTTAAATTTCCAGTTATATATGGATTATATAATTGATAAATATTTTCATCTGGAATATGTAAAGCGGAAAAAATTATTTTTAAATCATTATCTCTATCTAATATTGATTTAACATTCCCTCTCTTCTGTTCCATAAATGTACTAATATCTTCAATCACTGCATTTATTCTATATCTTCCTAATAATTTTACAGTTGAATTATATTTTATTTCATTATTATCGTCAAATAATGATATATATTTAATATTCTTTGGATATTTAAATAATTCTATTTCAAAAGAATCATTTTCAGATACTAAAACTCCAAGGTCAACACTTCTTAGATATTGACACATAAATTTATTCCCATCTGTTTCGAGATATGTCATTTTATTATTACTAATAATCGGTTTTTGATTATTTTTTATTATTTTTAATCCTAACATTTTATATATTATTTATATATTATATCTTTGAACATCTTTATATAATAATATTTTTCTAGATTTCCAAAAGTTTATTTGCATTACATTTTAATAATGGTTCATAAGTTTCTTCTAATCGTAATACAACTAAACAATTAATGTTTTGTAATACTAAAAATGGTTTTAAATCGGATGATTTTGGCCATTTATCTTTATCAGTATTTATAATTTTTGTTGGACATTTTCTTTTACCATTTATATTTTTAAGAGTAAATATTTTATTTTTAATAACATTCTCGCGTAATTCACTTCTTGTATTTGTTAAATTAAAAATATTTTTATCATTTGTTTTTGTAAATTGATTTTCTTTATTACCTGTTTTTTTAACGATAAATGCTTTTTTATCATAATGATTATCATTTAAAATAATAAATTTATCATTTGAATTTGTAATATTATTATTATTTTGAGTATCATTTGTTAAATAATAATACTTATTTATAATGATATTATCTTTTACAAATTTACTATAAAAATTATCTCCAAATCCATTTTTAAATAAATATAATACACTCGGATTATCATTTTTTAAATTCATCTTAAATAAATTGAATAATAAATTTTTTGAATTATTATTTGTATAATAATTAACATTATGACACATAATAATTAACATTGAATTTTCATTTATCATTAAATGTTTGTTTAAAACTCTTTTGCTTATCATATATTTAAGTTGTTCAGTTAAGTTATTAATATTCAAATCATATATTGCTAAAATAAAAATATTTTTATCCTGAATATCCAACTCAAAATTATTTCCACGAGTAATATTTGATAGATTTAAATCATATTTTATATTATTTGGATAATCAATTGTTGGTAATTCAATATCCTTTATATCAGCAGTAGAATCATTATAAATTTCAATCTTTCCATACGATGAATAAATATCTCTATTCACAATAAATTGTCCATTATCTTTAGGATGACCCGATATTTTTTCTTTTTCTTTTGAAACATTATTCCACCCGAAGAATGGTTTTCCAATATATTTCATAAAAGTATTTTTAATTGTTTTTTCAAACATCTCCTCTTTCTCACCACCGTGTATAATACATTCACCTGGTAAGCTAACACTTAAATCTTTTCGTAAAACTATAAAATTATCAAATTTTTTATGATTTGTTGTCAATAAAATTGGGTAATATTTATTTAAAAATATGTTTTTAATAATTTCAGATTTATACTTATTGATATCAGATTTATTTAATCCAGTTATTTTTTTAAAATATTCAATAAAAGTCCGATTGGGTTTTATATAGTTAGGGTCTTCCATCTCCAATATCTCTTTCATATATGTTGCATTATTACCCCACCAAAATGTAGGATTTATATCAATTATTGTAGATGCACCATTTATTTTTTTTTTATTTCCAAATCTATATATAAAAGATTTATCATCAATATCTTGAAATAAATTTAAATCATCTACTAATTTACTTTTAGAACATTGCAATAAATTCAATTCTTTTTTATTTTCAGAAGATAATATTAAATACTTGATATGATTATTAAATATAAAATTAGATAATTTTTGATTATCAAATGTAAAACCATTTAATTTCATATCCTCTTCAATATTTTTAATAGATTTATAATCTTCATCTGAATATTTTTTATCTGGATTATCTATTCTCCATTTTGTATAAGAATAACTGGATACCCAATATTTATCTATTTCATATTTCTTTACATTTGAAGTTGGACCTAAAACTAATTCTTTAATATTATACTTTTTATCATTTATCATAATAGCATCTGGTAAATTATTATAAAATTTTTTGAGTAAATTTGTATTATTAACAAATTGATTTTCATTATATTCTACTTCATCTTTTACCATAAAAATTTTGTGAGTGCCTCCATTATTATTAACCATTATTAAATAATAAATCATAAAGAATAAAATCATATTCGTATCCTCTTCATCTCCAAAAATTTTGCCAATAAATATTATTTTAACATCGGCTAATATATAATTTTTATCTATTTTTTCAATATAAAATAATCTTTTAATAATATTTAAGAGTGTAATATGATTACCATTTAAATCTGGTATAATCATTATATCACAATCATCTTTATTTATCGTATATTCTCTATTATAATTAATTTTATTATTATTTTTTTTAATGATAATATTGTTAAGAAATATTTTAAAATCTGAATAAATATTTTTTAAATCATAAGTTTTAGCTAATTCACTTCCATTCTTCATTAATTCCTCTTTTGCCAAAACATCAAATGATGTAATTTTTTCAGTATCGTTTCCATAAAAATATGTATAAATTTCAATTTTATCATTCATATCATAACATTTATCTGAATTTATATTTTTACCAGGAAAAAAATCAATTTTCTGCAATTCAGATGCTAAAACTACTTTACATTTTAACAAATCAAAAATATTTGTATTTGTATTTGTATTTGTATTTGTATTTGTATTTGTGTTATTTGGTTCTTTATATTTGAAAAAACAGATAACTTTATATTTATCGTCAAATATTCCGATTAAGTGATATACAAAATAATAAATAACAGACATTCTATATTGATTTTTTTGATTACCATTAAATAGAATTTTTATAACTTGTGTATCTTTAATGGATTCTTTTAAAAAATCACATATTAAGTCTTTATTTTTATTATCCTTATCATTTAAGGTAATTATCTCTCTTAGCATGCCACTACTCCCAGCTTTTTCCCCTAATTTTTTAACAAATTTTTTTTTATTTAATAACATCTTCATGATAAGAGATACATCTACTATTAATTTACCTTTTTGATTAATGTTATTTTCCCCTTTACTAAGAATATATTTTAAGTAATTTTCCATAAAATATATTTAGATAATAATTTTGCAAATAAAATTCCCATAAATCTAAGCACTACACATTTCGCAACTTTCATATGCTCCTCTCTTCTCCGGTTCTATGGTGAACTGTTGTGCCTGAACTTTGGGTCTTGAACGAATATAATAAGAGCCCGTCTTTAATCCATTCTTCCAGCCATAAAAGAGCGCGCTTGATAAAACACTCTGGCTCGGTTCTTCAAAGAATAAATTCATACTCTGAGTTTGGCAAACAAAAGGAGCCCTGTTTATGGCCAAATCGATAATCGCCTTCTGTTTTATCTCCCAAACGGTTTTATATATGTCTTTAACATACTGCGGAATCTCTTCAATTCCCTGAACAGACCCTTGGTTTGCAATAATTAAATCCTTTATCTTTGAATTCCATATTCCAAGTTCCATTAAATCTCTTACTAAATGTTTATTGATAACAACAAAATCACCGGCAATTGTTCTTCTAGTATAAATATTACTTGTAAATGGCTCAAAACATTCGTTATTTCCCAGTATTTGGGATGTCGATGCAGTTGGCATTAATGCCACCAATAAACTATTTATCACACCATTTTTCTTAATATCATCCCTTAATTCATTCCAATTATATCTATCTGATGGTTTAACATTCCATAAATCGAATTGGAATAAACCCTCTGATAAAGGTGAACCATCAAAAGTCGAATATGGACCATACTCCTTTGCCAAATCACAAGATGCCTTTAAAGCACCATAATATATGCTTTCAAAAATATCCCGGTTTAAAACCTTTGCCGCTTCCCCTTCAAATGTAATTCTCATTTTTGCAAAAGTATCAGCCAAACCTTGAACACCAATTCCAATTGGACGATGTTTCAAATTTGACCTCTTTGTCTCCGGAACAGGATAATGATTTACATCAATAATCTTATTTAAATTTCGCACAATAACTTGCATAACATCAACCAATTTTGCATGATTAAATCCATTTTCACTAACAAAGGAGGGGAGAGAAATAGATGCCAAAGTACAAACAGAATATTCATCAGGGTCAGAATATTGAACAACTTCAATGCATAAATTAGAATTTTTAATAATACCGATATTCTTTTGATTACTCTTTTTATTCACATGGTCTTTATAGAGAATATAAGGGGTTCCCGTTTCGATTTGACTAGAACAGATATAGTTCCACACTTTTCTAGCAGGAATCTTCTTACGAGCCAATCCCTCCTTCTCGTATCCAATATATAATTCCTCAAATTCATCTCCATAAGTTTCCGATAATCTTGGGCAATCATCTGGATCAAATAAAGACCATTCACTATCCGTCTCCACCCTTTTCATAAATAAATCGGATACAGATACGGCTAAAAATAAATCTCTTGCTCTCTCCGATTCAATGCCTGTATTTTTACGCAATTCAAGAAATTCCAAAATCTCCGGATGATGAGGTTCAATATAAACCGCAATTGATCCCGGTCTCTTTCCTGCCTGATTAATATGACGAGCGGTTTCATTAAGAACTCTACATAATGGAATAATACCATTTGATGTTCCATTTACACCTCGGATATAAGAGCCCTTGCTACGAATTCCGGACAAATAAATGCCAATTCCTCCTGCACCTGCAGAAATCTCCGCACAATCACCAATCGCCTTATAAATTCCTTTTACAGAGTCGGCCATATCCATTAAGAAACAGGATGCGAACTGTGAATTCGGAGTACCAGAATGATACAACGTTGGTGTTGCATGAATGAAATATTTCTCAGACATTAATTCATATGAATTAATTGCGGAACGTAAATCATCTTTATGAATGCCGAGGGAAACTCTCATAAAGAGATGTTGAATTCTCTCAACCGTTTTATTCCCAACTTTCATTAAGTACGCTTTCTCCAATGTTTTAAATCCAAAATAATCAAAGAGATAATCCTTCTCATAGTTTAATATTGCATTTAATTTCTCCTTATTTTTCATAACAATCTCATAAATTTCCGTTGATATTAAACTGCATAAGTTTCCAGCTTTATCACGATTATTATATAATAAATAAATTGTTTCGGTGAATGAGGGTGATGTATTTTTATGATTATTTGATATTATAATTCTACTTGCTAAGACACCATAGTCCAAATGTGTTGTCTCCATACTAATACAAATTTGTGCAGCTAATTCATCTAACTCTACTGTACTAACATTATCATATATTTGAGTGCACACTTTCTGGGCAACAAATATCGGATTTATTTTATCTGATAGACCATAACATAATTTTTTTAGTCTTCTTGTAACTTTATCAAAGGATACCTCCTCCTTCTTACCATCTCTTTTAATTACACAAAAAGTATTTGATTCCATTCTAATAGTATATATTAGTAATATTTTTTTATATCATAATTTTTTTATAAATTAACACAATTTTTATAAATTAACACAATTTCCTTATTATTTTTAGCAAATGATATCCAAATGCTGCAATACCGACAGCCAATAAGAAGGAGTATAAGTACAAAGGAACGTCCCCTTTATAAAATTTATAATATACAATAGATAGTAATAAAAGCGAGAATAATAGTAAATGGATATATAGCCATGGGCTTAATGTTCTTTTCATATATTCGCTAATAAAAGCTATTATAATAGCGATGGCCATTAGAAGTAGAACGACATAAAAATATATGGATTCCGGTTTAGCGATGCCGATATACATCAGATATGGACCGATGAAAAAAGTGTGTATAAAACTTATCATATTATAATTTATCCAAATATTTTAAATCATCCAAATTTTCAACCCCTTTTATTTTTCCCCAATCTATAAATTTGCGAATAATTTCCGGATACTTGTGATATTCATTTTCATCATATAGTTTATGCCATTTAAAATATTCTTCATCGGATGAAGTGATATGCTTCTCATATCTATCTATAATTTCATCTAAGCTAAGAGACGCATCCACATTTTGACGATACCATATTACAGTATGATGATATTTATCAGCGTACTCTTCAATATTTCCTTTAAAATCCATATTATCATGCCATGGTGTGAAGACCTCTCTTAAAAATACTCTTTTAAAATTTTTAATTTTGCAATCGAATTTAAAGGGATTCTTCTTATCACCAGTTGTAAATACTTTGTGATATTTCATATTAGGGTTATACAATGGCATATCTCCAAAATCGGGGAAATAAATATCACCCACATTTTTAAAGAGGAAAGGGTGTGGAACGAGCCATATCTGGCTTTCATCTTTGGGAGTATGTAGTAATGTTTTTTCCAGAAATAGAATAGATGTATGGCAAAATGTGAATCCATCATTAATTAAATCATATATTCTTTCGCGACTATCTTCATAATAGATTTCATCTGCGTCTTGAATTAAATAATAATCGGCATAACTTTTGGTCATATCAATAGCCATACGACGTTTTTCACGTAGCCTAACTTCTGTTTCAATAATAATTATATTAAGATTCCATATTTTTTGACAATATTCAATTACCTCGCGAGATTTGTCATTACTCTTTTGTAAAAGAATAATATATTGATAAACAAAATCTTTGGTACTTGCCAGAGATAAACCTATCATATTCTGCTCTTCCCAAACGGGTATGATAGAAATAATTTTTATATCATCTCTCTTTATATCATCCCTCTTTATATCCATAATTATATATAAAAAATAAAAAAATGATGGATAATTTACTTAATTCTTTATTTATACTTAAATTATTATAAATAAATGAAAATATATAAATCACATAATTTTGAAAAAAATGGATATTCTTGAAGAGAATCCTTTAAAAAGGTCTTTTGATGAGATGGATAAATATATTCCTAATTTTACAAGAAATGATTTATATAACATCATTATGTATGGTACTTTTGAAGAGATGGAACGAATATCATTAGATGAACTTAAATATACGGTGCTACCAAACGGTTTTCGACCATATATGTTAATAATTTATTTGTATAAATTATATAAAGGGAAAAAGAAATATGAAAAAATGGTATCTTATATTAAAAATAAGTACTCAATAAAATTAACAAAACTAGAAGAATTTTTAATTAATAGAGCTTTTATGTTATCTATTCTTATGGATTCAATTGAATTCGGTCATGGGGAAATATTTCCAATAATAAATAAATACGATTATTCTGTATATAATGATTTGGATATTATTCGTGATATGACACCACTTATGTGTGCGGTTAAATGCAATAATATAAACGCAATTATATATCTTATTGAATATATTGGAGTTGATTTATATTCCTTCAATTCAAAAGGTAAAACTGCTTTTCATATTGCAAATGAATCTGATAATAAGGAGATAATAAAATATCTAATGACAAAATAAGAGAATAAAATAAGAGAATAAAATAA